>OBLU010003680.1_pt1 | contig 13887 bp, 8 predicted proteins | sample 1518681 | NCBI WGS metagenome assembly OBLU01 (sample SAMEA3539304, study PRJEB22396) | soil metagenome | biome: tundra; feature: field; material: soil | place: USA | collected 2010-05 | depth 0.15 m
ATGGCTCGTCACCGAGCTTGCCCAGGTAGTCGATCACCACATGGTCGCCCTCCGCTGCATCGCGCTGCACCGTCTCCAGCGTGGCGACGCGGTCGCGCAGTCGCTCCAGCTCCTCGGCGATCTGCGCTTCCTGCACCTGGGGCTCACGCCGCCCGACCTCCAGGCCCTTGTATTCGCCGAGCTTGGCCTGCGGACGCACGCCGATCTCGATCGAGAACGCCAGCGGCTCTCCCTGGCCCGGGAGGTCGCCGACGTCGAGCTCGGGCTCGCCAATCGGGGCGATGCCCGCCCCGTCGATCGCGTCGACGTACCAGTTGCCCAGCGAGCTGCGCAGCGCCTCGTCGAGTACGGCCTCGCGCCCCAGCCTGCGGATCACGACCGGCGGCGGCACCTTGCCCTTGCGAAAGCCTGGGATCCGCATCTGTCGCCCCAGCTCCTTGGCAGCCTGCTGAACGCGGCGCTCGACCTCATCGGCGGCGACCTCGGCCTGTACGCGGACGCGGGACTCGGGCAGCTCGGTGACGCTTGTCTTGACTGAAGACATGGTCCGCAGACGATAGCTTGGCGGGGTGCTCTGGAGAATCGCAGCGCGAATCGTCACCGGGCCGCTGGCCTTTCTGACCGCTGGCGTGATCGATCTGCTCGCCTTTGCCCTCAGTGCTTCCCGGCGTAAATACGCTCGAATGGGATCTTGCTTGCGCCGGTAAGCACCTGCTTCCCGGCGTAACTACGCTCGAATGGGATCGTGCTTCGGTGGGTGCCACCAAGCTCGCTGCGGGTCACCGGGCGGGTGGTCGCGAGCCCTGAGCCGCCGCGCGGGGCGCGCGATCAGGAGGGCTGAGTCGCGTCGAGGATCAGGTTGCGAACCTCCCGCAGCGCGACCGGCAGCGTGGTCGTGTCGTAGCTGTGTGATGCCCGGATGTCGGCGATCAGGCCCAGGAAGCGCTCGATCGCCGCAGCGGTGTGCTGCCACCACAGGTCGATCGCCTGATCGCCGGCGGCCTCAGGTCCGCCGACTCGGAGCACCTCGTGGGTCAGCGAGCGATGCAGGCTGTAGAGGTCGTCGCGTAGCGCGGCTCGCGCCAGCGCCTGCCAGCGGTCGGCGCGGGGGAGCTCCAGGATCCGGTCACGCAACCAGTCGAGCTCCAGTCGCGAGCCGATCGTGAAGTAGATCGCGGTGACCGCCTGCTGATCCCGACCGCTGGCCGAGGCGTCCTCGACGATGTCGAACACCGACAGCAGCGCCGGCATGCTGGCGACGCGCGTCGCCAGTCCGCGTGGCACTCCGACGGCTACGAGCTCCCCCAGCCGCTCGCCGAACGCGGCACGGTCGGCTCCGCGCAGCACGTCGGGCAACGCATCGGCAAGTAGCGTGGCGCCGGGCTGGTACCGGCCCGTGAACCGCGCGATGTCGATCGCGTGCGCGTTGGCCCGCACCAGCCAGCGCGACGCGCGCTCCAACAGCCGCCGGGCCTCCAGCAGCATCGAGAGCTGCGTGCCGGCCTCGATTTGGTTGTCGAGCGCCTGTACGGCTGACCAGAACGAGCGCATCTCGAACACCTCGCGCGCGACCGCGAACGCCCGCGCCAGGTGGGACACCGGCGCCCCGGTCTCCTCGGCCAGGCGGAACACGAACGTGGTCCCGGCTCGGTCCACCAGCTGGTTGGCCACCAGCGTGGCGATGATCTCGCGACGCAGGCGATGGCCGCGCATCTGCTTGGCGTAGCGCTCGGAGCCGGATGACTTGGGCGGGGTCCGATCAGGCGAGGCAGGATGCTGAGCGGACCCCGGGCCCAAGGGTGGCGGGAAGTAGCGCTCCAGATCGTGGGCCAGATAGGGATCGTCGGGCAGATCGGATTCGAGCAGCTCGACGTAGTGGTGGATCTTGCAGTAGGCCATCACGACGGCGAGCTCGGGCGCCAGCAGACCCTGGTGCGCTGAGCGGCGCGCGGCGATCGTCTTCTCGCTGGGCAGATACTCCAGCTCGCGGTTGAGCGCCGCCACCCGTTCCAGCTCTCGGATCAGCCGCGCGTGCACCCCCAACATCGACACCGACTGGCGCACCGCCAGGCTCATCGCCTGGGTCTGGGTGTAACTGCCGGCCAGCACCTGGTCGGCGACCGCGTCGGTCATCTCCACCAGCAGGTCGTTACGCTGTGGTTCGGTCATCTCGCCGTGGGCGATTAGCCCGTCGAGCAGGATCTTGATGTTGACCTCGTGGTCTGAGCAGTTGACACCGGCGACGTTGTCGATCGCGTCGGTGTTGATCTGACCGCCGTGGCCCTCGGGGCCACCCCGCATCGCGTATTCGATCCGCCCGCGCTGGGTGAAGCCCAGGTTGCCGCCCTCGCCCACGACCCGGCAGCGCAGCTGCCCCCCATCGACGCGCACGGCGTCGTTGGACTTGTCGCCTGCGTCGACATGGGTTTCGTCGGCGGCCTTCACGTAGGTCCCGATGCCGCCGTTAAACAGCAGGTCAGCGCGCGCGCACAGCAGCTCCCGGATCAGGTCGGCCGGCGCCAGCGCCACGGCCTCGATCCCGAGCGCGCGCTTGACCTCGGCCGAGATCGGAATCGACTTGGCCGCGCGCGAGAACACACCGCCCCCGTCGGAGATCAGCGAAGTGTCGTAGTCGCTCCAGGATGAGCGAGCCAGCGCAAACAGCCGGCGGCGCTCGGCGAAGCTGGCCTCCGGATCGGGGTCGGGGTCCAGGAACACGTGCAGGTGGTTGAAGGCGGCGAGCAGCTTTATGTGAGGCGAGAGCAGCATCCCGTTGCCGAACACGTCACCGGACATGTCGCCGATCCCCACCACGGTGAATTCCGTCTGCTGGATGTCGGTCCCGCCCTCACGGAAATGGCGCTTGACCGATTCCCAGGTGCCCCGGGCGGTGATCCCCATCCGCTTGTGGTCATAGCCGTGCGAGCCTCCGGACGCGAACGCGTCGCCGAGCCAGAAGCCATAGCAAGCGGAGACCTCGTTGGCGTCGTCGGAGAACGTGGCCGTCCCCTTGTCGGCCGCCACCACGAGGTAGGGATCGTCTTCGTCATAGCGCACCACCCGATCAGGGGCTACAACCTCGCCCCCGGCGATGTTGTCGGTCAGATCCAGCAACCCGCAGAGGAAGGTTCGGTAACAGCGCAGCGCTTCTTCGGTTTGCGCCTCTCGACTGCCCCCGGCGGGCGGGCGTTTGACCACGAACCCGCCCTTGGATCCGACCGGGACGATCAGCGCGTTCTTGACCATCTGCGCCTTCATCAACCCCAGCACCTCGGTCCGGAAGTCCTCTCGGCGATCTGACCATCGCAGGCCGCCGCGTGCGACCTTGCCGCCGCGCAGATGGATCCCCTCCACGGCCGGCGAGTAGACGAAGATCTCAAACCGGGGGCGGGGCAACGGCAACATCGACAGCTGCTGAGGATCGAGCTTGAACGACAGATAGGGCCGTGACCTCCCGTCGTCACCCACCCGGTAGTAGTTGGTGCGCAGCATTGCGCGGACGACCGACAGGAAGCTGCGCAGGATCCGGTCCTGGTCGAGACTCTGCACCGCGTCGATCAGCTGCTCGGCCTGCCGGTCGATCTGCTCGGCCTCGGCGTGATCACGCTGGTCAGGGTCAAAGCGAGCCCGGAAGAGCCTCACCAGGAGGAGCACGACCTCCGGATGGCCGACCAGCGTTCGCTGCAGGTAGGAGTCCGAGAAGGGGATTCCCGCCTGGCGCACGTAGCGGGCGACCGCGCGGATCAGCGCGATCTGAGGGGCCGTCAGTCCGGCCGCGAGTACGAGACCGTTGAGGCCGTCGTCCTCCAGCTCGCCGCGCCAGACGCCGAGGAACACGTCGGCGAACGCACCCCGCACCTGCTCCAAATCGGCCGCCCCGCAGCGCAGACCGAAGTCGTAGATCCACACCGATTCAGAGTCCGTGGGCAAGACTTCGTAGGGTCGCTCGTCTACCACGCGCACATCCATGTGTTCGAACGTGGGCAGCACATCGGAGAGCGACACTCCGGACGCACTGAGCAGCTTGCAGCGAATCACCTCCGGCCCCGCACCGCCTGGTCGATAGAGCGAGATCAGCGGCGTCTGGGCGCCCGCCAGCTGCCTGATCCGCTCCACGTCCGCCACTGCCGATACCGCATCCCAGTCGGCCCGGTAGGCGGTCGGAAATGCCGACCCGTAGCGGGCGTAGAGGAGCAGCCCCTGTTCCTCCCCGTGCTCGTCGATCAGCGCGGCGCGCAGGTCATCCGTCCAGGCCCTGGTCGCCTCCACGATCCGGCCCTCGATCTCCCCCACGTCATAATCGCCGGGCACACCATCGGGGCAGTGCACGATGTAGTTGACCCGGACGATCACCGATTCGGACAGCTGCAGGCTCCAGTCCACATGGCTGCCACCGAACGCCTCGGCGAGGATTCGGCCGGCGCGCTCCCGGTTCTCGGTGTTGAACCGATCACGGGGGATGCACAGCAGGCAGGAGATGAACCGGTCGAGCTGATCGCGGCGGACGAACAGCCGCACGCGCTGGCGTTCGCCCAACCCCAACACCCCAATCGATATCTCGAACAGGTCGTCGACCTCGATCTGGAACAGCGAGTCACGGGGGAAGGACTCCAGGATGCCGGTCAGGGCCTTGGCATCATGGCTGTCGGGCGGGAACCCGGCACGCTCCATCACGGCCGCCACCTTTCCCCGCAGTAGCGGGATCTCCCGCGGGCTCGCCTTGTAGGCGGCCGTCGTGTAGAGGCCGAGGAAGCGGCGTTCCCCGGTGACCCGGCCGTCCTGGTCGAACCGCTTGACACCGATGTAGTCCAGGTAGGCGGGACGATGCACCGTCGAGCGCGAGTTGGCCTTGGTCAGCACCAGCAGGTGCGGGGCGCGCGCGAGCTCCAGCGCTTTGTTACCGAGCTCGGTGTAAGGGCTGGCGGCGCGTTCACGCAGGATGCCCAGGCCGGATCCCGGATACGCCCTCAGGCCGGCATGCTCGGAATCGGAGGTCAGCTCGTACTCGCGATAACCCAGGAAGGTGAAGTTGTCGCCGGACAACCACTGCAGGAATGCCCGGGCCTCCTCCAGCTCGGCGCGTTGGACCGGCGGCGGTCCGACGGCGAGCTCCCGCGCCAGTGCTCGAGCCCGCTCGCGCATCGTCTCCCAGTCCTGCACCGCTGCGCGTACCTGCACCAGCACGCGCTCGATCGCGGCCAGCAGTGCGGCGAGCCTGTCCCGGTCGCGCTCGCGCATCACCTCGGCATGAATCACCGACTCGGTAATCGCGTCCGACCCGAGCGCACCGGGCTCGAGCAGGCCGATCAGCTCCCCGAGGTGGTCGCGTCGCACCCGGATCACCGGATGGATCAGCAGCTCGATGCCGTATCCCTGCCGGCTGAGCTCCATCGTCACCGAGTCGACGATGAACGGCATGTCGTCGCTGACGATCTCGATCACGGTGTGAGGCGAATGCCACCCGTCCCGCCCTGGGTCCGGGTTGTAGACGCGCACCTTGGACTGTCCGGATCCACGACGCCGGGCCGCGGTCCAGTGCGATATGGCGGCACCGTAGAGATCGCCCTCGCTGCGGTCGGCCAGGTCCTCGGCCGGGACCCAGTGGTAGTACTGGCGGACGAACTCGGTGCATGCAGGCACCTGCGGACCCGGTATCGACTCACGCACGCGGGCGCGGAGCACATCGATCAGCTCCGCCTCGAGATTCCCTTCCGTTGCAGTTATCTCGACACCGCCTTCCACATACGCTCGCATGGGGCTGCGGAAGTCAAACCTACTCCGCCGGGCAAGCCGCCGCAGCCCATCTTCAGATCCGGGCGCGATCATGCAACGGTGACGCCGTTCTGGCGATGCGAGAATGGGGCGCGATGACCGAGCCGGACCGATTGACAGCCGCCGCCGACGCCGTGCCCCAACGCGATCCCGGTGTCCTGACCCTGCGCGATTGCTGGTGGTCCTTCATCCGCCGTCCGTCTCCCCCGCTGCTGGCGGCGGCGATCGTGGCGGCGGCCGCGTTGCGCGTCTGGCTGGGACAGTTCGGCTGGCGCGATCTGGTCGTCACAGCCGGCCTGATCGGCGCTACGCCGGTGGTCGAGTGGGCGATCCATGTCTACCTGCTGCACGCACCGCCGCTGCGCTGGCGCGGCCGGCGTCACGAGCTGCTGGCAGCACGCGAGCATCGCGCCCACCACGAGGCTCCAGCGGTGCTCGACGGGGTGCTGATCCCGGCCTATGCCGTGCTGATCTTCATCGCACAGATCGCCGTGACGATCTGGGTCCTGTCGTTCCCGGCCGCGCTGGTGCTGGGCGGCAGCCGCCTCGCGTACTTGTCGACAGGAGTGCTGATCGGCTATCTGGTCCTCGGATCCTACGAGTGGTGCCACTTCCTGATTCACACGCCCTACCGGCCCCGGGGTCGCTACTACCGCTCGATCTGGCGCGGCCACCGGCTGCACCATTACAAGAACGAGCACTACTGGTTCGGGGTCACCTCGACTGTCGGCGACCGGCTGCTCGGTACCTCGCCTGAGCAGACCGACGTGCCCAAGTCAGGCACGGCGCGAACCCTCGGGCTTAAGGGGCATTAGCCGATGGCGGCCGTGCCGGCGCTGGACCGATGCCGCTGCTGATGCTCGCGACGCCGAGGTCCGAGGGCGCTCAAGCGCCTGGCCGGCGAGCGCCGCGAACTTGATGCGCGATGATTGCCGCGATGGCCGCGCCAACCGCCAACGCCGCCCAGCCGGACGCGATCATCGTCACCGAGGGGCTGACCAAGACCTACGCGGGCGCCGACTTCGCCGCGGTGGACGGACTGGACCTGACGATCGAGGCGGGTGAGATCTTCGGCCTGCTGGGACCCAACGGCGCCGGCAAGACCACCACCGCCGGAATGCTCACCACCCGCGTAATCCCTTCATCGGGTAGCGCCCATGTCGGCCCGGTCGACGTCGTCGCGCAGCCCGCGCTGGCCAAGCAGCTGATCGGCGTCGTCTCGCAGCAGAACACGCTCGATCGCCAGCTGACGGTGTGGGAGAACCTCTACTTCCACGGGCGGCTTTTCGGGATCCCGGGGCCCGAGTCACGGCGGCTGGCCGACGAGCTGCTGGAGCAGTTCCAGCTCTCGCGCTGGGCCAAGGCGTCGGTGTTCGCCCTTTCCGGCGGGATGGCGCAGCGTCTGATGGTGGCCCGGGCCATCTTTCATCGTCCCGCGGTCCTGTTCCTGGACGAGCCCACCGCCGGCCTGGATCCTCAAAGCCGCCTCGCCCTGTGGGAGATCCTCGGCCAGCTCCATGACGACGGCCAGACGATCATGCTGCTCACGCACTACATGGAGGAGGCCGACCGGCTGTGCAGCCGGGTGGCGATCATGGATCGCGGCAAGATCCTGGCGCTCGACACGCCGGCGGACCTCAAGCAGTCGGTCGGCGTCGACACGATCGTCTCGATCAAGGCCGAAGGCGACACCGAGGCGCTCGCCGCCCACCTCGGACGTGAGGTGGAGGGCGTAACCAAGACGCGCCTCACCGACGGCGGCCTGGAGCTGCTCGTCAAGGGCTCGGAGCGAATCGTGCCTCGCGTCGTCGCAGCCGCCGATCACGGCGGCTATGACCTCGCGGACCTGTCGGTCATGGAGCCGACGCTCGAGACGGTGTTCATCAATCTGACCGGTAAGGATCTGCGCGAATGACAGCGACCGAGACCAATGTCGCGCGGCGACAACAGATCCGGGCGCAGCCGACCCGCTCGACACTGGCCGCCAGTCGCCTGGCGCTGAGCGCGCTGATCCTGCGCGATCTGGTCGTGCTGCGCAAGCATGCCGTGGAGTTCGTGGTCAGAACTCTGATCCAGCCGTTCTTGCTGGTGTTCGTGTTCCTTTACGTGTTCCCGATCATCGGGCAGGGGGTCGGCGGCGGGCACGGCCCGGCCTCGGAGTCGAGGTTTGCGACCGTACTCGTGCCCGGAGTCGTGGCGATCTCGATCATGTTCCAGGGCATCCAGGCGGTGGCCCTGCAGATGTCGACCGAGTTCGGCTACACGCGGGAGATCGAAGACCGGGTACAGGCTCCGTGTCCGATCTGGCTGGTGGCGATCGCCAAGGTCCTCTCCGGTGCGGTCCAGGGCCTGATCGCCGCCGTGATCGTGTTCCCGATCGCCGCCGTTGTGCACGCCAGCGGCGTGACCGCTCACCTGAGCGTCCACTGGGCCGTGGTGCTGACGCTGATCCCGCTGGCCTGCGTCGCCATGACCTCATTGGGGCTGCTGCTGGGGACCACCTTCGAGCCGCGCAACATCGGGCTGATGTTCGGGTTCGTGGTATTGCCGCTGACCTTCCTCGGGGGCACCTACTACCAATGGACGCGGCTGTCCCCGGTCCAGGTCGGCGGCGTGCACTGGTTGCAGATCCTGGTGCTGATCAACCCGCTGATCTATGTGACCGAGGGCATGCGCGCGGGCCTGACGCAGGCGTCGCACATGCACCTGTACATCATCTATCCGGTCCTGATCGGATTCTGCGCGGTATTCCTGAGCCTGGGGCTGCGCAACTTCAGGCGACGCGTCCTGCTGTGAGCCCGGCCCTGAACGTGCTGCTGAAGCCCGGCACTCGGCTCGCGCGCTGAGGGTCTACTGTATGGGCATGGATGATCCGGCGATCCGCGCTCTGCTCTCGCGGCTGGCGCGTCCTCACAAATCCGGCGGACAGGTGATCGAGCGTGCCGCCATCCTCGCCGAGGGCGCCGATTTCCCTGAGGTTCTGGCATGGATCACCGCGCACGACGGCGCACCTGAGACGACGGTTGCCGTCGCCTCCGGCCGCGGCCTGCACGGCCCGCGGATCAGCGATGGCGGCGGAGGCCAGCAGCGGGCGCCGCACCGTTACGTGCTTCCGACAGGCACGCTGACCTGAGCGGACCGACCGCTCCGGGGACCCAGTTCTCGGCGAGCCGCGTGACCTGAAGCTCGTCGGCGCCGGCACGCGCAGCGCGGCCGGTTGAGGCGAGGTCCGGATGCTGGATCATTGTCGGCGTGCCCGGCGGTCTGCCCCTACCGACGCTGCTCTCCCAGGTGCTGGTGGCATTCACGATCGAGCTCGACAACGAGTTCGAGCAGCAGATGCCACATCGGACCACCCGGCGCTCGCCGGGCGGCTCGCGCGGTGGCCCCTGGCTGGTGTCGCTGGTGATGTGGTCAAACCTGATGCGATTCGTTGATATCGACGGCGTGCGCGTCGGTGAGCTTCAGGACGGGGGCGGCAACCTGGCGGGGATGGAGCGCTCGGGCTACGTCGTCGCCGCCCCCGATTCGGCTGACGGCCGATCCAAGCCCCCTCAGCGCGACTGGGTGGTCCGCGCCACCGCCAAGGGCCGGCAGGCCGCAGCGCTGTGGCCAGCTCTGTTAGGGGCAATCGAGCGTCGCTGGCGGATCCTTGGAGCGCAAGGCATCCCGATCGGTGATCTGCCGAAGCGGGCCGGCGTCTCCAACGAGGCGATCAGCATGTCGCTCGGCTTCCTGCAAAAGCACGATCATGTGGTGGTCGAGCCCAATCCAGCCGGCCGGGGGAAGCTGGCGCGTCTCACCCGAAAGGGCCTCGCGGCGCAAGCCGCGTACGGCCAGCTGCTCGGAGTGATCGAGAAGCGCTGGGGGGCGCGGTTCGGCCAGGACGAGATCGCCAACCTGAGGCGGTCACTGGGGCGATTGGTCGGCGAGCCCACGGCACAGCGCTCGCCATTGTTGGCCGGGCTCGAGCCCCATCCTGAGGGCTGGCGGGCCTCGGTCCCACGGCCCGACGCGCTCCCGCATCACCCGATGGTGCTTCACCGCGGCGGCTATCCGGACGGCAGCTGATCCGCGCCGGAACTCCAGTCCGAAGGTCCTGGCGATGGGCAGCGCTACCGCTCGGTGTGCTGTATCTCGTGCTCTTAGCCGCGCAGTTCCGCGGCGTGATCGCAACGACCAACCTGGATGCCGACACCGTGTCGGCGCCGGTGATCGGAGAGCTGTTCGGAAGCGCCGGTGCTCACGCAAATGTGGTGCTCGGGACGTTTGGCTGGTATTCGACGCTGCTGTTCGAGCTGGCTACCAAATGGCTTCCTCTGCACCGACAGGTATGGGAGCTCACCCCGTATGCGATGGCCCTGGCCGGCGCTGCGCTGGCCGCCTGGTCCGTTTGGCAGATCGCCGGTCGCTGGGCCGCCGGCATCACCGCGGTGCTGCTGATTTGCGCCGCCCCGCAGACGCTGCACCTGCTGCTCTCGATGACCCAGCACGGACCCGACTGGTTCTGCTGTGCGCTGCTCGCCGCGTTCCTGGTGCTGCTGGAACGAAGCGCATCCAAGCTCCGGCCGCTGCTCTTGGTGGGGCTGACCGTGGTCGTGGGGACGATCGTCGGCGTCAACGTTGCCTCGGACGTGCTGGTGACGATCGCCGGACTGGCGCCGTTCGTACTCGCGGTCCTCGCCAGCTACACGCTTGCGCGGGACCCGAACAGCGTCCGGGCACTACAGGTCACCCTCGTCATGCTCGTGGTCATCGGCCTCTCAGGGGCGATCACCCATGCGGCCATGGCGGCGTTGCACGTAGCTCCCGAGCCGGGCCCCGGTAACACGAGACTCGCCTCCGGCGGTCAGATCGCCATCAATTTCAGGTTGTGGTGGCACTCGATTGCCGCCCTTGGCAACGGCGACTACTTCGGCCGCGCTGCGTCGTTCAGCTCGGGCCTGGCGGTCGCCTGCGCCGCGTTGAGCATCGCCGCCGTCGCCCTGCTGCCGCGCTTGGGCTGGCACGAGCTGCGCCATCGCGCAGCCCGCAAAGGCTTGCCGGCCGGGCCGGCCCGGCTGGCTTTCGTCGTCTTCTGGTGTTCCTCGGCGATCCTGCTCAGCGCAGCGTTTCTCCTCAGCGCACTGCCCCTGGACATCCACGCGGATCGTTACCTGGTCGGCTTGGTCTACGCGGCCGCCGCGATGATTCCGGTGCTGGCGATCGGCCGTCCGCTGACCGAGGCCGCCGCGTTGCTGGGCACGTGCATCTTCGCGCTGAGCGCGCTCACGTCAATGGCGCAGGGCGTCTACACCCGCAATACGAGTCGGTTCCCGTCTGCTGGCCTTGCACGCCAGATCGCGTCGGTCGCGGCAGCACATCACCTGAAATACGGCTACGCCGGCTACTGGGACGCGTCCCCGATTACGTGGGCCACGCACCTGCGCGTCAAGGTCTTCCCCGTGTCGGTTTGCGATCAGAACGCGCATCTGTGCCGCTTCGACCTGCACTTCATCAGCAGTTGGTACAAGCCGCGTCCCGGTATCAGGAGCTTCCTGCTGATCGATCCCGCGCAACCGCTCGTGCGGGCGCCGACGCCGGATCTGGGGCGACCGGCCGCGGTTTATCACGTGGGGAGAATCACGATGTACGTGTACCCGTACGACCTGGCAGAGAAGATCGCGTCGTAGGCTGGTCGTCGTTTGCCGTGTTGGTGGCGCCGGCTGCGTGCGAGCGGTTGGCTGGTGCCCGCGCTGCACCGGCCGGGCTTCCTCGGTGCTCTGGTTCGACGAGCCCGTCGATCTCGAGCGCTCCAGGGAGGTCCTCCGCGTGCGCCTCGTCGAGCGCTTCCCGCACTTTCATCAGCGGGTCGTGGAGCCGCGTCTCGGGATCGGGGTCCCCTCGTGGGAGGAAGACCCGAACTTCGACCTAGACCGACACATCCACCACATCGCGCTACCCGCGCCCGGTGATAAGGCGGCGCTCGAGAAGCTCGTCAGCGACCTGATGGTGACACCGCTCGACCGGTCCAAGCCGTTGTGGGATGCCTACCTCGTCGACGGCTACGGCAGCGGGATGGCGATGATCTCACGCATTCACCACTGCATCGCAGACGGGATCGCGCTGTCGCGCGTCCTGTTCTCGCTTACCGACGCGCAGCCCGATGCCGGGATCGCGCCGCCGCGGGATGACGCGGTCGGGCGCGGCCTGCTCGGATCGATCGCCGCGCCGGTCAAGGCCGGCGTTCAGCTTGCCGAGGCGGGGCTCCACGAGGGCATCGAGATCCTCGCGCACCCGACCGCTGAGCTGACTGCGCTGGCCGCGAGCGGGAGTGCCGAGGCACGTGCGCTCGCGAAGCTGCTGCTGACCGCGTCCGACGCGAAAACTGTCTTCAGTGGCAAGCTCGGCGTCGCGCGCAGGGTCACCTGGTCTGAGCGGATGCCGCTTGAGGACATCAAGGCGATCGGCCATGCGACCGGGACGACCGTCAATGACGTTCTGGTCGCTTCGATGACCGGCGCCCTGCACCGTTACCTGAGCGGTCGTGACAGCCTCGTCGACGAGATCCGCACGATGGTCCCGTTCAACCTGCGGCAGCTCGATAAGCCGCTGCCGCGCGAGCTGGGCAACCACTTCGGGCTCGTCTACCTGACGCTGCCCGTCGGGATCGCCGATGCCGCCGGCCGTCTGGCTGAGGTGCATCGCCGGATGGAGGCGATCAAGCACTCGCCCGAAAGCGTCCTGTCGTACGGCATCCTCGAGGTGCTCGGCTTGACGCCGCCGCAGATCGAGCAGCGGCTGCTCGACATTTTTGCGCAGAAGACGACTGCGGTGATGACGAACGTCCCCGGCCCGCGTGAGCCGCTCTACTTCGCCGGCACCAAGCTTGCCGGCGTGATCGGATGGGTGCCGGCGGCGGGGACGATCGGGATGGGCATGAGCATCTTCAGCTATGACGGCGGTGTGACCGTCGGCTTCCAGGTCGACGCCGGGCTCGTCCCCGACCCAGAGGCGATCATCGCCGACTTCGAACGCGAGGTCGCGGCACTCGACAAGCTGGCCACTCGCCACCGGACGAAACCGCGCGCCCGCTCGGCAGCGCAGGCGCATCCGCGATCGAGCATCAAGACTGCGAGATAGCACTGAGCCAAAGCTGCCGGCAGACCGGACGCTCTCCCTAGACGCAGAGCTGCGAGTCGCGCGACCAGTTGGCGTGGACGACGATCACGGCAACATCTTCTCGTCCCGGCCGGACACATGACCGTCGCCCGCAGCGCGGCGCGGCTGCTGCGTCATCTGGCCGAGCAAGGCTGGGTTGGCCGAGTCCGAGCACCTCGCGGACGCCGGTTTCGTGGACCGCGTAGGCGATCACCAGCGCCTTCTGCCAGACGCCACCCGAGCCATGCCGGGTCCGAGCGGTACAACGAAGTGGTGCAAGGGCGACGGCCGAGGCACGAATCTCGCCCTTCGCCCAACAAAAAAAGCCCCGCTAATCTGGGGCTTTTCTGAGAGGGTGAGCGAGGGGACTCGAACCCCCGACCGCCTGGACCACAACCGAACTCCAGGGGTTTCTCCTACTTGCTCTCCCACGTATTTGCTGGGGATTCTTGGTCTGAGTTGCTCTCGGTTTTGCTCAAATTGATGGACAAATTGATGGACACCCCGCGGGCGAAGGCGGCGTTGACGACCTCGGCTTCATTCGCGGCCGGCGCGTAGTCCGCGTAGATCAGCGTCGTCTTGAAGTCGCGGTGCCCCATCCACTCCTGGAGCGTGCGCATCGGCACGCCCGCGGCAGCCATTCTCGTGCCGAACGTATGCCTCAGGTCGTGGAACCTGACTTCGCGAACGCCCGCGCGCTTCAGCGCAGACTTGAAGCGCTTGAGGAGCTGCGAGCGATCCATGGGCTTGCCGGTGTGCGGATGCGCGAAGACGAGATCCTCGTCCGACTGGTAGCTCGAGCGCTGGAACAGCAGCTCGAGCTCGCGGGCGACCTCGTCTGCGAGCGGGATGCTCCGCGATGATCGCTTGGACTTCGGTGTCCCGAATTTGCCGCGCACGAAGTTGCGCCGCACCCGGACCCGGTGCGCCATCCAGTCGACGTCCATCCAGCGCAGCGCCAGCAGCTCACCCTGC
>OBLU010003681.1_pt1 | contig 13887 bp, 11 predicted proteins | sample 1518681 | NCBI WGS metagenome assembly OBLU01 (sample SAMEA3539304, study PRJEB22396) | soil metagenome | biome: tundra; feature: field; material: soil | place: USA | collected 2010-05 | depth 0.15 m
AGACATATCGCCGCTGCCGATCTCCGGACCGTAAGTGTGTTCGATGGCAAAGGTCAGCGCGCGCGTTTGATCCATACGCGAATACACCGCTTCGTAAAACGCAGCCGATGCCGGCGCGCCGCCGGAAGGCGTTACCGGGTCGGGATAACGGAAATGGAAATACGAAATGAGGAACTGGTCGGCACCGATGGTTACCGCGGCAGGCGTCTTGAAAACCGGATAGAGCTGAGTCTGGGGATTCAGCGCCACCGGCGACCCGCCCAGAGAGGAATAGACGTTCAGAGCATTGAAATTGAGGAGGTCGTGTTTGAACTCCTGCTCCACGTCCACCGGATCGCCCGCAGCAAGATGGCGCGGATTCGGATAGCGCACTTCCAGAACGCCTTCAATGCTGCTGATGCTGTGGGCCGGCTCGAAGTGGATTTGCTGAGCGAACGCGACTCCGGCCACGAGGTCCTTGGCGGCTCCGGCGGGAGTCGCCGGGTCGAGTTGCAGAAGACTGAAGGTACCGGAAACGCCGGCGAAGAGCACCTGCGACTCGAATCGTTTGCCCCACGGATCGTCCTGACCCTTCCAGTCGGTACGAATCTGATCCGGTCGTTTTATCAGAAGCGTTGCGCTCAGCGAACCCGAGGAGGGCGGACCGGCCGGTACAGAGCCACCGGAGGGATTGTCAACGGGCGCGACTCCGAAATACAGAATCGTGTGCGGCTCTTCGGACCACGGGAATTCTCCCTTGGCCACGAACGTCAACGCCAGGGGCGCCCCGCCGGCGCCGATCAACAAAGGTCCGTTGGCGGACGGCGCCTTCTCCAGCCACTTCGGATCCGCCGCCAATTGCCGTTCCAACTCAGCGTAGAACTGATTTCGCGATGCGGCCGAGGGTGTGAGATGCAAAAGAACATTTCCGTCAGGACGCGTACGGGCGTCCCGATAGGGCCGCAGGGTAACGTCGAAGGCCTCAAGAAGATTCCACGTCAGCGACGCCGGCGGCGCCGCCGGAGCCTGGTTATAGCGGGCAACGACGTAACGCAGCCCGGAAGGGTCCGGCTGTGCGCCGGTGCCTGTCCCCTCACTGCGGCGCCGGAAATAACCCTGCATCGAGGGCTGTTGCACAAACGGCATGAGCGGATGGGTCACGTAAACACGCCGCGCGAAGGCCGGATTCCAGACCGCCGTCGGCCGATGCTGCGGTATGTCGTTAGGCAAGGACTTGAAAAACGCCGTCACCGTAGCTTGCGCAAGGGCGGAGTTGGCGGTCGCCAGAACCGGCGGGCCCGGCTGGCCGTCGTCGAATACGATCTCAAGGTTCGCGACCGTGGCGAGAGCCGCAGCGTCCTGCCGGAGACCTGGCCGTACCAGAAGCCCGTTCAGACTATGCAGATTGGTGGTCAGAGTATCGGCGGGCAAGGGCATTTCCGGCGGCTGCCCGGGATACGGCAGAGTCATCAGGAAAACCGTGTCCAGCCCGGAAAAAGCGGTGGGGGGAATGACCCGCGGCGTGCCGCCCCAAAAGGCGACTCCGAGCATCTGGGCCATCCGGTCCAGAGCGATCCGATCGGGATTGGCCTGCTGCTCGGCCTGAAACTGCTGCCAGACCGCCTGCAGACCTTTGTTGTACGAAGGCACGAAGGGGCCGGGATCGATGTCCGCCGTGCTGTCCGACGTTTCGGTGGCGGCTACGTTGAGATCTCGGAGTCTCTGTCTGGCGGCGTCTCCGCCCTGGCGAGCTACTCCCGTGGTGCGGTGATTCGTCAACGGCGTGAGGGACGCGTTTGCGGGAAGAAAACGTATCGTAAGATCGGCGTCGGAGGGCAGCGGAACGGGCACCAGATCGTTCGGCGCCGCGTCGTGCTGGACAAGAGCGTAGGAGAATTTGCGCGTCTGGCCGAGGTCCTGCAGAAACTGCGTCAATTCACTTTTTTGCACGTGAGGTTGAACGCATAACCAGAGCTCGCCTTTAGGATTGGCCACGTCATTCAGATACCAATCCTTCAGAAAGAAGTCGACGGTGACAAGTATTGTGGTCATGATTGTTCGGTTAGAGCTTCAGGTCAATGTGATAACGAATCGGAATGGTGACGCTGATACTGGCGCAGATCCGGAACCAGCCGCCGCCAATGCAGGCCTCGGCGCTCGCGCTGGCGTAGAGAGTCACGTCCAGACTCACCGTTGGCCCGTCAGACGGCGCAAACTGGTCGCTGCCGATCAGCAGGTAGGCGCTGGGCATGTTGCCCCAGGCCAGAGTCACGCGCGCTTCGGCCGAAATAACGATTTCGATACTCGCCGAGATAATCCAGAAGTTCAGTGAACCGCCCCCGCGCACCACGATGCCAACCGCACCGCTGATACGGAGGGCCTTCATATTGCCGCCGTCCAGGTAGACCGAGCCTTCCATGATGTAGTAGAACCCGGCTGTAACCCAGGCGGTAAACGGACCGCCGCCGAAGCAGCCGCCCAACCCGGCCTGCAGCGCGTAGCCTGCGCTGATCAGCATCCCGGTGGTCTGGCCTCCCGTGGTTACCGCTTGATACACGCTGAACTTCTGAATGTAGAAACCGCCCGACCCCTGGAACGGGAACACGATCGCGCCGAGAGTCCGGCTCCATTGCCGCGAGCCGTCGGAATTCAGATGGGGAAACCCGACGTCCAGAAGGAACCCGCCGTCGAGGACGATCTGCAGCATCAGTTCCCCGCCCATGAACGTGAAGGCCGGGAGCGTCACCTGTGGAACCCGGAGCGTTATGCGGAAGCTGTCGTGATTCGGTGTGTCGCCCTTGATGTAGAGGACGGAGATCGCGAAATCGTAGCCGAACCACTGCTTGAAGATGCCACCGCCAATCGCGATGCCGTAGTAGGCCCGATCCTGGAAGAGGAATTTGCCGTCGAAGATGGAAGCGACATCGAACGCGGCGGCGAACACCCAACTTCCCTGCGCGCGGCCCCCGGGCTTCAGGAACTGCTGGCTTGCGCTGGCCTGCTGGATGGCGTCGCTGATGATTTTGTCCTGCGTGGTATCGGAGAATCCGACGTCGATGAGCTTTTCGGCGAAGGACGGATCGAGATTGACGTTGTGGCCAATCAGCGCCCATCGGATTCGCAACGGGCCGACGGTTACGCCGTCGCCAAAATACAGCGCGAACGCCGGGCCGCTGCCCGTGCCGGCGAAAATATAAGCCGTGACCTTGCTGAGAATGGTGCGGCCAAGAATCAGAACGGTGACGTTGATCAGTTCGAGTGCCGCAACCGGGGTTCCATCCGCGTCTTTGACCTGTCCGAACTGAATTGTATCTGCCCGCACCTCCAGAAACCGGAGCAGATTCAAATTCAGGTGGTCGAAGCCAAGAGCGCGGATCGCGATGGCGCTGGTATCGGGTGACCACCTTTTCTTGCCTCCGTCGTCCTTCAGGCCCAGACCTATGTAGAAATCGATGGTTAAACGATCGAGGCCGGCAAGCGACAGTTCCGGCAGCTTCATGAGTTCGAGCCGGAGGCTGAACACCAGACTCGGCAAGTTGCTCGCCCACCCGGGCTTCTGAAGCGAGACCAGAGAGCCCCAGTCGAAGTTGGGAGTTCCTGTTTTGCCATCCGCCGAAAGCTTTGGCCAATCCACGATCAGCGAGTCGATCTTCAGAGTGAGGAAGCCCAGTGAGAACGGCGGCAGGTCGAAATTCAGTTTGATCGAGCCATAACGGATGGTGAGCCACTGCCCGATCGAGGGCATGGGACTTGGAAGGTCGATTTGCAGGCCTTGGAATTCGATGGGCTTTCCGCTGGCAAACAGGCCATTGACCAGCGCAAAAGGCTGAAGAGTAATGTTCCCTTCCAGATCGACCGAGGGCTTGCCGTTAATAAACTTGATCTGCGCCCCCTGAATCGAAACCTGCTTAAAGGGACCGAACCCAACATCGGCGGGGAGCAGATCGAGAGGAGTTGGGAGGCGCCCGAGGAAGGAGATCAGTTGTTTGGCACGATCGTATGTCCCGATGATGGTCAGGTTCGTCTGAGAACCGGCATCGAAGCTCAAACCGAAGAAGCCTTGGAACCGGAGATTGGCCTCGACATAGAACGAAGACAGGTTGGAGTCATACCACGAAATGTCGGCGGTCTTGACGTGAATCAGAGTTTCGTTGGTGGCTTCCGCCGCGTTCGGATTAGGGTCGCTGAGATAGTAAAGGCGCGCATTGATACTGACCCTGCCGCCTCCCATACCGGCCTTTTGCGGAGTGAGCGCGACATACGCGAGACTCAGTCCATCCGGAACCATCGATGCGCCCAGTTGCTTGGCATCTTTGGACAAGGGGACCTGAATCAGGAGGAGCCCGATCCACTGCTTGGACTTGACCGTATCGTCGATGAGATCCTTCAGCAGGTTCTTATCGCCGATCCAGGGGTCCTGGATCTTCTCGGCGGCAAAAATCTCCGCCAGCGTGAGATCGCCGCCGAGCTTCAGGATGGCGATTGGCGGCGTACTCGGATCTGTGGGTTTCGCCGGCATGCCTGCGAACGAGAATTCGGTGGAAGTTCCTGCCAGCGGAATACTCAGCAGGCCTGAAGCGAACGAGATCTGCCCCGGGTCCCGCACCACGTAGTATGCCGGTATCTTGTTACCCGGAACCGTCAACGTGACCCGCAGGGGGCCGTAGTCCCGGAAAACTGGTTGGTCGGCAAGGTTCGGGACGCCGGGCATTATCCCTGCCGGCACGATGGCTGCGGGCAGCGATGGCACGAGCGACGGCACAAAGATGCTGGCTGGATTGATCGGTGCGGCAGCGTTCTGAGGGCTTTGAATCAGCGATGTTTCATGCGTGATCGTTCTGCCTGTGTCGCTCAGTTTGTTGTTGATCGCGTCCAGGGCCTGAAAATGAGCGAGCGCCTCCGCGGGTGCACTGTTGGTGAGTTCCGGATGGTGCAATGGCAACGCCAGCTCAGCGTTGCCGAACTTGTACGTATCCGCCGCGCCGCCGCTGCCGCCCGCGCCGTTTCCCAAGTACGACGCGCCGGGCCGGGACATATAGAATATGGCGCTGGTTCCCGCGAGCGCGTGGAGCCACGGCAGGGTCAGTTCGCTGGTGGCCGAGGCGACAATGCCCGAGGGAATCGTGGAGGGGTCCGTGATCGGGACCTTGGTTTCGCAACGCAGACGGAGGTTGGTGGAGACCGAGTTCTTGGAGACCTGGAAGCGGCTGTTGGTGGCGAGCCCATGGAGGAGCGCGGCATTGTTGGCCGGTTGGGCGGAAAACGTCTTCGCGCCCGGGACTTCGTTCAGTGGATATACGGCGTCAACATGAATCGTGCTGGGACGCCCCTTGGTTCCCGTTCGGGCAAGCATGTGGAGCGCATCGGAAGAGAAGAATGCCGCGGGGCCCTGGTTGCCCGAGGGCGTGTAGTTGAACGAGTGTAACTGAAGGCCGCCGCTCCGGGCCTCGGCTCGCAGGGACTGTATGGCCGGCTGCCCGCCGCCCGCACTCAGTTCCATGAAATATTGGTGATTCTTCAACGCGAGGCAGGCAGACGGCTTGTTGGCCCCCGATACCTGATTCGCGGTGTCCTTGAGATCCACGTGGAGAGGCCACAATTCGTCCGCGGACACGGGAACGAATTGAAGCGTGGTATCGCCCGGCGCTACCGTGAGGTCCACGGTGAGAGCCACGCTAGGCGCCATGCGCAGGTACAAAGGGAAAACGTTGCCTGGGAACCCAGGCATACTTACAATGGTCGTGCCGTGAGCGATCTGGTGCTGCAAAGCGCCTTCGCCAAGCGTTGCCGTCAGAGCCTTGAGATCGACTTCGATGGTTCCGGACCCGGTGACCAGCTTAATCGGCAGGTCAGGATGTTCAATCAGGGACATCCCGGCCGGCTTTAGCAGCAGGTTGTTCGACGATGCCGCCAACGCTCCATCGGGAAAATCGGCACGGGAAGCTTGCACCGGCCCCAGCGATATGTCGATCGCGGGACTGTTCGGGAGGGTAGAGAAGACTTGCGACGCCAGGCAAAAAAAACTCCCTGCCCACGGTAATTGAGGCTGTTGGCTGGGCTTTCCATCGGCGGTCAAGGCAATTCGCACAGAACAGGCGAAGGTATTGATTCCGGCGAACTCAATCCATGCGTCCAGGCGAAGTTCGCTGCCGGTAACCTGCCCAGACCATTTCTTGACGGCAAGCTTCGGTGACGCGTCCGGCTGCGCAACCACGCCTGCCGGCGATACGCTCAGGTTAAGTCCGAAAATTTCGATTGCGGTGATCATCCTGTTCCTCTTTTTGATGGCCCGATTACGGAAGCATGGGGTTCACAAAGTAGTGGTCACCCGGGGCCACCAGGAGTTGCTCTTTCAGCGCTGCCGCGGAGGGCGGAGGCCAGTGAAGGCCAATCATCGCCGGCGCTGGCGCCGGATCCGACTCCGGCGGGTCGCCGAAATAAATCGTCACGACACCATTGGAGACAATCGCGGCTGGATCGATGTCATTGAGGTCGCTGTCCCGCACGCAGTTGAAAAATCGGCCCTGCCGCTGAAATCCGAATATCCCGACGTGGAAATCTCTTTCCACATCGGCAAGAGAATAATAGATGGGCACCTGTCGCGAGCTGAGTTCCCTGCTCAACGAGATATCCGCCTGTACCTCGAAATGAAAGCGTCTTGGATTAATGCCCGCTGTCAGGTACCAACTGTTGCCCGCACCAATGCTGGCACCGGCCTTCAAGTCATCCAGGTAGAAACCGCCCCCGGATTGGAACGTATGCATGAAAACCACGGAGTCGGGCCCGGTAGTCCCCGGAATTCCGAATCGCAGAAACTCCCGCATATTGAGATTCTGGGGATACGAGGGGCCTTCGAAATCCTCGATGGCCGGTTCAGTCAGCCACTCGCGCACCCGGCTGGCGGTTCCCGGGGCGGCGGCCAGAACTCCGGACCGGCCAATGACAACTCCGGGCTGCAGAGTCTTTAGTATCTGATTGCAGATGGCTTCATACGCGTTGTCCGGGTTGTCTGCCTTCGTCTGAGCCAGGAAGGCACGGAATTGCTTAACGAAATCCTGAGCTACCCCAGGTGTTTCAGGCGCCGCAGCTGCAAGAAGCACCGACAGGAAGAAAAAGTCACTCCGCATCAGCCGACCGTCCGGCACCCGCCAATAATAGTCCGACAGACTGGGCACAAACCCGTTTCCCGGTCCGGAGCCCTTCGGCGAAAAGAGCAGTGCATCCGTTATCCGCAGAGTCATCCCGGGCAATAGTTGAACCGTGTTCAGGGGGGAGCCCCCCTGGGCGAGACAGTCGGGCTTGATGGATTGCTTTGCCGCATCGTCCAAATCGGCGGTTAGACCCGCCCACGGAAGATAGCTGAGGCTGCAATTCAGGCCGAAAGGCTGATTGACGATTTGAACAGTCGACAAGGAATCTCGTCTCCTTTTATGGATGGAGTGCACTGCTTGCGTTGCCTGTGGCGCTGCCAAGCCGGTTGCAAGAAACAGACAGACGACACTCAATCGAAACCCCGCAGCAAATCGCCGCCACATTACGATCAACCCACAACCGCTGGCCACGGATGCCTTTCATGTATAGCCTCGAGGGTCCCCACACTCCCGTAGAGAAAAGACGTCCGGATGGGGCGCGTAACGAAGTCCTCATACGAGGTTTTGGGCCTGTTTCTTCTTCTCCAAGGTGGGGACGTGAGGTGTGCCATAAGACTCATCGCCTCGGCAAACTGCGGGGTCCGCGAACGACCGTTCCGAGTAAGAGGATGCAAAATCCGGTGATGGCACAAGAAAATCAAGCACGTCCCCCATGAAGAGAGCGTTCTTCAGCAAGGCCTGCGGGATAATAGAGCGTACTGCGCATCCTGCGTCACTTTTCCTGTCGGGGCCGAGTGTAGAGTTAGTCTACCCTAAAACATCTGTCTTATCAAGCGAGATCGCTGGAATTCTAACAAAACTAGCAGAAGGGCCATCTCTTCTCTCTGACCGCCAACCTTCGGGAGGCCCTGGGAGCTGATCCAGGTAGAACCGGAGCGCCTCAACCAGGATGCCAGTCTGTGTGAAGCCGTTGTAGTGTGCCTTGCGGAGGAGAGTCTCGTAGAGGCTGTCCGGCAGACGGAACGTCACAGGACGGGTAGGGTCCCGCCAGGAACGTTGTAGCCGGGTCAGAGCCAACGGGATAGCGGGTTGCTGTACATGCTGCTGTACGTCCTGCTGTATTGCTGGCTGTACAGTCTGCGGTACAGTTTGGCCAGGAGTCTCCGATAGCAGGTGCTGTTCGAACTCGTGGTTCTGCCGGCTGGGCCAGGGAGTCATAGTGAGCGCGGCAGGTCGCGTCCGGCGCCCACACAACCCTCAAGCTAAATGGGCTCTGAGCAGGAATTCGATGAATCCACCAATTGGCGTGGGTTTGAGCTCTTCACCCTTCCGTCAGTGACGAGCACGGCCCGGCGGTTGAGAACGGCCGGTGAGGAATGCCGGAGGTGCCGCCGGAACTCGAGTTCTCCCCCGCGAATGCAGTGTGCCCCTGACCAGGAAGATCTCTGTGCCCACCCCTGGAACCGGCTTATTCTATGAGGGTTAGTGGTTTGACTACCATGAGGGATGCAGCTTCGAGGGTGCAGGTACTCGAACCTCGCCCGACTAAGCGCCGTTGACGGGAGACCGCTTTCCCTTGGAGCGGGACCGGGATGGGGAGCGGCTCGGCACGGTCCCGCCCGTAATGAAGCACTGACAACCTTCCCAGAGCCTTGGTTCTATTCAGACCCGCGCCATCATTGGCTCTGGGAGATCGGCGGAGCCGACGCGGCTCGTGGAAGCCGGCAGGGCTTTTCGAAGAAACCCAATAAGACCGGGGGGGCTTCCCAGATTCTCGCGCAGAGCCTGTTTTTGATACTCTTTTTGGGGCCCCAGCAGCAGCCCCCAGCCGGGATTTCAGTCCACTGACTCGTCAGTTTGCTGGCGAGTGGCTATTATCATGAATGGAACACGGTTCTATTTATGGCAGACAACATTTGGTTCGAGTTGGCGAAGGTGGCGATCCCCTCCTGCGTTTTTGGTGCCGGTTTGATCCAGTACCGACACGCGCAGTCTTGGAAGCGCATGGAATTTGTGGCGCAGCAGGTAGAGAAGTTCCGTGCAGACGCAATGGTTAGGCGTGTATTGATGATGCTCGACTACGGCGAGAGGCGCATTGATCTCGGGCTTCCTTTGGAAGCCAACCTCCGCTCAGGTGAACCCAAACCGCCGCGAATCACGTATAAAGTTACTGCCGAGGCACTACGGTCTCACCGTGGCAACCAGAGAGGATTCTCACCCCTCGAGGCTGTGATTCGCGATCAATTCGATACATTCCTGGATTATCTTTGCCACTTCGAGCATTTCATCACTTCAGGTCTCATAAAATCGCGAGACCTCCATCCGTACCTTGAATACTGGGCATGTGCTCTGGCCGGCGAGGACGAACTCGACGAGGAGTTGCTCACTCGATTTTGGCTGTTCGTTGACACGTACGGCTACGGCAAAGCCCGGCAACTGATTTGTCGCTTTAACCCCCAACTGGCCACCAGGTTTCCCCTGGCGACTTCAGAGTGCGCCCGGTGATGGCGGCCCGATTGGTAACATCATCGTCTGGAGGTGCACCGCTGAAACTCGCTACTCTGTTGTCGAGCACTCTTCTGGTTCTCTCTTGTCGGCCGAGCCTGGTGTCCCATCGAATCCCATCCTTCGTAGAATCGATCGGCGTCGTCAGCGTTACGAATGGAAAAGGTTGCTTCGAGGTCCGGAATCCTTTGATTGCAGCGAACAGCGAAATCCGTATCGTCAGCGTGTTAGGAGAGCGGACCACGCTAACAGCACGTGTCGGTCCTGAAGATCCGGGGTGCGCAGAGCGCGGCATCTCTGACCCTGCTCAGCACGCGTACGACATCCAATTCAATACTCAACCTCTCGCTGCGGAAACTCCAGCGATCGGATTATTGAACTACAAGGGCGATATCGGAAAGGATGGAACTCGGTTCTTCGCCGATCTGGATAACGACCGCCAACCGGAATATTTTAGTTCCTGTGCAAGCACGGAAGGCATTCATTTCTCCGTCTGGACGGGAAAACCGGTCATCGGGAAATTACGCTGGCACCAATACTACTATTTGGGCTATGATATTACACCTACCTGCACCCCGGCCGAACTGACATTCGACAAATAGGGGCATGTATCAAAGGAGTGGACGATGTCGCTTAGCGGTTCCGCGTGGGTTTCCCAGTTCCCAACAAGCAGTAGCTTAAACGATCTGACTGAACCATTTCGAACCGGCGCAACACGGTTTGTATCCGCTTTGCGCGCGGCATCCGCCGCAGTCACGATCAGCGATACGCTGCGGCCACCGCAGCGCGCATACCTAATGCACTATTCCTTCGCGATTGCGCGGGAAGGAGTCGATCCCGCGACCGTTCCTGCATTGGCTGGCGTGGATATTCAGTGGGTGCATACAACAGCCGGAGTCGCGGATCTGTCGGCATCGCGCGCGGCTGCAGAGCAAATGGTGCAGGGGTACGGAATCGTGTTCAAACCCGCCTTAAGTTCGCGTCACACGGAAGGAAAAGCAGTTGACATGGATGTCAGCTGGTCAGCCGGCCTTGTGATCGCCAAGCCAGACGGGAGTAAGCAGACGATTTCGAGCTCCCCTCGAACGGGTGCGGGCAACAGCGACCTGCAGCAGATTGGCGCGCTATATGGTGTCGTCAAACTATTGAGTGACCCTCCACACTGGTCATCCGATGGACACTAGGGGGGATCGACCATTTGAGGGTAAAGACGGCTTGAACCATTGCGCCGTATTACCCGCGACTGCCATTTCGTCAAACGGTAATGGACCATCGGTCTTCGGCATGGAAGGTTAGCGATGGAAGTGCTTCTGACACTTATGCAGGCAATCAAGACGAGCGCGAGCATCATCAAATGGGGCGCGGGAGTCCAGAGCGAAGCGAGGAAGAGCCTCGTCAATGAGCTTTGCACAATTTGCGGAAATTGCGATGCCGCTTATGATGCCGTGCTCGCGCGGTTGGTTCCCATCAAGAATGCCTATACCGACCCCAGAAATCTCGCCAAGGAACTCCGGGCCTTTCGCGCAGACACCGAGACTCGTAACAAGTTCAAGCCCGAATTTCTCTGCACGCAGGTCGATCATCTGCTTGTCCAACTCCACGATAGTCTCAAACCACTGAAATACTCCATTGATCTCAGGCGCATAGAAGAACTCCGCGAAATGCTCCACAAATTTCAAAACGTCGATGCGGCGATTTTTGATTCCTACGATCAGTTCGCATTTGAGCTCGACCAAATCGCGACAGACATCCAGTGTAACGGGTCTCGCTCGTTCCCCCCGATGGCGTCAGAGCATTTCCTGGCTGGTTTCTCGGATTCTTTTCCGGCTTGACCATCGGAGGATGGCTGCTGTGGGCGTGGGAGTGGGATAGGATACTCGCTTGTATAGGCATGACCGGTATCCCTGCGGCAGGACGAGCGGCAGACTTGTGAAGATCTTGCCATCTTTGGCGCTCAGAATCACCATCATCGGCTGTGCCGGCTGGGCAGGCGGATTTCCCGAGTTCGCGCACGCCGCAAACAGCACATGATTCTTTGCATCCAGCGCCAGCCCGTTGCACCTGCCCTTGTCCCCTAAGGGGTAGTGCGCGATCGCCTTCATCGTCTTGACGTCGACGGCCGTGACGCTGCCCTGCGCGTCCTGCATGACGACGTACGCCCCCCACCAAAGAACACGCCTTCGGCGTGGATGATGACCTCCGAACCGGATCCCCGCTCCAAGTCCCGTTCTCGGTGTGGGTCAGTTCAGCCAAGCGCTACTGGGTCACTCACTCTTGCCAAGCACCGAAGTTTTGAAGTACCGTCAGTTTTCTGCACCGCAAGGTGGCACGCATCCGCATCGCCAGCACCCCGCTGCTGGACTTGTCCGGGAACCGTTCGTGGCTGGTACGCAGGTTTTCACGGAGTGGCCCCCGCCACCATCATCCTCTCGAATCATGGTTGTGTCTGGTTCAGCGTGAAATTGGGGTCTGCTCGAAGGGGAGAGATTCCGCCCGTCGCTAGTCGGCACTGCTCCACCCCCAAAACGGTCCGGAGCGCACCAAGGACCCGCGAGTCGTTCGCAAGAGATTTGGAATGGCTCATAGGCGCGCCGACCAGCGCGGAAATTCACACAAGCCTGCGCTGAATTTGTTCATCTCTTGGCGTGGGGCCGACCGAAGGATTTTCAGAACCGCGGCTTGAGCCTACCGTCGTGAAGTTCGAACCCGCCAGAGCAGATCAGCCGCTCGAAGTCATCGGCGGTCCATTGTATTCCTGATTCTCTGCGTGCTGCCCCCGACACGCTCTCGAACGCGCCGAAGCTCGTCTTTAGTCAAGTCTTCCTCTATCGAAACGTCGGCAGCGTATTCGTCCAGGTATTCAACCATCTGAATCGCCATCTCAACGATCAAACGTTCATCCCGGCTCATCTGGTTCATCCGATTGCGCAGTTCATAGAGCCCGGCGATCAGTTCATCGTGTTGGCTAGAGAGGTCAACGTCCATGGAGGCACATAGCATGAACTCCAAAACAAACTGTCCGCGCCCTGCACGGCTGGCGGCGGCAGCTGAAGACGTTGGACGCCGCATTTCTTGACCATCGGCAAATGCCGGGGCCGATCAAATCAGCGTCTCCCGGTTTGGAGTACTCGTGGCCCTTCCCAACGACACACTCCGAACGTCACAATGGAAGAAAGGGGTGAATTTTATGGCAGATGAAAGCAAGCCGCCCACCGGAACCGAACCGGAATTCCTGTGGGCGCTTGGTGTGAAGTTCCTAAAATCGAAGGTTCCCAGGATTCCTCTGGACCTGGAGCCGCCGAAGACCGCCGCCAACCCACCGGACCAGTTCGATGACGATTTTTGGCGCTGGAGCTACTATCGCAGCCCGAAGTTGGCAGGCTGGCTGGAAATCGAAGCGCTTTCCAGTAGCCCATACCACCAATGATCGCTGCTGGCCCAGGCGGACAACGGCGTCATCGGGCGGAAACTGAACGCGGAAGAATATGCGGCCTGATGCGGCCTTATCGGTAGGACTACCTCAGTGTTAGGAAACCCCGATTGACACCAACCAGCGGGCCGGTGTATTGTACACAAGACTCCGAGGTGTCGAAACTAATGATCCGTTTCCGATTCCATGTGCTGCTCGTCGTAGCGGTATCGTGCTGCGGTGCGAAGGAGGGTGAAGTCAAGTGGCTGCGCTTCAGTAAGGCAGAAATTGAATCATTGTTTGGCGGGAGTGTCGCGGTAGCGGATCTTGTGGTAAAAGCCAACGGAGCCCAGCCCGCTTCTGCGGTCCACCGCAGGTCGTGCAGCGGCGATGACGGCGAGTTGCACATTGGTATTCGGGACGACGACCTCGTTTTGCCGGCGGGAGCCCGCCCTCATTGCCGGTTGTCGCTGATGATGCTGACTGGGGGATCGTAGCGGAACTGCCCAATGCCGCCTTCGGCGACGGGCCAGCAACACTCGCAGATACTGTGACGAAAAGGATCACGTTTCACGGGTACCTCCGCGTTTGGAACGAAGGACACGATCATGGAGCCGCGCCCCCGAGCAACCCGCACCATGTATTCGAGATACACCCAGCGTGGAAATTCACGGCTGCGGGCGCCGAATTTGACGAACCCGGACTCATCAAATCAATCAAGGATTACAGCGGGTACGGTATTTCGAAGCTCCGGCCCATGTTCAAGTCCATGACCGACGGCGAATGGCTTACCGCATATGAGCAGGACGATGATGTGGTCGTCAGTCTTCGGGAAACGCCCAATTTTTGGCTCCTCTCCCAAAAGTGTAATTAGCGCTCGATTGGCAACGGCAGGCGAGCGCA
>OBLU010003682.1_pt1 | contig 13884 bp, 14 predicted proteins | sample 1518681 | NCBI WGS metagenome assembly OBLU01 (sample SAMEA3539304, study PRJEB22396) | soil metagenome | biome: tundra; feature: field; material: soil | place: USA | collected 2010-05 | depth 0.15 m
ATCGAAAAAGCGCACGTCACCGAGCTGACCGCCCAGATTCTACTCGCCTCGCTCAGGCTCCTCGCCCTCGACGGCGACCTGGCCAGGGCCGAGCCGAAGACCCTGCGCCCGCATCCTGCATGCCGCCGCCCGCCTGATGCGCGGCGAGCGGAAACGGTGGCTGAAAATCCAGGCGTCCTGGCCGTGGGCAGGGGCGATCACCATCGCGTGGCAGCGCATCACCACGCTGCCGCAAGCCCTCTGACCAGCACGAACCCGCCTCAATCACCAAGAAAGGAGACCCCGGGGCCTTGTGGACCCCCCGGCTACCTGGCCCGCCAGCTGGGCGGCTGTCACACCCAAATCCTAAAATCAAGATCGACTACGCAGCAAGGCGATCGCCCCCAGCCAGCAACCGGTCAGCGTGAATGATCAGGGCTAGCGCTACCAACATCCTATTGGCCGTATGATTAGGCATCCGACAGATACGCAGCTCCGGGTTGTAAGCTCTGCCACTATCGGATACTCACCGCGCCGATCTATGTTTGGAGACGCCGATTATGCGCCCTACAGTTGCCGGACCTGTCAGGCGTCCCGAGATTGAGAACGAGGTGGCGCGCCTTCTTGATGATTGGGATCGCAGAAAAACTCTAACCGTCGTGCTACACGCGCCGGGCGGATTCGGTAAAACGACGCTTGCAGACATTCTCTCAAACACGCCCACGATTGCGGACAGGTTCGAAGACGGAGTTTACTGGATTGGCCTCGGAGAAACGGTCGATCAAGCATCGCTGGTTGCCCAGGCCAACGATCTATCGTTCTTGCTGTCAGGAACTCGACCGGATCTGCAGGACGCGCACCTCGCCAGCCAACGCCTGACCCGAACGCTGTTTGATAAGTCGGTTATGCTAGTTCTAGATGATACGTGGCGGCTAGATGATGTCAGTATGTTTGTTGGTGGTAATTCCACGTGCAGACTAATTACCACTCGAGATCTGCGTGCAGTTCCGGAAGATTCGGTAGTAATACGTGTCCCGAGCATGTCAGCGAGCGAATCTTGGTCCTTGCTTACAAGTGGTATGCCGCTCGCCGGAAACTCTGTCGAAAATCTGGGCCCGCTAGAGCAACTCGCGAAGGGCTGGCCCGTACTCCTGAAGTTGCTGAATGCAAACTTGAAAGAAGACGTCCAAAGCGGATTGACGCTTGATGCAGCTGCAATGACCTTGGTTGTCGCCTTTCAACAACGCGGTCTATCAGCATTCGCATCAGAGGAAGTCCAGTACCGGCATGCAGCGCTGGCATCGCTCCTCGACGACTCCCTAGACCGGCTATCGCCAGAAATGCGGCGCCGTTATTTGATGCTTGCCGCTTTCCCGGACTCCGTCGACATCCCGACTTCGGTGCTGGCACGTACTTGGCGAGTATCGACGTCTGAAGCAGATCAAGCATGTAGGGCGCTATACCGCTCATCATTGATTCACGTCTATGTCAGATCAGAGCCTGGCATTTCGTACGTTCGACTCCATGACATAGTCCGTGAGATCCTTAGAAATCGCGACGAGATCGAGTTGGCAAATGCCCGGGAACAGGTGATCGTCGCCTGGCGAGACAGTTTGACCAGCTCTGAGCGTCAATGGTGGCATACCATTCCTGTTTCAGAACCTTATATTTGGCGTTATGCCGGATGGCAGTTGACCGAGGCTGGGCGCTGGTCTGATTATTCGCTGGTTGTCGGTGATCTATGGTTCCTCAGTCACCAGTCCGTGGTCTGCGGGCGTAGCGCCACCGAGACCGAACTTCGGCGGGCCGTCAGAATTAGGGCAGAGTCGCGACCGTTGCTCGACTTCTTCGACCGCCTAGGCCATATACTCGATGCGCTGACGGGCGCCGATGACCGACAGGCAACGCTCGCCAGTTGGCTAGTAATCGACCAGTGGCCTACTAACGTCCACCTCGCAATGACCGACCATAGGAGCCGCCTGGACGCCGCCGGACACGCTAGCGAGTTGCGCCATACGGGCGGTGTACTGAAATGCAAAGCGATCATGCTGGCTGAGGAATTGGTCGTCTCGGCCTCAAGTGATAGATCTGTCGGGTTGTGGAGCGTACGGTCGCTGCAGAGATTGGGCACTTTCCTTGGCCACACGGACTGGGTTCGCGCATGTGCCGTGGACCCGGCGGGCAGCTGGATCGTGTCGGGATCGGACGATGCAACCCTGAGAATGTGGGACCCCATCAGCGGTGAGTGCCTCAGGGTGCTCCGCGGTCACGGCGGCCCGGTTCGCGCATGTGCCGTGGACCCGGCGGGCAGCTGGATCGTGTCGGGATCGGACGATGCAACCCTGAGAATGTGGGACCCCATCAGCGGTGAGTGCCTCAGGGTGCTCCGCGGTCACGAACGGCCCATTCGAGATTGCGCAGTGGCGCCAGATGGCCAGACGATCGTGTCCGCGGGAGGCGACGATCGCTCCGTTCGCTTGTGGAATCCGTCCGATGGCACAGAGCGTACGAGTCTGCCGGGCCACAAAAGCTGGGTAATGGCATGCGACGTCGCACCATCAGGATCGTGGATAGTCTCCGGCTCGGTTGATGCCTCCATACGCTTCTGGGACACGCACACCGGAAAGCTAATCAGTGTCATCGATGGCCAGCCCACAATGCTGTGGGACTGCGTGAAGATACCTAATCAGCCATTGCTTGCTGTCGGCGGGATCGATGGCAGAGTGCAGCTCATCGAGCTCAACACCCCGTCCTCAAGCTTCGAAATCGGATCCCACGAAGCCACGGTCAGGAGGATCGCAGCCAGGCAGCAGGGCGACATTATCGCATCTGTGTCTGATGACGGAACCGCCGTGTTGTGGGACATCAACAATCGTCGCAAGATACATATGCTAACAGGTCACACAAACGGTATCCGTAGCGGCGCATTCAACGCCGAAGGCTCGCATCTCGTAACAGCGTCACATGACAAGACACTACGAATATGGAACGTCGCAACTGGTGAGCTTGAAGCAGTGCTCACCGGGCACAGCGCCGAAGTCTCAGACTGCTGCTGGCTAGCCAGCGACCGAATCGTCTCGACCTCGTACGACGGAACCTTGGCAGTCTGGACGCCGACAGGTGAGATTCTCCGGCGCGTCGAGATCGGCGAACTTCTTACTACGTGTGCGCCCGACCCTCGCAACCATGAAATCATTGTCGTAGGGTCAGAATCCAGCCAGGTCACCGCGTGGGACATCGATCGAGCTTGCCTCGTAGGCAAGCACTCTGCGCACCGTGACTGGGTCGCCAGATGCACCTTCAGACCACAAGGCGTGCTCGTAGCGTCCGCGTCGGATGACCACACGCTTCGGATCTGGAACCCGGCGCAATCCGAACCTATGTGCGCCATCGCCGTAGATGAACCGCTCTACTCTGTAACTTGGCACGATACTGAAGCTGACTCACTCTTTGCCGTGGGTGCAGGTGGAGTATACTCCTTCCAACTATCGCAACTAGGTCATACATTGTAAATCTGGCAAACAACGCGGAGACGATTCCTTGAAAGAACCGCGCATCTTTTTTCTTGACGGCGCCAGCGGAGCTGGGAAGACTACACTGGCCCTGGCCCTGGCCTCGAGACGGCCAGATATCGAGCTGATACCGCGTTTCACAACACGACCCAAGCGTGCGGACGCCGACGAACGTGAGTACGTCTTTATATCGCGTCGGGACTTCGATCGCATGAAGCAATCCCGAGACTTTGTCGAATACCGCGACTACGACTTTGATATGTCATATGGTCTGCCGATCTCGCTAATCGAGAAAGCTCTCCTGGAAAAGCGCCACGCCCTCGCAATTATCAACCTGGGCCGCATCAGAATCGCGAAGCGTCGCTGTCCGAGTGCCATCTCGATTCTAGTGGACGTGCCGCCAGCTACGCTCCGTGCACGTCTCTTGGCCCGAGGAACGCACTCGAAGGCGCAACTCGACGAGCGCCTCAAGAATGCGGCGTCTGTTGATCAGTACAGGGACGCTTACGAATACATTATTGAAAACGTCGGCTCGCCCGAAACCACCATCGCTGCACTTGAGTCAATCATCGAGGAGTATTGAGGATGGAATCTAATGTCGCAGTCTATATAGCGAAATCACAGATCGAAGGCGCCGAAGTGCCGGGCCTTGCCCTCGTATTTGCTACCGCGACCGAAGCCACTAAGGCGTACGAGCTCGCCGTAGCACCTACCTTCGAAGGAAGGCTACCGCCCAGTCGGATCGAATTCTCATCGCCAAACGACGTTGCACGGGCGTCCTTTACATTCACGTCTCAGAGCCATGACGAGAATCTATATCTGCGCGTCGACGACTTTCCGTGGAGCCACGTCGAACAACTCAGAACCGGGTTGGAACGCGTACTCTACTTCTTCGTGATCTTCGGATATCTGGGAGACCGTGAAAGTGTTGCTCTTCTGAACCCAGCCGAGCATTACCTCTTCAAGAACGAACTGATAATCAACGGCGCAATCGTCGCAGGACAGAAGATAGATGAAGTCGACTGGAACTCCGTTTTCGGCGAGACGGCACACATACTGCTGGGATCCCTTGAAGGCAGCTAGCGAACATGACAATAGGCGTCGCAGTCTATGTACGCCGCGGCGGGAAAATTCTCCTCGCTCAGCGTATGCATACCTCAACAGCGTCCGGCACGTGGGGCGCTCCTGGAGGCACTGTCGAGCGTGGCGAAGATGTCGAATCGGCAGCAAGGAGGGAGGCGTGCGAGGAAGCAGGCATCCTGCCGATAGATTTGGCGCCCATAGGTCACCTTGAGTTCCAAGTGGACGTTCCTGGATGGCAGACCCTAGACGACCCCTTCTACGTAGCCCACTTCTTTGAATCAAACTACTACGAGGGCCGGACCACCGAGTCTACTGAGGCCCGCCCCGCGTGGATAGAAGAAGACCAACTGCCATGGGATCTGATGTGGCCGACCGACAAATATTGGCTACCATTCGCTCTTGCTGGATACACGGTCAGCGCCAACGTGTCCCTCGCTTCCGAGTCGCTGACGGCACAGGCTCTCAGCATTGCCATCCGTCTCGGAGGCTCTAAAGGGACATCAGAAGACGGACGACAGATCGGGCCTCGCCTCGTCATACTAACCGGTCCTCCTGCCGTCGGAAAAACTACGCTAACTCCGATTCTGAAGCAGGTACTGCAGCAACGACAGGCGCGAGCGATATCCGTGTCCACGGACGATGTGATCCGCATCCAATATCCTGATCGCCTTGCGGGAAGCCCTGACACATTCGTGTCGCCTTACTTGGTCGATGGCGATGCGATTGTGTTCAGTGATCATAGCCGTCGCGAGCTAACTAAGAGAGCGACTGCAGGCCTGATAGGGCTCTGCGAGACTCTAATTCAGCAGTCCAACTCAGATACAACGATCATCTGCGAGCTGCCGCGACGTGAGCTGATCTTCGCACTCGACTGCATTCGACAGACCGAGGCCCTACGACGAACAAAACTGCTAATGGTTGAGTTGACCGCAGATCCTCATATTTGCGAGGCGAGAAATGATCGGCGTCTGCATGGCTCACGTTTGCCCGAGCTCGCGCAGACGTATATGGCAGGAGGCCGCGAACCGCTCCTAGCGAATCGAGCTCCCTCAGAACTGCGTGATCTGGACTGGCTAGCCAGCTGCATGGTCAATACCGCTGGCTCGCTAACCCATAGTCAGGCTCGGCTGCGTAGCTCACTCCTGCTCGCACTTGGGCAATAAGGCCTGTCACTATGACGTCAAGTTCAGGCAGTAGCAACAAACCGACCAACAAGTGGCCGGTATCCGCATTTGTAACGACGGTAGCGCTGGCGTCGATCCTCGTCGTTGTGGCCGTCCTGTGGCTGCTCGAACCGCGAAAGCATGGCATCTACATCGCTGTAGATACCCTCGGGTCGGTGGCCGAATGGGTCGCTGGCATCGGGACCTTGGCAGCCGTCTTCGCCGCGATGTTTGCTTTTGCCCGAGAACAGCGGCACAACCGCGAAGCCCTGCAGAATGGTTTCGAGCGCCTTGATGTGAGCAGGAGGGCGCTGTCCCTACAGCTTGACAAGCGTGACATGGAACAAGCGTCAATGATAGCGGCGTGGGTAACCTGCAGGGCCCGTGGCAACCGCGGCGAACCATTGTGGAATGAGCTGGACAATCGTCTCGAGCAGCTTTGGACAGCCGGTCAACAGAGCATGCGACAGCTAATCGAGAACTCGGATCTTACGAGGAAACCTAGCGAGGAAGGCGGCCCTGCGGCTCCAGACTTTAAGGAAATGCTTCAGCATTTTGGAGATCACGGACCGCGAGCATCCGCGTGGGTCATCCTGACGTGCCAGAACATCAGCCATCAGCCGATATTTGACGTCCGCATCGAGATCGTGTCAAGTGAGACGACGGACCAGGTCGCCTGCGCTTTTTCATGGCCGATCTGGTCGCCCGATAGGCCATTGTTCGAAGAGCGCGTTCTACGGCCCGATGGCAGTGACTTTGTAGTGAATCTTGCTGAGGCCAACTCGCAAACCCGTAGTTGGCGCGTGCGCATTTTCTTCACGGACACCGCTAGTCGACGCTGGGAGCGCCGCGAAGAGGGCCAGCTTCGTAGAGTCGATCCATCCCTCTGAGGGTTCGCTCGTCTATCCAATGAATGGAATCATTTACTCTTCGTTTTGAACTTGATTTTGCGGCTCTGGCGGCGTATTATTTGCTTGAGTCGCCGACGGCTGGAATCGGAGGACGAGCCTTGAGTGATATTCCGGCGTTTCCACTCGCCGATCGTGTTCCGGTGATTTCGGCCGATGCTATTGCGAGGGGCGTACGGGCCGCAGCGAGTCAGCTGGTTGATCAATTGACTCAGTGGGGATTTATTGCGATAGAGATGCCTGGCATAGGCCAAGCGACAATCGATGTTACGACTCATTTCGCTGCGGCATGCCAGTCGATGGCGCCATCTTTGTCGGACTTCATTTACACACAAGTGCCCCAGCGCTCCATTGGGGGAAACCATGGCTTCTTTCCTATGTTCTCAGAAGTACCGCGTCTTGCGAAAGGAGTTGCTGATCCGAAGGAATTTCTGCACATCAGCGGCGCGATTATTGATGATGTCCCTTCTGGCAGCCGGGCTGTGCTAGAGACTTTCAACGATCTGGGCCGTCTGGCAGCAGACCTCTTTGCTAGGGGTTTCGAACTAGCATCCGCTGTTGGTGGATTGATCTGTTCGTTGATAAGCGATAACCCTTCTCTTGATCTTGGTCTGTCTTGGCAGTCGAGTATCTTGCGGCTAGTGCATTACGTGGTGGAGGATCACCGTGAGGTTCTGGCTTATGAGCACTCTGGCATTCAGATGTTGGGGGTTCAATATCCACCTTCTGATCGCGGCCTACAGTATGTACTTAACGATGGCCAATGGGTAGAGCCGCAGATCGCAGGAACTAATGTTGTTCTGTGCAATGTCGGGAGGATGCTCACAAGCGCGTCTGGTGGACGGTTCAGGCCGTCAACGCATCGTGTGCACAGAGCCAGCCCACTGGATCAGTATGAACGCTGGTCGAACGTTCTTTTCTGTCATCCTGATCATCGAGCGAACCAGTGGGTAATACGCGAGAACTCAAGGGACGTGGTCCCTTTGGCCGCTACATGGGGCGAGTTCGTGAGCGATATGGTACGAGGACTTGGTATAGCAACTGCGGCTGGGGAGTGAGTTGGCAGGCGTCCCTGCCGGCCGCGCGTTCGAGCTTTGACACAAGAGTCGCAGCGGCAATTGATCCATGATCTCTGCCGGACGGGCCGACGCTGGCCAGCTATGGACGATAGCTGAGTGCAGGCAGACAGGCCCGTGTGGTCGGCCATGGACTGTGATCGTTAACCGTGAAAGGCCAAAGGGTCGGCGATCAACTCAGCGGCTCGCCGCCGCGCTGATGGGTAACAGCTGGGCAAGCCGTGGGCCAAACAGGTGAACAGCTAGTGTCGGCATCATGATCACTCTTTAGCGAGACTCCTTCATAGATGACCAGCCGAAGCACTTCGTTGCTACGGCCATCTCGCGCACCGCGATGACACGCCTGTTGCCGACGGACGGGAAGAGCCGGACTGGAGTACAGCGCGGAAGTACAACAGCCGGGATTCATCAAGAACGGGCGTCAAGGACGCCTTGCCGAATTGTCACGTGCGGGAGGAGTGCTCGCTGCGACGATCTTGCCTGGGTCATGCACCGCGCGTGAAGCCCGCCAGCGGCCTGGCCCGGCGACAAACCCGCCTTCAGCCCGGTTACCCGGACCGTCTCGGTCAGCAGCAGCGCCCCGGACTGGGACTCAATTCCCGATCCGTCAGCAGACACGTGACCTTCGGACGCCCGGCTGTATTTTGCATGTGAGAAGTGCCTTCGACTGGTATCGGACAGAATCCTAGACAAGTTCCTATCTTCCCAGTTCAAAGGTACTTTTTATGTCAACGACGCGACCTTCGCCAACACCGAAGCGAAAAGCCGAGGTTAGGTGGCCTTGGCTTGGACAGCGGGATAGATGCTGGCGGCACGGTAGGCCACGCCGAATTTGCCGTTGTTGTTCCAGACGATCGCCTCCAGATCCGAGAATGCGACGGTCTGACCTCGGTTCACCTTGGGCTGTTCACCAGTCACCGTGACCCGGATCACCTCCCCGCGTTCAGAGTCCATGGCGAGCACCTCAACAACCCATTGCGGGCGGCCGGTGTCGCGATCTACCTTCTGCACGTCCTTGCCGTAGTCCCTGCACGGCTCCGGATCCCTCGTCACCGAGAAAGCAAGCCGTGACGTGTCAAGGATGTGTCGCATAATCATCAATCCTTCTGTGCAGCCCCTGCGAAGGGCGATTGCGCTAATGCGGAATTAGTCACATCCGAGATTTACGCATAGCCTAGGAGGGGCTCTAGTAACATGGACAGTGGCAGGCTTGGACAACCCCCACGTGCGCCGGTTTGGCGTACGTGAAGCCCAAGTCCAGGGCCTTGCCGTAGAGGAGCAACTTCCAGTCCTTGCGGCTGATCTTCTCGGATGACTCTTCAATTCCTCGATCGCCTGCTCTGTTGCTTGCGACTGCTGGGTCGTAAGATCGTCTCGAGCGAATCTCGTCTTTGATCTGGTCCAGTCGCTCAACGACCTCAACTTGCTCCTCGGGCCTGAAGAGGACGTCCACGACTCTCGCTAAGTCGACGTCCGCTCTTGCGGGCAGCCCGCTTCTCCCCTGACAGCGCGCTGCCGCGCCGCATAGTCGGCCCGCACGAGTTCCCGCAGTTCCCAGGCGGTATCCGCAGTTAGAACGACGGCGAGATCGCTAGCCCGGATCGTTCGCCAGGCCCCGTCGATAACCTCGAACGAGTAGGCGCTGTCCCAGGCAGGTCCAGCAAATCGGTCTGTTCTTCCCGACTCAGCATTCACGCCACCGTCCTTCAATGCGAGCCCTGGCGAGACGATCGGCATCGCCTCGATGACAAGTCCAGGACTGGTTTGGGTTCAATCATACTCGACCATGGTCGAGTAGTCACGACGCTGGATGATCGGCGCCGACGGCAGCCGGGTAAGCATTGGCAGGTGGAAGATCCTCGGGCCTACGTCAGGCTGGCCGCGCTGCTCCGGGAGCAGATCCAGTCCGGCGCGCTGGCGCCCGGGCGGGCTGCCCCGTCGATCACCACGCTAACGCAGGAGCACGGGATGGCCCGGCAGACGGTTGCAAAGGCATTTGGCCTTCTGGAGGGCGAGGGCTTGGTCGTCAGGTATCCGGGACTCGGCTACTACGTCGCTGAGAAGTGAATTGCCGCAGCCCTCAACAGATGCTCCCGCACCCACCGATTGCAGGCGCGGTGCCGATGAGATCAGTCATGTCCCTTCCCACCGCGTCGGTAGCAGGGCCAGGCCATCTGCGGGCCGACGGTGACCGGTGACGTGCGCGCGGCCTAGCACATGAGGAGGTTTCATGGCGCGGCTATGAGAGCCCAGACCGTCTTGCCGCCTGAAGGGATGGCGCTGGTGCCCCACTGGGCGCTGATCGCCTCCACCAGCATCAGCCCCCTGCCACTCTCCGCCTCGCCATCGACCTCGGCGCGGACCGGTGCATGTGGGCTGGCGTCCCAGACAATGATCAGCACCTGCTCACGATCGAGCTCCACGCCCGGGTACCCTGTTTCGGCGAAAGGGATATCGATGCGGCTCGGACGAGCATGGGACGTCCCCGGGGGGGTTCTGGCTTCCCTGGTGACGCAGCCGCGAGTTCCGCGGTCTCCTCATGAAGGTCGAGGTCGAGCCCGCCGGCAAAGGCCCCACCGGAAAGCGTCGGCACCCGGAATTTCAGCGGCAGGTCATGGATCAACTGGAGCAGTAGCCCCGGTACCCGATGACTGGACCGGCCGCGCTCGACCTGCACTTCCGGGCAACCCGGAGGGACCCGCCAAGCATCCAGCGTACGGTCAAGCGCACCCTGGACATCCTCGACCCGGCCTGGAGGGCAACGGGCTGCCGCGCCGTCCGCGGCTGGTATCCAGGCGCAGCGGCACACCACGAGCAGGTCTTTCAGCGCCGATTGCGAAGATCGTCATCCTGGTTCACCTGGTTCGCGCTGGGGACTGGAAGACGGGATGCCGTCCCGTCTCCACGTGGCGCTCAGCGTTCTTTGTCGCACCCGGATACACCGTCACCGCGGCAAATGTCGAGGAGGGCATGCTTGGGGACCCGCGTCAACCTGCAGGGCCGCGCAGCTATGTCTCAAGGATATGTGCAGGGCGCACGGCCTCCCGCTACGAACCCCGCCGTGGCTGCCGCCGGGCTGTATCCCGCTCCTGGTGACAACGGTTCGCCCTGGACCATGGGCAGCCAGGATCCGTTCGCTAACCTCGGATGCCGACCTCGAACTCACCGTCGATCAAGCGGCGCGCACCGACGGCTCAAGTTCAGGGCTCAACTCGTCCATAAAGTCGACGCTAACGTACGGACGGAACGTCTGGCCCCGGCGATCTGATGTTAGCGCGGCGGATCCAGTGTACATCAACGCCGCAACAGCGCAGGCTACCCCATCCGGCCAGCCTCACTCGGCGAGGTGGCAGACCCAACGTTACCTATCTAGTAGGTTCCGCATCTATGAAACATGAGCCCACAAGCAGCGATGACGTGAGCCTTGGGGCGGGAATGATCTTCGATCGGAGTCCACTATATGCGGTCCTGTTCTCGACCAAGGTAGATCTATCGCAACACCACCTTCCTATCACTGCTGCACCCCTAGACAGCGAGTGGGTCGGCACGGTACCGCATGCGCTGGATAGGGATGTAGCTACAGCCTTGCCGGGCCTCTGGTATTGCCTACACCTACCCAACACTTTCCAACAACTTGTCGATATTCCAGCTATGAGTCTAAAGGCCGAGCAAGCACTTCATCTCGATCACCAAATCTTGCTTGTGCCGATTCAAGGATTCAATAACAAAATCATACCGGCCTGGCATTCCTGGATGGCGCCCACCCTGGTAATATGCCCGGATGATCTTCTTGAGGATGCGGCCCCGAGAGCAACCGATATGGGCTTCCCTCTACCTACGGTTAGCTACTCACAGCTCTCAGACGAGAGTTTGAAAGCGCACTGGCGAGCAATTCATGACCACTTTGTAAGCGAGGCCCCATATCTTGGTCGCGAACCAGAGCTAACACAGCGCTTGGACCTTGCTCCAATCGATCTCCCCAGACGCTGGCTGTCCCGGCAAATGACAGATGACGCTTCAATCATCGCTCCCAGTAACGACAGCCCAGACCATATCATGAGAACGGTACTAGGTGATCAACTGCAACTGGGTACAGTCGCAAGACTGGAGTTCGAGAATACACCCCCAGAAGTTGCTGCAGAAAAGTTGCCGAATGCATTGAAGGAGGAGGTTCCGCGTCTTCGATTCCCCCTAGCATTGGGGCTGCCTGGAGTAGCCCCAGCCTACATTCGGGAAGTCTACACACCAGCAATGCGGAAGATCATCAAATCGATCACCCGAACTGAAGAAAAGGATACCTGGTCAGCAGAGGTAGCCAACCGTACAGATAATCTAATCGAACGAGCCGCTATTGAATTCGCGACCACACACCAAGCACTCGCACGTAGCGGTGCTGGACTGACTTTTGGGAGTATCCCGCGTGAAGCCTTCATAGTTCTCGCCCAGCTTGAGCGTCATTTTCATGAAGGCCCATACCCAGCAACTGTATGGCGATTGCTTGACCGCCTCGACAAGGCCGCTGAATCTATCTGGAACGATGCAGCAGTCCTGAGCATTCGCCAAGCTTCAATGATATCTGCGTTTACTAATTTTCCGATCGGCTTGCTGCGCTTTCCAACGGACACGACATCGCTTACGAATCGCGTGCCAATCACCTACAGGCCCCTGATTCCGCTAACTAGAACTCTGCAAAGAGAACTCATGCACATTCCCCCGATTGAATTCCATAGCCAGTTCCATGTTCTTGTGGCTGAATGCATCCCAGACGACGACCCAGTTGGGCGTGAATCGCGTTCTGGCTGGCAATTTGTGGAAAACATGATTAAATCCCAGAGTTCCGATATCACGATCGAAATAGTTGAGGCGCTATCTATTGACGCGCTCCGGAGAGCGATCGTCGACAGTAAGCCTGATATTTTGGTCATTAGCGCTCATGGTCACTTTGAGAGGGAGCGTAATATGGCCGGCCTTGTTATAGGCAGTGAGTTCTACATGGGCCCGGAAATTGACACCCTTCCGCCAGTAGTTATCCTTAGCGCATGCAATGTCGCGCCGAAGGGCGCTGGCGCTGTCACTATTACCGATTTGCTGCTTCGTGAAGGCGCCGTTGCAGTGCTTGGGACTCAGGTCCCAGTGGACGTCAGGCATAACTCCATGCTGATGATGCGCTTCTTTCTGTACATGACGGAGGCCCTGAAGGGACGTGAGCAACATTCAAATCTCCTAGAAGTATGGCACCATGTGCAGATGTCGAACGCCATCAACGACATCCTCGATGGGGAGACTTCACTTCATTCCTGGGGCATGTCGAATGGCCCTAGCGGTCTCCCTGTTCTCACAGAGTTCATGAGGTTGCGCGCACCTGGACGTCTGCGCTGGGGCCATATATACCAGGATACGGAAGCTGTTCTAGGGGAGATCGCCGACGAACAAGGAATGGGTGAGATGGTTAGGAATTGGTTCAAAGCTCCGGGCTACGTTCCTGAGTCATTGTTTTATGTATTCAATGGGCGCCCGGAACGGATATATTTGAAGCCTCTCAACGAGACAGCACTTAAAGTTGTTTCCCCCGAAAGCAATATTGCGCCTAAACAAGTAAGGTCAGATTAGCCCTTGGCACCGCTAAGGCAGCCTCACTGATCCTGCCGATCTTGGATGGGCTCGATGAGATCCCTGAGTCAGCCCGGCCGAAAGCGATCACCCGTATCAACAAAGAACTGATTCCCGGCGAACAGGTGGTGATCACCTGCCGCACCGAGGAGCCCCCCTCCCCCGGCAATGCGCGACCATGAGCAACCGCCGCAACCAGCATGACTGGCACGCGCAACAACGCCAGCGTGACGGTTCCCGCCAGCCACACGGTATGTCAGTGCGCTGGCCACCCGAGGACACGCAGACGTTGCACACTGCTCACCACCGCGGAGTGCCATATCCAACGCCCAATAGGCTCGAGATCAATCGGCCACGCTCCCTCGGCGCTTCCCCGTCCATCAGACGGATGATGCCCGGCTACGCATCTTGGAGAGGGCGTCGAGGGCGGTTTCGTCGGCGTCGGGGAGGGTGTGGAGGTACTTCTCGGTGGTGCGGAGGCTGCCGTGGCCGAGGCGCTGCTTGACGACCTGGAGGTCGGCGCCGCCGGCGAACCTGGTAGAGAGCAATGTTC
>OBLU010003683.1_pt1 | contig 13881 bp, 13 predicted proteins | sample 1518681 | NCBI WGS metagenome assembly OBLU01 (sample SAMEA3539304, study PRJEB22396) | soil metagenome | biome: tundra; feature: field; material: soil | place: USA | collected 2010-05 | depth 0.15 m
AGCGGCGGGATCGGCGCGAATCGACGACGCGGAGGGCGCCGACGGCCCGGCCCCAGTGGACGCCACTTTGGCCGCTCCCCTGGCCATGGCCGTCTCGGTCCACGTACTGCTCTCGTTGCCCGACGGCGTCTTAGGCGCCAGGCCCCGACAGGTCACCGCGGGCCTGTGGTACGTCGTCGCCCTGGTGCTGGGCGCTTACCTCGCGACCACCACGCACGTGTTCGTCCCGTGGCCGGTGGCCGTGGGCTGGATCGTGGCGGTGGCCAGCACCTTGCCCGGTCTTTACGCCCGTTACGTCGGCGCCAGCGCCGCCGGGCGTCAAAGTATCCAGTGCCTCGCGGTCGGTGTGGTACTCGCCGCCAGCATCGCCATCATCGCCGTATCACTGCACTGGCTCGTCGCGTGGCCGAGCTCGGTGACGGTCACCCTGCTGGCCACAACCGCACTGCTGCCCCTGGGTTTGGTGGCCGGTACCTCACGATTCGCGTCGCGGGCCGATCGGCTGCTGGTGCACCTTCTCACCGTCCTCGGCCTGGTGGTGGTGGTGTCGGTCGCCTACCTCATTGCCCTGCGAGGTCTGGGCAAGCCCCCTAAGAATACAACGGACCGCGAAGTCCTGTGGTGGGCCATGGTCGCCGGCGCCGCCGCGTCGGTGGTCTATCTCGGCGTTCGAGGGCGATTCGCGCGGATGGCAACGGGCTTGACCTACGGGGCCCGCGAGGCCCCCGACGAAGTGGTGCGAACCTTCGGTAGCCGGCTCACCCGAGCGATCCCCATGGACGAGCTGTTACTGCAACTGGTCGAGTCGCTGCGCAAGACCCTGGTGCTCACCTCCGCCGAGATCTACACCGGCACGGGAGAGATCATGGATCTGACGGTCTCGGTCCCCGACCTGGGCAAACGCTCGCTGGTGGTATCAGGTGACGAACGGGCGGTGATCGCGCGCGCCGGAGTCTCGGGCAACGCCTGGGCCTCGGTATGGATCCCTTCGATCAGCGTGGGTCGCTCGGCGGGGCCGCTGCGCGTGGCTCCCATCAGTCACGCCGGCGAACTGCTGGGCGTCATCGTGGTGAGTCGACGCGAAGGGGCGGTCGCCTTTCGAGAAGAAGACGACCGAGTGCTGACCGAACTGACCCGGCAAGTGGGCTTGGCCATGCATAACGCGCAACTGGACACCGCACTGCAGGGTTCGCTCGATGAACTTCGCCGACAGGCCGACGAGTTGCGCGCCTCGAGGGCCCGCGTGGTCGCCAGCGGCGACGCCGAACGTCGAAGGGTGGAGCGCAACCTGCACGACGGGGCCCAACAGCACCTGGTGGCCCTGGCGATCAACTTGCGTCTGGCCAAGGACGTCGTCGAAGAAGACCCCAAGGCCGCGGTCGAGATGCTCGAGGACCTGGGCGTGGCCGTCCAGGACACCATCAAAGAGTTGCGCGAACTGGCCCACGGCATCTATCCGCCGCTGTTGGTCGACAGCGGGCTCACCGAAGCGTTACGCGCGGTCGCCAACCGCAGCCCGCTCGACGTCGAACTGACCACCGAGGGAATCGAACGCTACGGACGCGACATCGAGGCGGCCATCTACTTCTGTTGTCTCGAGGCGTTACAGAACGCGGGCAAGCACGCTCCCGAGTCACGGGTGATCGTGCGCATTTGGGAGGAGTCGGGCGGACTGCTCTTTGAGGTGAGCGACAACGGCCCGGGCTTCGACATCGTCAAAGCCAAGCAGGGTCACGGCTACGTCAACATGATGGACCGCTTAGGCGCTATTGGCGGCGCGGTGCGCTGGGAGTCGCAGGTGGGACACGGCACCACCATTCGAGGTTCGGTGCCGCTCAGTTAGGCACGTATTTATTGGTCATACCGCAGGGTCAACTGGCGAAGCTCTCCGAATCGCGCTCCTCCCAAAGTCGGCGAATGGTTTTGGCCGACAGTTGCTCTTTGTGCACGTAGGCCCGGGCACCGCTGGTCTTGGCGTCCGGGGGCAGATCGCTCACGTCGTAGGTCGAGCAAAGAATGACCACGGTCTCGGGCTGGTCGGCCACGATGTGACGAGTGGCCTCAATGCCGCCCATCTCGGGCATATTGATGTCCATCAAGACGAGATCGGGCTTGAGCGAATCGACCAAGGTCAGCGCCTCGAGTCCATTTTCGGCCTCGCCCACCAGCTCAAAGCCCTCGGTGCGGCGCAGCACCGCCCGCGCCGCCAGTCGAAAAGGCGCTTGATCGTCCACGACGACGACGGAAACGGCGGTGTCAGTCATGGTTTCATTCTTACACGGCCCGTTCCAAAAAGATGGTGAGGTGCCATCTACACGGTGGTGTGGCTAACCTCCCGGTTGAGCGCTGAGATAAACGAGGACGGCCTTCACGCGGCGATTGAGATCGCGTTCCTCGGAGAGACCGAGCTTTGAAAAAATCGCGTTCGAATGCTTCTCCACGGCCCGCTCCGAAACGTTGAGGCTCTTGGCAATCGCACCGTTGGACTTGCCCTGGGCCATTTCCGCCAAGATCTCGGACTCCCTCGGGGTCAACCACTCAAGGTCGGATTTGTGGTGTTTGGCCCGGGCCTGGACCAGCACGTCGACAACCTGCGGATCAATCACCGACCCCCCGGACGCGACGACGCGAATCGTCTGGGTTAGTTCATTGGCCCCCGCCACCCGTTCTTTCAGTAGGTAGGCCCGTCCGGCCGAACCTTCCTCCAGTAGTTCCAGCGCGTAGGACGGCGCGGTGTACTGGCTGAGCACCACCACGCCGACCTTGGGCTGATGCTCGCGCAGCCACGACGCGGCCCGGATACCCTCGTCGGTGCCGGTGGGCGGCATCCGAATGTCGGTCACCACCACGTCGGGTTCCTGTTCGACCACGAGGTCGAGCAACTCGGGAAGGTTCGACGCGACGCCGACTAATTCCAGATCAGCGTCACCTTCAATGAGTCGGGAGATTCCTTCGCGCAGCAGCGTGTTGTCCTCAGCTAAAACCACTCGAATGGCGGGCACAGGAAGGTAAGCGTACCACCGCGATTGTCACCGAATCGCCGAGCGAAGTGGCGAGCGCCACCGACGAGAAGTGAGCATTAACCACGATCTATCGCCACGGCTCGGGTTGGTTCACTCTCCTCTCAGTACCTGAGCGGTCGATATCCGGGCGGCACTGCGCGCCGGCAACGCGGCCACAATATTTACCAGCAGCAACGCGCATACCGAAACCACTACCACCGCGAAGAGCGGAACGGTGGGCTCGGGTACGGCATTGATGTAGCGCGCGAAGAGAGTCCACAACCATCGCCCGAGCACGATGCCCAACGGCACGCCCACGACTACGCCGCCCACGCCGGCGACTGAAGCCTGCCAGGCAATAGTGGAGCGCAACTGTCGACCAGTAAACCCAAGGGCCCGCAACATCGCCAGCTCCCGGCGGCGACGGCGCACCGACGCCGTCAACGTCAGACCGAGCGCCGCCGACGCTCCGGCCGCCAAGCCAATAGCCAGCACCGAGGGCGTATCGCCAATGGAGCGATAGTTTTCGATCTCGGCCGGATACTGCACGGCCAGTGGCAGGACACTGTCGCCCTTACCTTGGCCGTCGGGTACGGCGTAAAGAGCCTTGTTACCCCCGGCGTCGACCTTCTTCAACGATTTTAGGCCCGCCGCGTTCGAGACGCCCGGGCGAAAACGAACGAAGACCATCTTGGGGCCATTGAGTGTCGGATAGGGAGAGGCCAGGAACTTTTGCATGACCGACGGCTCCAATTTTACTGAGACGATAGCGCCGGTGCCCATGGAGGGATGACCACTAAGCGGAGCACCCACGGCCGGTAGGGCGGCGGTGCCGACGATAGTTAGATGAATCGGCGCTACGTATACCGGAGCATCCTTCGCCAATCCGTACGAAGCAACGACGGTGTCGCCTAAATGCTTGTGCAGCTGTTGCATGGTGGCCGCTCCGAGCACGATTTGGTTGTTGGCGTCGAGACCGTGGCCCGACAACGGCAGTGGACTCACCTTCGCGTGCGTGGCCATCAAGAGCGCGGGCGTGGTCTCCCCATCAATCTGCAGAGACGCGAAGCTGACGCCGGACCAACCCCCCACCAAGGGGTCCGAACTCAGTAATTTCGTCGACTGTGGCGGAATACCAGTACCGTTGCCGGAAAGCGCATAGTTCCAGTTCCATCCATAAAGCGCGGGCCTAGAAATCAACGTGTTAAGACCACTGCCGAAGGTAACGGTCGCGACCACCAGCATGACGGCCAACATGGAACCGAGCAGTGCCGCTCGAACGGGAACGGCATCGCGATCCCTTCCCGGCTCAGTGGCGAATCGCACCCCCACCACCAAGGTGACCGGCAGTCCAATTTCCGCAAGACGCCGGGCCACTCGCGACCCCGCGGAAGCGGCGAAGCGGCGGGGACCAGAGACGTTGCGAAGCGCCCGCCTCCGCGCGAGATACGTGGCGATGACGGCCAGCACGAGCATGATGAGGGCAAATCCCAGGCCCAAGACCAACCAATCGAAACTGAGCCCTTTGTAGGGATAGATGGAATGCACCGGCCCGATGGGTGAGAGTGGCGTCAGCGCGACGGCGACGGCGGCGGCGAACACCGAGCCGACCAACACCGAACCGAGAACGCCCAGCAGCACGGAACTTGCGACCATGGAGGACGGGGCACCGAGCGCTCGCAGCACCACCAGATCCTCACCATCACTTTGCAACACGCGAGCCACGAGGCTGCTCGCAATAACCAAGGCCGCCAAAGCGGCAATGAGGCCGAAAATGCCCAAGGCAATCGCCTCGGGTTCGATTGATTTGTTGACCTGGGCGGCCACGCTCGAAGTGACGTGAAAGCTGTACGTCGTGCCTTTAGGAAGAGCCTTGATTACCTCACGCTCTACGGCGGGCACGTCGCGGGCGCCGTGATCGAGCGTCAGGGCGTAGTTAATGTAGTTGATTCCCCTCACGATCAACTTCCTCGCTAAAACTGGCGTGAAAATCATGAATGAGATGTTCCGGTCGACCGCGTCGGTAACCACGTCCGTATTGAGTATGACGGTGCCCACCAACTTCATCTTCAATTTAAGGGTGGGCTTCACCTTGTTGGTGCCAAAACTAGGTAACGACGTTTGCGGGCCGGTGTAGAAATACAAGGGAACGGACTGACCTACCCGCCAACCCATGAGTTGCGCGGCGTCCGCCGTGGTGACGAACTCGTTGAGCTTTTTCGGATTGGCCATCCGGCCCTCAACGACGGCGGGTTTGTCGTGCGTGAAATATTCACCGTTCAAGCTCGCTACGGTGACCACCTTGCCCGAGAGCAACGCAGTGGGAAACAACGGCCTATCGTGACTACCGGCCGGGAACGCACCATCGTAGAGACTGGCGGTACTCACGTGTTTAACCAAAGGAAGTTGCGAGAGGTCTTTCGTGAGGTTCGGGGCACCAATGACCATGTCGAGATCAGAAGGATTGGTGCTTGCCAAAAGGACGTTGTAGGACGAAGCGGTACGTCGGGCCGCGATTACCGAGCCCATCGCAATTCCACCCACCAAACCAATAAGCAACACGATGGAAAGGTAACCGGTTAATCGCCGAGAAAAACTGGTTCGAAACCAATACCACGGTACCTTCAACACGCTCCGGCCACCGAAGGTCGCTCCACGAGCGCGTGATTTGACATCAGGCACCACCCCCTGGGACGCGTTCGTCCGCTTCTCTCGCTCACATTCTTACTGATTCCGGGGCTCGCGTCGAGAGAGTCAACACCCAATTCAACGTAGTGCCAGCACCACAAAACTTTCCCTGATCAAATTGCTAGATCTGCTACCAGATTCCCACTCACGTTCGCTGAGAGAATTCCCGTCCGTCGAGGCGGATCAGGATGAAGCAACTCCGATGCCTAGAAAATTGGCAATTGCGGGGCGACGGCGAGCGGTAGTCCGACCAATCGCGATCCACGCTTAGCCCCACTGGGGTAGATCAACTCGGGGCGAAAGGAGCGGCCCTTGGCTTCGCCCACTCGTCCACCGCGTACGTCAACCCACTCTTCGCTAGTGACCTCGTTAAGAACGTGGGCTACGAAGACCCAGTGTTGACGACGCTCTTTCGCGCCATCCACCACCACCACGTCGCCCGCTCGCAGACCGGCCCACTGCGTCGAACGCACCAGGTTTCCCTGGCGAGTCACCGTAGGACGAGTCTTCACACATCATTTCTACTCGCTGCATGCTCCATTATCGGGTGATACAGGCGTGCCGTACGGTGGAGACGTGTCATTCGAACAACCGTTGCCGAAGTCGCTCTCGCCTTCGCGACTCCAAGACTTCCAGTCCTGTCCGCGCAAGTACCAGCACGCCTCGATTGAGAGGATCCCCCAGCCAGCGAGTTACGCCTCGGCCAAGGGCCGTTTTGTCCATTTCATCTTTGAACACCTTCACCAACTACCTCCCTCCGAGCGCACCATCGGCCGGACCCGTGAATTCGTTGAACCGGCGATCGAAGCCATACTTACCGAGGATGTACAAAGCGACATTGGTTTGGACGACGCCATGCTCGCGAAACTTTTGAAGGAGACCGGGAAGATCATCACGACGTACTTCGAAATGGAGGACCCCCGCGCCGTCAACCACGAAGGCGTCGAACTTCGCCTCGGCGTGGAAATTGACGGCACGCCACTGTTTGGGATACTCGACCGTCTGGACCGTGACGAGGACGGCCAACTGGTAATTGTCGATTACAAGACTGGTGGATTGCCCAATCGCAATTACGACACCAGCACTTTCGCCAACGCCGAGCTCTACGCCGCGCTCTGTGAAGCCAAGCTCGGTGAGCAGCCCAGCAAAATTCGGCTGCTCTACGTGTCCCAAGGCGAAACCATCGAACGAAACGTCACCAGCGTGACAGTGAAGGCGCGGGCCAGCGCCGCTTCCAACGCGTGGCAGCGAATCAACCGCTACTACGAGGACGGGGAATTTCCGGCGACGCCCTCGAAGAGTTCCTGTCGTTTTTGCGCCTACCGAGAAATCTGTAAGGCCGACGGCGTACCCGTTCCGGACTAGTCGTCCCTAGGCTGAGAGGGTGACTTCCTTCGATCTCTCTTACGACTATCGCTGTCCCTTCGCCAAGAATATTCACCTACACGTGCTGAAGGCTCTCAACGCTGGTGCCGATTTTGAGGTGACCTTCGTTCCTTGGACCATGAGCCAGGGTTACAAAACCGAAGGCGCACTCGACGTATGGAACGACCCCGAGTTCGACGGCGATCACCTTTCTCTAGCGGTGAGCGTCTCGGTACGTGACCAGCAACCCGAACTTTTCCTGGCCACCCACGAGGCCCTCCTTCGGGCCCGACACGAACAGGCCAATCGACTGGTGACGTTCGACGAGATCGATCGCGTACTGGGCCCGCTCGGCGTTGGCCTGGATCAGGTGCGAGCTGACGTGGCTTCACGCCGGCCCCACGAAGTCATCGGGAAGAGTTACGAAGAGTTCTCGACCTACGAGGCCTTTGGCGTACCCACCTTTGTGGTGAATGGCGACGCCACGTTCGTTCGTTACATGAGTACGCCCTCTGATGACGCCGAAGCCTCAGTGAAGATTATTGAGTCACTCATCACGTTGATGGCTCGGCAACCTGACCTCAACGAGTTCAAGCACACCCGCCTGCCCTTTTAAATACCGAACGCGCTGGCGATGTGGACGTCTCGCTCATCCGAATGATCGCCGGGCGCAGCGCACCGACAACGACATTGAAAAGGTCTGCTCCGTTGGACGGTAGCGTTTTGGTCGTGTTGAACCATTGGTCATCCGGAACGGCTACTCGAGTAGGGGTAGTGGGCGCCGGTCAGTTGGCCCGCATGATGGGCGAAGCGTCCCACGACGTCGGCGTCAGCATCACCGTGCTCGCCGCGGCACCCGACGATCCGGCCGTGGCTACCTGTGACCACGTGGTGCTGGGCGAGGCTCACGACGTCGCCGCTATCGATCGACTGAGCGAGGTGGTCGACGTCATCACCTTCGATCACGAACTGGTTGATCTCGATCACCTGGCCTTGCTGGAGTCACGCGGCGTGGTGATCCGTCCGAGTTCGACCTCATTACGTTTCGCCGTCGACAAAGCCTTCCAGCGCCAAGAGCTGGAAGCGGCCGGTCTGCCGGTACCGCGTTTCCTGGTGGTGCGTACCTCGAACGACGCGCGCATCTCGCCCTTCTTGGACGCACTGAAGGGGCCTCCCGTCATCAAGGCGGCCCGCTACGGTTACGACGGTCGCGGCGTGCTCTTTCCCGAGCGTCGAGACGAGGCGCTCACCATGATTGACCAGCTCGGCGCCCGAGGTGAAGTTCTCATCGAAGAGCGGCTCGATCTGCGCAGCGAAGTGGCCCAACTGGTGGCGCGGGGCACTGACGGAACCATGGCGCTCTATCCCCTCGTCACCACCGTGCAGTCAGCGGGCATGTGCGTGGAAGTGCGCTACCCCGCGGAAACGACAACGCAACTGGGGCACGAGGCCGCAGAACTAGGAATGCTCATCGCGTCTCTCTTAGACGTCGTGGGTATCCTGGCCATTGAATTCTTTGAGACGAGCGGCGGTTTGGTCATCAATGAAGTCGCGCTTCGTCCCCACAACTCGGGCCACTGGACCATTGAAGGCGCCCAGACGAGCCAGTTCGCCAATCACCTGCGCGCCGTGAGCGGTCAATCGCTCGGCGAGACAAAGCCGACGCAACCCAGCGCCGTCATGGTCAACGTCATTGGCGCCGAGCGACCCAGTTCGCTTCAATCCGCGCTCGACGTGCAGGGAGCCTTCGTGCACGACTACGGCAAGTCCTGGCGCCCAGGACGAAAACTTGGTCACGTCACGGTGCTGGGTGACGACGCCCAGGTCGCGCACGTGACAGCATGGAAGAGTGCCCGCGCGTACGGCACGAGAACCCAGGAGACGTAGTGCAGCCAGTTGTCGCCATCGTGATGGGCAGTTCCTCGGACCACGAGGTCATGGCCGACGCCGCGGCCATCCTGGAACGCTTCAACATCGCCTACGAAATCCACGTTGTCTCGGCGCACCGCACTCCTGAGGCCATGATCAGCTACGGCCTCGCCGCGCGATCGCGGGGGCTCAAGGTTTTGATAGCCGGTGCCGGGGGCGCCGCCCACCTGCCGGGCATGCTGGCCGCCACCACCACCCTGCCGGTAATCGGCGTGCCGGTCGCCCTGGCCCGTCTCGACGGAATGGACTCGCTGCTCTCCATTGCCCAGATGCCGCGCGGCGTGCCGGTGGCGACCGTGGCCATCAACGGGGCCACCAACGCCGCCCTGCTCGCCGCACGGATATTGAGCATCGACAACGAAATCCTGGGTGACGCCCTCGAAACCTACCGATTAGAATTGGCCGACCAGGCGGGCGCTCAGGACCGCGATCTACCTAGAACATAAGAAGTTCGCTCAACCGTGCACGCACGTCGCTGTACTGTGGCGAGCAACTTGGGAATAGTCTGTGATGGTAACCAAGGAGGCCCCCGTGGGTTTAATGAAGCGTCTATCGAGCATCTTTCAAGCCAAGAGCAACGCGGCCTTGAACAAGATGGAGGACCCGCGCCAAACGCTCGATCTTTCCTACGAACAGCAGCTCGACAACTTGACCAAGGTGCGACGCGCCATTGCCGACGTCGCCACCGCCCGCAAGCGCGTTGAGATCCAGGCGGAGCAGTTAAAAAACCAGGGCGACAAGCTGGCCGACCAGGCCAAGACCGCCATGGGACAGGGCAATGAGCCGTTGGCCCGTGAGGCGCTGACCCGCCGCGAGGTCATCGCCAGTCAACTAAAGGACCTGGACACCCAGCACGCCACCATCGTCGAACAGCAGGACAAGCTCGAACAGACCGGTCAGCGTCTGCAAACCGAGGTGGAAGCCTTTCGCACCAAAAAAGAGACCATCAAGGCCACCTACACCGCCGCCGAAGCGTCGGCCCACATCTCCGAAGCCGTCAGCGGCATTTCCACCTCGATGGGCGACGCCGGTGCCGCCATGCAGCGCGCCCAGGACAAGGTCGCCGAGATGCAAGCCCGCAGTGGCGCTCTCGACGAACTGCTGGCTTCGGGTCAACTTACCGACCTGACCAGCACCAGCGACGATATTCAAGCCCAACTCGACAAGGCCGGCGGCTCGGGCAACGTTGACGCCCAGATCGCCGCACTCAAAGCTCAGGTAGCCGCTCCCGCGGCGAGTGAACTGCCGTCAGGAGAAACGAAGTAACCGTGGCCACCAAGACCAACATCGAGAAGGATCACGGACTGAACGTACGGATGTTTTTCACGGGCCTGGCGCTCGTGGTGCTCTACGTCATCATCATCACGGTGCTCTTAAGAGTTGGCGTGGCGCTTGGCTTCGTCATCGTGATCGCCGGGGCATTGATCTTTTCCCAGTACTACTTCTCGGACAAGATCGCCATGTACTCCATGCATGCGAAGGAAGTAACCCCGGCCCAGGAGCCGAAGCTGCACGAAATCGTCGACCGCCTCTGCCTGCTCGCCAACATGGAAAAGCCCCGCGTGGGCGTCGCCGAGATGGACATCCCCAACGCCTTCGCCACCGGTCGCAGTCCCAAGCACGCCGTCATCTGCGCCACCCGGGGCCTGATGAAGCGACTGAACAATGAAGAGCTGGAAGCCGTACTGGCCCATGAACTGAGCCACGTGGCCCATCGAGACGTGGCCGTCATGACCATTGCGTCGGGTGTCGGCATGCTCGCCGGCCTCGTCAGCCGCATCGCCATGTGGGGGGCGCTGCTCGGGGGCGGTCGTGGCCGCGGGCGCGGTAGTCAGAACATCGTGCTGCTCGAACTGGCCACCATGCTGGTGTCCATCGTGATCTACGTGATCGCCTACTTACTCACCATGGCGCTGTCGCGCTATCGCGAATTAGCGGCCGACCGGTCGGGAGCGATCCTGATCGGCAAGCCCAGCGTGTTGGCCAGTGCGCTGGTGCACGTCACCGGCGACATCGGCAAGATTCCGCGCACCGACCTTCGCAAGACCGAAGGAATGAACGCGTTCTTCTTTGCCCCGGCGCTCGCCGGCGGGACCACGGCCAAGCTCTTCTCCACCCACCCGCCGCTCCAGCAACGGCTCGACGCGCTGAACAAGCTCGAGCGCGAACTGAACGGCTAATGGGTCTTCGCGACACGCTGCTCGGGCGTACCAAGCAGGTTGCCCCCAAACTTGACAATCTCTTCGCCCTGCCGACCGCGGCCCTGACGCTGCAGTCCGAGCTTGATCTCGTCACCTCGGGCGAGGCCGGGCTTTGCTTCAAGTCCGGCAGCGGCGAAGCCACCAGCGCCACCGACGACGATCTCAAGGAGTTGCTCAACTTCGAAGAGGACGCCAAGGTCACATTCACCACCGACGAACTGGGATTCAAATGGCTGGTGATCGACGACGCCGACGTCTCGAGTCTGGTCACGCGAATTCACAGCGCCAACACCACCATGGTCGAACACGGTTTCGGGCCACGGCTGTTATGCGCGGTCTTCGGCTTCGTCCCCCAGACCCCTCCGGGCGAAGGCTCCGTACGAATGGTCTACCTGTTAAAGCAAGGAACCTTCTACCCTTTCGCCCCGACTGGAAAAGAACAGCGCGACAACGAACTCGAGCTTCGAATTCGCTCCTTCCTCGAAGAGGACCTGCCAATGGAGAAGGACCTGGCCCGTTGGATGGCCCTGTGGAACCTGCCGGTCAAGTAGTCACTACCACGCCGGCAAACTGGGACGACACAGTTTCATCGAGCGCCTCGGCGTAGTCCAGGTCCAGTTGGGTGAGACCCCCGCGATCGTGCGTCCACAGTTCGAATCGAAGTCGACAATAACCGACCGTGATTAAGGGATGGTGGTCCAGACGTTGGGCCGTCGCCACTTGCGCCTGGACAATCTCGACCGCACTCGGGTAGTCGGTGGTGCGAAGCTCGCGAAGCAGGTGGCCGTCCAGTAGGTGCCACGTCGGGTGTGACGCCTGCCAGGTCTCAACCGCCGCGTCGTCCAAACGATCGGGTCGCGTCACGGGTGCGTCATATCCTCGGGAACGACCGCCGCGTCAAACTCTTCGCCGCTCAAGAAGCCCAGTGCCATCGTCGCCTCACGCAGCGTGATCTGATCCTTGTGTGCCTTCTTCGCCACTTCGGCCGACTTGTCGTAGCCAATAATGGGCGCCAGGGCGGTCACCAGCATCAGTGAGTTATTGAGGTGGTGGTTGATCTGCTCGTAGTTGGGCTCCAGGCCTTCGACGCAGAACTCGCGGAACCGGTCACAGGCGTCGGTCAGCAGGTCGATGGAATTGCAGAAATTATGAATCATCACGGGCTTGCAGACGTTGAGTTCTAGATTGCCGCGTGATCCGGCCATCGAAATCGCCACGTCGTTGCCGAAGACCTGGATGGCGACCATGATCATTGCTTCACCCTGGGTCGGATTGACCTTGCCCGGCATGATCGAGCTGCCCGGCTCGTTTTCGGGCAGGTGTAGTTCGCCCAGTCCCGAACGCGGGCCCGAGCCGAGCCAGCGAAGATCGTCCGCGATTTTGATGAGGCTGGCGGCCAACGTCTTGATGGCGCCGTGCGCGAAGACCAGAGCGTCGTGGGCCGCCAAGGCGGCGAACTTATTGGGCGCCGTCACGAAGGGCTTGCCCGTCAAGTTCGAGATCGCTACGGCGACCCGCTCTCCGAACTCGGGGTGAGTGTTGAGCCCGGTGCCTACGGCCGTTCCTCCGGCCGCCAGTTCGTAGAGTCCGCCGAGCACTAGTTGTAATCGGTTGAGGTCGGCATCGAGTTGGGACACGTAACCCGAAAACTCTTGGCCCAGCGTGAGCGGCACCGCGTCCATGAGGTGGGTGCGTCCGATCTTGACGATGCCGGCGTAGGCCTGGGCTTTGGCGTCGAGCGCGTCGCGCAATCGCGTCACCGCCGGCACCAGGCGATCGGTGATTTCCACCACGGTCGCGATGTGCATGGCGGTGGGAAACGTGTCGTTGCTCGACTGGGACATGTTGACGTCATCGTTCGGGTGCACCGGCTGCTTGCTGCCGAGCACGCCGCCGGCCATCTCGATCGCCCGGTTCGAGATCACTTCGTTGACGTTCATGTTGGTCTGGGTACCCGAACCGGTCTGCCAGATACGTAGCGGGAACTGGTCCATCAAGAGGCCGTCGACTACCTCCTGGGCCGCGCGCTCGATTAAGGCGGCTTTTTCGTCGTCAAGTTTGCCGAGGGCCCGGTTGACCTGCGCCGAAGCCAGTTTCAAAATGCCGAAAGCTCGCAGTAGCGCCGGGGGCATGGTCTCGTCGCTGATCGCGAAGAAGTGCAGGCTTCGCTCGGTCTGGGCACCCCAGTATCGATCGGACCTCACTTCAATCGTGCCCATCGAATCGGATTCCTCGCGTACGTCGCTCACGGCTCTCTCCCTACTTCTTGCTTGATTTTTTGGCCGCGTTACCCTTGACGACCGGCTTGGCTTTAATGGGCGTTTGGTACAACTTGATCCCGGCGAGCACGACCTTTTGAGCCTTCTTGACGTCGAGCGCCCGCGGCCCTTCGCCGTCGCCGGGAACTTCGAGCAGCAACGGTAGATTACGGATCTTGGGATGTCCCACCAGCGGGGCCAGACCCTTGGTGCCGATGGTGCCTTCGTCGATATTGGCGTGACGATCTCGGTTGCCGCCCAACTCGATCTTGGAATCGTTGAGGTGCAGGCAGCGCAGCCGTTCCAGGCCAATGCGGTCGTTGATCTCCTTGACCACCTTCTTGGTGCCCGCGACGCTCGAGTAGTCCACCCCGCTAGCCCATAGGTGCTGGGTATCGATGCACAGACCGAGCCGCTCATCGCCGCCGCAACCGTCGA
>OBLU010003684.1_pt1 | contig 13880 bp, 13 predicted proteins | sample 1518681 | NCBI WGS metagenome assembly OBLU01 (sample SAMEA3539304, study PRJEB22396) | soil metagenome | biome: tundra; feature: field; material: soil | place: USA | collected 2010-05 | depth 0.15 m
CCGGTCGGCAGCTCGTTGTAGGAGATCGGGATCTGCCCGACATTCACCGGGAACGTCATCGGCAGCTTGCCACCGGGATCAACCTTCCCGAACAGGACGTCGGCGACCGCATCGCCGCCCTCGGTGCCGGGATACCACGCCTCCACCAGCGCCGGTGCGTTGGCGGCCAGCCAGTCGATCGTCAGCGGCCGGCCGTTCATCAGCACGACCACGTACGGCTTGCCGGTGTTCGCGATCGCCTGCACCAGCGCGAGCTGCTGGCCAGGCAGGCCGAGCATCGTGCGCGAGGAAGCCTCACCGCTGTACGCGGACGGCTCGCCGACCACGACGACCGTCACATCCGAGGCCTGCGCGGCGGCGACCGCGGCGCCGAAGCCACTGGTCGAGGTGCAGTACGGGTCGGCGCAGCCCGGCGCGTAGTTAACCGTCGTTGTTTTCGGGACGGCGTTGATGATCCCTTGGCGGACCGTGACGATCTTGTCGACCGTGCTGAAATCGCTCGGGTTGGTGTCGTATCCGATCGGCACGTCGGGCCCGAGCTGGTCGAGCGCGTCGTCGGCGAGCGGGCCGACCACCGCGATCGACGGCGTGCTGGTGCTCAGCGGCAGCGCGTGGTTGTGGTTCTCGAGCAGGACCATCGACTCGTCTGCCGATTTCCGGGCCGCGGCCAGGTTGGCGGGCGTCAGCTCCGCCGTCTGCACCCGCGTCGGATCGGTCAGGGGGTGCGAGAACATGCCGGCCAGGTACTTGAGCGTCAGCACGTGCCGGACCGCGTCGTTGAGCTGGGCCATCGTGATTTTCCCGGACGCGAGCAGCTGCGGTCCGTAGTTGTCGTAGGTGGAGTACGGGCTGGAGCTTCCCACCTGTACCGCCATCTCGATGTTGATTCCGGCCGTCAGTGCCAGCTGTGCCGCTTGCGCCCCGTTTGCGGCGTAGCCGAAGGCCTCGAGCTCCTGGACGGCCTGGTAGTCACTGACGGTCGTGCCGCCGAAGCCCCATTCGTCGCGCAGGATCGTCGTCAGCGTGTACGGATTGGCGGTGTTGGGCACGCCGTTGAGCGAGTTGAACGAGGCCATCACCGTCGCGGCGCCGGCGTCGACCGCCGCCTTATAGGGCGGCAGGTAATCGTTGAACAGCTGCTGGGTGGACATGTCGACCGTGTTGTACTCCCGGCCGGCGACCGGGGCGCCATAGGCCGCGAAGTGCTTGACGGTCGCCGCCATCTTGTCCGGGGCGCTGAAATCGGAGCCCTGGTAGCCGCGAACCTTCGCGGCGGCGATCGCGGCGCCCAGATACGGATCCTCGCCCGCGCCCTCGACGACGCGGCCCCAGCGCGGATCGCGGCTGATGTCGACCATCGGGTTGAACGTCCACTTGATCGCGTCCGCGGTGGCCTCCGAGGCCGACACGGACTCGTCGTTCTCTACCAGCGCAGGATCCCAGCTGCTGGCTTCGGCGAGCGGCACCGGGAACATCGTCTTGTAACCGTGGATGACGTCGAGCCCGAAGATCAGCGGAATGCCCAGCCGTGAGTCCAGCGCCTGCTGCTGGACCTGATCGATGTTGTTGACGCCAACGAGGTCGAGGACCGAGCCGATCTGCCCGTTCTTCGCCTCAGTCAGCAGGTCACCCGGCGTGCCGTTCGGCCCGTCCGGACCCGCCATCTCCAGCTGGCCGAACTTCTCGGCGACAGTCATCCGCCCCAGCAGGGCGTTGACCTTCGCGCTAATCGACTGCTGGTTAGCCGTTAGAGCGCTCGCACGGATCGTGCGAGCGGCCGACGAAGGCATGGTCGGCCCACTCGCCAGCAGCACCACGGCCACGATGAACACCGGCGCCAAGCCCGCGCTAAATCTAAAGCGACGCCTCGGCTTGGCCCAGACCACGTGAGCTACTCGATCCGCCATTTCCCTCTTCTTTCCGGACATCTCCCCAACCGTTGCTATACGCCGGTGTGCGGGTCGCGTCAACCAGGCATCGCCACCGCCTCACCGGCGACGGCTGCTGCACGCGCTGTGCTACGCGCATGTCCGCTGAATTAGACGGCCCTCCGGGACATGGGCGAGGCGGCTACCGAGGCGGATAGCTCCGTCCGCCTGGGCACGTACCGAAGCCCGAGGTTCCAGGCCAGAGGCTCCGAGCGCCCTTTCGGTGGGATCCGTAGCGGGCACTGAGCGTTCCATCTGGACACCTTCGACACAACAGCTGGCGCAGGGCGGGCGGGCAGCTCGGCCGCCATTTTGCGCGCACAACTGGTGTCCACCATGGGTCCGTCAGCGGCCGTCTGGCCGACCGAGTTGCATGATTATTTATGAAGGCCTGAGACCGGAGACGCACTCTTTTGCCGCTGGTGGTGTGCTCCCGTGGCGGTCGGATCGGGGCTGGTGCCGCATTCGTTATCCCGGTCACCGTCGCGACCGGCATTAGGGTAGGGGTGTGCGGGTGCAGATAAGCGAGGAAGCTGGCGGGTTTGTCGCTGCCCGTGGCGGCAGCCTGTGGGTGTGGGCGGCGCACCCGCGCCTGTGCTGCGCGGGCACGCCGGCTTACATGCACGCGGCGACCGGGGCACCACCAGGCCTGTCAGGCTTCACCCCCATCCCGGTGGCGCGGCTGGAGCTGTGGTTCCGGGCTCCTGCCGGCCCGCATCCTGATGTTCTGGAGATCGGCCTGCGGGGAAAGCGCCACCCACGGGTAGAGGCCTACTGGGACGGGTGCCTGTTCGCGCTCGGCGCCTGACACGAGTGTCCACCAGACCAGCCAAGTTAATCAGCCTGCGGCAGACATCCGCACATGCCGCGACGAGCGCTTGCGCGAAGCTTGCCCTCATACTGGCTGCATGAGGGAGCGGGACGCACATAAGGCTGGTTGGGCCAGCAGCTTCCCCGCCGCGCCACCTGATAAAGACGGACTTGCTCGCATCGTGGACGCCGACGGCGGCCGGGACGACGCTGAGAACTCGTACTACGAGGAAGCGGCCGACCCGGGCTTCGTCCGCATGGAGGAAGCGCGGCGCCGGTTCCGCGGTCAGTATCTCCGTCGCCTGAGGCGCCTCGATGGCAGACACCGGTCCGGCGGAGCCTGATCTGGCCGCCATCCGCTCGTAGCCGCTGACCGTGTTGTCGCGGAGTGGCGCCAGGGTGGTTGACGCGCTGGCCGGGGGTGCGGACGCTGGCTGGTGTGACGGGGACTGCTGATCATGTGCTCCGCAACCGGGCGGCATGGGACCGGCTGGCTGCGGACTACGCCGGCCCGGGCCTGGACAACTGGGCAGCCAGCGAACCGGCCTGGGGAATCTGGAAGGTCCCCGAGGCCCAGCTCGGCGTCTTGCCGCCGCGCCTAGACGGCGCCGACGCCCTTGAGCTGGGATGCGGCACCGGCTATGTCTCCGCGTGGCTGGCGCGCTGCGGCGCCCGGCCGGTCGGCGTGGACAATTCCGCCGCTCAGCTGGCCACGGCCGCGGCGCTGCAAGACCGGTTCAGGCTGCGTTTCCCTCTGATTCAGGCCAGCGCCGAGCAAACCTCGTTCACCGACGCCGCCTTCGACCTGGTGATCTCCGAATATGGCGCCAGCATCTGGTGCGACCCGTATGCCTGGATTCCCGAAGCGGCCCGGGTACTGCGCCCGGGCGGTGAACTGGTATTCCTGGTCAGCGCGGTCCAGGTCGTCCTTACCTGGCCCGGGCAAGACGACCTGCCCGCCACCGAAACTCTGCAGCGCCCCTACTTCGGCATGCACCGCTTCCAATGGCAGGGCAGCGATGCGGTCGAGTTCCACCTCGGCCACGGCGACATGATCCGGCTGCTGCGTCACTCCGGGCTCGAAATCGCCGATCTCATCGAGATCCAGCCCCCGCCCGGCTCAACCACCAGGCACCCGATCGCCACCCTGGACTGGGCCCGGCAATGGCCCTGTGAAGAAGTCTGGAAAGCCCGCAAACCATCCTGACCCGATGCCCACGAACACACGCTCATGCCGCGAGTCGTGCGGTCGCCTGTCAGTTATTGCCCGACTCCCGCGAGCTTGCGCCCGGGATCCTGTGTCACGGGTGTGGTAACGGTCTTGGCCGCGCGCCGGGAACCCACCATCGTGAATCGGGTCCGTAATAGATAGTGTGTGCCCAGAATTCTGCGGTCTCGTGGTACACCATGGTCTGGCCGACAATCCACACTCGTGGGACGCGGCCACCATCGCCGGGCGCGGACCATTGCCGGTTGATGCGGGCCGTCGCCTCACCGGCCGTGATGGCGAATGTGCCCACCATCTCGCTGGCGATCCAACGGCAAAAGCTCAGTCCCTTAGCGTCCCCGGCACACGGAAACTCACCCTGGGACCGCAACAGCGACTCATGCACCAGGTAGTCCTGCTGCCCGCGCGCTGCGCCGGCATCCGGAGACGTGCGCACGGAAACCTGGTCCTGGACATCGTCATTGGCTAATCCGTACTCGGCGAGGAGGCGGGTCAGGTCGTCGCTGCCGCCCACACGCACAAACCCGGAAAATGCAGGATCAGGAACAGGTCTCACACCGGACATTCTGCCCTGCCCACACCCGGGAGGCCAGCGCCGCCATCCGGATCTGCCGCCGACCGGGCAATCCACCAGAGCCCTGGCGCCAAGACGTACTGGCCGGACGGCTGGGCAGCCACCCTGCGTCGATGCTGGACGGATAGCAAGGAGCCGTGGCCACTGTGCTAGGCGAGCAGCACTACTGGATGCCTGGCCGGCCGCTGCCTTCAGGCCCGGCGGCAAACGTAGCATTCGGCTAATGGAATTTAGCCGGGAGCTGCGCGAAGACGTGATGTCGGGTGAAATCACCGTATCCTTCCGGCTGTGGCGCCGGCCCAAGGTGAGGGAGGGCGGCCAGTACCCCGTCGGCCCGGTAAAGATCGAAGTGGACTCCGTGGAACTGGTGCCCTTTGCCTCCATCACGGCCGCCGACATCCGCCGATCCGGGGAAAGGGATCGGGAATCCCTGCGCCAGAGGGCTGCCCATGCCGGCCCGATCGCCGACGGCACACTGCTCTACCGGGTGGAGTTTCACCTCGTGGAGTCCCAGGCACGCTGAGCACTGGCAGGCAGGACGCCGACTGCTGAGGTCGACCGCTCATGCCGCCGGTCGTGCGGTCGTGCTCGGTGGCGGCCAGCTTCGGCGCCAGAGCGTCAGGCCTGGAGCCAGGTGAACACGACGCTGGCGAACTCCTCAGGGCAGGCTTCATGCACGTTGTGGCCGACCGGAATGGTCACTAGGGTGCAGGCCGGGATCCGGGCAGCGACCGCCGCCAGCTTGTCCTGAGGGATATGGCTTTGTGGGCCGCCGCCGATCAGCAGCGTCGGCGCGGTGATCACGCGAAGGCCATCCCAGGCCTCCTGGTCGCCCTGGTTGACCTGGCCAATGATGGCCGGCACCACCGCCCAGTCGAACTCCAGCGATCCCGCAGGGCGCTCGGGGATGGCCCGCTCGCGCGGGAAAGGCGGCGGGACATCCTCGACGATCAGCCGCTCAACCCGGTCAGGCTGCTGCATGGCGACCAGGTATGCAACTGCGCCCCCATGGAGTGCCCGACAAGCGTGACCTTACCCAAGCCGAGCTGGTCGAGCAGATCCAGGACGTCATCGCGCATGAGCTGGAACGAGTAGGTTCCCGGCCAGTCACTATTACCATGGCCGCGAAAATCGATAGCGAAGACGCAGAAGCGCTCGGCGAACTGGTCCGCCACCGGGGCCCAGTTCGCGCCCCGTTCCCCCAGGGCATGCAGCAGCACCATCGGCGGGGCACCTGGTTTGCCACTGACGTCGTACGCCAGACGAGTCTCGCCGGTCGTTACCCCACGTCCCGCGCCCATCACCCCGACGATATAACGCGAGCCAGCACCCCCCGCAGCTTCGCAGGCCCCAAGGCCGCACAGGTGATACGAGGCACCCGCCCTCATCTGCCGCGAGGCGAGCGCCCGGCCTCCACACCTAGAGACGGGGCCGGACGCCACATCGGCGTTGGCCGGTGCCCGGAGCCTGTGAGAGGGTTCGGTCGTGAGCAGGAAGCCATGGTGGAACCCTGATGAGGACGATGACTGGGACGAGCCGCTCCCGCCTGTCGTCACGCTGGAACCGGAGTACAGCGTCGAGCTTCCGCTGGGCGGGGACGGCGTGCTCGCCTGGCAGCGCACCAAGTTTTCGCCTCAGCTGCTGGACCGGCTCGCGGCCTGGCAAGAGGATTTCGAGAACGGATTTCACTACGACACAGGCTGGCGCTCACAGCAAGCACGGAACCAGTGGGCCGCACAAGCCGAAGAGCTTGAAGCCGAAGTCCGCGCAGAACTGTGCAGTCGAGCCGAACTCGTAGTGAATCTCTGGCCGCTCCGCTAGGCCCGCAGCAGCCCATTCCCACGGGCACCTCCGACTCCATTACCCAAGGCAGGAGCGCCTCCTCCCTGTCATCCGCTCATGCCGCGACTGCGCCGCGAGGGATCTTCAGGGCTTTGAGGAGCCGGCGGATCGTCGATGCGACGACCCGGTGACCGAGCTTGAGCAGCCCACCCTGGTGCGTTGGTACCCCCAGCCGTGGTTCTCGGTAGCGAGGCGCTCGATCACGGGGTGATCTCGGCGCTGACCGGCGGTCGTCCCGTCCGGCCCGGGGAGGCCTGCTTCTTTCTGGCCAAGTGACGGTGCTGCCGCAGGACGGTGCTGGCGTGACCAGCCGGTGCGCCCGCAGCCTTCTGGGCAGATGCCGGATCAGCGCGGCCAGCACCGCTCGGTCGGCCCAGTCCAGCCGGGGCGGGGGCTTGGTGCGGCGCAGCACGGCGATCTCGTACCGCAGCACCAGCAGTTCCGCGTTTGTGACGCCGACGAACGGCCGAGCAGGACAAGCCAGCCGCAGAGCCGAACGAAGATCAAGTAGAGCAGGCGAAGAGACACGGCTGATCATCATGCCCCACGGCCATGCTTCGCCCGTCGCCCCAGGTCACAGGAATAGGCCGACTTTTGGAACCCGACACGCTCTCGCAACGACGTCGGATTCACGGGCGCTGGCGGCTGCGGGTGACCCGGGCCAGCATCCGGATCGGTCCGTGGCACTGGGGGTCGCTGCGTGCGGGCCTGATGACGCGGTGGCGGCACGGTTGGAGCAGGCGGCTGAGCGCGCGCACGCGAGCGCGGCGGGTACGCGGCCACGGCGACGTTCCTGTCCCGGGCGGCTGAGCTGTCAGTAGACGAGCGCCTGCGCGCCACGCGGCAGCTCGCAGCAGCCGATGCGGAGCTCACCGTCGCCTGACTCGATCGGGCCGGTGCGCTGCTGGACCGGGTCCGGGCGGGTCCAGCGACCCTGGCCCCGCGACGGCTGTACTACCCCGCCCATCAACCAGCTGACCTCCTGACCTGCAGCAGCGGCGACGCCTGCCTGCGGCCAGGTCACCCCGAGGTAGGCCGCGGTCGAGCGGAAAGGGGTGAGGGGCGGCGGTGAGGCGGGGCCTGGTGCGCCTCGCTGTATACCTCCTCCATCCGGTCGACGAGCCCAGCGTGTGAGAAGCGGGCCGCGTACGCGCGGCCCGCTTCCCCGAGCTGCCGCGCTTCGTCAGGAGCGAGTAGCAGCGACACGAGCGCTGCCGCCAGTCCTTCCGGGTCCTCCGGATCGACCAGCAGCCCGGTCCGTCGATGGGTCACCTGGTCCGGGAGCCCGCCGACACGGCTCGCCACGACCGGAACCCCGGCGGTCATCGCCTCACCCACGACGAGGGGTGTGCCGTCGCTGCGCGAGGGCACGGCCAGGATGTCGAGCCCGGCGATCAGATCGGCGGCGTCGTCGCGGAAGCCCAGAAACCGCACGCTCTCCTCGGGCAGTCCCAGGTCGCCCGCCAGCGCCTCCAGTTCCCTGCGGAGCCGCCCATCGCCGATGACGACGAAACGGGCCTCGGGGACGACGCGAGCGACGAGCGAGGCGGCGCGCAGGAATACGTCGGCGCCTTTCTCCGGGGTGAGCTGCCCGGCGAAGCCGACGACGGCGGACCGCTCGCCGCCTGGCTGGGGCGCGTCCGGCCGGAGAGGGAGAGCGGGGATCGCGGGCAGCACCTCGATGCGGGCGGGCGGCACGTGGTAAGCATCGACGAGCACGTTGCGTATGGCGGTCGACACAGCGACGATGTGGGAGGCCCGGCGGTAGAACCAGCGGCTCACGGCCCGTGCCCGCCACGACCGCCACGGCCCCTCCGTGTGCTCCGTCAGGACCAAGGGGGTGTTGCGCGGGGCTGCTGCGGCAGCGGCCGCGGCGCTGGCGTAGAGGTGCGCGTGCACCACGTCGTACCGGCCATGGACGAGGAGGCGGCGCAGCGCCCGGACGTAGCGCAGGGACAGCCGCCGCGTGACCAGCGACCCGGCCAGGACGTTGACGGGCACGTTCGAGGCACGCAGCGGGGCCGCCCAGGCGCCGGCCACGGAACACGCCACCTCGACGTCCCACCCGCGGGACCGCAGCGCGATCGCGAGGTCGGCGACGTAGCGCTCGGCGCCGCCGCCGTTGAGGGAGTCGATGACGAGCAGCACGCGCCGGGGTGGGCCCACGGCCGGCGTCTTGTTGCGCGCGCCAGGCGACCGGAGTCCTCGGAGGTCCCGGGGTTGAAGCCGGGTGACCTGTGAGGTGGTGCCCGTGGCCGTTATCACCTCAGGTCATTGCGCCTTGCAGTACAGGATACGAGCTCCTGCAGTCGCCGAAGCAGCGGCGCAGCTTCGGCGCCCCCGGTCTTCTCTCCAGGCTCGCCGCTCTGCCTGGGGAACGTCAGGCGGCTGCCAGGAGGGCAGGCCACCGCAGCCCGGCTCAGTTCCTCATCCACCACACAGCCAGCCTCACCATCAGCGGCGTAAGAAGCAAGTTGGTCCGGCCCAGCGCGAATGCCTGCACGCCACGGGCAGCGGCGCCGGGGGCCATCACGACCACTCCCGCATCATCGCCACCGCCGGTCGCGGCCGGGCCGGCTGCCATCTTGACCAGGCGCTACAGCTGCGTCCATCTCGACGCGGGCTGCCGCGTTCCCAGCGGCCGGGCCTGGGGATCCTCCCACCGTCCGCATCTGCTTGATTACAGGATGTTGGCGAAGCCCGGTTCCTGATCTCCCCGGTCGGCCGGGCCGGCCCAGGGCTCTGGCGGGTGATCGCCGCCCCGCGCATAGCTGACGCTGTCGCGAGAGGCCCAGGAATTGACTTCCGCCATTTGCATGACTGGCTGGAGGGGTGGAGCCGGCAAAAGTAACGCGGCGGGTGGCTGCCGCGGGCTTCGGGCGTGGCGCTGTTCGATCGGCCTATGGAGCGTGAGGCGCGGCGATGGCCGCTGGCAGCTGGCTGGCGGGACCGGGATGGGGTTGATCAACGACTACCTCGGCTACCTGGCCGACCGGGGATACTCGCCGCAGACGGTGCGTGCTTATGCCTTCGACCTGCTGGCGTTCGCCCGGTGGCTGGCCGCCGAGCGGCTCGCCATGGGCGAGGTGTCCGCCGATGTGGTGCTGCGTTACCTGGCGTACTGCCGGCGGGCGCTGCTGCCGGGACGCGCGGGCGGCAACGTGTACTCCATCCGGGACGGCCGCAACGTCGGCTATGCGCCTGCGACGATCAACCGGCGGCTGGCCGCTGTGTCGGGCCTGTTCGGCTACCAGGCGATGCGGGACCCGGCTGCGCCCAGCCCCATCCCGCGTCGCGCCGAGGCACGCCGGGCAGCTGCCGGGGAGCGCAGCGGGCTGCTGGCCCAGCTGGCCCGGCCGAAACGGCGCTCTGGCCTGCGGGTCCGCGAGCCGCGGCGGTTTGCCCCGCGGCCTGGACCGCGCGAGCCCGCCGCGCTGCTGGCGAGCTTCCGCACCGATTAGAAAAGGTGTGCCCGACCGCTGACCTGCCTACCAATGAGAACGCCTGGTCGCCCGTATCTGAGCATTCGGTTTCTATGCCTTCTTGCCCGGATTACCGGAATAATATTCCCAATCAACCACAGAATAGCCATTGTCGACGACGTAAAGCTCATATCGGCGTCCCCTGGCGAGCGGGCTGCTTGGTGCAAATCCGATAGCACCAACCGAAGCAATATGATAGGAAGCCACCGGATAGCGATATTGGGATCTGTAAGCGTGAATAGATATTTATTTCGAAACCGCAGATAAAGGCGCCAACGCGATCGACTTCCCGGTCCCCGACTAGCGTGGGGCAGGCGGACGGTCGTCAGTAGGCCCAATTTTTGACCAGTCCAGAGCGCACGGCGACATAGATCGACCTCCTCGTAGAAACTATGAAATATTTCATCGAAAATCCCGACCGTCCGAAGCACCGCTACCCTGATGAAGAATGCGGACCCTTGGACGTAGTAAACGCCAAGTACTCCCGGCGGATGGTCGTTAGTCACATGAAGCGTGACGTCGGGTAGCCATCGCCTTAGTATATGATACTTTCCTATGGCGATGTCACGCTGTGAAACCCGGTTCAGTCGATCCGAGGGCAGCATACCGTCATATTCGACTTGGAGCGGACCTACCGCCGCATATTGCGGGTGGCTTGCCAGGAAGTCTCGCAGTATTCCTAGTACGCCGGTAGGTAGCACTGTATCTGGATTGAGAAGAAAAACATATTCATAGACGTCTGTCATCAGAATATGATTGAGTACCAGGTTGTTGCCTGCCGCAAAGCCCAGGTTTTTCTTGTTCTCCAATACTTGCACGCCCGGAAATTGTGTGATGACGATGCCAGCTGTTCCATCCGAAGACGCATTATCGACATAGAACACTGAGCTAGGAGAGACTTCTTTCACGACAGACTCAAGGCAAGCCCGAATCCAGGCGGCTTCATTGTTGCCGACGACAATTACCGCGATTCGCGCCTCTTGGTCTGTGCTAAAGGCGACGTTGGCAAATTCTGGATGCACGAAATCCTCCGTAAGTTCGAGGGCTTATTCACTGCGACATGCCGACTTCGCAGGACGTCTGGTCGCTTATGAGGATAATTGTCACGATACGTGCGTCGGTGAAGCGATGCGGGCTATGGCGCTGGCCACAGCAACCGTGCGGTGCTTTCGCCTCGAGCTTTCGTGCGGCCGGCAGAGCAGGAGGTGACACCGTAACCAAGGTCGCGGAAGCGATGGAGAGCCTGGATTGCGGCCATGATGCACCCGGGCGAAAGGACACGGAGGGCGTCGAGGCCACAGCGTGCACTTGGGTCCTACCTACCCTCCCCCGGTGGCCTGCGGGGTCTGTTGCTGGAGTGGTGTCCTAGAACGGGCACGTCGGAAGTGTATGCCTGATCGAGCAGTCGTCGGAGGGGCGGTCGTATCGGTTGGGCTGCAGGACAACAGAAGTTGCGGTGATGGGCCCGAGGGAGCCGGGGGGGACGCTGACATCCGCTCATCGGCTACTTGTTGACTTGGCTTACGGCCGGTGCCGGGCCAGGCTCGGTCGAGGTGTCCGGCGGGATGCTCTCTCATTTGGCTGCCCGCCGTTGGTTTGGTGTGGCTCTGTTCCACGGCGAGGCCGTCGGCGTCGAGCGCCCGCCCGCTGGGGCTGGTGATCCTAGCGGCACTGAAGTCGAGCCGTCCGCCGATGTGCGCTCCCTACAGGCATATCTCCGCGCTGGCCGTGAACCCGCTATTGAACTCCAGGTTGCCTTCGGTATGCAGTTGGCCTGCGGCGATGCCCGGTACGTGGCTGCCGCGTGGGCCTCCTTCAGGCTGATCGGCCGGTCGACAGAGCAGCCGTCCAGCAGCAGCGGGCACGCCAGCCGGGCCGCCTCCAGGTCCAGCACGCCGGTGATCCGGGCACCGGCCAGCTTGACCGCCCGCACTGGTCCAGTCCCGGGTTGACGTCGGCCGGTGAGCAGTTCGGTCAGCAGATCGGCTCGCACTGTCCGTGCCGCGTCCCATTTCTCCGCCTGGCTCGGATGGTCGAGATGGGCATCGCCGGTCCGCAGGTCAACCAGCTCACCGATGCTGGCAGCGAACACAAGCTGTCGTTCTGGCTTTGTCAGCTCGGCGTCGGCGAGCACCATGACCTCCCCAGCGCCGCGCCCGTGCCCCGCGCGCGCATTCTCAAGACGCGCTACGAAAGCCGGCGGGTTACTGGTCCATGCAGTGCTGCCACTGCGAGCACGGCCAAGCGGGCGCGGCTGCTGCCCACACCTGACACCGGCACATCCCCGAGGGGACACGCCCGGCGGGCAGGTCAGCTGGGCAACGGGCACCAGAGCGGGCAGGGCTTGGTCGCGGTGGCCATGGCACTGCACCCGCCACCGGCAGCGGGGCGGACGGCGAGGAGCGGGAAAGCCCTCCTGGCAGCCCCGGCACCCTACCCGGCAACGCGGCTGGCCGACTCGCACCCGCAAGCGGGCGGGCCCGCCGTGGCCTGTGGACGTATAAGGCCGCGATCCGCCGCTGGGAGCACATTCTCGGCTGCCCCGCACCCGCGCCGACCGAACCCGGGCCGGGCCAGCGGCGCGCGAGCACGACTAGCAGGGCAACGCTCCGGCTCGGCCTGCCGCGCTCCCTGAGCCGGACGGGGGGACGGCCCGGGGCACGCTGGCACCGGTACTGGCCTGCGGCGTGCCGTGGCTCAGTGGCTGGAGTCATACTCCCGGACCAGCGGCTCCGGGTCTGCGCCCGTGGCACGGGCGATGGCGCGGATGTGCCCGCGCGCATAGAAGTCCCCGCCGCAGGCGGAGAAGTCGTCCCGTTCGATCCCCCGGACGATCGTCTCCCTGATCCGGGTCCGCTGGCTGACCTGCGTAATGGTGAGACCCGCCTGGTGCCGTGCCGCTGTCAGGGCCTCACCGATGCTCACGCGGCGCCTCCACTGCCCGATCGCGCTGCGGCCCGCCCACGGCGTGAGGGCAGGTACGGAATACCATTCTCCCCCCGATTCCCCAGAAGGAGCGCTCACCAAGCGCCGGCATCTGGCTGCCATCCGGCAAGAACCGGCGCGGTCTCCCGGCTGCCCCTTGCCCAGGGTCCGCGACCGGGGGAGCACGGCAGCCATGGCCACTTTCAGGCGCCGCCGCCGCGGAGCGAGCCAGGCAGCCCCGCGAGGTCCCTCCGGCCGCCCGGGCACGTCCCTGGCCTTCGATCCCCCGCCCGGCCCGGGGCCGCCGCCGCGCTCGCTGATGTGATGCCCGCCGGTACCTGAAAGCGGGCAGGCCTGCCCGCACCCGTGAGCAGCCCCCGCCCTCGCCGAGCGCGCAGCGGCGCAGGACGCAGCCGGCTGGCGGGGCTACTGCCCGGTCATCACTGGCCGAGCGGGCACCGTGTCGCGGACGGCACCAGCGGGGCAAGGGGTCCGTGCGCCGGCCCGGGCCCAGTGCGCAAGCCCTCAGGGCGGCACTAGACCTTCCACTCAGGTGGAAGGTCTACCGTGACGGGGAGAGCCGTGAGCGAGGAGCAAGATCCGTGGAACTGACGCTGCTCACAATCCCGGGCTACCCGAATGCCGCCGTGTTCGGGGAACGGCTCGCGATCGCCCTGGCCGGCCATCCCAGTGCGGTCCTGCTTCGCCGCGAGGTCGCCGGCGAGCGCGAGGCAGCAGAAGCGGGCATGCACGGGTCCCCGACGCTGCTGATCGACGGGTGGACCCGTTCGCCGGGCCCGGCCAGACCCAGCCTGTCGTGCCGGCTGTACCGCGGCGCGGCCGGGCAGACCGATGGCGCTCCGCCGGTGGCCGCGCTCCGCCGCGTGCTCGCGGCTGCCCGCCAGGCCTGAACCGGACCTCACGTCGCCAGAGCACGTGGCGGGCTTCCCGGCCCGCTCGAAATAGGATTCGGCTGGTGAGCTGCAGGTCTTCCGTGCGTCAGGCGGCGTGCGTGATCAGGTCGTTGAGGGATCTGTTGTGTGTCGATGTCGGTCACGGTGGCGCGGGGAATGTCAGGGTCGCTGTCGGGG
>OBLU010003686.1_pt1 | contig 13877 bp, 11 predicted proteins | sample 1518681 | NCBI WGS metagenome assembly OBLU01 (sample SAMEA3539304, study PRJEB22396) | soil metagenome | biome: tundra; feature: field; material: soil | place: USA | collected 2010-05 | depth 0.15 m
CATGATCCAAAGCCACACTGCGGATTCCAAGCATACGCGCTTCCTGAATCGCTGGTAGTTGTAGAGGACCGGCACCCAGAATCATTACACTTAGAGGCATGTATGTCCCTTGTATTTCTCCTGTATCTCCCATTTACGCTCCCATATTTCCACCCGCTTGGGAACGCTCGACTTAGCTTAGCCCACCACGCCACTGGACAATTGCCGCCCCCCAGGAATATCCCACACCGAATCCAACCAGCATTACCTTGTCTCCGGTCCTAAGACGGCCATCTCGTGCGGCCTCTGTGAGGGCTATCGGGATTGTCGATGAGACAGTATTTCCGGAGTTGCTCAGAGCGATCACAAATTTCTCTTCTGGAATACCGATCTTCTTCCGAAGATGATCCAACATGTACTTGTTGGCTTGGTGGAATACAACAAGGTCTAGGTCAGCCAACGAGCACTGCGCCTTATCCAAGAGCTGCTGAACAGCTTTTGGCACAGACCGAAGCGTGAACGTAAATATCTCTGCCCCATTCATGTATAGGTCCTGGCAAGTTCGTTTGTTGCCGAACTTGTCACTAACTGCCTCAACCTCATTCACCGTTCGCGCCCTCATTCCACCAACCGGGACGATGAGGTTCTCTGCACCAGACCCATCCGTCCCATATACGAATGGTCCTATGAATTCACCGGACGACTCTGACTCTATCGACGTAACGAGCGTAGCCGCGGCTGCATCGCCGAAAATCGACCGCACACTTCGATCCTCTGTGTTGATGAACTTGCTATACGTCTCCGCCGTAACCAGCAGGACCTTTCTCGCCTGTCCGGTTTCAATCAGCCCTTTCGCCAAACCCAGACCGTAGATGTACCCGGAACACCCGAGGTTGAAATCCAGCGCTCCGGCTGTAATCGGGATACCCAGACGATGTTGAAGCAGACACGCCGTGGTGGGCAGAAAATAGTCGGGCGACTGTGTGCATAGCAATATAAAGTCGATATCTTCCGGCTTGCAATATCCACTCGCAAAAAGTTTCTCGGAAGCGCATACCCCGAGATCTGACGAACACTCCTTCGCCGAGGCAATATGACGTTGCTGCACCCCGGTTTTCTCGAAGATCTTTTCTGGGGTCCAGTCCACAGATCCACAGGCCACCATGTCGTTGCTCAACACGTGGGCGGGCAGGTAGTACTCTGTCGATGCAATCGTCGCTTTCATCTTCTTCTCCCTGCGCAGCGTTTTCCCTTTGCAATCTGCATCAGGCAGTTAACTTGTCTCCAAGAATACCCAATATCTGCCCCACGGTCTCGCATTTGGCGAGCTGATTCGCATTCAGGTTGACCCCCAATTGCTCGTCCACCAAGGCAATCACCTCGAGCAGCCTCATCGAGTCCCAATTGGGTAACTCATTGAGTACCGTGGACTCGGACATTGTATCGCTGTCCGCTTCAATCGCTTGTGCCAGTTGTGGCAGAAACTCTGCTTTCTTCACAAAACACCTCCACTCGAATGTTTATAACTTCCCGCTCTATGTCAATGCTGGCGCAGTGTCTTTGTCCAGCAGTCTTTTCACCAGCTTTTTCATTCCAGTAAAGCTATTGGGCCATGCTGTTCGAGAAATACTCAATCCAGCAAGTTGCACCTTTCTTCCGTTCACTATCGCCTCCCGGTTATAGGCGGGATTCAACTCCCAACCATGGCGAAGGTGAAGGCGCAAAATTGAATCATTGCCTTCGACCACCGTACAGTACATTTCCTCCAACCCTAGGACTTCGAAAGCAAATGACATTCCAAGAAACTCAACTGCCAGAGTATATACACGCCTTCCATCGTTCGGAATAATCATCCGGCCAAACTCGCATTTCGCGCCGTGCTCGATTTGAGTCAGGCTGACAGTGCCTCCGAACTTACCACCGATCAGGACAACGAAATCCAGAATGTCCGGCTGTGCCAATCGTGAAGAGAGCCAGCGTTCGTGCTCTTCTTCAGTCACTTGTATACGGTTCAGGTGCACTCCCAAATCACTGTTGCGCAGACTGAGAAGATCGTTCGTATGCGTCGAATCGGCCAACACAAGGCAGCATGCATCCGTTCCATATCGAAGTGGCGCCTTCGCGATCTCAAGCTGGTCCAAGTGCATCATATAAACAATCCTTTCACTCACGATCTCAACACATCCCTGCTAGACTAAAGTCTCTCATTGAGGATTCTCGGAATGATGATCGCCGCCTCTATCCTCGCGTCCATGTGCGGAGTGAGCCAATCATGCCTGTCAGGAGTCCATTCCCGGAACCTTGGCCGTGTCTGCATTCACTCCATGGCCAAGCAAAACAACAAATAGCGTTCGCCAGATAATCCTTACGTCCATCAATAGCGTCCAGTTGTTAGCATACCAGGCATCCATGTCTCGACGCGTACCCATAGGGATGTTATTTCTGCCGCGCACAGCCGACAGTCCCGTCATGCCGGGCCGGACATTCAACCGCGCGAATTGGCTCTCCGTATAGCTGGCAGGCCCCTCGGGCAACTCCGGCCGCGGACCTACAAGGCTCATCTCACCGCACAGGACATTCACGAGTTGCGGAAGCTCGTCGCAACTTGTCTTGCGGAGAAACTTTCCGACCTTCGTAACCCGCGGATCGTTGTCTGCATTGAACGTGCTGTTATCGGCATTCCGAAGATCCGGCGCGTTCTTAACCATCGTCCGAAACTTCAGAATCGTAAATATTCTTCCATCCTTCCCAACGCGCTTCTGGCGAAAAAGCGCCGGCCCTTCCGAGGTCCAGCGGATCATCAGCGCGATCAACAGCAGAAAAGGCGCGCCCGCCATGAGAAGTACAGCGGAGACCGCGATATCTATGCACCGCTTCAACATGCTGTCCAGCGACTTCATTGAAGACGCTCCGATATCATATTATTCCTCTTCCGGCCGTGTCCCGGCGTTTGTCGCCCCCATCTGCCGCGACCGGGCTGCATTCTCGATAATGTGGACGACTCGGGGCAAGCTGGCCTCTCGCGTGAGATTCTGAATTGCAAAGGCTCTTCCAGCCAACCCCATCCGGCTTAAGCTTTCTGCGGACATCTCACTGGCCGTGATGATTGCCCCCAACATCGGCTCCACCGAGTCCGGTTCCACCACCCAGCCTGCGCCATTTTCACGAACCGCCATCGCGGTATCCGATTCAGGAAGCACCGCCGCCACGACTGGACGCGCGGAGAGGAAGTAGCCAATCAACTTCGAGGGGATGGAAAGGAGGGATTGTCCAGCCTTGGTGGGCAACAACAATAAATCCGCCATCTGGAGAATCGGTCCCGTCTCTTCCGTCTTCCAGGGACTGTGAATGACCACGCGATCCAGATTCTGCCTCGTGATCTTTTCCCGGCACGCGTCAAGGCGCGATCCGTCGCCGGCAATCACTAGATATATTCGTGAACAATCCTTCAGTTTCGCAAATACGTCCACCAGCATCTCGGCGTTGGACGCAACCCCCACATTGCCAGCATAAACCGCTACAAAAGCATCCGCGGGTATTCCCAACTTTTGGCGGAATCCAGAGGCCGCAATGGGATCGGCTTGAAACAGACCGTCATTCCCCCAATTGGGAACCACATGCAAACGCTGCGCACAGATTCCCCGGTCAGTCTCGTATAGCTTCCGAAATCCATCGGATATGACAATAATCTCACTTGCCGAGCGCAATATCATCTGGTCGCATTTGCGCAGGAGACGATAAAACCATCCCCGCTTTGTGAGCCGCCCCTGCGACTCCAAAGACTCGGGATAGACATCCTGTACACTCAGGACCACCGGTATGGCGCGCAGCCTTGCGACACAAATCACGATCCCAGTCGCAAATACCGCCCATGAGTTCGAATAGATCACATCCGGCCGCTTCCCGCACAACAAGCGCAGGCCAGAGGTGATTCCAAAGGATAGATTCTCCGCAAACCGGCTCAACATCGTTGAGTTGGGCGAGAAGAAGCCGAGACAATGGGTCAATGTGTATCCCTGGCTGGTCGCGGAAGTGGAGTAAAGGGTCCGCTTGTAACCGTCGAACAACTTGCCCTCGGGACGATTGGGATATGGGGCAAAGACATGCACGGAGTCTCCCCGCCGCGCCAGTTCCTCCGCCAATTGTACGCTAGTTTGAGCTGAAACCATCGGCTCCGGCGGGAAAACCCCCGATACAATCGCAACCCTTACACTTCTCTCCTCTCTGTCCGACGCCGGATCGGTGAAGCGAAACCGTCGGCGATTCGACTGCATACCGGCAGTACCATACTTTTCCTTAATATCTACATTCATAGAATTCATCTTTGCCATACGTTCACTATCTCCTTCAGCGAAGTGTTGCATCACTCACTTGTCGGGCCGGTGAATCTGCGCTCTCACTCCGGAAGGCGCGGGCTCAGGCGGAAGACCGGGCATACTAACAGAATTCACATCAGCAGACGCTCAAACGGTTGCCTGAACGAGCCGGGAGGTGATCGGAAAAATAGAGACGCTGTGTCCGCACAGGCAAGTCTACCCTTTCTCTAGAAACTTCTTTGTCGTTGCTGATTGGAATTGGGCCGCCTTGGACCCGGCCACAGTTGCGCGGCGTTTCAGAACCCTGGCTGGGTTTCCTCCAACAATGGTATACGGTTCCACATTTCGAAAGACCGCGGCACGGGCCCCGACAATCGCGCCTTCACCGATGTGCACACCCATGCCGATGAAGCAATCCGCCGCGACCCAAGCATTGGGATGAAGCGTGATTGGTGCACCTACCAGGGTAAGGTCGACGCTCTCGTAGTCGTGCGAAGCGGTGCAAAGATGCGTGTTTTGCGACACAAACGACCGCATCATCAATTCAACTCTCTGCACGTTATAGCAAATGACACTAGGACCGAGCGACGTTCCACAGCCCATTTTGAGATTCCAAGGCGCCCAGATGCGGCAGCTCGGATAAACTCGCGCGTCTTTCGCTAGGTGCGCCCCGAAAAGTCGAAGAAGCATCCGTCGAAAGGCGTGAAAGGGTACCGGAGAGAAGCGGAACAAGCACCAGTAGACGGTCGCCCAACAGAGACGGGCGAGCCGGTTAAGTGGGGTTATGGTCAATTCTTGGGGCATTGATGAACCACCTGAGGGACAAACCGTGGCAAACAGGTTTTCGGGCCGGCCGACTTTCGAATACCATCGCCAGTATCCAGAAGAACAATCCTCTTACTAAAACCTGACGCAGACCGGCATTTCAGCGACCATACGATCAAGTGTTGCTGCGAGCCTTCCGGTAAGTTCTCGCCGGCTGAACTGATCTATGTCTGCAGAATGCGGCCGGGGCCATCCCGCTTTAGCTATCGCAACTAACGTCTCGGCTAGCCCTTGTGCGTCATCGGGTGGGCTAATCCATTCGCCGCATCCTGCCTTGCGAAGCAGCTCTGCGCAAACCCCGTCAGGCTCCACACAAGCGATAATCGGTGAGCCTACCATTAAATACTCAAAGACCTTTCCGCTCACCAAAGTGCGATTATCTTTGGGGATAAATAACAACGTTGCGTCAGCCGACCGCAGATACCGTAATGCTTCCTTGTGTGGCAGGTACCCCAAGAATCTAACCTGCCGCTCTAGACCCGCTTCGGCCACCTCTCTCTCCGCGCCTACGAAAGCCCGCCCTACAAAGATGACATCTAAGCTATTACGAACTTCGTCTGGAAGAATACGAAGTGCGGCAAGAAACACCGAAAAGCACTCCTTAACAAGCGTACCGAGAGATCCTTGAAAAACAATCCTATTTCTACCCTTAGGTCGCTCTGCCGGAGCAATGCCTTCGACGTCCATCGGATCAAACCCATTAGGTATCACCTCACATTTGGCGATGTTCGGGTAGCGTTCTTTCAAAGTGTTTCTTAGCACTTCCCCGAATACGGTCAGAGCTGATGCTCCTCTTAGTGCCCATTTCTCTAGCAGATTGTTGGCCCGCTCATGCAGTCTTGTGGAGAAGTGGGGGGCGGGCTCGAATCCAACCCAGAAGTCGCGAAGATCCAGAAGATAGGGGACTCCTGTCTTCCTTGAGAGTAGCTTTGCAACGAAAGCGCTCGAATGAGGCGGCATGGTCACCAGTATCGCTTCGATCTTATGCCGTCTGATCGCCTTCAGGCCTTGCCAGTACGCAAAGGGAATCCATCCGATATAGGGATCTGGAAAGGCGAAAACCTCGCGACAGAACCTATAGAGACTGAGAGCCTTGGAACCTTCCCGGAACCGGGAGTTCAAGAGTACCGACCCACCCGGATGCGTGCTCCTGCTCTTCGACATGGCCCATACGCTCAGACGCTGCGGATCCAGGGATTCCGTGCGGATGATCTCCACCTCGCTCGAAAGTTCTTTGAGCAGCGACGGATCATAGACCGAATAATTGATCGCCCTCACGGTAAGCACAACGGGGTCCCAGCCGAATTCTGGCAGGTACTTTGCGAATTTCAAGGCGCGCTGCACGCCTGATCCACCGACTGGAGGAAACAGATAACTGATCAACAGTACTTTTTTCTGAGTCAACGCATTTCTCCTCCCCTGAAGCCATACACACTTCCTTGTCGCTCCAGGTCACTTCCCTTCTGGCGGCGCTGAGAAAGTGAGAACAACCTTCGACCGTCGACCCTCACATTTACGAAACCACTCGATCCGCTAAACTTGACAGTTGCCTTAATCAGCACCATCAACATCAAGACGGCGATCAAGCCAGCGTTGAATACAACTTCTGGACCCCCGATCCCCCACATGCCCAGGATGACGGTAAGACCAGCGTAGGTAAGTAAGCGGCCAAGAGTCTTCTCGCCTCGACAGAGTCTTGCGTAAACAGCGTGGTATAACATACCCAGAAAAAACGCCAGGCCTAAGACGCCGCCAATTCCAAACTCATACCAAGCCTCCCCCCAGATCGAAACTGGCGCAGTTCCGCGCGGAGTCCCGGTGGCGAGCCGGTTTAGTTCATTTGCAAGGGATACATGCTCTTCATGGCCAGGTATCAAGCCTTTGAACGCGTAAACCCATTCACCTAAGCCAAAGTGCAGTGGTTGCTCGTATATATACTGAAACCCCAAGACAGCGCTTTTCTGATTGACGGTTGAGAAACGATCCCCTACCTCCGTCGCGAGAGTAGCCACGTCCCCAGTACTCTGAACGCTTGTGACGGTCCGGCCGAGGATAAATGTTGAAAGAAGCATAGACACAATAAAGAGTACTGTAACCATTGCAATTACAATCCGCTTTGACTTTCTCGGAAGACATGCCATAAAGAACAATACCGTGGTTATACATGCCATGAAAAAGGGGCCGCGTTGACCGGTCCCAAGTATAAACATCAGGCACAAAGGGAACAGCGCAATGACGATGAATAGATCCTTCCGTCTGCGAAGCAGGATGTACCGGGCAAATAGGTATGACAGTAGGAGTGGAAACAGCACATTCTTGAACTGGTTCACGTAACCAGGCGCGAAGTATTCGCCTGACGAGTATGCATGAAATCTGAGCGAGGCAACGTCATTCAGCTGCCCTCTTCCTGTAATCACTGACACTATCCCCATCATAAATAAGTTGTACCCGACGGCCCTGTAATAGGCAAAACACGCTAGGACTGATACAAATATAACCAAACCGATTAACACATTAAATCCCATCATGGTTTCAACGCGGCAGATGGAAGCAGCCCAGAATGAGCCTGCGGCCCGGGCATTCGGGAGCGCAATTTGGCAAAAGACATTGCCTGCGATAAACATGCACAACGCGCCAAAACACATATACAGGTGTACATTATCGGCTTCAATTGCAGTGTCGAGGAGCGGCAACATCCCAAGGAAGAATGCCAATTGCTGGAGCACAAAGAGCGGTCCTGGATTGAGAGTCCACCGCCCGCGCGTGACTCCCAGCAGATACCATAGTGCTACAGCTATGTACAAACACGAGACTGCGACAATCATGATAGGCCTTCGTTGTTGCGGTTATTGATGGGCGTCCCTTTTCATGCCACCCCTGGAGAACAAGGCAAAGCGCTGGAGCGCACATGATCGACATATACACACGGCGCCTCGCCTTCGATCCCCTGATATTGAGCCTGGCAGAGTGTGATGCAAGTCGGTGAATGCAGCCATGGCCGGAGGAGCGGCTTAACAGCTATGGGATATGTGAATGAGCGGTCCTTGCACTGTTAGTCCCATACCCGGATTTACTTGAGATCGACGAAGAATAAGGCCGGTTGTGATCTCGTTGCTTCAGCGGTTGTTTTGTGGCTTTGTCCTTTGTAGAAGTGACCGTGGAAATGCGAGACTTCTTTGCCAGATTGTCCAGGAGCTCTTGCAGTTTAATCCGCGTCTCCAAGTCAGGCGCGCTTCGCATCATTCTGCGAAGCTCTAGCGAGCTTACATATGCGTGGGCCTTAAGACCGTTGATCTGGGCTGCGGAAACACCCGACCGAGTTCCCGCTGAAACATGCGTGCCGCCAGCCGGCATTGAACTCAGCCCCATCGTCAGACGCTGGGAGGCAGCGCTGCTTGCTGGATTGAGCACGGAATTTGCCTGCAACCAATCCTGAGCTCCGGCGTTCATGCTCGTCGCGCGGACGGAAGGGATCGGTTGAGCATGCTTGCCGGCTATCCCGTCGTCGATGGCGACTCCTGGCGCCATTGTGTTTGTCAACGTCCCAGGGCACTCGTTCGATATCGATTGTTTCGCCCCAAAAGGATGTGCATAAACAGTGCTTGAACTACCTCCGGCGGCAGCTCCATCCGCCCCCATCCCATCCGGCGCGCCACCGCCGGGAGTCCCAGTAGTACTCACCTTTCCTACAACCCTAAAAGGAGAGATCGGAATACGTTGCCAACCGACGCCAGGCGTAAAGCAGAGGCTCGGCAACTCCCCCGGGATTGCGCCCATAGTCAGTGAGCTTCTTACGGTTCCCGCATGGGCAGGTTTGCGAGGACCAGTTTTAGGACTGAAGTGACCACCCTGGATTGATGTCGTTGATGCGGACGCGCTGTTAGAAGGAACAACCTGCGCGGACGTTACCTGCACCCGCGAATTTGCATTTGCTGCTGCATAGCCGGTAATCGCCTGCGAACCAGCTCGCATAGAGGCTAAAACGCACACAAACAGACTGACTATGGATAGTTTCCTGATCAGATTCATTACGCTCGACGAAATACTCCCAACACTTACGGACCGATGTCCGCATCTCAAGAGCATCGGTCTCGTAACTTCACTCGACTGGCGAACCGATATCCCTGCCTGAGTCAACACTGAACAATTCACCTGTGCGTCCTCTCACCCATTTCAAGGGTGAACGGATTTATTATAGATCGGCAGCAATCACCGACCAGACTTTCCTTGCTCTCCCATCAATGAAGACCTCCGCGCAGGAATCCTGCGGACTGGCTACTTTGCGGGATTATAAACTCTTGAGCCCTTCCCTGCATTTCTCACCACCGATAACAGCCCGTGGTGAAAGCAGTTGACTTCAGGCAGCGCAGCTTGCCGCGGCGGTTGGGGTCGAGAGTGGCAGTAACATCTGGGATATAGACTCGATACGATTGCAACGAATTTCAACAAGGCCTAGAATAGCTGCATCGGCACCGGAGGATTCACATATGACAACGCTGAAATACGTCGCGCTCTTTCTCTTCACAGCAGCTGCCTATGCGCAGCCGTCGGGACCCTTTGAACTGGTAGGAGACTACCAGGGGATAGGCGGCCAGCTCGCTGCCGTCGTGGGCCCCGGACCGACACCGGGGAGCGAACGATTTTACGCCAGCTACATCTACGCTGGGAGCACGCTCGACATTCTCTCCATTGACCCTGAAACCGGATCGACAAAGGTCTTTCCTAACCCTGTCCCGGGAGAGTATGGCGCATGGGCTATGACGGTGGGTCCTGATGGCAATGTTTACCTGGGTACGCTGCCGCACGCTCACTTTTTCAAGCTGGACACAAAGCAAGGCACTCTCCTCGACTTGGGACGCCCGAGTTCAACAGAGCAATTCATATGGGATGTGGCATTTGGTTCGGACAATCGGCTCTACGGAGCTACGTATCCCAACTGCAAACTCGTCCGCTATGATCCGGCAACGGGACGCCTTGAAGATTTGGTGCGATTGGATCCCACCGAATCGTTTGCTCGCTCGATTGTGGCCAGTAAGGACGGCTTCATCTACGCAGGCATCGGTTCCAGCAAAATGAATATCGCCGCATACGAGATTCGGACCGGTCAGCATCGCGAAATCTTGCCACCGGATGCGCAAGCGGCTGGATTCGCCAGAGTCTATCGCGGCACGGATGGGAATATCTACGGCACGGTGGGCAAGCGCGAATTCCATCTAACCCAATGGAATGCCACGGAGTCGGAATCGGGACACACGGTTCAACCCGCGGCACGAAATGCGCTTCGCGATGCACGCACCCTGTCTCTATCTGACAACAATGGGATCCTCGCGCTTACCGTCACGAATCCTGCAACTCACACAAAGGTTGAGCACGAGATAGCATATCAAGGCCACAAAGTTCCCCTCTTCAGGATCGGCTTCGGGCCGGACAACGTGCTCTACGGCAGTTCCATACTGCCGGGTACTTTGATTAAGTCAGATTTCAATCGGCATCGTTTGGAAGAAATCGGTAGTGTTGGCGCGGGGGAAGTCTACTCCTTCCTTAGCCACGGACAACACCTGCTGATGGGAGCCTATGCCGGCCTCTCGGTTCTGATGTCGTATCAGCCAAACGTTCCATTTCATCCGGCGGCCGAATCCGGGAATCCAGTCCTGGTCCCCGTTGAGAACAGTGACCAGGCATGGCGACCGATGGCCATGATTGCTGGTCCCGACGGAAACGTCTACGTCGGCCCTGTGGGTGGCTACGGCCAACTTGAATCGCCACTTATAGCGTGGAATGTAGAAACCGGTTCAACTCAACGGAATGATGGGATTGTTCACGACGAGAGCATTGTTTCTCTAACGACTTGGCATGATTCCATCATTGGCGGTACCACTGTCACCGGAGGGGAAGGCAGCCATCCGACGCAGAAGGATGCAAAGCTGTTTATTTGGAATCCCAAGACGCGTCTAAAGGAATTCGAGATCGTGCCGGTATCGGGTGCCGCAGACATCACCGATCTCGTCACGGCGCCGAATGGCCTGGTCTACGGCATTGCCGGTAGAACGCTTTTTGAGTTCAATCCAAAAACACGGCAGATCACCAACAGGCAAGCGCTGCCATTATCACGGCTCCCCTACAACAGCGCCTTTGTAGATAGTACCGGCAGAATGTGGGCCTTGGCGCAGAATGGAATCTTCATGATTGACACCAAGACATTCAAGGCCTCACTGGTCGCTAACGCGCCAGCTCCAATCACTGGAGGCTTCGCCGTGAAGAACGGTAAGATCTATTTCATCTGCGGATCATCCATTTACAGTTACACGATGTAGAATCACCTCGGGCTGGAGAGCGCAGGCTGATGTTCGTCGTAATGCCGCCAGTGTTGGGGCTTGTTAAATAAGCATCTCTGGTCCTCGACTCCTTTTAAGCCTGCGCCGTGTTGGGGACAATCATAGCCGCCTGTCGCACGCAGCGTCCGATCCCGAAGTACGACTGGGTCCAATGAATGCCATACATCACGGTCATCGCAACTCCATAGGACTGAATCACAACTCGAGGACCGTAACCCAAGTGATAGGGCAAGGCGATCGCGATAACAATCAGTATGAGTCTGGAAATGTCCCACGCAAACTGAGCGCGTTGCCGTTCAAGAATATTCAGAGTCATGGACACAGGCGAATCGATAAAACTCACATAGAACATGAACGCCAGATAGCGGGCATACACGCCTGCCTCGCGCCAGGGGTGGCCGAAGATGAATTGAAAAGCCCAAGGAGCGAGGATCATGAACACTGCACAAGGCGCTAAGCCAAGATAAAGCATGTGCCGGGTGGTCTTGAGAAAGATGTACATGAGCCGTTTGGGGTCCGATCTCGACAGCTTTGCCGCCTCAGAGGCGTAGACCTGCGCGATACTCAATCCAATCAAGGCGGCAGGAACACCCAGAATGCGGTTAACCAGGGCGAACCAGCCTGTGCTCTCCGCTCCATAATATTGAGCGAGGAACAAGGATGGAAGCGCCAGACCGGATGCGTTGATCAACCCGCCCCACATGGAGACCAGTGGGTATTCGCGGTAACGCATCGCGCACTTCATCATTCGGGAGATATGAAGGGCGCGCAGTTTATCGGCATAGTCGCGCCACAGGTCGCGTATGAATCGGCTGCTTCCACTCATTCGGCCCAGGGCATCGCCAATGAGCAACCCGGACGGGCCATGTACTAACAAACCAACGCCGAGTTGCGTTGCAACCTGTGCGCCAGCCTGGGTAAACTTCGATTTGGCGATCTGTTTGTAATTGCCTCGCCTCATCGCCCAGTAATTCAGCACCTGATACACGCCTCCCCCAAGCACGCTGAAAGGAAGAAGCCACAGATACCCCTTCAGGACCAGCACACTGGAGGGGAGTATCCAGTGGAAGTGGCATATGAAGACAATGCCTGCACATATCGTTGTTGCAAGACCTACGCACAGAATCGCGACTCCAAGAACGTCAACCGCGCTCTGTTCGTCTTCCGGCAGAAGGATAGCGACCTCATATCTGCCCGAAGCAGCCACGACAATCAGGAACATCAGAGAGATAAAAACCTGGAGCGCGCCAAATTCGCTGGGCTTATAGATACGGGTCAGTATTGGAGACACGGCTACAGCCAACGCCTGCGCCAACGCCGTTCCGCCGGCAAGAATTGAAACGCTTCTAGCGAAACCGCCACGCGGCAGCCATCGATCAAAAATCCGTCGCAGTGACTGTTTCATCCTTTTCATCGTTATCGCGGCTGTATTCAAGGCTACTCGGAAAGCAGTTTCGTTGAGCATCCGGCCGATTGCTTTCCAGCTATCCGGACCTGACGGAACGGAGCACGAATAGGTTCCAACCGTAGTACCCACGCAAGAACGGCGTTTTCCGGTCCAGAGCGTTCAGAACGCGCATCACCCTTGGTCCACCCAGTGGACCAAGTAACTCGCGCGTGCTGATGTGGGTGGGCAGCCGGATAACTTTCCTTACCAAGAGGGAACAAGTGCCAACTATCGCGTCCCACGTATTCACGAAGAACCCAATGGCCATCTCGTGGTCTCGAACCTCAAAGCCTGATTGCTCGAAGAAGCGCCGCCATTCATGGGGAGACCTGAATTGGAGATGTGGCACACCCGGGGTGAATCTGCGGCCAATGGCTATGCCTGTTTTCAACCAGACGCGGGCGATTATTTCGCGTAGAGTGTAGCGGTTCGGGACTGAGCAAAATATGAGGCCATCAGGGGCTAAGCATGAAGCGAGCTCGGCAAGCGCTTTATCGGGCCGATCCAGGTGTTCAAAGACGTCAAAGACAGTGACTAGCGAAAATCGCTGCACAAAAGATTGGGAGAGAGAACCACTTGAAACGATCTGCGGCTTAGGGCACGTCCATTGATAGTCGGCCAAATATGCATTCACATTGTCGACGTCCAAGTCACACGAGGTGACCCGGAAACCGAGCGATGACAATTCAAAGCTCTCCCGCAAGGATCCGCAGCCAAAGTCGAGCACCTCGGCGCCAGTCGGGATCGCTTGCAGATGTCGCGTGAAAATAGTCCAGCGGTACTCGACATTGCGTGTGTTACACCCGAAGAGCTTTGCCACGTCCGCAGTTCGGTCGAAGGTTCTCTCCATCATTTTCATCCTTTCGCTGCTGTTTTCATGACTGTGCGGCAAACAGTTTCGACGATCACGCGAGGCGTCTTCCTTATCCCGCCAAGTGCTTGCGGCATGCATTTTATCGACCGCCTTGAGAGATC
>OBLU010003688.1_pt1 | contig 13877 bp, 11 predicted proteins | sample 1518681 | NCBI WGS metagenome assembly OBLU01 (sample SAMEA3539304, study PRJEB22396) | soil metagenome | biome: tundra; feature: field; material: soil | place: USA | collected 2010-05 | depth 0.15 m
CGGACGCGCTCGTGCTCAATTACACCAACCCCATGAACATGATGTGTCTCGCCGCCGGGCGGACAAGTTCGCTGCAAATTGTTGGCCTGTGCCACTCGGTGCAAGGCACGAGCCACCTGCTCGCCGACCGGGCGGGCGTTCCCTATAAGGAGCTGAAGTGGGAATGCGCAGGCATCAACCATCTCGCTTGGTTCACGAAGCTCGAACACAAGGGGAAGGACCTGTATCCGCTCCTGATGGCCAAAGCGCGCCGGGATCTGGATGACAAACCGGCCAACCCGGACGATGCGGGCGATCTTGTCCGCAAAGACATGATGCTGCACTTCGGCGCGTTCGTAACAGAGTCCAGCGGCCACCTCAGCGAGTACTTGCCCTATTACCGCAAACGCAAGGATCTCCGGAAACGATACTGCCGGCCCGGTTACGAAGGTGGTTCGAGTTTCTACGCCGACAACTGGCCAACGTGGCGAAAGGACGCGGACGCCGCGCGGCGCGACATGCTGACCGGCAAATCGCCCCTTGGTTGGCCGCGTAGTTGGGAGTACGCATCGTGGATCATCGAGGCGCGGGAGAAGGATTCACCGTTCCACATTCACGGCAACACCATGAACCGCGGCCTCATCACCAACCTGCCGGCCGACGGCTGCGTTGAGGTCGCGTGCAAGATCGACAGCCATGGTGTCAACCCTATTGCGCACGGCAAGTTGCCGGCGGCGATGGCGGCGATCTGTGATTCGAACATGCGCATGTTCGATCTCGCCGCTACTGCCGCCATTGAAAAAAGCAAGGAAGCCGCGATCCACGCCTCGATGCTCGACCCGCTCACAGCCGCCTGCTGTTCGCCCGCCGAGATCAAGCAGTTGACACTGGATCTGTTCAAGGCCGAAGCCAAATTCCTCAGGGGCTACAAATGAACGTTCATCACTATATCGCCTGCGACCTGGGCCCGGAAACCGGCCGCTTGATGCTCGGCACGTGATCTTCCAGATGGCGGAGGTAGCGATCCCGCAGGAGCTATTCCGAGCCATCTTGGAAGGCGTGCAGCGGCTGAGGCTGCTCCCCCCAGTGTCGGGTTGACACCCGACGGGACGGAAATCGCGGGAGGAGAGGCACTGGCAGGCGACGCTCTGTCTGCGTTCGGTCCAAAATCGGTGCTGAATGTCATCGAGGGCATATTCGAGCGTTTGGTGGTGTTACCCCGAGCGCTGCAAATATGTGTTTCAGTTTGGAAACGACTTTTTCAGTAGCCACCCGATTCTCGACTGTTCGAGAAGCCACCGCGCCTCTAGCGCCGCGTCCGATCTGCGGCCGCGCTTTACGGTCATTGACCGGGAACCTTTACCACCCAGGTGCCCGCACGGGGAATGACATCGGCGCTTTCCCACTTGTCGTTGATCGTCTCGAAAAGCAGTTGGATTTGTTTCTTGCCCTGAAGATTCAAGAAGGTGAGCGGAACGACCACTCGCAATTGACCCTTGCGATCCTGGGTAGTGGTAACAGGCGAGATTTTCCGCCAACTCCAGGCGCTTTGGTTTTCGCCGCCGTCCCAAGCGTATAGGAATCCGCCCTCACACAGGAAATCGGCGCCCCCCAAACCTGGGGCTGCGGTGGCAGGGTGAAATCCGGTCGAGGCATTCAAGTCCGCGTCGATATAGAGGTGGTATCGGGACGGGTCTGGCTCGCCTTCGGTTGTCGCCGTCACCACGAGGGCATCGCCTTCGAACTTCTCGGAAGCACTCACCAGGCTGGCGGACATGCTCACAGTTGGTTTGCCTGCTTGCTTGATCATGCCTGCTCCACTGACGACCTTTTCAATCGATGGTGGCGCTGGAGCCGTAAGTGAATCACCTTTCTGATCTCCCGAGGGATCAACCAGCCAAATACCGCGGCGTGGCAATGTGTCGGCGCTTTCCCATTTGTCCGTCAATGTCTCGACGAGGACGCGTAACTTGCCAAGAGTCTTGAGGCCGAGTCCCCTCAAGGGGACTGAAACCTGGATTTCCTCCTGTGAACCGCGGCTTACCGTGGCGGAGCCCACCGCCTTCCAACTCCATGCGGCATGGTTGTCCCCGCCATTCCATGCATTCAGCGTGCTCCCCTCTATTAAGTAATCTGCCCCGAGCTCGACGGGCTGCCGCGATGGAGGTTGGTAACCTGTTGACGATTCGACATCGACATCCAGGTACACATGAAACAGAGACAGGCTGGGCTCGCCTTCGGTCCAGATAGCCACGTGCAATTCCGTATCTGTTGTACTGAGACTTGCCTTGGTCAAGCGCGTTCCCCTATCGAGCGCCGTGCCGGGGGGCTGGGTAAATGTCGTTTCGTTGTTGACCAAGACATTGACATGGGCCAACACCGGTATTTCCGGCGCCGCCAGAACCAACGCGCCGGCCAGCCAGGCAATTCGACAAGGAACTCTCACAACAAGGAATTCATTACGAAATCAGTACATATCGTAGAATGACGGCTGTAGACAATCCGGCGAGATGGGGTGTGCTTCGACGTGTCCGTCGACATACAGAATATTGGCAAACCCGTTGTGTCGGGTCGGGCTCGGTTGTTCCGGTCCCCAATTTGAAACGGAGTAGGCAAATTGGGAACTGGTGGCATCTGCGTCGGTCGAATCGCTCAATATCACGGTCTTACCGGCGTCGGTTACCGTCGACAAGGGAACGCCGGTGGTGACCTTGCCACCCGTCAGCGCCCAGTAATTGTATCCGTACGACTCGGTCTTCGCCGACATGGAGCCGCCGTCCCAGATAAAATATTTGTCATCGGGGCAGTGGTACACTTCTTTTGCATTCACGACATATGGCAACAGGATAATCACCCAACTGTTGGTGCCGGTGCCATCCCATGGGCCGTTGGTCAGGGGCATGAAGTGTTGATCATTGTCGTCCCACCACATGCTCATGGCGATGTCCAACTGATGGAGGTTGCTGCAACATTGGGCCATGCGAGCCCGCTCGCGAGTGCGTCCCAACGCCGGTAACAGCATTGAGACCAGAATTCCGATAATCGCGATCACGACGAGCAGTTCGATCAGCGTAAACGCGCGCCGTTCGTGCCGCTTAAAACTCATGGCCGCCTTTCTTGACATATACCACGATTGGCATACTATCCAAACCCGTCCAAAATGCAACAACTTTCTTTACGATAAATCGATTTATCTTGCTTTTGTTTACCAAACCCCTTAAGTGACAAATAGCTGCGTTGGGGTGCCACAACCATGTCAATTTGGCTGCGGATATTTGTGATTTGCTGTGCGGCGGTTTGCTTGCGGTCGAGGGACTGCTTCGCGACCGATGCGCTCCACGTGACTACGGCAACCGTCTATCGCGTTGGCGAAGAACGCATCGCCTTCCGCGTGAAATTCGCGGGGAAACCTGATCCATCGAGACTTCGCATTATGCTGGATGTTGATGGATCCGTACACCGAGAGCCCAACACGGGCGCGAATTACATGCTGGAAGGACTGAGTTTTTATCGATACCCCGAAGGCGCGAAGGGATGGAACTGGGAGTCGATGTCACGGCCCCTCATCGTCGCCAAAGACCACACTCTCACGTGTGTCCTGCCCGAAACCGTGAACGTGGCCGCAGCGCGATGGTACGTGGAAACCACCGACACGAACTGGGCGACCGCCGACCGATTTCCCAAGACGGGTTTTGCGGACTTTAAATTTGAGAACCTGCCCGTACTGCCGGTCAGTGAGTTGGCACGCGATGTCGCTTCGCCCTCGCTTCAAATTACCGAAGTGGTTCCGCTTCGGATCTCCGGGGGCGGACTGGCGTTCAAAGTTTCATTCGCGGACAAGCCCGATCCCGCGCGATTCCGCCTGATGCTTATGACGGATCAATCAAATGACCGTGAACCAACTACGGGCGCAGATTACATGTTGGAAGGCATCAATTTCTACGGTTATCCGGCAGGAGCCTCCAACTGGACGTGGAACGCCCTGACTCCGCCCGTCGTGATCGCGGACGGAAATACGTTGACCTACATTTTGCCCGATGCTCCGCCGTCATCGTCGGTCAAATGGCTGGCGGAAACGACCAACCCCGACTGGTCATCAGCGGATCGGTTCCCCCCTGTTGGCAAATCGGAATTCACGACGCAAGAGTTGCCCGAACTGAAGTTGGATGTTCATCAGCGGCCCGAGGATATCAGTGAATTGACGAATGGCCTTGCCACGCTCAGTTGTCGTTTCGATAGGGAGATCAAGGCGCAATCCTGGGAACCAATACCGGCGCGTACCCCGATTTGGGTCGTGGAGCAGATGCATACTTCTTTTCCGATACGCGTTACGCTGACTGATGTCGTCAGCGGGCAAACGGCTATGGCTGATCCCGCGAGTGCATTTCGCGCAGGTGGAATCACACGATGGGAGGGGACGACGCTGGGCGTTGACTGGACGTTGGTCGCCACGCCCGACGAAGGCGGGGACGTGTGGCTCTCGGGTGAATTGCGGAGCGACAGCAACCGCTGCCTGCGTGTGAGTGTCGGTTGCGGTCTGAACCTGATCAATTGGACGTGGCATGACGACATCCGGTCGCGTCGACCTATCACGGCTTCGCCCGATCCCTATAGCAATGTTGCGGGCAGTCCCTGCGGCGTCCGCGGCGAACAATCGCTCTATCCGTTTGGCGTGATCAGTTCGAATCATGGTGCGCTCATTGCCGAGACCGATCCCGATGAGCCGCGCGTGTTCCAGGTTTTTGCCGAAACCGGAAAAGAATTCTTCGGCGTGTACTACGATTTGGCGGTCACACCACAAACGGCGAAGTTTCCAGGGGAAGCGACGTTTCGTTGCGCTCTGCGGTCGTTACCGTCGGGCGATACCGATCCATTTCGACGGGCATTGGCCGCGTTCTACAAACGCAATCCCGCGTTTTTTGAGCGGCACTCGCCGGCCGTGGGATTGTGGATGCCATTCTTCGACATCTCCACAATCCCGCACGCGGAAGACTTCGGATTTGCCTTTTTTGAAAAGGAGGGCGCGTCGGGAAAGGACGTCGGTTATTGCTCCACGAACGGCATCCTGACGCTGGCTTACACCGAACCATGGCTGTTCTGGCTGCCGATGCCGGGTAAGAATCGTACCGAAACTGAAGCAATTCGGCGCATGAAATTCTTTGCGGCTGCGGGCAACGATCAGCGCAGCGAATTCGCCGCAGCCGCGTTGTCCGGGGCCGTGCGCAAGACGGACGGCTTCATCCAAATGAGCTTCCTCGATGTTCCCTGGAACTCGGGCGCGCGCATGGAGGTCAGCACGGACCCGGAGTTGCCGACGACGGCGGAAGCGCCGATCAACCGCGCCATGTCGGAATGGCGGCACGTCAAACAGGTGCTCGACGACAAACGCGTGGATGGGGTCTATCTGGATTCGATGTCGGCCATGGATTCCGTCGATTACAATCCAGCTGCCCTTGTGGTGGCTGATTATCCGTGCACGTACGAGGCCAGTGTGTTCCAACCGGGATTATCCACGAAGATCGCGTCCTACGAATACATCGCCGGCTTGGGGCGCGCGTTGCAGCGGCGCGGCAAATATCTCATGGGCAACTTCCCTTGTTGGCGCTTTCCGTACTACATGAAGTACATCGATATTCCCGGGGAAGAAACGACCTGGTTATTAGGAGGCCGATATCAGCGGCTGAGCGACCAACAGCTCGCTTATCGGCGCGCGATCTCGGGGCAGAAGCCGTACGGCTTCCTGCAGGCAGCCAATTTTGACCAATTGAAAGGCCCGCTTGTGGAACAATATTTCCAGGACTGCCTGTTCTGGGGATTTCTGCCCAGTTTCTTCAGCGCCGACGGCGCGAATAATCCGTACTGGACGAAGCCCGAATGGTACGAACAAGACCGCCATTTCTTCCGGACGTACCTACCGATCATCCGTCGACTCGCGCTGGCCGGGTGGCAACCATTGGGGCCGGTGCAGAGCGATTCGGAAAGTCTGTGGGTGGAAAACTTTGGTCGCGACGATTCGGGGATTCGACATGTCACATTGCGCAATCCGGAGGATACGGCCGTAACGACACGGATATCATTTGGCGCGATCAAGGAACCAACCGTGGTAGTCAATCCGCTGGACGGCAAATGTGACATTATCGAGGGCTCGGAGAAGAATGAACTGACGCTTCCAGCCTCCGCTATCGAGGTGCGCGACATTGTTCCCGTTTCACGCTTGAGTGAGGAAATTGATTTTGCGCGTCACTGGAATTCAGGTGACGGGGAAGCCGAGGCATGCGCGAAGACGCTGGTTTCATTGCAGGCCGAACTGGTCGCGGGCGTTCACTGCATTTTGACCATGCCGTCGACGTTGGTACGCGACGAAGACAATCGTGTCTCCCTGGAAATCACCAATTGCAGCGAGACATCAGCTTCCATTTCCGGTTTGCAGGCGACGAGAGGCGGCCGGTTAACGGTCATCGATGCGCGGCCGTGGATAATTTCACCCGGTAAATCCGCGATCATTCCGGGGTTGTTACGAGCCGAAAGTAATACCTGGGTCGAGATTCAGTGGCAACTTCATCACAGCGACACCAATTTCGTATGTGTTCGTGACTTCAAGCCGCGGCTGATCGCACCTTTGACGGTGTCATGTCCCGTGGACAAGGTGGTGTCCGTTGGCGAGGAGACGTCCTTGGAATTCACTTTGGAGAATGTGGCAACGCGAGCCCGTGATGTTCGGATTCGATGGCAGGGCGATTTTGGTAGCGGCGAACGCGAGGAGGCGGTGGCGCCGCAATCGCTACAGGTGTCGCACCTGCCAATAAAGGCGGGCGCAATCAAACAGGGTAGGGTATCGGTCACCGTCGAATCCGAGAATGCGACTATTTTTCAGCGGAGATTCGACGTGACGTTCCTGGCTGCGGGTGAAAGCCTGGCGCGAGACAGTCGGGTGCGCGTTGAGGTTGATAGCACCTATTCGGGGTATGCAACCAAGGCGTTGACCGACGGGGTGCGCGACACGACGGGTGTTGCCTGGAATGAAGCTGCTTGGGCATCGGATGAAACCGGCGGACCGCATTGGGTCAAGATTACGTTTCCAGAGCCCACGACGGTGCTGGCACTGGCCGTTTACTGGAATGCCGAGGGCGGGGTGACTTATACATCACGAAATGGGACGATCATCGGTTACACAGAGGCGGGCGAGAAAGTGGCACTGGGTGAGTTTAACAACCAGAAGCCCGTTCCCATGACGAACATCGAATTCGCTTCGCGGAAATTGAAGGCGATCGAATTATTCCAACCGGCGCGTGGCGGTTCGGAGACGCGGCCCAATTTGATGTGGCTCAGTGAAATCGAAGTGCATTAAGATTGCGATCGATGAGACTCGCTCAATCACCATGGAAGTTAGTGATTTTGGCGCTACTCGTTTGCGGCGCGGCTTTCGGGGAGCCGCCGAAAGAGATCGAGGTGGCGATTTTCGCGGGTGGGTACGGGCTCAATTTTTTTGAGGAGACAGCGCGCCAGTTCGAGCACGAGCATCCGGGGGTAAAGGTCAATCTCTACGGTGATCCACGCATCAGTGACAAGGTGCGCATCCGCATCCTCGAAGGCACGTATCCCAACGCAACCGATGCCTACGGACTTCCCTGGCTCAATTTGATCAAGGCGGGACGGGTCTTGGACCTGGCGCCGGCAATGGATGGCCCGAATTGGGAAGGGGACGCGAAATGGAAAGACTCGTTTCTGCCGGGTGCATTGGACGATTGGCGCGACGGGGACCATGTCTGGGCCGTTCCGTTTGCCTACGCAACCTACGCAATCTTCTACAACAAACGGATGTTTCGCGAGCATGGCTGGGAAATACCGCACACGTGGGATGAACTGTTTGCGCTTTGCGAGCGGATGAAGCACGAAGGGGTCACACCCTTTGCGTTCCCGGGCGTTTATCTCTACTACGCCGATTTCATCCTGAACGCCGCGCATTACAACCTCGTCGGCGCGAAAGACTATGCGCAGTTCCAGTTGCTGGAACCCGGCAGTCGTTCCGATCCGCGCTACAAACGCGCAGCGGCGACCGTGCAGAAGCTGACCCTGAATTATTTCCAGAACGGCTGGCAGGGAATGAGCCACACGGCGGCCCAGTTACAGTTTTTTCAAAGTAATACCGCCATGATGGCCAACGGATCATGGCTGGTGAGCGAGATGCAGGACAAGATTCCCGCCGACTTTGAACTCGGCGCGTTCGGTTTTCCGGTGTTTGCCGATGGGGTGGGTGACCCGACGGCGCTGCAAGTCGGCAGCGGCTATTACTTCCTTTTGGCACCGGCCAAAAACCGTGAGTTGGCGGTGGACTTCTTTCGCTTCATGACGTCGCGGGAACGAGCGACCGCGTTCGCGACACAGCAAGACACGCCGACAGCGGTGCTAAGTGTTTCTGCGGACGTGTATTCACCGCGAATGCGAGACATCGCGCGGCTGATTGAGCAATCGAAGACAGCCTACGGACTGCCGCCGGGTGTGGCCGCGAATTTCCCGGGCATGGGGCAGGCCTATAATGATGCGCGGTTCAATTTGCTGACTGGAAAGTTCACACCGGAGCAGTACGGTGACTTTCTTGAGGAGGTTGCGACCAAAGAGCGATCGCGGGCACAGGTTCCCGACGGCGTGGCCTACCGTCATGTCTTCGCTGGAAGCGTGTTGCTGGTACTCATGGTGGCGGCTGTGGCCTACACATTCTACTCGCAGTTCCATCGGTCTCCTGGGGGGATGACCAAGCCACGCAGTGAGCCAGCCACTCGGATGGCGTGGCCGGCAGCGTTGCTGTTCGTCGGGCCCGCGCTCGGCTTGTATTTGCTATTTAGCATCAAACCCTGCCTCCAGTCGTTCGGTTGGGCGTTGACGCAATGGGACGGGATCACTGACCGCAAGTATGTGGGCTTGCTTCATTTCAAGCGGCTTTTGTTCGAGAGTGACGTGTTCTGGACTGCATTGAAGAACAACCTCTTCGTCATGTTCGTGCCCGCGCTGTTTGTGATTCCGTTGTCGCTCTTGTTTGCGTACGCGATCAGTCGCGGCGTCTGGGGCAGCAAGGTGTTTCGTGTCTGCTTCTTCTTCCCGAACATACTCGGAGGCATCGCGGTGACGTTGTTATGGATGAACGCCTACGATCCGCAGGGTGGATTGGTGAATGGCGCGCTCGTCGGGATTGGTCACATGGCTGACTCCGTCGGCCTACATGCCTTGGGAGATTGGTTTCTGGGATTCAGGAATTTTGCGTGGCTTTCACAGGATCATTTGTATTGGGCACTCGTGCCCATGACCGTTTGGGGAGCGTGCGGCTTCAACATGATCCTCTACCTGGCGGCAATGGAAAGCGTCGATACCAGTCTGTACGAAGCGGCCGCGATCGACGGCGCGAGTGCGGGGCAACAGTTTTTTCTGATCACGATACCGATGATCTGGGAGGTATTGACCATCTCAGCCGTGTTTATGGTCATCGGCGGGATGAAGGTTTTTGACCAAATCTGGCTCATGACCAGCCAGGAGCCGACGACCGCGACGCATGTGATCGGCACGCTGATGGTCTCGACGATGTTCGGCGAATTCAAGGTCGGCGAGGCCACGGCGATTGCCGTGATCTTGTTCGTGCTGGTGTTCTTCGGAACGATTGCCGTCATGCGCTTGATGAAACGGGAACCGCTGGAACTCTGACGCATGGCCGAGCCAACTCCATTAAAACAGGCGTGGTCGATCCTCTGGAAGACCCTGTTATTTCTGGTGCTGTTCGGCTATCTCCTTGTCGTCGTCTTCCCGCTTTTGTGGTTGTTCTACACTTCGTTGAAGGATGATCGGGCGATTTTCATGTCACCGTTCTCGCTTCCCGATTTCCACCATCTGCAATGGGCGAATTTTCAGCGGGCTTGGGTCGGAGCCCATTTCTCCCGGTACTTTTTCAATAGCGCGCTCGTCACCACGAGCGCACTTCTCGTCAGCCTCCTTCTGGCGGCGATGGCAGCTTATGCCTTGAGCCGGTTTCGGCTGCCCGGCGGCAAACCAGTGTTCTATCTCTTCCTTGCCGGACTCATGGTCCCCGGACAACTGGCCATCATCCCGCTGTTTTTTCAAATGCGCAGCCTCGGCCTCCTCGATTCACGATTCGGGCTGACGCTTTGCTACATCGCCGGCAGCTTCCCGTTCGCCGTGTTCATCTTGGCCGGTTTTTTCAAGACGCTACCGGCCTCGTTGCATGAAGCCGCCCAGATCGACGGGTGCAGTGAGTGGCGGGCTTTCTGGAGTATCATGCTTCCCTTGTCGCGGCCCGGCCTCATCACTGTGGCGATTTTTCAGTTCCTGGGTTTCTGGAATGAGTTTTTTACCGCATTCCTCTTTATGTCAGGCGCGGGTAGCGAACAGATTCGCACCTTGCCGCTGGGACTTGCGAACATCGCGATCACATCGCAGTACCGTAGCGATTGGGGCACGGCCTTTGCCGGTCTGGTACTCGTAACGATTCCTACGTTGATCTTCTACATGCTACTCCAACGCCACTTGGTGAAGGGGATTACCATGGGCGCTTTAAAGGGGTAAGACAATCGCGCGGAAACTGGTGACGGGATCAAAAAGTCCGAGATTGTTGTAATAGAGCCCGAGCCGAATCGCTTGGTTCAGACCCTATTTGCGAGAGAGGGAGCTGGCCAGCCCTGGTCGGAAGTTGGGGGCTGCGGGATTCCAAAGACCCTGCCAAGAGGAATGCCATTTTGTTTCACGTCTTGCCTCCTGAAAGGCGACGAGCTTCCTCGACAAAAAAGGGAGGCATCGAACCTAGAAACGCTTCCGCGACTGATTGTCTTTGGTAGATTTGGTGCGGGGGTGTCAGGGAAAAGTAGGGGAAAGGTACGTCTGAATACTGGTCAGTAGTGGTGGATTAGCCTTGATTCTCAATAAAGATTACGCACAAAATGGCCGAGAATTGAGGATTCAGAGGTTCGAGTCCTACCTGCGGAGCCAATTTCCTCCCCTGCGTGCGAACTTGGTCTCGCGCCGGTCTCCTGACGGCTGACGTCCCGATAACGTCACGAGTACCTTTTCACGATGCCTGAACTGGTCGCGGCATGGGAGCATCTGCTGGAATTCGGTGAGGCATTCTTGGGCGAGACTCTGCTGGAATTCCGAGGGCGGGACGTTGTGGAGGTGTTCTAATGGACATTGAAGAGGAAATAGCAGCCTTCGGGGAAACCGAAGTTTGGATCACGTGCGATGTGTGCGGACGTGTTTACGGCGGGCCAGACATAAATAAGACGATGGCAAGGGTCGGAGAGGCGAACATCTGCGTCGATTGTCTAAACAAGTGGGGAACCTCTGCTGAGGGGGTGGGGCCATCGAGGCCCGAGACTTGCATCGCATTTGCAAATCCCTCATAATTAGAGCGTGAAGCATTCTTTGCGTAAACGCGGTTACGCATATCCACAATGTTAGGCGGCACATGCGAACCAAATGAGCAAACGATTATGAAAACACGGGACGCTGTGTTACTAACGATAGCGCTATTCCTCCTGACACCGATTATCGGTTTCGACTTCGGCGGAAAGAGAGTCTCCCTTTGCTGGTTTATGATTGTGGGCACGGCACTGTGGGCCGCGCTTGATTCGCACAAGATACGGCTCAGACGTTACCAGTCAGGCATTGCGTACGGACCAATAGTTCTATTTATTGCGATTTCACTCTTCTGGGTTGTTGCCTTTCCATGGTATCTGGCGATGCGTTACAAGATCAAGACTGGTGCAGCAGTACTCAAGGATGAGCTTGCAAAGACGACGGCCTAACCAATCACTTGAGCGAACTGGCGACCCGCTTCGCGGCTCGCCAGTCGCTCAGTTCGGGCGTTAGGCGAAGCAAGCGGTTATCAGTGGGGCCGCGAGTGGTCAAACCGCAAGGTTCGCAAATCGTTCAACGTGGGGCGTCCGTTTTGGGCTTTTCCAGTTTTTCTTCAGGCTTATTGAAGCGTATAATGACACCTGTTAGGCGGAGAATTACTGGAAGGAGAAAGGTAATGAGGAAGGTGTTCATTCTTTCGGTTTGTATGATCGGGCTTACTGCCACGTTTTCTTTGGGAAGCCGTGCCCTATGGAATTACAAGACGCGCCCACCGATGACGCTCTCCCATGCGGTTGAACTTGCTCAAAGGTCTCTAGGGTCTGATGCCGACAGCTTCTATTGCACTAATGCGTTTTTAGCGTCGACATCTTGCTCAGGCGGAGACTGGACATTGCGGTACTACAACGAGGCGGGGTCAAATCTCATTGTTGTGGTGTGTATGGACGGCAAGGTAACCGTGCTCAAAGAGTCGACTGGATATTAACGCTAACCCTAGGAAGCTCAACCCGCAAGGTTCGCAAACCGTCCAAGTCGGGGAGCTTTTGCTGAGGGCGTGCGGGCCGTCGCGGTGGCGAGATCGAGCTGGCGGCGATAGTTCTGTACGGGAGCGTCCACACCGTCATCGAAACTGAGAATCAAATCACCGAACGCCTGGTACGCGCCCATGGTGTTGTCATCGCCACTGGGATTGTCATCGCCGGTCCAGAGGCTGTCTTCGTTGAACTGGATGCGCTCGCGTTCAACACCGCCGAACACCACGCCGCCAAGCCGGCCATTGCCGATGGGCAGCGCTTCGTTCATGGCGCTACTGGCCGGTTGCTGATACCAGAGAATCAACCCGGAGTTTGGCTCTGCATAAACCATGAGCGACCCGACGATGCCTGCCAGAAGACTCAGCAGTAGGGTTTTCATTGTTCCTCCCTCATCAGGCTATACGCACCTTGGTTGTGCTTCAAGGTGAATTGAATAAGCCAGTTCAACCCGTACACATAGACGAGACATTGAAGATAGTGCGGGGCTGAATCAAAGAACTGTCGGAGGGGGAACCCAACGGGTTGGGGACGGGAGTGAACGCGGGAACCACGGGCGGTGTGCAGGACTACTTGCGACCATCGCACGGAGACATCTCCACAGTTGTAATTTAACGGAGAGTGTACATATCCTTCAGACGATATGAGCAACATCACCGTGCCCACCTTTGCGATTGATGACCGCCATTGCCCTCTTGAATTGCGGGCCGGCCTTCATGAAATCCAAGCAGAGTATCCGCAGCGGTTTACCCACCACCGTCATGCTCGTCACCTGCGGTTTGTTGGCGGACTTCAGGAGACCGGGGGAGTTTGGCGGTAGTCAAGAACGGTGCCGAGATCATTGTGCGATATGCCCACAAGCCGGACGTATTTCGGGCTCTCGGCCGTCTGCTGGGTGAGACCGGACGGAATGCAGCAACGCACGACTTTTCGGAGAAGGCCCGGTTCGATCTGCTCGGGGTGATGGTGGATGTCTCGCGCAACGGCGTATTAAATACTACAGGATGTGTTGCGTGAACACGACTCTTATTCCTCGGTGGTCAGGGCGGCAGCGTATCCTGTGATACCAGGAAGTATTCTGGTGGACCAACGTCTAGCCTCTGTCGGGTCTTGAGGGATTTCCAGTTCAACAGACTTTCCATCCCGCTGGAGGGTTAACGAAATGGAGGTAGGTGATCTTTGGAAACCTTCGCCCATCGCCTTCAAAACGGATTCCTTGCAGGTCCAAAGTCGGAAGAAGCTATTGCGTCGTTCATGGCTCTGCGACGTGCGAAGCGCGGCCTGTTCGGCAGAGGTGAAGAATTGGCGTGTAATTGGTTCAAAGTCGTAATTCGGATCGATGCGTTCCACGTCAATGCCCACGGCGCGTCCGTGTGCGACTGCAACGAGCGCGAGTTTGCCCGAGTGGGATAAATTGAAGCGAAGGGATGGGCGAGTGGGGTTGACCAATCGTGGTTTGCCATTGGGTGTATAATTGAATTCCAGTTGCCCGGGCGGTTCATCGACATAACG
>OBLU010003689.1_pt1 | contig 13873 bp, 10 predicted proteins | sample 1518681 | NCBI WGS metagenome assembly OBLU01 (sample SAMEA3539304, study PRJEB22396) | soil metagenome | biome: tundra; feature: field; material: soil | place: USA | collected 2010-05 | depth 0.15 m
CCTTGTCCTGCGGGAGCGTGACGTTGCTGGTTTGCGCTGAAAGGAAGAGCGGCATTGACAAGCCGACGATGGCGATGATGCGAATTGCCTTGTGCATTTTTCAGTCTCCTCTTACCACATGAATCGGAAATCGAGTTTGAACAGCTTGTCGGTTGTACCCAGAAGGGCCAGCGGGTCGCCGTCGTGCTCCTGGTTGTAACTGACGCGGGCCACAATGTTCCCCACTTGAGTAAGTGCATGTTCTGCTCCGACGGACCAGGCCCGTGTATGCATCGTTGGCTGAGGCGAAATACTCGACGTTCCGCGATCGATGCGCGCCATGATGACGGTGCCGGTTTTGAGGTAGTAATCCGCCTCGCCGCGGTAGGTGTTTGCAGAGTAGGCCTGCATCTTCGCGCCCTGTGTCCACTGCCAGTCGTCGTGGCTGTGGATGTAGCCGCCGAGCAGATCGAGCTTGTCAAAGAAGAGGTAGTTACCGAAGACGCCCGTGCGATAGAACGTGGGCCGGTAGGTGAATTGATCAGGATTGCCCGCGTTCTGGATCTGGTCTTTCGACCCGCGGTACATCATCACCGTGACGCCGCCGTCGGGGCCAAACCAGTAATCGGCGTCCGCCCACACGTCTTTAGAGTTCTTGGTTGAGGCATTCAGAATGGCGTTGCCGTCGGCGTCCAACCCGTTCGTAACTTTGGCTGAGACCGAAAAGATGTTCTTGAAGTAATTCGAAGCGTGCGTGTATCCGAAGTCCACGCCGACAGGGTGCTGATCAAGAGAGAAATTGATGGGGTCGGTATTGGTGAGAGTGAATGCGGGATCAGGGAAGAGGTTGTAGAACATGGCTGCTCGCGTTCCCTCACCCTCCTGCATGTGCATCTCGCCGGCTTTGACAAAGTAGCTGCTGTTGGCCTTGCCACCTGTCCAGACGCCGAATCCCTGCTCCAGGTTGTTGTTTCCATCCTGGTACATCTCGTAGTGACCGAAGTAGGAGAAGCCCGTCTCCGGCACTGCTCCGGCCACAAAAAACGCGGCCTCGTCCAAATTGAAGCTGGAGGTAGTTGAAGAAGTCGTCGGGGGCACGTCTCCCGTTTCTGCCACGTTCTTGTCGTCGGTAACGCTTGCCTGGAAGAGCACCGCGAAGGAGTTGGTCAGACTGAACTTGATGTCCTTGTCCAACGCCGAGATCTTGGGCGCCGCCTTGGTCCCATCCATCTCGTCCGGGGGCATTCGATATCCGAGCCGCTTGAACATGTAGCCGTTCTTGTTCAGCGCCGGTGGAATCGTATGGCAGGTGTAGCACTTTACACCATATTTGCGGGCAAATGCCGGAATAGAGTGTCCCGGCTGCGGCATAAGAAGGATTAAGCCAAGCACTAGCAGAACGGCCTTTACGCCTGAAGTCCAGAGTTTCATATGCGGGAGCTCCTGCCTCATGCTTCAGCATTTGAGGAGCCAATAGGCGCATCCTTTGCAATCAATTACTTGTGCAGATGCGCCACGGAAGCTGGGGATTTCATTCCCCGCTTTCCAGCCCTGCCTGGGGAGTGGATTCCCCAGACTGCTGGTCTCGTTCCCGCTTCAGGAGCGCGTAAAACGTCTTGCGGTCCACACCCGCCTCGCGTGCTGCGGCACTGACATTTCCGCCGCAGCGTAGCAGCACGGCGTGCGCATACGAAGTCTCGAAGCTGGCCAGATACTGTTCCCTGGCATCCTTCCAGGGAAGAGCGGAGAGGCTGCTAGCCGCCTCTACCGGCGGTGCGTCGTCGTCCACATCCTCCGGTCCAAGCACTCCACCCGGGTGTAAAGCGGTCAGCCGTTCCACCACGTTCTTCAACTGGCGGACATTACCCGGGAAGCGCTGCTTCAACAGCGCGCCGTAAAACTGCGGCGAACCGGACAGGCTCTTACCATAACGCCTTGAGAAACGTTCGAGGAAGAAGCGCGCCAGGTGCGGAATGTCCTCTGGCCGCTCCCGCAGTGGCGGCAGCTTGATTGTCACCACACTCAGACGATAGTAGAGCTCTTCGCGAAAGGTCCCAGCCTTGATCTTGGCCGGCAGGTCCTGATTGGTTGCGCACAGGATGCGGCAGTCCACGCGCACCGGAGTAAGTCCGCCCAGACGCCGCAATACCCGCTCCTCGACAAAACGAAACAGGCGCGTCTGCAACTCCACACCGAGGTCTCCGATTTCGTCCAGAAACAGGGTGCCGCCATCAGCCGATTCGATGAGCCCTTTCTTGGTTCTGTCCGCGCCGGTAAAAGCGCCGCGTTCATAGCCGAACAGCTCGCTCTCGATTAGAGATCCTGGCATGGCGCTGCATTCGACAGGAACAAAGGGCCCGTCCTTGCGCCGGCTATGGTTATGGATAAACCGCGCCGTCACCTCTTTGCCGGTTCCGCTCTCGCCCAGGATCATGACGGTTGCATCGGTAGGCGCTGCTCGGCGGCATTTCTCTACCAGTTCCAGCATCACTGGGCTGCGCGTCTGCGCTGCATCTGCCTCGCCCAGAGCCTCAAGTCGTCCCTTTAGTTCTTTGACCTGGTTGTTCAGGCTTGAATGAGAGATAGCTCGCTTCACCACCAGCAGCAGATCCTCGCGCTTGAAGGGTTTCTTCAGGTAGTCGAAGGCGCCATTGCGCATCGCCAGCACCGCGCTCTCCACTGACCCGAAGGCGGTGAGGAAGACGATGGGGAGGCCAGGATGAACTTCGTGAAGGCGCGCAAATACCTCTTCGCCCGACATGCCCGGCATACGCACGTCCAGCAGGACCAGGTCGGGCGGGTTGGCGAGGCATTCGGCCAGCCCCTTGATCGAGTCAACGAAGACTTGGACGACCACACCCGGCGCCCTCAGCATGCGCTCGATGTTTTCACCCAGCGCAGCTTCATCGTCGATGACCAGAATGCGGCTCACTCTGTCTTTCCTCCTGCGAACCAGTGGTAAGGCTGACCGCGCGTGAAACGCGCCGGAGGCAGCTCGACCACAAAGCTGGCCCCGCCACCATATCTAATCTCGTACCGGATGCGGCCATCATACATATCCAGCAGGCTGGCGGCCAAAAACAGCCCCAGACCCAGTCGCTCGCGCCCCGTGCCACTTGATATGAACGGCTCGAAAAGATGTTCACGGATGTTCTCCGGAACGCCAGGCCCATTGTCTTCAATCCGCGCCACGACTCTGACACCGGCCGTGCGATAGGGTTCAAGGCGTACCCAGATCATGCCGTCATTCTGCCCTTTCAATGCCTGCAGGGCGTTACTCAACAGGCAGCGAACCACTTCGCCGATGACGTGCTCGGGTACGTCTACCCGCGGCGCATCTGCGATCTCTTCCACCAGCATCACTCCCTGGCTCTTGGCAGTGGGCCGTAAAGCTCCAATTGCATCTTCCAGGGCCTTCTGCGGAGCCGATGCCTCGAAGATTTCTCCCGCACGCTCGCGCCGCAGCGCCTGCAGCAGCGTGCCGGCAATGTTGCTCATGTAGCGCGCCTCTTTAAGCATCTGTTCGAGATCCACGCACAGGGCAGCATCCTCCTTGCGCTCGTCGAGCAGAACTTCGATCCGCCCCGCCACAATTGCCAACGGATTGTTGAACTCGTGCATGAACCCCGCGGTGAACTGGCCCAGAAGCGTCAGTTGGTGGCTCAGCCGCGCCTGTCTGTCTGCAGCCTGCAACTCCTCCCGTAAACGAGTCGTGCGATAGCGGACCGTGTCCAATTGCAGTTTCAGTTGTTCCGCATCTTCCTCCGCTTTCGCAGCAACGGCAATCAGCCGGCGTTGCTGCTTAGCCATGTAGAGAAGTGCGGCAAGGGGCGCTGCGAGGACTGCAAGTATGGCGAGCGTCGTCCTGACCTGCGGTGAAGCAGGGAGTATCCAAAAGGCAACGCCGAAAAAGGGCAGAATCCAGGCCCCGCTCAGCCAAATCAGAACGCGGAATCGCACCTGTTCCGGATACCCGCCACCGTCTTGCTTCGTCTGTCCTGGCATATTGCTCAAGTGTAGTGCTTTATGCAGGTTAAGCTACAAATGGAGTTTTTCGCACCCTTGGACTTCCGAGTTCGACGACAGACTGCAAAGCCGTCCCTGCCCCAATTCAGAAACGCGGAACTGCCCAAGATACTCACCCAATGTCACTGTGCTTCGAATGAACCCAGGCGCGCGGCGAAGGCCGCCAAGATCACAAAGTGGAAGCAATTTTACGATAGGTACTGGAAGAACGCCGCAGGGTCCGGTAGTCACCAAATACGCTTGTGCGACCGGATCGGACTTATGAATGAGCGGAAACCACAACATTACTAACCAATTAGCTCAATCGGACGTAGAACCATACATGCGCGTCGGTATCTATGCCAGAGTCAGCACAAAAGATCAGAATTGTAAGATACAGTTGCGAGACCTGCTCGCTTATTGCCTCGCGCGCCAGTTTATCGTATGGTCTCGGACCACTATTGACTGGAATCTGGCCGAGAGGGAGTTCCCGGATATCTGGGTGGTCTGCCCGATCGTTTGTACCAGCGAGAGTGTTAGTGTAACGCGGCAACAGGCGGCCATGGGACACCGGACTACCGAGGCTAAGATCGGCGTGGGGCTATAGCGGAGGCGTGAAAAGTTGCAACCGGACCCGCCATGTGGTGGACTGCCCAGGCGCCAAGGTGACCATGCCAGTGTCCGTGCCTTTCCACACAATGCTGAAGGGATCGCCAAAGTTATACTGCTCTTCGAGCGCGACGAATGGCTTGTCTTTGGGTGCGTAGAACTGCACTGTCTTGATATCTGGCGAGAGACCCTGAATATGCAGTCCGTAGCGAGCGGCGGGGTCGATAATATCGACAGCTACTTGGCCATTGGTGCGGACAAGACCGGCAAAACAATCGTCGTAATAGGTGTCGCCGATGGCTCTGCCTCTGGGCGCTGTGAAATCGTAAGAAGTTCCCTTTACGCTAGTGAGCTTGCCGGTGGGAAACACGTCGTCGAGGTTATTTGTTTCTACGTGTTCAGTGGCGGGTATGTGGAGACGAACCTGTTGGCGTTGTCCACTTGGGATTGTGAAGTAAGGATGCCAGCCAATGCCCATCGGCTCAGGATCAACGCCTACATTCCTGGCGGTGATCGTGCTCTCCACGGTATCTGCACGGAGCTCGATGCTAATTGTGAGATCAGTTGAGGAGAGCCAGTGGCCGTCGAAGTTGCCGGCATGGATGATGCCCGCGACAGTTGCTCCATCGGGACTGACCTGAAGATCGTCAACGTTGCGCTTGAGGATTAGGCCGTGAATGGAATCTCGTTCGGCCCCGGGGTTCTTGCCACTCCAGTTGGCAGGCAAAGTCAGTTGTTTCCCACGCCAGGAAGTAGTCAGGGTTTGTCCATTGGGAGAAAGAGAACCGCGAATGCGGTTTGCATAGGGCACAAGGAATGCGCCGCCGAAAGTGCTAAAGCTCATATTGCCGAAGGGGTCGTCGGTGAGCGCCTGAGCGACCTGATCAAGAGAGGGTGTAGCAAGGATGTTGATCACTCCCTTGCCGGGAATCTTGGCGGTGATTTGCAGGAGGTTCATTCCCCGTCCGGGAAGAATGGTGGCTGAAATGAACTCAGGCTTGGCTTCGTGGAGCGTGGCAGCCCGTTTAAGGATAACGACAGGCTGGCCATTGATTTGCGATGGCATGGGATGACTATCGGCCTGCGCCATCACTGTGAGGGGTAAAAGAGCCGATAGAGCGGCTGCCAGCCCGGCGAATGCGGCTTTGCACGGCTGCACCTTGGTGGCAAATCTGCGGCATGCCAAGATATTTCTGATCATGGAATTCTGAATCCCCTTTTGAGAAATGAATTCTACTACACAATATTGAAACGTTTTAACGCCATCCTTTCGTTTAGTCCTCTAGCATCGGGCGACAGAGCTGTGATCGCAGCGGATCGATCACCCGAAAAAGAACGAAAGACTGTGAGAGCTAACGAAACAGTTTTGAATTCTGCTCGCGACCGCTGAGGGGTTCTATTCCAGCATCTGCGAACGAATCGCTGAGCTGGCACTATAAAGATTCTTGAGGTCTCTTGGGCCCAGACATCCATTGCACCACGCAGGTTTTGGTTAATTTTCCCGTTGACATGCGCGCAGACCTAGTGGTCTACTGATCTGCGTTGAAACGTTTAACAGCAGGGCATTGATTCTTTTTGTGGCAGACTAAAGCGCACTATTGCAGGCATGGGGAAAAGATTGTGCAGGGACCACGGGCAGAAGATGCGCGGATGGTTTGCTAATTGATCTGGCGACAGGGAGAAGGTGAATCAGTCATATGCCACGCACCGGAAGATTCCCCGATCCATTCCGAGCATGGGTGTTAATCGGAGAAGGCACTCGACAGCGTTCGCCACAAGGGAGCAGCGTGGGGTGAGAGCGGGCTAAAAGATTGCGATAAGTTGCGACGGTAAGCTAAGAACTTCAGTTTGGCAGTTCATGAATACGCGGAGCACACGCGAGAAGGTGGGCGGGTGAAGATCAAGGTCATTCTGGGAATGCTGGTACTGTTGAGTGCAAGTTCAGCCAGCCAGGCACAGGCGGGCTGGCAGCAAAAAGTAAAGGGCGAGCTTCCTTTGCTGGGACATCGTAACTGGATCGTAATTGTAGATTCCGCTTATCCTTTGCAGGTCTCACCGGGAATCGAAACTATCGAGACGGATGCCGACCAACTGGCGGTGCTGGACTTCGTTCTCGGAGCGATCAAGGATTCGAGGCATGTTCGCCCATTGGTGCATACGGACAAGGAGATGGAATACGTTCCAGAGTCCGAAGCGCCGGGTGTAGGACGGTATCGGGAAGAACTGAAGCGGCGAATCGCTGGAAGTCCCTCTGATTCGGTTCTGCACCAAGAATTAATCGATCGACTAACCGACACGGGCAAAAGCATGCATGTATTGGTGCTGAAGACTCGAATGACCATTCCATATACTTCGGTATTCCTGCAACTGGACTGCAAGTACTGGAGTGCGGAATCGGAAGCAAAAATGAGAAAAGCGATGAAATAGGTTGAGCCGTCGAATAAGGCACAGCCCTGGCGGAGTTCTGGTTTACCCAGTGGGATCGGTTCATAAGAACGAGGAGAAGAAGTCATGTCATCCTATGCACTACCCGAGATTCCAGAACCACTTCCGGTGGCCGCCAACGAAGTTGTCTTGATCGCAAGTGGGGATCTGCGTGAATCGGCGAATGAGATGTGCTGGCCGGCCCAATCGAAGATGGAAGCAGGAGTTATCGCAGCATTTGAATCTGAAGGGATCAAGGTGCGCCGAGGGCACCCCTATGACGCCACGCGGCACCACGGGTTCATCTCCAGTCAGCGCATGGGAATGGATGTGTTTATGGGCATCCATCCTGAAGCGCCGATCGTTGTTGCCGAGGCTGTTTGGCAGTACAGCCACCACGTTCTATCCGGTTTGATCAGCCATCGCGGACCGATTTTGACGGTTGCAAACTGGTCGGGGGAATGGCCTGGCCTGGTTGGAATGCTCAATCTCAATGGCGGGTTGCATAAGGCGGGCATTCGTTTCAGCACGCTTTGGAGCAAGGACTTTACGGACGAATTTTTTCGCAAGGGCATTCGCCAATGGTTGAAAGAGAAGAAGATTACTCACGAGGAAAGCCATGTGCGAGACTTGAATCTCGCGGACCTGCCCGCGCCGGAGAGGGAACTCGGACTGGCGTTAGCAAAGCAACTCAAATTCACCAAGGCGATTCTGGGGGTTTTTGATGAAGGCTGTATGGGGATGTACAACGCCATTGTCGAGGACCACCTACTGAATCGCGCAGGACTTTACAAGGAACGACTCAGCCAGTCGGCACTTGTAGCAGACATGCAGCAGGTTCCGGTCGAAGAAGCCAAGGCTGTTCGGCGCTGGCTTGATGGAACCGGAATGAAGTTTGTAACCGGTACTGACGAAGCTACGCAGTTGACCGAACCGCAGATTCTGGAGCAATGCAAAATGTATATTGCCGCGCTCCGATTTGCACATCGATTTGGCTGTGACGCGATCGGCATTCAGTATCAGCAGGGATTGAAAGACAGTGTCCCAGCTTCTGATCTGGTTGAAGGACTGTTGAACAATACGGAACGTCCTCCGGTTACCGGAGAAGATGGAAAGGAACTGTACGCTGGAAAGCCATTGCCCCACTTTAACGAAGTGGACGAATGTGCTGGAGTAGATGCCATCATTACCAACCGGGTTCTCACGGCGATGAAGCTTGATCCGGCGACCACGCTTCACGACGTGCGATGGGGAGAGCACTTCAAAGGAATAGGTGTCGACGACTTCGTATGGGTATTTCAAATATCCGGCGCCGTTCCGGCATCCCACATTGCTGGCGGATATGCCAAGGCCTCGAGCGAGCGGCAGCCGCCAATGTACTTCCGTTTGGGCGGCGGAACGCTCAAGGGCGTCTGCAAACCGGGCGAAGTGATCTGGAGCCGCGTCTTCGTCGAGAACGATGCATTGCACGTTGACTTAGGAAGGGCAACAGCGGTGGAACTCCCCCCGGAAGAAACGGAGCGTCGCTGGAGAACGACGACGCCGCAGTGGCCGATCATGCACGTAATCCTTCACGGCGTATCGCGTGACCAGTTTATGGCGCGACATCGTGCGAATCATGTGAGTGTGGCCTATGCACCCACGACTGCAGAGGCGGATAAGGTGCTGGCGGCAAAGGCATCCATGTTTAGTGAGCTTGGCATACAAGTTCATCTCTGCGGTGTCTAAGTGGGACGCGGACCGCGGTGCACCACCGTCATAGATTTCCTAAGCTAGCGGTGCACTCTTTGTTCTCTATCGGTTGATCAAAGAGAGGTCTTCTGTTGAGTCAAAAAAGATACACCAGCGAGTCGCCGTGGGCGCTGGCAGAGTGAGCCAAACTAAGTTACCAAGAAAGCTGCCCGCGAAGAATAGGAAACGTGATGCAGGTCTCGATCCTCGACCCCGCTAGCCGTAGCGATCGGCACACACACAATCGCATGGTGCCAGGAGGCTTCCTGGCTCCATTTCTATTGGTTACATGGAGTTACTTCATTCAATATGTGCAGGAGTACGCTCATGAACCCGAGAAAAGTGCGGGCTACTTACTAACTGGCACATTGGCTGCATTTGCGATGGGACGATTCAGCGCGGCCTATCTTATGCGGTTTCTCGATCCAAGAATACTGATGGGAGCTTACAGCCTGATCAACGTTGGACTCTTACTGATGGGTGTGTTCACGATGTTCGAATTGAAGTAGTGGCGAACGCTCAGGTACTTGTGCGATAGCCATATAAGGAGATTCTATGTCCTTCTCTGGTAAGTCAACTCGCAGGGATTTTCTTGTCGCCAGTTCAACTGCCGCTTTGGCGGCTGCAACTTCGGCAGTAAGCGCACAGGCGACTTCGTTGGATACGGATGCAGATAAAGTAGCTGCCAATGAAACAACTTCGTTTGCTTCGAAAGACTTGTACAAACGTTCGGAACAGCGCACCTTCACTGGCGATGCGGCCACCCAGGTGTCGATGCCATTGGGAGGAATTGGAGGTGGCTCGATCTGCTTGAATGGTTATGGCGGATTGCAGGACTTTTCAATTCATCAACGTCCGGAAACAACGTCTTTGCCAGAGGGATTTAGTTGTAACTCTCCTGAGGCGGCTTTTGCAGTCTTGCATATCAAAGGATCCCGCAGCGTAACTAAGCTTATTGAGGGGCCGTTTCCGCCGTTCAAGATATTTGACCAGGGGCTTCAGGGACAGGGATTACGCCGCGGTGGATTCGAGGGATTCCCGCGCTTTGGAAAGTGCACTTTCAAAGGGGAGTACCCCTTTGGGGAAGTACATCTCAGCGATTCGGTCGTTCCGCTCGATGTAAAGTTGACGGCTTGGAATCCCTTCATTCCGCTGGACGATAAAGACTCCGGGATACCGTGCGTCATTCTTGAATACACACTCCATAATGCCTCTCACGAGCCGGTGGCATACGAATTCTCGTATCATCTCTCGCATTTGGCTGCCGGCTGCACACCCGACCAATCCGGATCTACGAATACCGTGATCCCCGGCAAGGGAGTATTCCTATCAAACAACGAAGAGACAAATTCGGAAGGATACGGCAGTGCCAGCCTCACCGTGATTGGAAATCAGCCGCGCATAAAAGGAATGTGGCTGCGCAGCCCAGAGTGGACTTATGGTTCATTAACCGCGCTGTGGCGTGAAGTGTCGACTGGCACGTTTACTGCCAATGAGGGATCTAATAATATCGATACCACCGGCCGAAATGGAGCGTCCATTCTGCTTGAAGGAAAGCTGGGGTCCGGTCAATCCCGGACTTATCCCATTCTTCTCACGTGGCACTTTCCCAACGGCTATCTTGAAGCCGGCAGAAGGCCAAGAACGTCGACAGCGCAAGGGCCTGTTGGGTGCAGAACCATGCCTGCAGGGCATCCCCCGTTGTGGCGTCCCAGCTACGCGGTGGTTTGGAAAGACGCGCGCGAAGTTGCCGCCTACGTCGAGAGGGAGTATTCCTCGCTACGCGCGCGAACCATGAAATTCAAAGAAGCACTTTTTTCATCGACATTGCCGTCGTATGTTCTCGACGCAGTTTCAGCAAATCTAGCCATTCTCAAATCTCCCACGGTACTGCGTGAGGAAAACGGCAATTTGTGGGGATGGGAGGGCTGTTTTCCAGATAAAGGCTGCTGCGAGGGCTCGTGCACGCATGTCTGGAATTACGCGCAGGCCTTTCCTCATCTATACCCTCAGTTGGAGAGAACCCTCCGCGATCTGGAGTACGTTCGTTCAATGGATGAACGTGGCCACGTAAACTTCCGCGGCGCGATTCCTGACGGCCCGGTGGATCACAAGGGACCCGCTGCTGCCGACGGCCAGTTGGGCGGAATCATGAAAGTTTACCGCGACTGGCATATCTCCGGAAACACCGGCTGGCTCAAGGAGATGTATCCGCTGGTAAAGCGCAGTCTGGACTACTGCATCGGCACCTGGGACCCCGATCACAAGGGAGGGCTGTTTGAGCCTCATCACAATACTTATGATATTGAATTCTGGGGCGCGGACGGCATGTGCACCAGCATCTACCTGGGTGCGCTTTCGGCCATGGTCAAGATGGCGCAAGCCGTTGGCGAAACCGCGGATGCAGGATTCTACGAAGATCTGGCGAAGCGGTGTGCGCATTTCATGGACGAGGAACTATTCAACGGCGAGTACTACCGGCAGAAAGTGCAGTACCTGGATTTGCGTGACACTTCGTTTGCCAAGAGTGTGGAGCATGTTGGTGACAAGAGTAGCGAGATGCAGCAATTGCTGAAGCGCGAGGGCCCAAGATACCAATATGGTGGTGGATGTCTTTCCGACGGGGTCATTGGTGCGTGGATGGCCCGGACTTACGGAATCGAGACGCCGATTACCCACAAGAACGTGCGTTCGACCCTGCAGGCCATCTTCAAGAACAACTTCAAGTCCGATCTCAGTGAGCATGCCAATGCGCAGCGGCCAGGCTATGCCATGGGCCGAGAGCCTGGGCTGCTCTTGTGCAGTTGGCCTCACGGTGACAAACCGACCTTACCTTTCATCTATTCCGATGAGGTCTGGACCGGTATTGAATACCAGGTAGCTTCGCACCTCATTGAAGAGGGGTTTGTGAATGAAGGCTTGACCATTGTGAAAGCCGTGCGCAGCCGCTATGATGGCCGCTCGCGCAATCCCTGGAATGAGTATGAATGCGGTAATTGGTATGCTCGCGCCATGGCAAGTTACTCATTGCTTGGTGCTCTTGCAGGGTTCCGATACTCCGCTGTCGAACGAACGCTCTGGTTTGGTCCTCAGCTAAGCGCAATGCCCTTTAAAAGCTTCTTCTCAACGGCTTTCGGGTTTGGCACAATCGCCCTCGATGAGCGAAACGTGAGTATTCAAATGATCGAAGGTGAGTTGCCGATCGAAAAGCTAGTGCTCACCGTTAGAGGGGAAACCAGGTTGCTTGATTGGAAGGTAACGGTCCGGCAAGCCTCCACCGTGCGCAAATCGATCTAGTTAATAGTAGAGAATCTCTACTCCGCTTGAGGGGCAGCCTGTGGTCGAGAGTTTCGGGGGTCAACAAGGGCAATCGGATTTCTGGTTTCAACGGTGGCCCGGGGCCAGGCAGTGATTTGGGAGTAAATCTGCCATCGGTACAACGAAGACAAGTGCATGGAACTCAATTGAACGTGACGGAGATCTGCCACCGGCATAGAGGCTCAACGAACCGAAGCCGGATCAGTGACCCCGCAACGCAAAGCCGGCGGCATTTGGAAACCTTCTCCCAGAGCTTGTGCTCGTCGCGGACAAGGCGCATCACGCGTCACACACTAACTCGGGTCCGCTCACTGGCATTTCTTTAACGGCAAAGGATCGCGGCCTAGACGTCAATCGCTCTTCTCGAACTTCGAGTGGGGCAAATATGATCTCCAATTCGGAATGGGTCTGATTCAACAAATGGCAGTGTCTTGGGAGCACAGTATGAAAACTCGACTTTGGTGTCTAGCAACGTGCAGCCTACTTCTTTGGGTTCCGCTATTTGGGCAACAGCCAGGTTACGACGGGCTCAACAATACCGTTGGCAATCTCAGCAGATTATCGGCTGCGGAGTCCTTCTCAATTACTCCTGAGAACCCCACCGGAGAAAAGGGGAGAGGATCAATGATCAAGGAAGGAACCGCCGTGCGCGCTGCGCGCGAGTTGGGTCAGGGCTGGAAGGAAAACCCATTTATCGTTGTGACTCCCGGCCAGACAGTCACGCTAGGCGACATTCAAGGTGCTGGAGCCATTGAACATATCTGGATGACTCCTACCGGCAATTGGCGTCTCTCGAACCTGCGTTTTTATTGGGACGACGAGAAGGATCCATCGCTGGAGGTTCCCGCTGGGGATTTCTTCGGAATGGGGTGGGGAAAGTACGCCCGGATATCGTCTGTGCCCGTCGCTGTAAATCCCGGGAGTGCGTTCAATTCATATTGGGTGATGCCGTTCCGAACGCACGCTCGAATCACACTACAGAATCTCGACGAAACCCCAATGACCATCTATTTCGAGATTGACTTCACAAAGACTGCGGTGCCGCACGATGCGGCATATTTTCACGCGCAGTTCCGACGCATCAACCCATTGCCGTACAAAGAGGTATATACCATCCTTGACGGCATTAAGGGCGAAGGGCAGTATGTCGGCACATATATAGCATGGGGAAGCCACAGCACGGGATGGTGGGGTGAAGGAGAAGTGAAGTTTTACATAGATGGAGACAAGGAGTTTCCAACGATCAATTCAACAGGAACGGAAGACTATTTTGGTGGCTCATATGATTTTGTGAATAAGGAGAAGAAGCAGTATGAAGAGTTTACCGCTCCTTATTCTGGCCTGGCGCAGGTGATCAGCCCGGACGGCCTCTACCAATCGCAGCAGCGGTTTGGAATGTATCGCTGGCATATCCCCGACCCGGTACGATTCAAGAGCGACCTGCGAGTAACTATCCAGGCGCTCGGATGGCAGAGTGGCAGGAGATACCTCCCACTCATGGACGACATCTCATCTGTCGCCTATTGGTATCAAACCGAGCCTCACCAGACCTTCCCCAAAATGCTCGACCGGGATCAATTGGAGATCCATTAGGGCTGCTGCTAAGAGCACCTTCCGGGGATAATATCCCCGGAAGGTGCGAGGATCATGTCTTGGCTTAACTCTAATCAACGGTTCGATACTTATCGGAGTGAGATTTAGTCTATTACGGATGCAGGGATAGCAGCTAGGATATGCACACTCTTCCATTCCGCGGAATTTAATGTGAAGCGGCATTTCTGTTGCCGCCGACGCGGCGATCGCTCGG
>OBLU010003690.1_pt1 | contig 13873 bp, 13 predicted proteins | sample 1518681 | NCBI WGS metagenome assembly OBLU01 (sample SAMEA3539304, study PRJEB22396) | soil metagenome | biome: tundra; feature: field; material: soil | place: USA | collected 2010-05 | depth 0.15 m
GAGTCAAGTCGCTCTCAGAGATGTATCGGCGCAGCCGCGATGAGGGATTCGGCGCAGAAGTGAAGCGCCGCATCATGCTCGGCACTTACGCGCTGAGTGCTGGTTATTACGATGCGTATTACCTGAAAGCGCAGAAAGTGCGCACGCTGCTCACGCGCGATTTCGAAGAAGCTTTCCGCCAAGTGGATGCAATCGTTACGCCGACGAGTCCTACGGCAGCGTTTCGGCTGGGCGAGAAGTCGAACGATCCGCTGGCCATGTATTTGGCTGATATTTACACGGTGACCGCCGACCTCGCAGGGATTCCGGGGATTTCTATTCCATGCGGCGTGACCAGAGAGAAGCTGCCAATCGGGCTGCAAATTCTCGGCAAGCATTTTGACGAAGCGACTATCCTGCGAGTGGCGAACGCCTACGAGCAGGTGGCTCAGATTGGCTCGTAGTACCGCTCACCGGCACAGGCACGGCAAAGCACCTTATCTGCAGTGCGAACTTCTCTGCGGAAATTTATGCCTTCCCTGCACGCTTCACAAACCACGCGCTCACCTTTGTATCCCGGAAATTCTTCAGGCGGTAGATCGACTTTTACCCACTGTGTGGTGAAGAGGTCATCATCTGTGATCTCGCGATAGGCCAGCATCTGCTGCTGATTCTTGTCTGCGATTTCAGGATGCATCTGGCGGGCAAGAGCCTTCGACGATTCTTTAGCCGCGATCCGGACGGCTCGGCCAGTACTCACATCCACAAACGTCGCCGCAACTTTTCCCCAGTCGCGAAACTTTAACGCACGCTTGCCCAAACGGCAACCCGTGACCACGGCGACGGCATCGGTGGCACAGCGGTCGATTTCGACGAAGGTGACAAGCCGCTTGCGGTCTTCCTTATTGCCACGCGGATCGTCGATGCCGAGTTTGACCAGGCCCAGCATCGCCAACCGCACACCGAGAACTTGTCCGGCGCAAAGATGCCCGTGGGCCTCTTCGGCATCGCGTAGATATTCGTCGAGGGATTTCATTCGAAGCTGTCAGCTGCCATCGGCTTTCAGCTTAACACTGCAACGCTATTTCCTCCGCCATCGAACACCATCTTTTGTATTTTCGATGACGATGCCTGCACCCGTGAGTTCCGCGCGCACAGCGTCGGAAACCTTGAAGTTGCGGCCGCGGCGCGCAGCCTCCATCTCAGCGATTTTCTTTTCGATCTCGGCGTCAGAAAGTTGACCGGACTGCACCGCCTCCCGCAGTTCCGCGCTAATATCCTTCTCTCGACCTTCGCTCGGAGCCCAATCGAAAACCTCCTTCATCTTGCCCCCGTCGTCATCTTTGAGCACGGCGAAAATCTCATCGAATTTCTCCAGAGCCATGAGCAATGCTGGCACGTCATCTTGCTTGATTCCATTCGCATCGAGAGCGGCGTTGGCGTGGCGCACCATCTCGAAAAGTGCGGCCTGTGCCTGCGCCGTGTTCAGGTCGTCTTCCAGAGAGGCCTTCATCCGGTCGATCGTGTCTTTCGCCAGCGATTGCATTTCCGCGTTGCTGCCAGCTGGGAAATGTCCAGCGGTCAAACGCTGCCGGAAATTACGCAAACGTTCAACCGATACCGCGGCTTGCTTCAGCCCGTCAAAAGTGAAATTCAACTGATTACGATAAGGTACCGACGTGAGCAGATACCGGATCGAAGAGGGTTTATGCCCCTTCAGCACCAGGTCGCGCAAAGTGTAGAAGTTTCCCAGACTCTTCGACATCTTCTCGCCCTCGACCAGCAGGAAGCGGACGTGAAACCAGAAATGGGCGAATGTCTTCCCTGTGAGTGATTCCGATTGAGCGATCTCGTTTTCGTGATGCGGGAAGACCAGGTCTTCTCCCCCGGCGTGCAGATCAAACGTCTCACCCAATTCCTCCATTGACATGACAGAGCACTCCAGATGCCAGCCGGGGCGTCCCGGCCCGATCGACGTATCCCAGAAAGCCTCGCCCGGTTTCGGTGCTTTCCAGAGGGCAAAGTCGCGTGCGCTGTCTTTGTCGTACTCGTCCAGATCGACGCGGGCGCCGTCAAGCATCCCGCCGAAATCTTTCTTGGAAAGTTTCCCGTACTGCGGAAAGCGGGCGATGCGGAAGTAATAGGAGCCGTCATCGGTACGGTAGGCAATATCTTTCTCGACCAGTTTAGCCACGAAGTCCGCCATTTGCGCGATGTGTCCGGTAGCGCGCACCAGAGTTGGCTGCTCGATGCCGATCAGGGCAGAGTCTTCCAGAAATGCCTTCTCGAACTTCGCGGTGTATTGCTGAACGCTCACTCCTTCTTGAGCGGCGTTGCGGATGATCTTGTCGTCTACGTCCGTAATGTTCATAACGTAGCGCACGCTGTAGCCGGATTGGCGCAGGAATCGCTGCAGCATGTCCACAGCAATAAAGGTCCGGAAGTTGCCGATATGGCCGTAACCGTAGACGGTCGGTCCGCAGGCATACATGCGGACTTCACGGTCGCGAAGCGGATGGAATTCCTCGACCTGCGAGGACATGGTGTTGTAAAGGCGAAGGGCCATAGAAGGTCGTGCGCTCAGAGACGAACCCTTAATTCTAGGGGGACGTGCGAAAAAGGGTCAACTGGCGGGTGTGGCGGCGGAAGATTGTGAGGGTAAGGCATGCGTGTGCGTCCGCAGGCGGTGTTGCACGAGAAAAACGTAATGCAGCGCGGAAATAATCGTGAAAGCAAATGTGGCGCGCAAGAAGACGGTGCGGGTAATCCACACCCACCGCTGTGGCCGCAGACAAAACAGCATGACAAAGAAAACGGCAGAGATCTGCGAAAAAGTGTTTGCCTTTCCGAAAATACTGGGTTGGAAGTTGCGCAGTCCCGCGATCGCAAACAGCACCGCACTGGCCGCCAGGATAGAAATATCGCGGCTGAAAACCAATACCGTAAACTTCCATGGAATCCGGTGCAAGACGGAGAGTACGAGAAACAGAGTGCTCAACAACAGTTTATCCGCGATGGGATCGAGATACTGGCCGAGTAAGGTCTGCTGGTGCAGTTTGCGGGCCAACAACCCGTCCAGGCCGTCGCTGAAGCCGGCAATCACGAAGAGAACCAAAGCCCAGAAATAGCGGCCCTCGACCAGTTCGATCACGATAAAGGGAACGAAAACCATGCGCAGCATCGTGAGTTGGTTGGGCGCGGTGAAGATTTGCGAAACCTTCATGCTGGTTCCTTTTTTGGAAGGTTTGGGCGCACCGCGCTCGACTCACGATCGCTCGTGCTGCTTGCCAGCGGAGACCCCAGCATCGCCGCCGGATGGAGACTAGTCTTCGCCGAGAAGCGCTGCGAAAGCGAAGGTAAATTCCCGTCGGGCAGGTCAAGTTCCACGCGTTCAATCCGGTGCATCGGAAAGAAAACGACAGCCGGACTGAACGATTCACCGTCTTTCACCATCACCACAAAATCCTCAAAAGAGGCCAGCTCAATACCGCTCAGGCTAAGTCCTTCCGGTGCCAGCGACAGGATCATGCCCCAGAATTTGTCTCGGGGATTGCCTAGCGTCACCACGACCATAGACCCAGGCAGGAAAGGATCGCGGGCGGGCGCCTTTGCACCAGCGCTCTCTTGATTCCGCTGATTTGTCTCTGGCATGTAACGATTGTCGCCGCCGGAGCCCGGACTTTGCAACTGGCAAGCGCGGTGCATCTGGGTTGTGAGTAACGGAACCCCGCGAAGAAGCCACTGCGCGGCTAACGCCTTTTCTTGGCCGCCTTCCGTTGCGCCTTCTGGTACTTCTTCATTGCCTTGCGTTGTTTTCTGGCCGTTTTCTTTGAAGATTTTTGCTGTTGCCTGGCGGCCTTCCGGGCCTCGCGTCCATTTTCTCCGATGCTTTTGTTTTCAGTCTTGCCCGGCAGTGACCATGCAACGCTCGAGGCGAGCAACAGTAATAAGGCCGTAAGTCGCTTCATTGACCTCTCCGAAAAGAATATCCTTCAGCGATCTTACACCGAAGTTGCGCACAGGCTACTACACAACTTCATGTTCCTGCGAACCAAAGTGCGAACCGATTCGTTAGGAGAGAAGTAACCGGGGCCTGGGATAAACTCTTCATGGCAGATCGAAAGTGTAAACATTAAAATCTTCAGAGGCCGTATAGAGCACCCCGTTCACAACCGCGGGCGCAGAGAGTACGGACTTGCCAGTTGTGTAACTCCAAAGTTCTGCGCCAGTGGCGGCGTCCAAAGCGTACACTTTATCGTCGTAAGAGCCGACATATAGCACTCCGTTCGCGATTGCGGGCGAAGAGTGCACAACGCGGCCGGTGGTATAGTTCCACAGCTTGGCGCCGGCGGAGGCTTTCAGTGCGTATACATTGAAGTCGTCTGCGCCAAAGGTAGACCACACCATTCTCGACTGCCGGCAACCTTCCTCATAAATAAGGAGCAGGACACGAAAACGGTGCAAGGTCTTCTCCGCCATGCCAACGTGTCGACCACGCTCGGTTTGTATGTACAAAGCGTGAACTCCTCTATGGTGGAAGCGCAGGAGTCGATGCTGAAGGCGATTTTACGGAACGGTTCGAGCGCGGTGAACTGAGCAGCCGACGACCAGACGTCCGAACTAGAACGGCAAGGATTCTCCCAGACGACTGGGCTATTGCAGCTTCGCGTACTCGGCTTTGGCTTCCTTCAGGATGGGAATGTCGGGGTCCGCGTCCTTCCAGAGGGTGAGGAAATCTTTGTAGGCGGCAAGGGCGCGCACGCGGGCGGCATCGGCATCCGCTCCCCGCGAGGTTCTTGACTCCAAGGCATTAGCGCGAGCCACTCCCAGATGGGCCAAGGCTCCCGTCCAGCAGTTCCAGACGATTCCGCTGTGGTCGATGATCTTCTGAAACTCGGCGGCGGCATTCTTGCCCTGTCCGGCTGCCAGATAGGCCTCTCCGCGTACATACGTCGGATAGAGGCAGGAAATGTTGGGGACGAACAGAATATTCCCTAGCTCGATGGCGGGAGCAGCTTGCAGGGCATTGAGGGCGACAAGCGTGTTGTTTTTGTCTAGTGCCAATTGTGCCTGAATCGCAGGTAGCCAAAGCGACTGCATCTGTGTGTCCAGCGGGAATCGTTTTCCTAAGTCTTGCGCCAAGGATTCGGCTCGTCCGGTATCGCCCGCCGTGGCAAACGCAAGGGTCACTTCGGCTGCGGCCCCCGGACTCGCCGGAGCAATCTTCAAAGCTGCTGCGGCCGACTGCCGCGCTTCCGCAGGATTGCCGTAAGCGGCTTCCCGCTGGGCAGCAATCGCCCGCAGTAGTGCCCCATTTTCTTTGTTGTCCGCCTGTATGGCGGAATCAACCGCCCGCTTGGTCAGTTCCCGCGCCTTGCCAAGATGACCGCCATACGCCTCGGCGTCAGATGCGAGCGCAAGTCCATAGTTTTCGTACGCGGGCTTGCCCGCAAACCACTGTTGTTGTTCCGCCATCGCTCCGGAGTCGTCCCCGAAAAAGGCAAGAGTATAGAGAACGCTGTGGAGTGTGGAATCATCCATTTTTTTGGCGTATGCCTCGTGGATGATCTCCCGCGCTGCGTCGAAGCGTTGCATTGCAACGCTGTAGATGGCGAGATTCTCGTACCAACCTACATCAGCCGGCGCGAGGCGCAGGGCTTGCCTGGTCATCTCAGCAGCCTTCTCGTACTGCCCCTGTTCGGCAAACTCATTGCCCAAACCGCCGTACGCTCCGCTTTCCCGCGGGTAGCTCTCAATCTCCTCTTGATATATCTGGGCGGCTTTATCCACTTCTCCGGTTACACTCCGATAGTAGTCAGCGGCGATCACCAGCTTTTCCCGCTCGCTGGCATGCTCCCGCAACTCGAATGCCTTGGTGAGATACTCGCTGGCCCGCCCTAGCTCGCCGAGACTGGTGTATTCGACACCCACTGCTCTGTAGCCCATGGCAAAATTCGGATCAAGCTCGATGGCATGCTGATCGTAAGGTAGAGCTGCCGCAGGGCCTTTCTCGTGGGCAGCCTTGCGGCCAAGGCTGTATGCTTTCAGAGCCTCGAGCGAAGACGTGGTGGCCTGTTCGAGCGGAACATCAAACTTCTGCACCGTGGCCAGCGATTCTCCCAACTCAGTGCGCAACATGGACGCGGCCTCGCCCAGAGCGTCCAGCACCTTCTCCTTGGACGCCGCCGTCACCTGCTCCTCGGCGAGAGTGTCCCCGTTCTGGCAATTCACTGCCTTCAATCCCAGCACATACTGGTTGCCCAGCCCGGCAATCGATCCTGCAAGGTAAACCTTGCTGCCAGCCCGCAGGCAAAGCTCGCGGGCGATCTCCGACGTGAGTTTCGTGCTGGCCGGACGGGTCATCTGCTGCAAGGTCTTGGCGATATCCCCGTCGGAGAGCACATTCAAGAAAGGCGATTGCCGCAGGGAAACGTTGAGCGCCGTCTTCAGCGTGTCGTCGAAGATCGGGTCTCCCGTTCTGTTGGTAAAATCGGCGAGAACGATGGTGTCTTTCTCGGTCAGGCGTTTGTTTTGCTGATGCGAACGATAGTAAAGTCCGCCTGCTACGAGCAAGGCAACCAGTAAGAAGGGAATTGCAATCTTCCAGAGCGTCGCAACCCGAACCGCACGAGCTTGGTCAACGGCCAACACTACCTTGCCGGACTCCGTGTCCCGCTTCAGTCGTTGCAGTTCAGTCCTCATATCTGAGGCGTGCTGGTAGCGTAGATTTCGATCCTTCTCTAGCGCGCGGCTGATAATGTCTTCCAATTCAGGTGGCAGATGGGGATTCAGCCGCAGCGCTGGCGGTGGGGCCGCATCCAGAATGGCTTTGAAAATCACTCCTGTGCTTTCACCACGGAACGGCAAAGTGCCTGTCGCCATCTCATAAAGCACCGACCCGAATGAGAACAAATCCGTCCGAGCATCCAATTCCTTGGCGCGGACTTGCTCCGGCGACATGTAAGCGACGGTGCCAAGCGTAGAACCGGGGCTGGTGAGATGTTCTTCGTCGATCCTATCTCTCCTCTCGCCGACTGAGGCAATTTTGCCCGGCGAATCGGTCGCCGGGGCGAGCTTCGCCAGTCCAAAGTCGAGAATCTTTGCGTGACCGCGCTTGGTCACAAAGATGTTCGCCGGCTTGATGTCGCGATGCACGATGCCTTCGGCGTGGGCGCCATCGAGTGCGTCTGCGATCTCGATTCCCAGTGACAGCAAGGTTTCGGTCTCAAGCGGTTTGCCGGCGATGCGGTGCTTCAGGGTTAGGCCATCCAAAAACTCCATCGCGATGAAGCGTTTGCCGTCTTGCTCACCGATTTCGTGAATGGTGCAGATATTTGGATGGTTCAGGGCAGATGCCGCACGCGCCTCGCGGCGAAAACGCTCCAGCGCTTGCGGGTCTTGGGCTAAGTCTCCAGGAAGAAACTTGAGCGCAACAAATCGGCCGAGCGAGATGTCTTCGGCCTTGTAGACAACTCCCATGCCACCGCCGCCGACCTTCTCGACAATGCGATAATGGGAGACTGTAGTACCAATCAGTTTCGCGTCATCCCCTGCTATCCCTGCCCCGCGGGCGACCAGTTTTCCCATAACCTCCAGGGCGGGCGACTCAATGAAATGCTCGGCTGCCTTCTCGTGAGCCAGCAGCGACTCCACTTCGCGTCGAAGTACCTCGTCATCAGTGCAGGAATGATCTAGGAACTCAGCTCGGCGGCTCTCGTCCACCTCCAAGGCACGGTGATACAAATCTTCGACTCGACGCCAGAGTTCAGGTTCCACGTTTAGTTCGCCTCGCTCAACTCCCGCAGGAGCCAAACCTTTGCCAGCCTCCAATCCCGCACCACGGTTTCGACCGAAACGCGCAAGACTTCGGCTGTTTCTTCGATGCTCAATCCGCCAAAGAATCTCAGTTCTACAACCTTGCTCTTCCTTTCATCTACGGCGGCCAACGCCTTCAACGCATCGTCCAGGGCCACGAGTTTCGTGTCGGGTTCGTGGCACACCGACGGCGCCTCGTCCAAGGACAGATGAACCTTACCTCCGCCCCTCTTCTGGTAACCACGGGAGCGGGCAAAATCGATCAGAATGCGCCGCATCAGCTGCGCGGACACGGCAAAAAAATGCGCCCGATCCTGCCAATTGATTTGTCCGCAGTCAACCAGCTGTAAATAGACTTCGTTGACAAGAGCTGTCGTTTGCAGGGTGTGGCCGGATCGTTCACCCGCCATATAGCGTTGCGCCACTCGGTGCAACTGCTGGTACACCAAAGGGGTTAGCTTTTCCAGAGCCTGTTCGTCGCCAGTGGTCCAAGCCTTGAGTAGCTGAGTGACCTCGTGGGTCGAAGGCAGAGCCATCTAACCCTCCGTAGTTTCGACACATTACACCTTGGACAGGAAAAAGCCTAGCCCCGGCGGGTGTTTTGCTCCGGGTTCTTCAACTTTCTTCTCCCGGCGGTTGCTATTTCGACCTTCCTTTCGCGCCTTACTAGATAGAGGCCGAGTTTGGATCGTAGGGACGCAAGGCAGCAGGTGAACGTCAAGGATCGCGATCTCTGCAGCGGCGCTCAGGAAAAACTGACCCACAAAGGAATCTTCACAACGAGGAGAATTTATGACGAACACACGCAATATTCGGCGAAGGGCTGGACTGGTGGTGGCAGCGATCTTGATGATGCTGGCAGCGGCGATTACCTCGCCCGCCCAGACCACATTCAACACACTGGTAAATTTTGACGGGACCAACGGCGCCAACCCCTACAATATAGCGCTCATCCAGGGGCCGGACGGTAACTTATACGGAACCACCTTTGCCGGGGGACAGTACGGCTTGGGCACGGTGTTCAACGTCACTCCCACCGGAAACCTGACCACGCTTTGGAGCTTCGCAGGCGCCCCGGCAGACGGTGCCAACCCCATGGCCGGGCTTGTCCTCGGCACCGACGGGAACTTCTATGGGACAACCAGCAGTGGCGGGGCCAACGGTTTTGGCACTGTCTTTAGCATGCCTTTAGGGGGCGTGGTGAGCATCATGTACAGTTTCTGCTCACTAGCCCTCTGCGCGGACGGGGACAGTCCCGAAGCGCCCCTGATCCAAGCCGCCGACGGGAACTTCTACGGCACAACGGCATACGGCGGAACCGCCTGCGCCCCGACTGGCTGCAATGGCGGCACCGTCTTCAGGATCACTAGCATCGCTTCAGGGGGCATGCTAACCTCACTATTCGGTCTTGACCCAGTGTCTGGTCAGGTCCCCGAGGCGGCGCTGGTTCAGGCCCCCAACTTGGACTTCTACGGGACAACTACCATGGCCGGCTCCGGCTGCTGTGGCACGGTCTTTAGCATCACCTCCTTCGGACAAGGGGGGCTGACCGCGATTTACAACTTTGCCTTTGGCGCGACCGGTGCTGACCCTCAGGCCGCGCTCAGTCAGGCCAGCAACGGGATCTTTTACGGGACAACTCCCCTATCCGGGGCCAACAACGGTGGCGCCGTCTTTAGTATCACGTCCGGGGGCACGCTGGCCACGCTTTACTCCTTTTGCTCCCTGACCAGTTGCGCGGACGGCTCCACGCCTGTGGCCGGGCTGATCCAGGCCACCAATGGGATCTTCTACGGGACAACCGCCCTGGGCGGAACCAGAAATGGTGGCGGGAGCCACGGTTTATGCCTGGAAGATGCCGAATTAGTGGACGGCTGCGGCACGATCTTCGAAATCAAAGCGACCGGCCAGCGGAAAACGCTGCACAACTTCGACGGCAACGACGGCTTCAACGGCACGGACGGTTCCGTCCCTCTAGGCGGGAACGCACTGGTTCAAGCCACCAACGGAACTTTCTATGGGACAACTTTCTCTGGTGGACCCAACGCCGAAGGCCTCGGAAACCTGCGCGACGGCACGCTGTTCAGCCTGTCTGTGGGGTTGGCCCCGTTCGTGAAGACGCTGCCCACTGCCGGCAAAGTGGGAACCGCCGTCATAATTCTGGGAACGGATCTGGCGGGCGCGACCAGCGTTACGTTCAACGGCACCGAGGCTGTGTACACCGTGGTCTCGCCCACCGAAATCACCACCACCGTACCGACCGGCGCGACCAGCGGAAAGGTCGAGGTGGTAACGCCGAGCGGCACGCTGACCAGCAATGTGAAGTTCCGGGTGGCCCCATAGCGTCCGGGCGCTTCCGGCGTGCTGACCCACGCCTCGCATCACTTTGCGAAGAGCGGGATTCCACGGCGTCGTCTGGAATCGAGGGTTCGATTCACCAAAGGAGAAGTCTCCCATGAAACTCCGCGTCGCTTGCGTGGTAACAGGATTCTTATCGTTAGTTCTTTCCGTGGCTGCTCAGACTCAAACCAGCAGCCCTGCTTCTGCTTCGTGCGCAGACCTCAGCTATGCGGAGCCTGGAGGCTGAGATGCGCGAGACTCGCGAGACCTTGCGAAAGGTGAAAGCGCAAGTCGTCGCCGCTCAGCCTACGTTAGTGACGGCGAAGTAAACGCATTGAGTCAGAATTGCCGCCCTGGTCTCGGGCGGCTTTTTTGTGAAAGAAAGGTGATTCCGTCATCAGGCCCAGTGGAAGCCAATGCCCGAGAGAATACAACAAAGCCTCTTGGCCCGGTGAATTGTTGGCCAATTCCGATCTCTATTGCTAATGATTATGTCCGGTATTGGCAAGAGAACCAGGACATTCCGCCGGAAGATTGCGTGCTGGCGAGGCTCCCAATTTCCCAACAAAATAGGGAAAACAATTTACCGGAATCCGATAAATTAAACGTCGCCTCTTCCGATCCCGTCGCAACGGTTAAAGCCGCTGCCGATAAAGAGGCTGACAAGAGCGATGATCACCGGATTGGTGTTTCGTGCGTCTTCGTTCTCACGATGGCTGAGAAGATCGCTTTCATGAAGGCTGTGGAAATTCTTGAGCCGCTCCATGCCACTCAGGAGATGTACAAGGCAGTGATCGACGCCGCGAACGGGGTTGGGGAATGAACGACGGCATGGACCCAGAGCTACGAGATGAAGAAGTTCATCGGAGGGAGCAGGAAATCCGGACGCTGCACCCAGGTTTGACGAATAGGGAGATTCGCTCGACCTTAACTGAGAAGCAGTACAACAAACTGAAGGACTGCTATCTTCTGCCAGAACATGGCCCCACTGACATTGAGCCCAACGTCCGCTATTACACGCGCGATAAGGATGGGGAGCACGTCAAGTTCCTCCTGCTGAAGAACGTGCTGGTGGACTCCTACATCCCCGCCAAGCTCGCTTTAGAAAAAGCGAAGTGGGGAGACGCAACACGCAAGGCTGCGCGTACGCAACCTGATTCGAAGAAGATCACTTACTGCTGGTTTCGGCAGCTGCCCGGTCACATAGATGGCAGCGACTTTGAAAGTCTTCGCAGCGGACCTACGTTGAGCCAGTTACCGCGGGCGCAAACTTGCCGCCACCCAGGCCTTTATAAAAAGACAGGCTGGTAACGTTGACAGTGACAAGGTCGACAATGCCGTCATTGTTGAAATCTCCGGAAATAATCGAGTCGGAGGCGTAGTCGCCGGAGTCGATGGACGAAAGAGTGAAGTTCAAGGGTGTGGAAGCGGGACTTACTTGAGCGTACGCAACGGCCAGGCTGGTTAGGAGGAAGAGGAGGATCGACGAAGGGGCGAGACACGAAGTACGGATGCTGTGCAACATGGGGACCTCACAGGAATTTGTGAGCGGAGCCGATCCGATGCGGCCATTACCCGGAAGGGTTGGGAAAGCGACGAAGTTATTGTGCCCTAGGGTGTTCCTGAGTTGTTCTACTGTTTCCCTGATTTATATGAAGCAATCGGAGGGTTGAAAGAAAGCGGGAGCAGTCCAAGCGGCTCATTGGCTGCTCCAAATGGGGTTCGAGGCTCTGATGTCGGGGCTTTTCTCGGCTGGTTCCCTGGGGCGCAGGCTGGGCTTGGTTTCCGCTTGGTTTCTGTAGCCGGGCGCGAACGCTCACTTGCCTAGCACTATAGTAATGTCGCTGTTGTGGTCAGAGAGTTGCATAATGTGTGAATGGCGATCGGTCTCGTTTTACTCGATTTTCTCCATCGAACAGCGATTGGAGCGGGCGCTGTATTCGGTTTGCTCCTGGTCGTTCAGCTTAGGATGCCCCGACGCTCGGTTATCGACGCCCCTCGTCGAGGAACAAACTAACCGTCGGGCGCGTAGCCGCCGTCATCGTCTTCCATTCGCAGGGCAGTTTCGCGAGCCGTGGAATCCCATCCCATACGGGTCGTTTGACGGGATTGGGGGAGGCGTGAGATAGTGGCTGTCTTCAATCGCCTCAACTGACTGTAGATACTATAAGGTCTTGGAGTCTGTTGGCCCCCAATGTTCCGCCTCATTCCGAAGGATACAAGCTTTTTCAAGATGTTCTCTGCGATGTCGGAAAATCTCATCGCTGGCGCCGGGGCTTTGGTCGACCTGTTTGCGGATTACCAGGATGTCGACAGGAAGATCGACGAGATTCGCCGGATCGAGCGCGAGGGTGACGAACTCACCCATGCCATTCTGACCAAGCTTAACCAGACATTCATCACGCCCATCGACCGGGAAGACATTCACCAGTTGGCCTCGAAGCTCGATGATGTTCTCGATTTTGTCAATGCCGCCGGCGCCCGGATCGCGATGTATCGCATTACCAATCCGCCGCCGGCCGCCGGAGAGCTGGCCAGGATCATCCTGATGCAGAGTCAGGAGCTGAAGAAGGCTGTATCTCTCATGCAAAAGAACGGCAATATTCTGGTTCATTGCGTGGAGATCAACCGCCTGGAGAACGAAGCGGATCTGGTATGCCAGCAGGCGATCGCCAAGCTGTTTGAATACGAGAAGGATCCCATCAACCTAATCAAAATCAAAGAATTGCTCGAATTCCTCGAGAGAGCCACTGACAAAGCGGAAGACGTAGCGAATGTGCTGGAAACCGTCGTCTTAAAGAACACTTGAGTTCAATGAATCTAGGCCAACAGGAAAACTGGTGAAGCCTGACCTGCTGCTGCTGATCATCACAATCGTAGTCGCCCTGATTTTCGATTTCCTGAATGGGTTTCACGACGCCGCCAACAGCATTGCGACTGTGGTGTCCACGCGGGTCTTATCTCCTAAGCTGGCGGTAGTGTGGGCGGCGTTTTTTAATTTTGTGGCCGCTTTTGTTCTGGGTACGGCCGTGGCCAAAACCATAGGCTCGGGAATGATTCACATCGAGGACGTCACGCAGTATGTCGTGATTACAGGACTGCTGGGTGCCATCGTTTGGGACCTGTTGACATGGTGGTGGGGACTGCCGACTTCTTCGTCCCACGCTTTGATTGGCGGCCTGGCCGGAGCCGCCATCATGCGATCCGGATGGCACGTGATTATTGCCGAGGGCTGGTACAAGACGTTGATTTTCATCGTAGTCGCTCCCATCATGGGACTCGTTCTGGCCTTCTTGTTCATGGTCGCCATCTTCTGGCTTCTGCGCGATAAGCCTCCCCAGAAAATTGACATGTGGTTTCGCAAGCTCCAACTTTTCTCTGCCGCCGCGTACAGCCTGGGTCACGGAGGCAATGATGCGCAGAAGACGATGGGAATCGTGGCCAGCGCGCTGTACGGGGCGCACTTTCTGACCTCTGCAGAACTATCCGGTAATTGGGGAAAATTTCATTGGCCCATTATCCTGGCAGCGCATACGGCGATTGCGCTGGGAACGTATTTTGGTGGCTGGCGAATTGTTCACACCATGGGCTCGCGCATTACCAAACTTAAGCCGGTGGGAGGATTCTGCGCGGAAGCCGCGGGAGCGATCACGCTATTCTCGACCGCTCTGGCTGGAATTCCCGTGAGCACCACGCACACCATCACCGGAGCGATTGTCGGCGTGGGAGCGACGCACCG
>OBLU010003692.1_pt1 | contig 13868 bp, 11 predicted proteins | sample 1518681 | NCBI WGS metagenome assembly OBLU01 (sample SAMEA3539304, study PRJEB22396) | soil metagenome | biome: tundra; feature: field; material: soil | place: USA | collected 2010-05 | depth 0.15 m
GTTGATCGAGCAACAGGAGGCCGGGGTGAAGCGCGTGCAGCAACTGGAAACCGCGTTTCGACGCGAACAGCACGATCTGCAAGCCACGGTTGCTACCGCAATGGCGCGAACTCAAGTCCTGGAGAGGCGCCTGGAAGCCCTGCGGATACAGGCGCTCGCGCGCCTGGATCGCGAAATTACGCGTCTCAGAGCGCAGCAAACCGTGCAGGAAGGGCGCGTTGCGTTGTTGATCCAAGCGCGGACCGAATTGCCGGAGCTACCTGACCCCGGCCTGGCGCAGAGGTTATGCGAAGAACAGTTGCATGACATGGACGCGCTCTATGCGGCCCTGGAAGACGAGTTCCGCGGTAGCCGCCAGGAAATCAAGGAACGGCTGAGCATCTATGTGCCGAAGCTAACAGAGGCGGGCATCGGCGGCGAGTCCATGCCGATTCTGGACGTTGGGTGCGGCCGGGGTGAATGGCTCGAGTTGCTGCGGGAACAACAGTTGCAGGCGGCCGGAGTCGACTTGAACCGCGTAGTCTTAGCCATGTGCCGGGAACGCGGGCTCCCGGTGATGGAGGCGGAAGCCATCGAGCACTTGCGCAGCCTTCCGGAAGCATCACTGGGGGCAGTGACCGCGTTTCACGTAATTGAGCACTTGGCCTTGCCACAGTTGCTCGATTTACTGGACGCAAGCAGGCGCGCCCTCAAACCGGGTGGGGTCGCCATTTTTGAGACTCCCAACCCGAACAATGTGTTCGTCAGCTCGCGGTACTTCTATCTCGATCCGACTCATCGCCACCCCATTCCTCCATTGCTGGGGCGGTTTCTCGCCGAAGCGCGGGGTTTTGAGCGAGTCGAGATTCTGGAATTGCACCCGTGGCCGGAAGAGCACCGCGTGGATACGCGCACGGGCGGAGATGTAGCGGCCCGTTTCAACCAATGCTTTTACGGGCCGCAGGATTACGCCATAATCGGCTGGAAGGCCGGAGAGCGGATCGTCGGTGACCCTGGATGGAACTGAAAGAACTCCAAGAAAATTGGGATGGACTTGGCAGGATCGACCCACTGTGGGCCATCCTGACCGACCCCGGCCGCAAGGGCGGCAAGTGGGACCCGGATGAGTTTTTTGCGTCGGGCAGGCACGAGGTCGCCCAAACTATGCGCCTGGCGCGAACACTCGGTTTGCCTGTTCGGCGGGAGACCGCCCTAGATTTCGGCTGCGGCGTGGGACGCCTCACACAAGCCCTCTGCTCGTGGTTTGAACGCTGCTGCGGGGTGGACATCGCGCCGTCCATGATCGAACTCGCGCGTGGGTACAACAAATATGGCGGCAGATGCGAGTATCTCCTGAACACCTACGACGATCTCCGGGGTTTTACCGACGATTCTTTCGATTTGGTTTACTCCAATATCGTGCTGCAGCACATGAAGCCGAAGTACGGCATGTCTTATATAAGGGAATTCGTACGGGTGCTGCGGCCAGGCGGGCTGGTGGTGTTCCAGATCCCCGATGGCCCGCGAACGGCGCAATTCCTCGCAGCGGCCGCCTGTGGGCCGATGCCGGATCGCGGCTTTCGCGCGAAACTCACGGGCTATCCGGCCGCTCTCCACGCGGTTGGCGGATCGCAGGTTTCCGTGCCGGTGACCATCCAAAACGTGGGCGAGTGCGCCTGGCCCAGTAGGGGAGATCGCGAGCAGAAGTACGTGGTAAAGCTCGGCAACCACTGGCTCACTCCGGGGGGCAAAACGGTGGTTTGGGACGACGGCCGGCAGCCTCTTCCGTACGATCTTCCCCAGAATGCCGTGATCCGAACGGCTATCACAGTAACCGCTCCGCTCTCTGCGGGCAACTACATTCTGGAATTAGACATGGTGCAGGAAGCGGTGACCTGGTTCAAGCACAAATCCTCCTCCACAGCCTGGGTGCAGGCTGAGATTGAACCAGCGCCGATGCGAGTCGCGGCAATGGCAGCGGATTCCCCGCCACGCATGGAAATGTACGGTATAGAAAAGGACAATGTCATAGAAGTGTTGAAGTCCGAAGGAGCGCGAGTGCTGGACACACGAGAGGATGGCTTCGCAGGTCCCGATTGGATCAGTTACCAGTATTTCGCCACAAAGTCCTGATGGCACAAAGTCGTGGGCTGCGAATTCTGATCGCCACGGTCAGGGTTCCATTCGTGGATGGAGGCGCCGAAGCGCACGCCACTGGACTGCGCAACGCGCTGCTGGAAGCCGGCCATCGGGCCGAAATCGTGTCCGTACCGTTCAAGTGGTACCCTCCGCAGCGCATCCTCGACCATATGCTCGCCTGCCGTCTTCTGGACCTCACCGCTACCGGCGGCACGCAGGTCGATTGTCTGATTGGACTCAAATTCCCAGCCTACCTGATACCTCACTCGAACAAGGTCGTCTGGGTGCTTCATCAGCACCGGCAGGCATACGATTTGTGGCAACATCCGATGGGCGACCTGCATGCCCACCCCCACGGCGCCGAGGTCAGGGACGCCATTCACCGGGCGGATGTGGAACTGCTGCCTCAGGCACGCCGGCTGTTTGCAAACTCCCGGAACGTGGCGGCCCGCCTGAGAGCGTATTGCGGCATCCAGGCCTCTCCGCTTTACCATCCACCGCCGGATGCGCCGGAGTTTTATGGTGGTACGGCAGAGGATTTTCTGTACTTTCCGAGCCGGTTGAATGCGCTCAAACGGCAGCGCCTCGTGATCGAAGCGTTGGCACATACGCGGGCGAAAGTGCATGTCCGCTTTTCCGGACCAGAAATCGAGCCCGGCTACTATGACAGTTGCATGGCGCTGGCGCGCAGAAACAAAGTCCAAAGCAGGGTGGAGTGGTTGGGCGTAACTTCCGAAGCGGCGAAACGGGATCTCTACGCGCGCAGCCTGGGAGTGCTTTTCCCGTCCTTGGACGAAGACTACGGCTACGTCACGCTGGAAGCCATGCTGGCGCACAAGCCCGTAATCACTTGTGCCGATTCCGGAGGCCCGCTGGAATTTGTCGTAAACCGGGAAACTGGCCTGGTTTGTGAACCTACTCCTCAGGCGATGGCGGCCGCGATGGATGAATTGTGGGAAAATCGCGACGGCGCGCGTGGTTGGGGCGAAGCCGGCCGGCAGCGTTACAGCGACCTGCGGATCGATTGGGGTGCAGTCCTGGAAAGGCTGCTCCAGTGAAAGTCTTGATTCTGACATCCGGCGTGCCTTTCATTCGCGGCGGCGCCGAGATTCTCGCGGACAGCCTGCGCGATGCGGTGTGCGCGGCGGGCCACCAGGCCGAGATCGTAACTCTGCCGTTTCAATCCAGTCCGCCATCTCGCATTCCCGAACAAATGCTGGCCTGTCGGCTGCTCGATGTCACGGAAACTTGCAGTGTTCCGATTGATCGGGTAATCGGGTTGAAGTTTCCCGCGTATCTAATTCCTCATCCGAACAAAGTCATCTGGTTACTACATCAGCATCGCACGGCTTACGAGTTGTGGGACCACCCGGCTGCCGGGGACCTGATCCACTACCCTGACGGTCCAGTGGTCCGGGAAGCCATTCGGCGCGCGGATCGCGCTCTCATCCCGGAAGCAAAGTCGATTTATACGTTGTCCAGAAACGTGTCGCAACGGCTGCAGCGGTACTCCGGGATCAGTTCGGAACCCCTGTATAATCCTCCCGCAAGCGCCCCGCTATTCTACCAAGGTCCCGCCCGGGATTACTTCTTTTTCCCGAGCCGCATCAATCCGGTGAAGCGGCAATGGCTGGTGATTCAGGCATTAGCCCTTTGCCGCGAGCCGGTACGCGTGCACTTCGCCGGAGAAGCCGACAACCAGGCGCAGCAAGTCGAGTGCTCGAAAGCCGTGCGCGAACTCCGGCTGAGCGATCGAGTCGAATGGCTGGGCGTGGTCTCCGAAGAGCAAAAACGCGATTGGTATGCCAATAGCTTGGGTGTCGTTTTTCCGCCCGTGGACGAGGATTATGGCTACGTCACGCTGGAGGCCATGTTATCTTCCAAGCCCGTGATCACATGTGTGGATTCAGGTGGTCCCCTGGAGTTCGTGGTGCATAACCAGACCGGTCTGGTCGCCGGCGCAACCCCGCAGTCGCTCGCCGACGCGATGGACGCCTTGTGGGTGGATCGGCACCGCGCGGCGATCATGGGCGAGGCCGGACGGGAACGCTATCGGGGCCTGAAGATCAGTTGGGAGAATGTGGTGGAGAAGCTCTTGTGTTGAAAATCAACTGGTTCTCGCCTCTTCCGCCCGCCCATAGCGGGATCGCCTATTACGCGGCCCAGATTTTGCCTTTGCTGGCCGGCCGCCACGAGGTGGTCGCCTGGACGGATCAGGACCAGGTCGCGCCGGAACTGTGCCAGATTGTTCCGGTTTCCCGTTATCGGCCGGCCAACCCGCCTTGGCGCGCGCTCAACGATGCGGACGTCTCCATTTACCATCTGGGTAATCACGGCGGTATGCACGGCGGCATCTGGCAGGTGAGCCAGCGGCATGCAGGGATAGTGGTCCTGCACGATCTCTGTCTGCATGACTTCTTTGCCATGGTTTTTCTGCGCACTTTGGAGAAGCCGGATGCTTACCTCGCCGCACTGGAGCGATGGTACGGCGAGGAGGGCCGTCGCGCTGGGGAAGCGTTCCGCACCGGGGGCCTAGGCGCCGAAGCAATGGCGCGACGGTTCCCGCTCACGCGCCATGCCGTCCGGGGCGCGCTTGGGGTTATCACGCATTCGAACCGCGCACTCGAAGATCTGCACGAGGAGCCCCCCTGCCCTGTGGGCGCCCTCGACTTCCCGTATGCGGCCACCGAAGAGTTTCGCTTTGGGGGTTGGATGGCTTCACGAAGCGCCGCGTCCGGTCCGCCATACCGCATGGTAGTGTTCGGCTACCTGAGCCGGAACCGGCGCCTGGGAGCTGTGCTAGAGGCGCTGGCCGGCCTTGCGGAGCGCGATCGGTTCCGCTTGGATATATGCGGGCAACTCTGGGACGAGACCCACATCCGCATGGAGATTGAAAGGTTAGGGTTGAGTTCTCTCGTCAATCTATACGGTTTTCTCCCGGACGGCCAGGTGGAGCAGCAGTTAAGCACCGCGCATCTGGCGATTAACCTCAGGTACCCCTCCATGGGAGAGGCCTCGCTCAGCCAGATGCAGTTCTGGGACTATGGCTTGCCCACGCTGGTCACCCGCACAGGCTGGTATGCATCACTGCCGGAGGGCACCACGGCATTTGTCCGGCCAGAACGCGAAGTCGAGGACATTCAGGCCCATCTGCACGCCTTTCTTGCCGATCCCGGCGCCTTTCGTGCCATGGGGGAACGCGGCAGGCAAGCGTTGAAGAATCACGACCCGGGGAAATATGTGGATGCTATGGCCCAGTTCGCATCCTCGGCGCTTGCCCTCTCGCCTCGCATACCCGCTCTGGAGCTTGCCGGAAGAATCGGCAACGATCTGACGCAGTGGTTGCACCCGGCCGCGAGCGCGTACTTATTGGAGCGCGCCAGCCAAGAGATCTTCACGATGTGCGAGGGCCTCCCCCGGGGTCCTGATTGGTGAATCGGGCATAGACCTTAAGTTTTCCTCAAAAAACGCCGATGAAGGGGTGTGCGTTTACTCTACACCCTGCTTCCACTGATCGGCGCTAAAGCGGCGTTGGCCACAGCCTTGATTTCTCCGCACAGTGTGGCACCCGACGCTTATTTTGAGGCGAATCGGGGCCAGGCGGATCCCTCCGTCGCCTTTGTCGCCAGGGGCCCGGGATATGCCGTTCTGTTACAGCGGAACGGCAGCGCTGGTTATGGTTTTCCGGCCGGTGTAGAGGGTGAAGCGCAGCCGCCGCTCAGGATCGAGCTTTTGGGCCAGCGTGCACCTGCCGATGTTGAGGGCGAGCAGCCTATGGTCTCTGTCACAAACTACTATCGCGGCAACCTTCCCGCCGATTGGCATTCCGGAATCCCCCATTACGGGCGCGTACGCTTCGATGGCGTCTATCCGGGCATCGACCTGATGTGGCGCTCCAGGGGAGCGGACCTCGAATACGAGTTTCTGGCTGCCGCCGGAGCAGATCCCGGGCAAATCCGGGTGCGATTCAGCGGCGCAAGCCGCGTTTCAATTGACGCGCGGGGGAATTTGGTACTGGAGACGCCGGCCGGCAGAATCCAGCACCGGCGGCCCGTGGCCTGGCAGGAGATTGCCGGCACGCGCCGGAATGTGCAGATCGAACTTCGCCTGTCCGGTGTGACGGCCGGCTTTCGGCTGGGGCCTTACGACCACCAGCGGCCGCTTTGGATCGATCCGGTCTTGTCTTACTCGTCCTATGTGGGCGGCGCGGGCTACGATGCCGGCTATGCCATTGCCACAGACGGCTCCGGCGGCGTCTATATGACAGGTACCACCGCATCCATCGGATTTCCCACGCAGGGATCGAACATCTATAGCAACAACGATGCCTTTGTGACGAAATTCAACGAGAGTGGAGTCCTGCTCTACACCACGATCCTGGCAGGTAATGGCAACACCTCGGGGCAGGCGATAGCGGCGGATTCATCCGGCAACGTCTACATTGCCGGCACCACCGAGGCCAGCAACTTTCCGGTGACCAGCGGGGCCTGGCAAACCGTGTTTGGAGGCGTGGCGGACGCCTTCGCCGCCAAATTCAATTCCTCGGGGAATCTGGTATACGCAACGTACATCGGCGGCACGGGCCAAGAAGCCGGAACGGGAATTGCCATCGACCCATCCGGCAATGCGTACGTTAGCGGCTATACCTCATCATTATTTCCAACCACTAAAGGCGCAGCCCAGACGTTGTACGGGGGGGGCTCCGCCGATGCGTTTGTGGTCAAGTTGAACCCGACCGGCAGCGCCGCCGTCTATGCGACACTGCTCGGTGGGACGGGGACCGACGAGGCGGAAGCCATTGTGGTGGATGCCGCGGGGCATGCCTGCATCGCGGGGTTTACGAATTCAACCGACCTGGTGGTGCATGCCGCGTTGCAGCCGTCTCCGGGTGGCGAAGGCGACGCCTTGATAGCCTGTCTCAGCGCGGATGGAACCGCGTGGACCATGGTTTCCTATTTTGGTGGTAGCAATTTGGATCAGGCTTATGCTGTGGCAATCGATGCGAGTGGCAACCTTTACGTGGCGGGCACCACCTATTCCCCGGACTTCCCCATCACTTCCGGCGTCTTTCAGCCTGCCAACGCTGGCAGCTACGACGCTTTCATCGCCAAGCTGAACCCTGGCGGCATGTTAGTTTATGCCACCTACATCGGTGGAAACGGTTCCGATGCGGCCACTACGGTAGCGGTGGGCAGCACGGGCGACGTCTGGATCGGAGGGTACACCACCTCCACAAACTTCCCGTTGTCCGGCGCCTGGCAGTCCGTGGCTGGCGGCAGCTTTGACGGATTCATTTCCCATCTGAGCCCGAACGCCGCGGTCCTGCTTACCTCCAGCTACCTGGGGGGATCCGGAGACGATCGGGTTTTGGGGATTGCCTTGGATCCTGCTGGGCTCGTATTGGCGACCGGCTCCACGCTCTCCATAAATTTCCCAGTCACGCCCGGTGCCATGCAGGGGGCCGCTCCGGCCGGGATGAACGCCTTCTTGGCCAACATCAACCTGCCCGCTTATTCTATCTCCGGACAAGTGACTACACAGGCTGGGGCGCCGTTAAGCGGAGTCGAGGTCACTCTGAGCGGAGCGGGAGCCGGTTCAACCTCGACCGATTCAAATGGGAACTTTTTCTTTAATAACCTACCGGAAGGCAATACATATACGGTCACGCCCACTCTGAATAGCTATGCCTTTAGTCCGTCCAGCCAGACACTCAGCAGTCTCAATGCGAATCAAACCGCCAAGCTCACCGCCATAGTCGTTTATTCCATTTTCGGCAATATCGCCCTGACCGGAGCGGGGCCGCTGAGCGGAGTGATTGTTATGCTCAGCGGAACGGTAAACAGCTCGGCCGCAACCGATGTAAACGGGAATTACTCGTTCAACGGCCTGGCCACGGGCGCCTACACCGTGACGCCCAGCCTGAAGGGCTACGTTTTCAACCCATTCAACCAGGCGTTCAGCAGCCTGAGTTCCAACCAGACCGCCAATTTCACGGCCAGCACGAGTGTCTTGCCCGGGCAAACCGAGGTAGTTTGGCAGGATCCCGTATCGGGGTGTAGCCAGTTATGGTTCCTGGGCGGCGCGCAAGGCACAAGTCTTATGGGAGCGGCTACCATCACGACGCAGAATACCTGGCGAATCGCCGCCATAGCCGACTTCAACGGCGATGGATACCCGGATATCGTTTGGCAGGATCCTGTTTCCGGGGCTAGCCAGATCTGGTTCATGACCGGACCGCAAGGCACGACGTTGCTGCAGGCTTCCACCTTTAGCGGTCCCAATCCATGGCGCATCGTAGCCGCCGCGGATTTCAACCAGGATGGCCATCCGGACTTGGTTTGGCAGGATCCAGTGTCTGGCTGGGTCCAGATATGGTACCTCGGCGGACCGCAGGGAATCACGCTACTTAACGCAGCTAATCTGACCCTCTACAACCCCTGGCACATTGTCGGCTCAGGCGACTTTAACGGTGATGGCCAACCCGACCTGCTATGGCAGGACCCGGTGGGCGGCACGGTGCAGATCTGGTATTTGACCGGCGCGCTCGGCAACGAGTTGCTTTCCGCGGCCCACCTCACCGCCAGCACCTCGGATGTTGTGGCCGTAGCCGACTTCAATCAGGACGGGCACCCTGACGTGGTCTGGCAAGACCCAGTGTCCGGGACAAGTCTGATATGGCTCCTGGGAGGGGCGCAAGGCACTACTCAGTTCGGGACCGCCAGCCTGAGCGGCCCAAATCCCTGGCGGATCGTGGGACCACGCTGACGACTAACATACCAGTATCGTTCCGATCCGGAACTTGGCGCTCGTGCAATCAAGACCGCGCCCGGTTAGACTGCCAGGCTTCCACCGTCTGGCCGGTCTCCACATCGCCCTCCACGATCACATAGCGCGGCACGCCGCGGGTCTGCTCGTAGATGCGGGCGATATATTCGCCCGCGATGCCGATGGACACCAGTTGTACGGCGCCGATGAAGGTGACCAATACGATCACCGACGTCCAGCCTTGCACGGTCCGGCCGGCGATCAATGCAATGACCGCGAAGGCCGCGTAAATCGCGCACAGCACGACCGTCAGCAGTCCGAAGTAGAACGAAAACCGCAAAGGCTTCGAGGAGAGGCCGGTCACCGCCTGGACTGAAAGCCGCAGCATTTTGCGCATGGTGTAGCCGCTCTTGCCACCCATTCGCTCGGGCGCGGCGTATTCTATGCGGATCACCGGAAAGCCCAACCAGGCAACCAATCCGCGCAGGAACGGGTTGCGGTCCCGGAACTGCAGCACCGCTTCCACGACGACGCGGTCGAGAAGTTGGTAATCGGCGGCGCCATCCTGTACGGGGATTTCGCTGAGCAGATTCAGGAAACGGTAGAAGAGGCGCGAAGTGAGCTGCTTCGCGACACCAGCGCCGGCGGTGTGGGTGCGGACCATCTGCACCACTTTGGCGCCGCCGCGCCAGGCCTCCAGCATGCGCGGAAGCAGTTCGGGCGGATGCTGCCGGTCGCAATCGAGCGTAATTACCGCGGCTCCGCGCGCCGCCTCAATGCCCGCCAGTAGCGCCGGTTGCTGGCCGAAATTGCGGCCGAAGCGAATCAATCGAACCCCGGCGTGCCGCGCGCGCAGGCTTCGGATGCATTCCGCTGTGCCATCCGTCGAGCCATCGTCGATGAAGATCACTTCGATCGCCTCTTGCCCGCGGAGCGCGGACTGGACTGCCTCATACATTGGGAGCACGTTTTGTCCCTCGTTATAGGCGGGAATCACGATGCTCACCAACCGCCCGTCGGCATCTTCCGCTTGCCAATCCATGGTTTCATTCTAATGCGAACCGTGCGCCCACTTCCGTCATGCCATACAAGGATGTCCGGAGGTACGCTCGGCACGCGCTGGGCGCAGGCAACCCGGCGGCGATGACATGCGACAACTGGCCGCCACAGCCGGCAGAACAGAACTCGGTACCACTGCTTCAGGTACCGGGCAGTTGCGGGGTGGGCGCCAACTCATGGCAGGTTGTATCCGTAGCCGACTTCAACCTGGACGGTCACCCGGATGTGGTCTGGCAAGATCCGGTATCGGACAATAGTCAAGTCTGGTTTCTGAACTGAACGGTCCGCAGGGCACGGCCGTCATGGGTGCTTCGGTTTTGAGCGGGCCGGATACCTGGCGCATTGGGGGACCTCGCTGAACGTCGGTCACGGAAAACTGTTAACGCTTTCTCGCGATCACGTATAGAATGTCGTAAAAGTTCGAATAGAAACTCCAATTTAGCAGTCCGGTCGCCTTCAGCTTCCGATATTGCCCTGGCATTCCGCGTTTGAGCGAAAGCAAAATGTACACAATAGTGTCGACACTGCGATAACAGCCGGCGTAGCCCGCGTAGCAAACCTCGAAACCATACTTTGCAAGCAAGAGTCGCAAGGTGTTCTTCGAGAAGTAATGCAGATGGCTCGGAGGATGGATCTGTCTCCATTTGTCCTTGCGCCAGCGAGCTAGCGGGCTGCCGATATCACCCGTCGTAATCGCTAGCACGCCCCCTGCGCGCAAGTGCGCGGCAGCTTTTTCGATGTATAACGCTGGCTGCGCCAGATGTTCTATGGTGTCCCACATACATACGGCATCGACCGGGCCCTCTATGGGGTATTCGAGGAAATCCCCAGCGGCCACGGGGACACCAACTATATCGCGTGCATAAGCCGCCGCCTCGCGCGACAGGTCGATACCGCTAATCCGATCGAAGTGCGGGCGCGCGAGATCCAGAAAGAAGCCGTATGCCGCGCCTATTTCGAACAAGTATTTACGGCGCGCCACCGGCACATAACGCAGCAGCGTCTTGAGCCGAAGTTGGAATTGCTTGGTAAAGAGTGCGCGTTCGGCAACGTAATCGCGGTACTCCTCGCCTTGGAAATAGGCGGCGCTGTACAGCCGCTCCAGCTCTTCGCGCCCCAGGGAAACATCCGCGGTCACAAAACCGCAGCCGCCGCATTGGAGCAAACCGCGAATCGTAGCGGGAGCGCAAGCGCCTCCGCAAATCGGACAATTGCGGTTAACCGTCACTGGCCGGGGACGTTCCTGACTACCGTGGACCGAAACTCTTGCGAGCGCATGCCCCGCACATACCGCGATCGGGCAACCCGCGGTGGCGCGACCGTGAAAAGCGTCGCATGGTCGATCCAGTGTTCGTGAAATCCGAGCCTGCGCGGTTCGGAAAGCGCCACCGTCACATAATACGTGTCCTGAGGCAATTCGCACTCCACGAGGAGGGCCGCGCGGCAATCGTGCCCCATTTCGTACTCGAGATCCAGGCTCTCACGCGACGTGCTCGTTCCCCAGACGATATTGCCGGCCGCATCGTTGACTTGTATGCCCAAGCTGAGTTCCGGAACCGGCGCCAGCGGCGTGAAATTGACAGCGATCTCCAGCATTCTCAAGGACTCGTCCGGAACCCACGTTGCAGATACGGATTGGACGATGGCCCTACGGCACATTTTGTAGGGCGTTGGGAATGGTACGAATCGGTTCGGTTCTACCGGGGGCGGGAACCCCGTATTGGATTTCGCCGCCGCCGCCTCGCGTGTCTGGAGGAGCTGGACTGCGTAGCTGTACAGTTCCAGATCGAGCCGATTGCGGTCACGCAGAATTTCCAACTTTTGACGTTCAATGTTCTCAAAATAGACCTCCGACGAAGTTCGGTTTTCATGCGGGATATCGGCCGGAGATTGCCAGCCAAATTCGTGACAGAGGAGCCGGAGGGACCGCCCCAACTCCTCGCAGATGCCGACGAAATCGAAGGCCGCTAGATTGTGCTTGGCGGTGGCCATAAGGGCGGCTGCGTCGGCGGAGTAGCCGGGGCAGTCTCTTCCAATGGCGGCAAAGTGATGCGTGTAGGGATTGTGAATGATTGCTGGACTGTCGGCGAAGTAGCGCACAAAATCCGTAAACGACGACTCCTTTGCGTTGGATGTTACAGGGTTGTACTCTGGCGCGGTCCGCCAGAAGGTGTAGGCCGAAAAGATTCTTTTGATGGGATCCCGTAGCAACGTCATGCTATACCGGCTGCGGCAAAATCCTGCCTGAGTGAGAACGCTGAAGTGGCCGGCGATGAGCTTGTAGTGCTCGAATCGTGCCGCGGGCATGAGCCGTATTTCGTGGTCAGTCAAGTGGGGGCTAATCTCCGCGGGCTCCAGATTATCGCGGCATACTGCCAGGAGAGAGTTTCCGCCCGTCTTCGGAATGTGATTGAAAATGTAGTGTTTCGGAAGCATAAGCGGCTCCCTGTTTGGCGGTGCACTTTGGAAAAAACCAAAGCGAATACAAATATTACCAACGCGAAGAACACGCTAGCCCAGTTGACCACTCGACGGCTAATGAGGGGCCCAAAGATTTTGAGGGGTGCGGCCTTTTGATCGTTTGCCGGACTCCCCGAGTCCTCCAGGTCGCTGGTAAGGATCTTTCATTGTACACGCTTCGGCGCCATCCCGGACAAATGCCCGGGACGCGGGGGCGGCGGTCTAAAACCGTTAAACAGTTCCATGACGACGCACGTCCCGAAGAGGCCCGTGCGTGTTTTGGCTAAGCCCACCCGCCAGTTGAACACCTTGGAACACCTTCTGCAACCCCGCCAATGGCATCCCGCCACATCCCCGCACGTCGCACTGTTTATTTGGAGGTCTTTCGAAAAACCTTGTGCGGCTCTCAAAGAAGGATTTGCCGAGGTATTGGCGGCGAAATCGTGCCAGGCCGTGATCCGGTTTCTCAATGTCGGAATGACGTTCGCGGGATGCGGGCACGTCTTGCCAGAATCGACTCTTCAATGCAAGCACGAGCTTTTTCAGGTCAATCCCATGCGAAAACCCGTTCTTGCCCAGAACACGATAGGAGTCTGGATTAGTCCTGTGATGCCGGGAGCAAAGCGGTATCGCCGAGAAGTCCGTGTTCTTCTGCCCCATCCCTCTCCTGCCCAGGGCGTTGGTGTGCGCCGCTTCGATAACGGTGGCCCCGCCGCTCACGCGGGAACAAACTATGCATGGAAGCGTCTGGATCCAGGCCAGGTAATCCGGATCTCGTCGGCGTTCGAATTACCAGTCCGTTCGCAGCGTGATCGATTCGTGTTGCCGTTCAGTTCGTCCGACATGTTCCGACTGTAGTGCTGGCCGGTGTCGCCGTGCGGAAAACGCCCTGTGGATCGATCTTCTGGTCGCTGCTCTTCCTGAGGGCACGGGCCTTGCCGTCAGAGGGCACCGTCACCAGTGAGCGTCGGCTCAAAGCCTTGCCCTCTGTTGTGCCTGCAACCTCCTTTGGTGGCGACTTCCGCGCGGACGGCCACGGCCGAACTTATTCCCAGGCTCGAAGGTTTTCACAGCAAGCGATTGTAGACGTTTGCCGAGAATAGCTCTTGACTACACTATGCCTTTTCGTCTATATTCATCATATGGAATGTTCGGTGCTCTTCACCGATGAATTCGAGCAGTGGTGGAATGGCTTGAGCATTGAAGTGCAGGAAAGCGTGACGCATTCCGTGGATCTGCTGGCGCGGTTTGGCATCGACCTGAAATTCCCCCATTCTTCCGGCATCTCCAACAGCCGCTACCCGCACATGCGCGAATTGCGCATCCAGCACTAGGGTCGGCCCTATCGGGTTCTGTATGCTTTCGACCCGCAGCGGAATGCCGTGCTGCTGATCGGCGGCGACAAGACGGGAAACGACCGGTGGTATGAAACTTTTGTGCCATTAGCGGACCGCCTCTACGAGCAG
>OBLU010003693.1_pt1 | contig 13867 bp, 7 predicted proteins | sample 1518681 | NCBI WGS metagenome assembly OBLU01 (sample SAMEA3539304, study PRJEB22396) | soil metagenome | biome: tundra; feature: field; material: soil | place: USA | collected 2010-05 | depth 0.15 m
TGGCGGCGATGTTGGCGGGAATCGCCAGGTGCATGGCCAGGCCATCCGCGCTGGTTTCCGGCATGAGCGCCACGAACCAGTGCGCCAGCAGGAAGAAGACCAGGATCGCGAAGGCCGCGCGCTCGCCGGGGCAACGCAGCTCGGCGGTGCGCAGCAGGTCTACCCAACGGGTGAGTCGTCGCCATGCGCCGCGCAGGTCCACTAGGATGGGAATAGCGAGCAGAATCGCCCAGGCCGCTGGGTAATTCACGGGAAGCCGCGCCAGTAAGTACATCGCAAAGATCCACACGCCCATTCCGAGCAGCGTGGAGAAAAGCTGCGACTGCGTGTCGTCGCCGTGTTTGCGGCCCAGCAGACGGGAACCGAGAGCGCACGAGGAGACCAGGAAGAAGGCCACCGCCAGCAGCGCCTGCGGGCCCACCGACACGGCTGTGCCGACCGCGGCGAGTCCGGCGATGAGACCGGCGAAACTCCAAGGCGCCAGCAGCAGAACCGGGACGGACACTCCCAGGTACATGCCGATGAATCGCGTGAAGCGCTTGATCCCGATGGGCAGCCAGATTTCCTGCGAGAACAGGTTGCCGGTGCGGAAACCGTAGGCTTCCATCGCCAGCACGCCGAGCGAAATCAATACCACCACCGTGGACACCAGGCGGGCCGGAGCGGCGCGCGGCGGGCGCGGTTCGCGGGCTGTCGTCGCGGCGTCGTCGGGCTTGAAAATGAACAGGCGCTGCACCGCGAAATTGACGAAGAAGAGAACCGTCTCCACCACCAGCTTGGCGGAAACGGGGTTAATGCCAAAAGTCGCGGAGAGCAGCCTGATGCCACCGTAGGACGCCGTCCCGCTGGCCAGCACCAGCAGCAGGTATTTCGGCAGAACCGTCTTGTGCCGCTGCCGCGTGTAAAACACCGAGCTGCGCACCATCGAATAATTGAAGCTGACGGCGAACACGCGGCCCAGCACCTGTGAGGCCAGGATGTGGCCCCCGTGGCGATACGCCAGGTAGAAGATCAGGTTGTCCAGCAGCGCGGTGAGCAGCGAAACCGAGCCGAACCGCAGCAGGACGAAGTAGATCTTCATCGAATCCACGATGGGATTGAAGTGCGAGGACCGGTTGCCCGGTTCGTAGATGGTGCGGATGCTTTCTTCCACCACGCCAATGCCGAGCTGGTGTGCGGCAATCAGCATTTCCAGCTCGAACTCGTAACCCGTCGCTTCGATCTTCAGGGTGCGCAGCGCGAAAGACGCGGGGAGGCCGCGCAAGCCCGTCTGGGTATCGGCCATCTTGCGTCCCATCAGGGCGTGCATGATGGCGCTGGTCAGGATGTTTCCGAAGCGGCTGCGCAGCGGCACATCTTCATGAAACGCGCGGCAGCCCAGCACCAGGCTCTGGGGATGCGCCACCAGCGCCTCGCCCACGCGTTCGATATCGCCGGGGTCGTGCTGGCCGTCGGCATCGGCGGTAACCACGCCCGCCAGATCGGGAATCGTACAGAGCGCGTGATTGATGCCGGTCTTGAGCGCGGCGCCCTTGCCCAGGTTGGTGGCATGGCGCAGCAGTTGGACGCCGGGAAGCGCGCCGGCGTCCGCGAAGATCTCGTGGAACTCCAAACCGCTGCCGTCGTCCACCACCAGGATGGCGGGGAACTGCCGCTCCGCCAGCGCGCGCACCACCTCCACCAGCGCGGCCGACGGCCGGTAGGCGGGAATCACGACTGCGAGCCGGTTGGCTTGTTCAGGAACCATGTGCGGAGAACTTCAACTACAACATGTGACGGAAAGAAAATGCAACCGCCCAGTGCCGCGTGGCCCGTGGTTATTTCACCGCGACGGTCACGCCGGCCTTGCTGGTCGCGCCGCCGAAGGTCACGTCCACCGATACCGCACTTCCTGGATTAACTCCCACCGGCACCTCGACATTGATCTGCAGCACTCCTACGATGATTCCGGGAGCTTCACCGGCGTACTCCACTTGCGCGGTGATTCCACCCACGCGCGCCGTCGCCGGAAGTTGCACATAGGGCGGCTGCGCCAGCGTGCCCTCCACGGCTCCAGGCATGGCGCCGCCGCCCGTCGCATAAATCTGGATCACCGAACCGCGCGCCGCCGGGTTGGCGGCCGAATTGACCGAGTTATCCTGGTTCCGAATCGCGCCTTCCCCGGCGCCGGATGAATCGGAGGAAAAGATTCCCGGCAGCGATCCCACCACCGGCAGCGTCGTAGTGTTGGAGATCGTTCCGAGGTAACTCACTTGCACCTGCGCGCTGGACTGGCCCTGCAGGGCAAACGGCGCTACGGCAGCCACCTGGCCAGCCGATGCGTAGACCATGGGAGCCGCTACGCCGTTGAACAGCACGCTGGCGCCGCCCGCCGTTGTGCCCACGACTCCCGATGCACTGACCACGGGTTTCTGCAGAATCGTCGGTCCCAAGTTCGAGCCGAAAAGAGTTACTAACTCCCCGGGAGCTACGCCGCCGCCCTGGTAACTCGCCGCGTTCACGGTTCCCTGTGCAGCCAATGTGGGTGGCTGTAATACCGTCAACGATGGCGCTGTCACGCGAACCCACCACGTCCCCCATTGGCCGCTGCGCCCTGAGGGCGCCGTCACTGAGTACTCCTGGATGGTCCAGAAAGTGAGGTCGTCCGCCGGGTCCGTCCACGTCCGGCTGAAGTCCCCCCAGCGATTGCTCCCGGATTTGGTGCCCGCTACTACGTAAGAAGATTGCCCCGCCTGGAACAGCACGTCCGGCTCGAGCGCGCTCGCCGGATCGGAAGCCATCCGGAATGAGAATTCCGCGCTGGGGTAATCCTGAGCGCTGAACCGGTTGTAGCCGATCAACGCGTCGTTGTTCTTATTCACGGCAATCGTCGGGTACGCGTAGAAGTAAGTGTTGCTCGGGTCGTCGATGCGCCCGCGTTGCAGCACGGTGAGGTTCGACGGGTCCACCTGGAACCATTGCACCGTCGAGCGCGTGGGGATGGACAGCGGAAGAAAGATGGTGTGCGCGCACCAGATACTACCGCCGCGCAAAAGGCAGTTCTGGCACCGGCTGTCGCCCGCGTCGATTTTGCGTGTCGACCCGGCCTGCGGCGCGAAATCGGCGCCGTTGGCCCCCGCGTCGGCCCACGCGTCGTTGATCACGATTTCGCCCACGTTGCCGCCCGCAAATGTCTCCGACCCCAGCGGCCCCTGCAGTTGGCTGATTTCAATCGTGCCCACTCCGTCGTGCACTCCTGCATCTCCGGCGAACGTCCGCACGAAGTAAAGGTGGTTCGGCTGGTTGTCGAAGTCCGCTGCTGGAATCAGTTCCCCCAGGTCATCGCTAAATGTTGTATAGGAGCCCTTGCCGTTTTGATAGAGGTCCGATCTGCTGAACACATACAGCGTCGTGTTGACGTAGTTGCTGTTCTTCACCGTGAAGAAGTTGAGGGATACCACGACCCAGTTCCCGTTGAATCCCAGCACCGGATAATCGCCCCAGTTTCCCGACGTCCCGACGTTGATCTTGTACAGGTTCCACGTCCCGCCCGGATCGCCGGTTTGCGATACCCCCACCAGCATCGCTGATGTGGACTTCTGGCTGTCCACCGCCGCGCTGGCAAGCCACCGGTCGTTCGCGGCATCGTAGCGCATGTTCGGGTCGAACACATCGCTCGAGGTCGTCACTGCCGACCAGAAGCCTCCGGCGCCGCCCAGGTTGATCGGGTAATTCGCCCGCCACGTGCCGTCGCGCGATTGGATGAGCACCTGCGAATTGAGCATCGTCACCACGTGCTGCGGCCCCACAGCGCCTTCGGTATCCGGCGGAATCACCGTGAAGTTGTCCAGCAACGCCTGGAAGCCGGAATAGACCGGCGTTGCCGCCGCCAGCGCCGGCCCCGGTACGGCAGCCGCGCTCGGCAGGTTCAGGTTCACGCCGGCATTAGGTCTGCGCCGGATCTCCATCCCGGGGTCGAATACTTCGCGCCGCGGCCCGCCGGGCACGGCGTGGCTCGCCGGGTTCTTCGCCAACTCGTCGAGGTTGACCGTGGCGCGCGTGTCCGCGGAGCGGCGCGCCGGCGCCGCATCCAAAGCGGCCAACAGCGGAAAACAGAGAATCAGCAACTGGGCAAGGCGGCGAGTCATGGCGTATCGGTCACTTTCCATTATCCCGATTCCTTGGTGGCTCTGGCATACTGAAGATCTGCCTAAATGAACCCGTCCCCATCATTGATGTCGCGCGCGGCGCTCTGGCTGACCTTCGCCGCGGCCGCGTCGATCGTGCTTTCCATCGCCGCGTTCAACATCCTGATGGCCCTGGCCCTCGCCGCCCTGCTGTTTTCGGGCGAACCGATCCGCCTGCCGCCCATCAAACTGCCCCTCGGCATCTTCCTGCTCCTCACCGTGGCTGCGTGGATCTTTTCCCCGGACCCTTGGATGGACGGCTTCCCCCAAATCCGAAAGTTTTGGATCTTTTGCTTCCTGCTGCTGGTCTTCTCCACCCTCCGCAGTCTTGTGGTGCTCCGTTGGCTCTTTCTCGCCTGGGCCGGTCTGGCCTCCATCGCCGCTCTCCGCGGCTTCGTGCAATTCTTCACAAAAATCGAACAGGCGCACCAGGCTGGAATTGACCTCTACCAATACTACGTGGCGGAGCGCATCACAGGTTTCACCAGTCATTGGAATACTTACGCGGCGGAAGAGATGTTCGCCCTCCTGGTGCTGGCCGCGATGCTTTTTTTTGGCCTCCGCATGCGCAAATCCTGGATTTGGATCTTGTGCGGCGTTCTGATGGCCGTGGCTTTGTACCTGGGGTGGACGCGCTCGGTATGGCTGGCTACCGCCGCCGCGGGCCTCTACCTCGTCTGGTTTTGGAAACGCTGGATGGTGTTCTCGATTCCGCTGCTCGCGCTGGTGGCCTTCGTTGTGTCGCCGGCCGTGCTGCGCGAACGCGTCACGTCCCTGCTGCGGCCCCAGCAGGTGGATTCCAACACGTTTCGCATCATCGCCTGGAACGCCGGCATCCAGATGATCGAGAAGCACCCGCTGCTTGGCATCGGCCCCGAAGGCCCCAAGTATCACTTCAAGGAGTACGTTCCGGCTGATACCTGGGCCACCCGGCCCGCGGGCTTCTATGAGCATCTCCACAACGTCTACCTGCAATACGGCGCCGAACGCGGCATCCCTGCGCTGCTGGTTTTTCTCTGGTTGATGATTCGGATTCTGGTCGATTTCGCCCGCGGCCTTCGTGCACTACCGCCCGGTCCCGGCGACCGTCGCTACCTGCTGCACGCCGGCATCGCTGTCGTGATTGCCGCGATGGTCGAAGGTGTCGCGGAAGTGAACCTGGGCGATTCCGAAGTTCTTACTATGTTTCTGGTCGTGATCGCCGCCGGCTATCTCGCCTTGGAGAAGGACCTGGCTACCGCCCCATGAATCGCGCCGCGCGCTGGCTCTGCTCGAGTGGCAGCGAGTAACCGATCAGGCAGAACTGATCCAGCGCAAACAGCACTACCGATTCCAGACGCGCCCCCAGCGCCATCCGCTGCTCTTTCTGCCACGGCGTGGTGGGATCGTTGATGCCCACCAGGTGGCTGCTCTGCGAGGCCCCAAATCCGAGCTGCATCGGTAACTGAATCGACTGCGCCGCGGCGTTCAAGTCCCGATCGCCCGTGTAGGTGAAGTTCTCCGTCTTCAGGCAAGTCAGATTCGCCGGAGTCCAGTCGCTCTTCGGAAAGTTGACAAGCTGGTTCAGCGCGGTGTTGTTGACGTCCGGCGGATACAGAACCTCGAACCGCGCGTTGGCGTGTGTCTGCCGCACAAAGCCGCGAATCGTCTGCGTGAACGTGCCGATCAGCCCCGGCAGAAACGCGCATTCCTGCGCCAGCGATGCCGGATCCGCGTACTGGTTCGGGATCACCGTCATGGCCCGCCCGTATGTCGATTGAAAGGCCGACGTGGTGTAGGCATCATAGAATGGCATGCCCGGTTCGGTGACTGTCGTAGCCGATGGACCCGGAAAGTACCACCACTGCACTTCACCGAATTGCAGGTAGGGCACCACGCCGGCGTTTGCCATCAGGTCCGCCATATCTGAATAGGCCTGCTGCCAGAATGCCGTGCTGGCCGGACTGAAGTTGGTCTGCAGTGCCGGCGTGTTCAGCCAGGCCGCGTCGCCGTTCGGGTAGCGCTGCGCGATGCCTGCCTGCGTGCTATCGTCGCCATTCTGCAATTCCATGCTGAACGACGCTGCCACGTCGATTCCGTACCCCTTCAACGCCTGGAAGAACGCGCCGTTCCAGTCGCGCGCCGCGCGATTGATCCGCGGGGCCGCCGTGAGGTCCGTCAGCCACTTGCCGTCATTGCCGCCTGCCAGCGATCCGCTCGATTGCGCCGTCAGTGGCGTGGTGTTGCTCTGGGAATTATCGGGCGCCGCCGAAATCGCCATGCCGTTGCCCGCGCTTCCCATCGTGCGCGACATGATCGTCAAGGTGCTGCCCGCTGCGCTCGCCCATACCCCCGTCGAGCCTGCGTTGATCAGCAGCGCGAAGCACAGCGCCATGCTCGCCGCCGTGTCGCCGATCAGGTTCACGTGCTCGATCAAGGTCGGCCCCAGGTAGACCTTCGTCGTCTTCCCGAACTCCGGATTGCCCGCAAACGTGATCTCGCCCGAAGCGTATTGCTGCGCCGGGTTGCATAGCTCGTAAAACCACAAAGCCCCCGCGTAATGATTGGCGCGACCATGGAATCCCAGCGTGTCGATCAACCAGGCCGTGCGCTCCGGCGCGAGCGAGATCGAGTGATCCGTATCCCAGTCGGTCGCGAAAGTGGTTGTTGGATTGGTGTTGAAAGCGGACAATGTGCTCGTGGGTAGCGCCAGTTCCAGAAAATCGAAATAGAAATACGAACCCGCGGCTCCGCAATTCGTGATTGTGACAGTGTGTTGCGTCAGCCCCGCGAACCGGCCCAGCGAGACGCGCACAAGCACGTCTTCGCCCGGGAGCGCCAGCACGACGGTCTGCGAGCCGCCGCCGTCCACTTGCACCGAGATCTGCCCGCCCGCGTTCACGCGCCGCGTTCCCAGGTAAAGGGTGTGTTCCGCGCCGGCCATGTAGGAGCAGGTGAGTGAAGCCCCCGGCGTCGTCGTCCAGTGAATCGATCCGCCCGAAAAGTTGCCCCTTCCCTGGCTCCACTGGTTCTGCGGTGAATATGCGATCGCCGTGGCGTCGTCTTCGATCCGCCGGCTCCCCACGCCCGCCACCTGATACACGAGGTTGTTTCCCGTCACCGTCCAGTCGGTGACCACCACGGAATATTCCCCCCGCTCGAAATCTCCCGGCTGCAGATTGGCGGCCCACGTCCAGCGCATCTTTCGCACGCTGGTCGTCGGGACCGGCACCAGAGTCGTGCGGTCCGGGTCGATGTAGCCTGCAAGGGCGCTGAAATTCAGGTTCACTTGCCACTGCCGGGGCGACGCCCCGCCGCTGAACGTCGCCGACGCTGGCGACCACGTCTCCGTCCCCGCGCCATGCACCGTGCCGTACACCCCGATCCGATTGGCGTTCTCGCCGGCTTCCGACGTGTAAGTGAGCGTGATCTGGGCGCCGCTGGCGGCCGCCGTCACGCTGCCGTCCCCGAACTGATTGATGGCTCCGGCCAGCGCGCCCGCTGCGCTCTCCAGTGTGTCGCCTCCCACCAGGCAGTAGTTGAGATGTTGGTCCAGCCACGCCAGCTCGATGTAATCACCCGCGGCCGCTACACCCTGTAGCGTGAATTGTGCGGTCGCCGGCGTGTAGCCTCCGTCCGGCGCCGTTGCATAGTTCATCAGCGGCACGTCGTACAGCGTATCGGCGCCGTTGGTCTCCGTCCAGATGCGCAGATAAGGCCACTCCACCGTTGGATAGAGCGCGGAATCCATTGGAATGCAATTCGTGCGGGCTTCCTGATAGCTGAGCTGAACGCCGCTCAAATCGCCATCCGGAAAATTACGCAGGGCCGGATGCTCGAACACGTTGTCGCGGTTCCATTCCACCACCGTCCAATCGAACTGCTGCCGCCAACTGCCCGACACGGTGAATCCGTTCGCGCTGGTCTGGCTAAGCGCCGCCGCCGCCGTCGGCCGCTGGAAATAGCATTGCAGGTCCCGGTCGGGCCGCAACTTGGTCAGTTGTTCCGCCATTAGAGTCGGATCAGCACCGTGAGATTGGCGCCCGGATATGTCTGTCCCACCGCCGTCACCGCCGCCGTCACCTGTGCTCCCATGGTCAGCGGAGGCAATATGTTGCCATTGACGCTGCTGGAGAGCGTCGCTCCGGGCTGAAACGTCAGCGCACAGTACAAGGCGCCGTTCACGTTCACTTGCACCTGAACCACCGCATCCGCCGCTGTTCCCAGAACCGCATATACGTCACGCACCGTGTGCGACGCTTCCAGCACAATCGGTGGCGCCACGCACTGTTCCACCGCCAGGTATCCATCCACCTGGATCGAGTATTGCCCGCCCGAAAGCGTTCGCAGCCCGTTGTCGTCGTTGTGGGTCAGGTTGATCGCGGCTGTTGTGCTGTTCCCTATGTCATTGGTCACGAACAGCTCCGCACATCCCACGCGCACATCCGGCAGTGCCACTGGATAGCTCCAGTTCCCGCAATACGGACTGCCAAAAAAATTCGCGGGAAATGGCGCGATCACCGTCTGGCTCGCCAGGTGGTAAACCAGCGCCAGCGCCGTGTGGGTGGTCGCGGTCGTGCCGTCGATCCCGCGTGCCACGCCGTACTCGGTGCCGCCGTTCTCGACCGCCGTCACTCGAAGGATCTCGCCGTCGATTTGCAGCGTACTCCCCGCTACAGCCGGACCTGCCGCCCCCAAAGTCAGCGTCTGATCACCCGCTCCCATGCCGCTTGCCAACTGCGTCGTGGGCGTGCCCAACAGTTCATTCCAGTAGTACAGCGTCAGCGTGCCCGAGGAAATCGAGCTCGTATTCGTCAGGTCGGTGAATGAAACGCCGCTCAATACCGCGGTGCCGCCGGCCGTTCCCGGACCCATTCCAAAGAACGGCTGCGGCGGCACCTGCGTGTCCGCTCCGCCCGAGCCTCCAATCGTCCAGCGCGTCACCGTGCAGAGCTCCGGTGAGCACTCCACATCGTTGACGTTGGCCGAGCGCCCGGTAATCTGCACCACCTCGCCCGACCGGTTGGGAATCGCAAACTGCACCGGGCTGCTTTGGGTCACTGCGCCGAAATGCCACCCCGCCTCGGCCACCGCAAAGAAACTGGTTGCGTCCGGCTCGACGGTCCATGGCGGGGCAACCGTCAAGCTCGTCGCGTCGTTCGCCGTCACCGTGCACTCCTGCCCCGCGCCTGTGCCGCGGGTGATCCGCGCCGTCATCCCGCGGTAACCGTTCACCGCCATCTGCAGCGTTCCGTTTGCCACCGAAGCAGGCGTATGCGCGGTCACCGCAATTTCCGGCTGCAGTTCCGAGCGCCAGTAGAAATTGGCGTGATCGAAATTCGAATCGGGCGGCGCCATCAATTGATCGGCAAGACCTGTATCGGTAAACTGCGCTGCCAGCGGTTGGTTCGAGGCGATTCGGTACATCAGCGCCGGCGTCTTGCCCCGATACACATGAAAAGCCGCGGTCCCCGATGCAAAGCTCAGGCTGGTCAGCGTCACGGAACTGCCGTCGTTCACCACCGCCGCGCGCACCAGGAAAGAAAGCGGGCTTTCGTCGCCCGCGCTGTCCTCGCCGGAAACGGCATAGTACAGCGTCTGCCCGCCCTGCAATGTTCCGCCGCTGCCAACCGCCGGCGAAAGATTCAAGAGCGGCATCCCGGGTCCGGCGCCCACAGCGATGGCCGGCGGTACGAAACTGACCGTCACGCTCGTCTCTACCGTGCCATCGCTACTCGTGGTCGCCGTCTCCTCCAATCCAAACTGCACGTTGCCATTGGCGTCCAGCACGCTGCCCACCAGGGGCCGCGGCACGCCCACTGCGGAGTTGCCGCCTTGGCTGGTTCCCGATCCCGAGGTTACCTGCCCGTTGGTGTCGTCGTACCAGGCATCGTCGTGGATCTGCGCCGTGATCGTCGTCGTCCGGTAGTTGGTTGCCGGCGAAATCTTCAAAACCCGGAACGGCTGGCGGTTCAGTCCTTCCTTCTGGTACGTCACCGTGATCAGGTCGCCCGGCCGGACTCCGAAGACCTTTATGCTCGTCTGAAACTCGATGTAGGTATTCCCGTGAATCGATTTGTCGAGGTTGAATTTCAGCATCCGCGCCGCCTGATCGTACTGCGGCAGCCCCAGCGCCATCAGCGTCGAGGAAACCTCCTGCCCCACCAGCGCGATATCGTCCGCGTCTACCATCTCGTAGCTGTCCTGCTGGTAACCGTTGAGCGCATCCTGAAACTCCACCGTCATGCGGTTCGGAGTGTCGGCGATGCTGCGCGATGTCAGCGTCACGCTCGGTTCCCCGTTCGCCTTCCGCAGAATGCCGGAGAACCCGGTGCTGCCGTCCCCGAATTCGTAGCTCGGCCACCCGCCATTGAGCGGCTCCGTGCTGTTCGACCCCACCGCTTTAGTCGGCATCTGCAGCGCCGCCGCATTCTCCACGTTGAGCTGCAGCGCGCCGCCGGCTTCATAGGTCAGGTACAGCCGCGCGCAAGTGCGGACGCCTCGCACCAGGTCGCCCGCGCTGCGCCGGTTCTGCAGCACCAGATTGCATTGAAAACGCGGCAGCGAGATCGTGTTCCCGTTGGGGTCGATGACGTTGATCGCTTCGTCGCAATACGCCGCCGTCTGCGCGAAGCTGACGATGTCGATCTCCGCCGCCGCCCAGCCGCTCCTTCGCAGCACGTCCAGCAGGATCCACGCCGGGTTGCTGGAAAATTGGTCGCTGACATAAGCCCCGTCCCCGCCGTAGACCGGCACCAACAAACCTTGTACCAGCACTTGCACGCTGGGTAGCGAGTTGCCGTTATTGAGCTGGTTCGGAACCACCACCGAGAGGTACGCCATGCTGCCGTATGGATCGCCGGCCGGATTCCCGCCGGCGTCCGTGAAGTTGGGGTCCAGGCAGCCGTCCCGTGTTCCCAGCGTCTCGATGTTATACCAGCCCGAGCCAGTCATATTCTGTCCGTTGACGCCTTGCGGAATCTCCACGCCGCTCACCAGCACGGTCACTACGCCTTGCATCTGCCCGATTCCCAACAGCACCTCCATGCGGGTCAGGTTTCCGTCGTTGCGCGCAAACACCACGTCCGGTGCATACCAGGCCGTGCCGTATACCATCGGCACATAGTCGTTGTAACGTGCCTGGTTGACGGACAGGTTGGATGCCGTCCAGTCTTTGCCGTATCCGCGAACCTCTATCACTGGAGGAACAAACTCGAGGCCGCCGAATCTCGTGAACATTCCTCGCGCCTGGCAATCCGAACGCGCGTATCCGCACGTCGTGTACGGCGCGCTTCCGTTCATGGCCCCGCTGCCTCCGGCAATGTCTGGCGAGTAGCCGCAGCGGTAATACATCGAGTACTTGCCGTAGGCTCCGCCATTCACGCCTTCCGCCCGCTGATCCGCCGTCGCCGGAAAGTCCCATGGGCAGCGGCGTTGGATGCGCACTTCCGGCAGCATCAGCCGTTGCAGGTTCATCCGGTTGTTGGCTGTCAGCCGGAGAGTCGCTTCCTGGATTTGGTCCGGCGGGTTGCAGATCCCCTGGAATACCACTTGCGTGTCCGTCAGCGGAACGTTGTTGCGCAGGTCGTAGAACAGGAAGCTCACCGTCAGTGCCGCTCCCTTCCAGCCGCACGCGCGCTCGATCTCCGAAAAGTGCGAATCGGCGTTGGCCAGCACAATTGAAATGCGCGGGCTGCCGTCAACCCCTTGGTCGGAAGCCGTCTGGATGTCGAACGCACTGTGCTGCAACACGCGCGCCGCATATGCCGTCTGCCCCACGGTCACTGCATGGGTGCTCCAACTTTCGGTCTGCCCGTTGGACAGCGCGCAGTCGAACACCATCAGCGGCGTATCCACTACCGTTTGTTCTTTGAGATCAGAGATGGCTTGCATAAAGGATATTCACCGTAGCGGAATGGTTATTCACGTTCTCCGTCGTAAAGGTGAGCGCATCGTCACGCAAGCGCGCGGCTTCATAGACGCCCCCCGTCGTGCTTGCTTTGTACTTGGAAGGAGCGCCCTGCGGCTCCGCTTGCAGCCCGTACACATTGATGGCCGCCCCGGCCGGGAGTTCTAAACCGAGCACGATTGACGCCGATGACGCGGCTCCGCTTCCGGTGAATGCCATGCGATTCCAACCCGTTTGGACCGGTTGTGTGGAACGGTTCGCTCCGATCAACATCGTCACGGTTGTTGCCGCGGCTGCTTGTACCCACGCGCTCAGGCAGAACACGTATCCTCCCGGCGCCGCCAGCGTCTGCGTGATGCTTTGCGCACCGGTGCCGGAGTTCGTCAGGAGCCAGGCGTTGTTCCCGCCCGTCGGGTCGGCCACGCCTCCGGTCTTGGCCAGGAAAGAGCCGAGGCTCCACACGGCGTTCTCCAGGTCGTCGCTCCACGCGAAGAGATTGCCGGCCGGATCGAGGAAAGTGAATCCGTTGAGCGTTCCTTCCGCCGCCGCGAAGAACTGCTGGAGCGCTGCCAGTTCGCCGTCGCTCAATCCGGCGTACTGCAATTGCCACTCGGTCAGTGCCCCGCTTGGGTCGGCCAGCTTGATCGCGCTTCCATCGGCCGCCGTGTTCACCACGGTCCGCTGTCGCCATCGCTTCTGAATCGGGAACTGGCTCAGCGCCCCGGTTGTCAATTGTGGGTATACAAGCATGCGTCTATCCCCGGTTCTCCACCACCGTCAGCGATGTCGTGCCGCGCATTTCTGCCTGCCAGGTCAGATCCAATTCGTCGCTCGCCAGGCTGCAATCGGGGTATACCGTCCCATCCCACGGATCGGTAAACGCGAAGCTGCCGAACTGGCCCTGGTTATCGGCGAAGAACTGCTCGATCGCCGCCATTTCGCTTTCGTCCAGCTCGTTGAGCTTGATGATCCAGCGATCCAGCGGCCCGGCCGAATCGCGATACCGTTGTTCCGTACCGTCCAGGAATCGCAGCGCCTGGTTCCGATACCGCGCCGTCTTCGACGCCGGGTACTGCGCCACGGCGTTCGTCTTGAGCGTGGGAAAGGTCGCCATATCAGAGGTCGCTCACCACGTCGTTAATCGAACTCATATTCAGCATGGCGTTGCGGACCGCTTGTGCAATGTCGCTGCTGTGATCCAGGAAGGATTGCGCATCCATTGCCTGCACGTTCACGGTGATCTGCGACGCCGCCGACGCTGGCGGCGAGGCTGCCGCCGACGCTGGCGACGCTGATGACGCTGGCGACGACGATGACGCCGCCGACGCTGTCGCCGGCGCCCCATTGTACGTCCTCGGCGTGCCCATTTGGTCGTAATCCATGTCGCTCGTTCCGCTGCCGGTGTCCGCGCCCTCGAAGTCGATCTTGTCCGGCATGGCGTATTTGGTCAGCGGCGCCGGCGTGCTATCGCCCCCGCTGAAGAGCCCGATCAGCCCGGTCACCAGCGGGATCACCCCGAGCCCGCTCTCCATCACCGTGGTGACGATGGATAGCGCCTCGCTCGCTCCGCTCTTCGACGCGTTCGAACTGGTTTCCGCCGAGTCTTCCGACAGGCCTCCGCCCATTTGCTGGGTTACGCCATGCAGCGATGCCGCCAGCTCGTCGCTGGCGCTGGTGATCGGTTCCAGGGCTTCCGCCTGGCTGCCGGCTGCATTCGCGAAAACATCATAGAGTGTGTCTTGTGTTGTGCTGGCCATCTTCCATCTCCGCCGCAAGCGCCTTTTCTAAAATGACGAATGCCTCCACCTGCCGC
>OBLU010003694.1_pt1 | contig 13861 bp, 8 predicted proteins | sample 1518681 | NCBI WGS metagenome assembly OBLU01 (sample SAMEA3539304, study PRJEB22396) | soil metagenome | biome: tundra; feature: field; material: soil | place: USA | collected 2010-05 | depth 0.15 m
CGATACCAGTTCTCAGAGCCAGTGAACTGGCGGAGTTGAGCTTCGGAGAGTGTTGCTGTGTTCGTCATGTTATGCCTCTTTTCCTTGAAGTGACCCCAACGGCGGGGCAAGAGAGGCACAAAATGCTGCCGAGCATAGCGCAGCAGTCATAGCTTTTTGGGGGGACCGTGACCGCAGGGCATGGGGGAGCCAAAACAGCGTCATTGACGGCAAGCGGCGGCGGCTAAAGTGCCATCCGCCCGCCGTTCATTCGGTCACAGAATAGAGGCCAGTTTGAACACAGCAATCAATTCGAGTTCGGAGCCTGGAAGCGGTATCCCCTGACTAAGCCTCTGAACGTGGCACTGACCTAGTGATTTTCCACGTCGAGAATGGCTTTATCGAATTCTTTCTTGTTTGCTAGGACCACCGGTGTTTCGCGAGCGTTATCCATGGCAGTCGCAACATCCAGTCGCAATCTCTTCCTGAAGTAATACAGGAGCGCTTTGCGAACGGGAACAGCAATTTGTCCTTTTTTCATGCAGTAGTCCTGAGCAATAATGTCCTGCTGACCTTTACTAAGCAATGGATTTGGCACGAGGACAACACTGAAGAACTGACACCAATCCACATCTTGGTTGGCAGACAACTTTTGTGTGTCATCGCCTTCGCTGTCTAGGCAGCGCGACAATATAAAGTCCGTAAATTTGTTGTCCGTATGGCAATACGCCCTAACATGCCATCTCAATCCGTCATTCCCCAACGCGTGAGGACTGATCCAGCGCCACATAGGCTTAGGCCTTCGGGGGTTCATTGATTGGTACAGGATTTGTATGGCCCGCTGCCTTCTAAGGGCACCGAGGAGTGAGCGCAATACATTCACATCAACCCTACGATGAGGAATCGGCATGACTTCGGCAGATGCAACGTTGAATAACCAAGTATCGTCCTGCTCGACGGTGTGATCAGCGACGCTTCGAAGCTGAGTTAGATAGCGATCCGCGTCTGGGACAAAAAAGACTGGTTGGAATGTGCTTGCTGCTACGTAGCGTTTGGCGCTCTTGTCATATAAAAGATTTCCAGGTGCTTTCGTTGCATAGAGGGTGAGGTCTTTGGATGCTTGAGGAACCGAGACACCAAACCGATCAGTGATGTCAGAGCGGTTGATACCGCCCTCCCAGTACAAACGAAAATCCACAAACTCTAGTCTCTGCTCCAGTCCCCAGCGCATTCATTTCACCTTTTCCAAGGGGAAACCACTTCTTTACCCCATTACGTGATTGTACTAGAACCATCGCGATTAGCGATGGGTAGTGTTTCGTTGCCCATTGTGTTACACTACCCATCAGAGTATCAGTTGAGAGGGGGATGGCGCTATGCCTCAAGGCTTTGAAATAGATTTTCTACCTGTCGGAGAGAATTCGTGCAGTGGAGACGCGATCTGCGTTCGTTACGGCTCGCCGGAAACCGGCTTCACGATCAATATCGTTGACGGCGGGTACGCGTCAACAACAGAAACGATCATTGAGCACCTTAATAATCATTACGGACGCCCTAGACGAATTCACAATGTAGTTCTTACACATGCCGACCGCGATCATGCTGCCGGGCTCATCGGGATTCTTGAGCAGTACGAGGTGGGAGCCTTGTGGATGAATCGTCCATGGTTATATGCGGAACAAATCATTCATCATTTTCACGGGAACTGGACAATCCCAGGTCTCGTCAGTCACCTGCGGGATGAATTCGACAAGCTCGTTGAATTAGAGGGCATTGCGATCCGAAAAGGCATTCCGATCTATGAGCCTTTTCAAGGAGCGCAGATCGGGGAGTTTGTAATTCTCGCTCCATCGAGAGAACGCTACGTTAGCCTCATTCCAGATCTCGACAAGGCTCCGCAGACTTATACGGAGACGGCGCTTGATTGGTTCGTCGAAGTTGCCAAGAAAGCCGTGGCGTTTGTCAGGGAAACGTGGTCTGGCGAGACTCTTTCAGACAACCCGGTGCAGACGAGCGCTTCGAATGAGAGCTCAGTTGTACAAGCAGCTCTCATTGACGAGAAACTGATTGTCTTGACGGGTGACACCGGGCCTGACGGTCTGACTGAAGCGGCAGAATACCTTGCACGGCTCGGATCATTTCAACCATATTTCTTTCAAGTACCGCATCACGGAAGTCGTAGAAACGTAACGCCGACAGCATTAAACCGCTGGTTGGGCGCGCCACTCGCCGATCCCAGTCAGTCAAGAGGGGTTGCCTACTGTTCCGCAGCTGCAGAGGACCAAGACCACCCTCGTAAGAAGGTCGTCAATGCGTTCATTCGCCGAGGGTATCCAGTCCACACTACCAATGGGGTTGCGAAGTGTCACCGAAACAACATGCCTATGCGTCTCAATTGGGGCTCATCCATTGCCGAGCTGTTCTCTTGGGAGGTTGAGGAATGAAAAGCGCGCGAAGTCTCGCAACGGGATTCAGCTTTGACAAGTACACGCGGCAGGCTAGACTAAAGCCTTCCTTGTTCGTAATTCTTCCAGTTTTTGCGATGGTAGCGGTATGGCTCCCAAAAGTCTGGACACTCTTAGGGGGGCTTGCCGCAATTATCTCGGCATGTGGCTTATCCATCTTGCTCGCAGAGGTGGCGCGTTTTCAGGGGCGAAAGGTGGAGCGTGAGATGATCGCAGCAAACGGTGAGAAGTTCACCACCATTTTTCTTCGACACCGTGATTCAACCATAAGCACTGCCACAAAGAAAACGTACCACGACTTCCTAATGAAATCCTCCAAGAGAAAGTTGCCGAGCGTTGAGAGCGAACAAACAGACCCGGTGGCCGCTGATGATTGCTACCGAGGCGCGGTCGAATGGCTACTGGAAGCAACCAGAAGCGAGAAGCGTTTTCCTCTGGTTCGGGCCGAGAATATTTCCTACGGATTTCGTCGCAATCTGCTAGGTCTAAAGCGCCCCGCTGTGCTTCTTATCGCGTTGTGTGTGGTAGCGAATGTATTTTTCAGTATTCGAGATTTTCAAGTTGACCCTACGCGAGTTTGCGCAGGCTCTTTGGTTTCTTTAGCTCTATTAGCTGTCGGTCTTGTTTGGCAGATCATAATCAAAATGTCATTCGTCGAAGACGCCGGCCGAACCTTCGCTCTTCGACTCTTGGCCCAATGCGATGTTTTGGAAATTGAAAAGGCAGCTAAGGGAAGGAAGGAGCGCGCCGTTGCGGAAACATGAAAACACGAGTAGCCGGTGATCAAGAATGCAGTCGGCGTACATCTCCATCACGCCGACTTCCGGGCGCGAACAACTGTCTCCTCTAGGCTGTGTCGTACAACTTCCAGATGGCCTGACGCTGCGAGTTGCTCTGGAACAATTCGACTGATCTGAAATGGGAACAGACCCGGAGCGTTAACCAGACTTCGAAAGTCCGAGACACTATCCGGAGCCGATCGAACAGCACACTCCAAGAGCCAAACACCCAACCTGGAGTCCACCACTGGGAAGGGGGGCGCTGGAGAATAGTCCCCGTTCCGGGCCGAATCCGTGATCACGCCCCAATCTGCGAATGCTCGAAGCACGTACCGCGCCGATCTTGCGACCGCTTCCCTCTCGCCCAGCAACTCCCTGACGCGGCGCTGAACGTGCGTCGGAGCCGCAGTGCCTTGGAGTCGGAACAGCCTGCCTGTTACGTCTGCCACTACTCGCCAGAACGGATAAACAGCCATAGTCATACCCCAGTGCAGCGGTAGCCGTTCCACACGGCGCGTTCCTTGCAGGAGATCAATGCCATCTTTCCGCAACTCCCGAAGCGACGGCGGTACGCGAACCCAGGTTCTCATCAGAAGCGTGATAGTTTTTTCCCGACTACCGCGCAGAGCCTCGCTACCCACGGAGAGTTCGTCTTTCAGCCGTTCACGCAGCGCCGCGTAGATGTCTGCATCGGACATGCCCGCCAGCACGAGATCCAGAGTCTCATCCAGCCAACGTAGTTTAACGGTCCGGTTATATCCGATCATGCGCTGGCGATCGATCAAGACTTTCCTCCCACCACCCGAATGAATGGAACAATTGTCTCTTCAAGCGTAATGCCACCATGAGCAACGGTCCGATACCCCTCTGATACAAAAGCGCTTCGGTCAGCGGACAAAAGAGGCAGGAAATCCTCCGGAAGCCCGTTGGGTTTCCACGAAATGGCAGCCGGAAACCTAGCCGCGACATTGGCGCGTAGTACAGGGTCGGAATAGATCCTTGCGCGTTCTCCACGAATGTCGGCGGTGACCCCCTCGTTCGGCCTTCCGCAGCCAACGGACTCAACATTGCCGTGATCCGCGGTTAGAAACACAACGAATCCGTCTGAGAGTAACAGATCCAAGAGCGCAGTCAGGAATCCTTCAGCCGCCCACTGTCGCACCTGGCTTTGCATTCCCGCAGCACCTAACTCCATGCCGTGCATGATACGGTCGACCTTATCAACCACAGCGCCGATGACTTTGAGCTTGGGCTCTGATAATGTTTCTTCGACCGCTTTGAGTGTTGGCAGATCTCCCAAGCCTTTCAAATAGGCGATCTCGTGACTTGCCAAGCCGTGATCTACCCAGAATTGCTCCCAGAGGCTCGCTTCCCTGCCAGTTGAGAAGATGCTCGATGGGAAATAGAGCGGCGCTTTCCCGGCAAAGATAGCCTGCCGGGAAACACTCGTGATGGTTGGCACCCAAGCGAATGTTGCGTTTTCTTCGAATCGCCACGCGGGGCGCTGGTGGCTGATTTCCTGCTGTACGGTTAGCCACTGGTCAAACGCCAGTCCGTCCACAACAACAAGGGCAACCTTAGCTAGGTCATTTCGTTGCGCGAAGAGAAAACGCGCGATGTGATGCACCATCACTGGCGGGCTTGACGGTAAGCTGTAAAGGCTGCCGAACCGCCTTTGGAGCCACTGACTGAAACGGAGGTCGACCTCAGTGCGAATGTTGAAGACTCGTGTCGCAACGTCTGGGGCGGAACCAGCGCCCGCTTCGGAAACCAGCAGATTCACTTCCGCCCAGATTCTGGCGAAGGAAAGCCAGGTGCCGTGCCGGGCGTCGTCCCCCGGCATTTCACGTTCAGCGACATCGAGAAGTGCTCGGAAACGGCGATCCCGGTCATGTTGCGGATCGTGGCGTATACCCGCTGCGGCCCATGCTTGAGGAATCCCTGACCAATCGACGGGCTGCAGCAATCCCTCTACGAAAAGGTTGTCAATGTAAACCCGAATGTCAGGGTGATCGAAAGGAAGATGCGCAGGGCCTTCCAGAGTTAAGGAAGCATCTCGGGATTCCGCCCGGCCGCTCAATTGGCCAAGGAACACTGGCCAGCGCTCCTGCAGAAAGGCGTAGAACAAACTGCGGTCAGTGAAGAGTTCTCCGAGTTGCCAGCCCAAAAACCGTCCATCTTGATAAAGGACCTGCACGAGCCGCTCTACGAACACTGGTGGAATCGACTGAAGCCGATAGTGTCGGCGCAACAACATGCGGAGGATGTCAACATCAGACTTAATCAACTCCGCCGCGATCTCAAAGACATGCCGGATGATGAAGTCTTTTGTGGCATTCTCGCCCAGTACTCCGGGGCCGAAACGACGCTGAGCCTCATACAACAGGTCAAAATACTGCGGCTCCAGGGCGCGCAGCACTGGATAACTGAAGTGTGGGAACACATCCGCCAGCGAAAATGAGAGCTTCAGCGCGTTAGAGAGAACATCAAAGGGCAGCTTGACGAGGGAAGAGGCGCCATCTCCTAAGAGTACTATCAGATCGATTTGTTCGCCTGCATCCAACCGAGAGCGGAAGCGGGACTCGTAAGCGAACCGGAAAGAGATCGAATCTTCAAATAAGAGCGATTCGAAGCCTCGTTCGGTAAGAGCCTGGCTGAGGAAAGGTTCCGTAAGCAATCTGTCCGGATCGGCAACGGCTGTGATCGGCTGCACCCCCGCCGCAAACTCTTTCAGTATTTGTTCGCGCCAGTCACCCATTGCCGAGACCCTCCACACGGATTATCAACCGCGGAACAAGCTCCGGATGGACTTGGTCACGTGATTCCGATTCGATGTCCCAGGCCGTTTCTTCGCGGGCAATCTCATTTAACCGATGCTGGCGGACGGCAGGCAACCCGATCCGCTCGATCGAGCGACGCCGGGCCTCGAAGGTATAACGTTTTTTTTCTCTATCCTTGTCGAGGCGGCCATGATGGAACCGCAATAATTCCTCATAAAGAGGATGGCCATGATGCTCAGCAGCGGTTGTTACTGCCGCGAAGACACTGGTGGACTCGCCTCCATCCAAGTAGCTGCGAGGAGTTGGCATCTGCTCCAGCAGCGACGTCCACACGTGCCGCGCAGTTGGAAGCAGCACGCGCCCATCGTCGTGCAGAAACAACGCGAGTATCCGCTCCTTGCACCATTCTGGACTACGAATTCCGACGGTCCACAGAGACCAATACCCTCGGATTTCCCATGGGATGCCGGTTACCTCGATAGATGGAATCGGCTGGCCAGGCACGAAACGCGGCACACGCGTAGCGATGCTGCGGATCTGGGTGTCTTCTAGCGTCAAGTGAACTGCCGACGGGTGGCTCTCCGCGTCTGCAACGGTGAAGACAGCGCATGGCGTGGTTGTTCCATCGGGCCACTGTAACTTCCAGCCAGCCTTGGCCTTCTCTGCCTTGCCACCGGCAGTTTCAAGATAGTTCACCGTCATCCTTTCAACCCAATAGGGCAGCGGATGGCCTAACAGTCGTTGTGCCTCTGACGGACTCAGCGCCGCCGTTTTGGTCAGTAAACTCGTGCTTCGCCGCATGGCCTCTGCTTGCGCCCGGACCTTGGCCAGAACCGAGTCCACTTTACTCTCGACGGCAAGAGGGTCCAGGATGGCGTCCCTATACAGCTCGTCGAAAATCTCTCCAGCATCGGCAGAATCGAGCACATCACCGGTTTTGTCGACGCCGAACTCGCGCAGAATAACTGCCAGCTTCTCCTCCAGAACCTCACGCACGCGGAATTCGACCGTATCCTCCAGAACAAGGTTCAGCGCCCGAACCACGTGCCTTTGGCCGATTCGGTCCACGCGGCCGATGCGCTGTTCAAGGCGCATCGGATTCCATGGAATGTCAAAGTTGACAACCACGTGACAGAACTGAAGGTTCAAGCCTTCTCCGCCTGCATCGGTGGACACCAAGATGCGTACTTCGCCCGCGAACGCCTCAAGAACTTGCTTGCGCGCATCCAAATCCATGCTGCCATTCAAACACGCGACCGAGAAGCCCCGTTCCGCAAGAAAGCTCCGGAGCATCTCCTGGGACGGTACGAACTCCGTAAACAACAAGAATTTCAAGTCCGGATCGGACTCTTCCTGCTGCATCCTGTAGACCCAATCGAGCAAATCTTCGGCCTTAGCGTCCGCTGTGGTTGCTTCTGTACGCTTCGCGAGGTCGAGCAGCAGTTGTACCTCGGCACGTTCATTTCGCAGCGCCTTCGTTCGCATACGGAGCAGCATCTCGATCTGCTCCTGACCATCCATGTCCGGCCATTCGTCGTCGAAGCCAGGAGGGAAAAGAGACAACTGCTCCTCTGGCGCTTGAAGCATCTCCAGCCTACGCTCCAATGTAGTCCGGATCGCGCGTGTAGAGGATGTCACTAAACGCTGCATCAGGATCAGCAGAAAGCCCACATAGTTTTTCTTTTCCCGTATCGCCTGGTTGTAACCTATTCGGACGTACTCCGAGATCGCTTCGTACAGTTGCCGTTGGAGCACATGGCGGTCGCTCCAGTGAACGGGCACCAACTGTGTACGCCGAGGCTTGAACAGCGGATTACCTTCAGCGTCGATTGCATTTCGTTTCTCGGTGCGAACCAAATACGGTTCCAACCGCTCCCTACTGACCGAAGCGGGATCGGGGAATGCCGTCCTGTCGAGAAGCGAAACCAGTCGATGAAAAGCATCCGTCTTACCCTGATGCGGCGTCGCGGTAAGGAGGAGAAGGTACGGTGCGGATTCAGCAAGTCCCTGACCGAGCCTGAACCTCGCCACCTGATCTGTCATCCCTCCCAGGCGGTGCGCTTCATCAATCACAATTAGATCCCAGTTTGCTGCCATCAGGTCTTCGAAGCGGTCCCGGTTGTATTCAGCGAGCTGTTCCTTGGACCAGCCGCGTCGGTTGTCGATGGGCTTCACTGCGTCCATGGGGCAGATAATCTGGTCATACATCTTCCAGACGTTGTCCTGGCCGGCTACGCGCCGGAAAGCCGGGAAGTCGCTCGGCAGGAGCAGCCTGAATACTTCACCGAAATGTGTCCGCATCTCGGCAGCCCACTGGCTTACCAAACCCTTAGGCGCGACCACAAGAACGCGGCGTATCAATCCACGCAACTTTAGTTCTTTAATGATCAAACCGGACTCGATTGTTTTGCCCAGCCCCACTTCGTCGGCCAGGAGCAGCCGGACCCGATCTGAGGAGACGGCCTTCAACAATGCAAGAATCTGGTGGGGAAGAGGAATCACAGACGATTCAATCGGCGCTAAAAGTGTGTTCTCGTCGAAAGCGTCCGCGACTCTCGCGGCAGCGGTGATATAGGCGATCTCATGTGGGGTAGTGCGGAGATCCTTGATCGGCTTCAACTGGCCCGGAGACACGAGAGCGATGGACTGAGCCTCTGGATACCAGACGCGCACAGCCGTCTGACCCCATGCATCGACATGCTCCAACACACGGCATCGTAGGCGTCGATCTTCATCATATAGCCAATCACCGCCCAGCAATTCCATACAACTCACATCCCAGTCAGTTCATGCAGACGACATCGGTCCGGGCAGGCGGCCCATCCACAAATATCACACTACCTGATGACGAGTTCGTTTTTCGGGCCGACGTTTGCGAATTCGATTGATTTATCCTTAAGTTCCCACAACATCAATCTATAGCCTGGTCCGTCCTTTGTCAGATGCGTTCTAAGCGCGCACGCACCATCATTTCGAGTCTTCTGTTCCGTGGAGTCTTGGCTAACTCGGAACGGTTCGACAGAGTTCTTCGGCTCACCCAACAAGATGCGAGCACAAGAATCGACCACACTCAATCGAGCCCCGAATCCATTCCGCTTCGCCGATTCGAGAAAGTGCTCGCCTGCGCAAAATTCCTTCACGGCTTCTCTTTTACCAGTTCCGGAAGTTAAGAGATCCTCAACCCGTGCATTGATGGCATCTCGTACATCGGCAGTTGTGGTCGCCCGCGCCCACAATTGCAAACAACCGACACTCTGCAATAATGACGCGCCGTGGAACGATACGGGAATAGCGCCGACAAGATCGAGTGGAAATTGCTCTGTAAGGCTGGCGATCGCTCCGGAACAGTCAATACCATTGATGCGAACAGCGATTTGCAACTCCTGACTCGCAAATGCCTCTTCTGGAGTTGATTTGGCGGAAACCATCAAGAAAATCTTCGCTCCGATCTTTGCCTGTTGAAAGCAGGCAACGACCGCCAAAGCGTGCTTGAAACCCCAAGCAATATCACCTGCCAAACGAGAAATGTAGATCTCTGGAATGACATCACATGTATCGTCTTCAAAATCGAGAAAGTCTACCTCGCACCTTTCTTCAAGATAGGGAGTTCGTTCAAGCACTTCCTGCGCGACCTTGCACACAAGATCAGGAGACAAATGATCGGCTTTGACGCTGGCAGCCATCCTTCTAAATTCATGTTCGTAGGGGTAGTAATCCTCTTGCAGAAGGGTCTCGAGGCATGCACGAGGAAAATGAACGGCCACATCCTGCCTTTGCAGAACATCTGACCACGACATTAGGTTCTTGACAAACTGATCGAGTTGCTCCTCCCGGTCGCAATAGCGAGGCAGGCAGACGAGGTACGGATCAACCAGAAGATCAGGAATGGCGGCCATCAAAATTTCCTCTCCCGAATGACTTGCCGCTTCTTCATCGCTTCCTTGAGAGTCTTCTCGGCCTCTCGCTGTGACTGATCGAAAAATCCCTCTGGCCAATCAGGAATGGCCCCGAACTCATTCACAACCACCGAGCGGAAAAATGACGTGTCCCCGCGTTTTTCGACAAAGTACATCTTCATGGCTTTGGAGAGCTCGCTCTTGGATTCAGCGGCCGCGCGAAAGCGAAGTCGGTTGATTAGGTACTCGCTATGTGTTTCCAAAATACACTGCTTGCCTAGAATGGCCATCGACAGGAAGAAATCTCCAAGAAGCGTCTGGACCTTCGGATGCAGGTGGAGTTCTGGCTGCTCGAATACCATTGTCGTGTCAGGTTCAGCAAGAAGGCACATGACCACGATGGGGAGTATCTGGCTAACTCCAACGCCAACGTGCGTCAAATCGTGGGGCTGAGACATGCCTGGAGGCACCACCTTGAGTTCGTGACCAAGCTTTCCCTTATCGACCGTCGTGACGGACTCGGCAACCCCGAGGTAAAGCAGCCAGTCTGTTACAGCGGCTTCAAGAGTACGCATTGACGTCGTCGGTTTTATGTCGGGTTGTGCGAATGATGAAGTAGGGAGGTACCGAATCCGCTTTCCCTTGTGCAGGTCTAAGACTGCCGCTGTGTATTCACCGCGGAGACCCACATCCAACGGATCGATTCCGGTTGCCAATGGATAGAGCGCCTTCGGCTCATCGCGAAGAGGCCCGAGATACTTGACCGCATTTGTAAAGAAATAGTCAAGGTACATGATGCCGTCCATTACGTCGGACGGTGGCTGATTTGGAATGACGATGAAACGATTGGGCTTGCCTTCTTTGAACGCGGCGACGAGTTTAGCAATCAAGCCTGGCGCTGTCTGAATGCGCTTTCGTATCTCCATTCGACGCCCCAATGGAAGGCGCCTAATTTGCGTGCTCCAATCGCGAAGCGTGACAGGAGACGAAGCTTCGCCGATGTCAAGACTTACGAGGGGAGTTTCCGGAAGAATCTCTGGCATCAGCTTCCCGCCGAGCAACTCTTTCAAATTCGCGACCGCCCCCTCCGGAATCACTACGTCTCGATCTGGCACGATCCGACGCCGAATTCCACGTGACGGCTCTTCACAGATGGCGCTGACCATCGCCCGCGCCTCCTCCTCCGCTAGATTAATTCGAAGCCCCAAAGTCTCTGGCAAAAAGTGCCGCGTAATGCAGCCAACCGGCTCGGCTGTCGAATACTCGGTCTTGATGTCCTGCAAAGAATCTTCGTCCAGGCTAACGTCAAGCTCCAGACTCTTCCGTATCACGTCATTTTCCGGCTCCTCCATTCCGAGAACGCGAATCTTCTCTGCCACGTTGTCTGCGCTGGATAGATTTGCCCGCCGGGTCTCTATCCAAGCCTTTGTATCGATGTTCTCTTCTCCGCGAGCAATGACTTCAACACGGCAAGAAAACAACTGGGGCTGCAACTGAAAGAGATCACGCTGAGGGCTGTCAACACTTGCGTCGAACGCCAATTCACATGACACCGCTTTGAGCTGATCTGTATTTCGTCCATAGAAGATCATTCGTCGGCCAGTTGATTGCGGACCTTCAAGCGTCATGATCGGACTATCTCCGCGCGGTTCACACTCGCAACCGATCACAATTTCATTTGCATCCCCACCGTATGATTTCAAGTCGTCGAACTGACCTAGCCTCGTGAGCGAACCGTTCAGCACAACAGACCGCGACCGTACTCGATTAGAGAGAGTCTGGCTAAGCAATAGGAGAGATTGAATCCAGGTACTCTTACCACTGCTGTTAGGACCTGCGAAGATCGTAAGTGGTCCAAACTCCAGACTCGTGTCGGCTTTCACCGACTTAAAATTGAAAAGTCTCCATCGTGTGATCATGACTGCCTCCCCGCCCGCGTGAGACTGTTCGTATACCACATCAGCAACATCGGGTCTTCTTGGAGCACATCTTCAGGGATCTTCTCGGCAACTTCCAAGATTGCGTCGTAGTCGTTTTGCTGCCATGCCGATCGGAAGCCGGCGCGAACCGCTTCGAGGCGGAACACTTTAAGCTTCTTTTGTTTCAACTCACGATACTCAGCAAACTCGCGCAGCAGGCCCTTTTCTCGACTTTTCTGAACGTCCGCTTCTTTAGCTGGGTCAGCAACGTAATATCTGCCCTTCGCCTTTCCCATCAGCTCTTGAGAGCCTTTAGACAACTTTCTAAGGTCGTGATAATTAGTAGAAAGATAGCTATGAATCTGACTAGGAACCTCACCGTCGCCCCCATAATACAAAAAGTTCTGATCAAGAAGCTCTCTTAGTTCCAGGGACTGTTCATGCTTATCCCAGCCCGCTATCTCCCTGAGGAACTTCGGATGGAGGTCCTGGAATGTCTGCGGTGCCCCAAGCAGTTGTTGGCGCAGCCAGAGGATCGCACTGGACTCGTTTCGAACAAAAATCTCAAGCTGCTTAAATTCTTTGGCGACCATTCGAGCACGATCATATTCGGATATCTGGTCAGGCAAAAAGTACATGCCGTCGCGGTCGGAAAAACGCTCTGCAAGGCCGACATGGAATTCTCCTAAGGAAAGAGGCACCGTCACGCCCCTTTGGACATGGAATGCAACCATTCGGTCATAGAGACGATAGACTTGCCTTTCTGCTGCGACTTCGACTTGCCCCGTCCGCGATTCAACAACTGGTAACTGGCGAAGATGCGTTCGCACAAAGTCCCAGGCCCCTTCTGGCGTACCCCTTTCAAGCTCAAATCGCTGCTCCAGCCCACCGTTCGGCCTGTAAGCTGAAATGATCAAGTCCTGTTTCACGGCGTTCGCACTGTTCACTTGCTGATACGATCCTTGCTTCTTATCCAATGTGCGGACGTCCGCGATCACGAAGCCTGCATCCTGCAAGGCTTCCTGAATTGCGTTCCAAACGCTGTTTCTTGAGTTATGGAACTCTACAGTCATCCACCTGCCAGGCTTTAACACTCTGAAATATTCTTGGAAGCATTTCTGCATCAGCAGCTGATAATCGGTCAGGTTCTTCTTCCTAACATTGTCTACAATTGCCTCGTGTCGAGCGTTAGTGAAGACTTTATACCAAGCCTCAACGAAAAAGTTTAGATCGGAATAATAGATATTTTCTCCGAATGGAGGATCAGTGAAAATGTAATCAACGCATTGATCCGGAAGCCTCACGTCGGTGGCCGACGAAGTTGCGATCCAACTAACGCCACGACCTGGGGTATATCCGGAGAACGCGGCAAGAATTCGATTGAGCTTATTTGCATAGGCCGTAAACACCGATGGCTCACTCACCATTTGTGGAATGTAGAAAACGCCTGTTAGAGGATTGTATGGAAATGAGACATCAGGCCTGTATCTATTTCGCACTGAGAGATTAACGAAATGACTGTCTAGCCAAAAGTCAATGAGAAGTCTGACACGAACGTCCTTCACCTGCTGTGCTCTTTGCCAAAGAGCGCCAAGGATGTGCGCCGTTCGGGGAAAGAAGAAGTGGTGCATGTGCGTTATAGCCGAAGGCTGCATTCGTCCGACTCGGGTCATCTGCATATCTGGAAGCTTTGTAGACGGTATTTCAGAAGGCAGTGGACGCTCACTCAACTGCTTGAGCATTTGCAAATCGGCATCGTCTGGGATCTTTTCAAACCTATTCTTGCCAACGCTATAGTTAATTAAGCGCGGAACTCTTCGGGGCATTCGCACGGTCTCACTTAGCACGGAATCGTATCGGCTTTCATATGATGGAACCAAGTTGGTCTTGCTTAGCAGAGATCCACAATGCGGGCAAGGAAATTCTTGCGACACTGCTCTTGTCTTGGGATCAAAAGCGGCGTCCATAACAGCCCGTGGTGCAAGTCTAGGTTCGTTTTCCGGATTTTGTTGGAGTATCCACAGGGATCGTTCGTAAGCTGTA
>OBLU010003695.1_pt1 | contig 13859 bp, 14 predicted proteins | sample 1518681 | NCBI WGS metagenome assembly OBLU01 (sample SAMEA3539304, study PRJEB22396) | soil metagenome | biome: tundra; feature: field; material: soil | place: USA | collected 2010-05 | depth 0.15 m
ATATCGCTTCCGTGCACCCGGGTGTATCCGTCGAAGACGTCGTGGCGGAATACCGGCTGGAATCTGCGGATTGCCGAGGCACTTGGAGAAACTCCCGCGCCGACAGCCGAAGAACTGGCGGTGCTCCGCGACTTCGACAGAGAAGGTTTCTGGACAAAAGCATGACTGGCTGTGCAGTAAGTCTCGCGGCGCGAAATCGAACTGCTTTGAGGCGCCTGGGGTAACGCCAGCGAGCGTCACGGCGGAAATCGTCTCTTTGCCTTCGCTGAAGACGACCCTCCGTGCGTGGAGGAAGGTGGTGATGTCGTGCTCGTCAGGATCAACGGCAGAACGCAAACCATTGCAGCGGAAACGGTGACTATTGCAGAGTTGCTTACCCTTAACCAAGTAGCAAGTCCGGTCATGGTAGCCGTGCAGTTGAATGGTGAATTTGTGGAGCTGCCCGCCTACGAGACCACACTGGTGCGAGACAACGACGAAATGGAGCTTGTGTACTTCCTGAGTGGGGGGCGGTGAAGGAGTTCAACACCAAATGTGCGCATTCGCGGTGGCACAGGATCGATCAACCCACGCTACTCCTCCGAACGCCAGCACCGCAATTTACATCACTCACGTCGCCGTAATCGACACCGAAACTGGCCAAGAGGCTCAGGACCGCACCGTCATCATTTCCGGCGATCGAATTTCGGAGGTAAGAGACAGCAAAGGTCTAAAAGCGCCGGCGGGCAAGACGGTAGTGGATTTACGTCACTAATGGTGTCACCGGTGTTCGGGAGATGTTCGGCCCTCCAGATCCCAACAGGTTTCGGGCAGAGTTCGCCGCGAAAACAATCGTCGACGGCAATTTTCCCCGCTCGCCAGATCGATCATGGTGAATACGCCCGAGGAAGCCCGTCAAGTCGCGGATGACCAGAAGCAGAAGGGCGCGGACTTCATCAAGGTATACGACCCGCTGTCCCGGGATGCGTACTTCGCAATCATGGACGAGAGCCGGCGCCGAAATATTTCAGTGGCGGGGCACGTGCCCTTCACGATTAGCGCTTGGGAAGCGACTGCAGCCAAACAAACAAGTATCAAGCAGCTGCGCCAAATCCCACTCGCGTGTTCGAGCCGCGAAGAAGAACTATGGCCCAAAGTGGTGGTGACGAAGTCGAAAAAAGAACGGGCCCAGCTAATGTTAGCAATTTCGCGGAGCTACAGCGGTGAAAAGTGCCAGCGTTTGTTTGCGGAATTTAAGAAGAATGGTACCTGGGTGGAGCCGACGATGACCGTGAGCCGTGCTTTCAGCATGATGGACGATCCGCAATTCACGAACGACAATCGCTTGCGTTATTTCGATGGCGAGGCACGGCGGTAGCTCGTTCCAAGAGACGACTCTCACAAAGCTCAGACCGCAGCAGACTTCGCAGTGGGGTGCGAGGCTGTCAGCCATAAACAGAAGCTGGTCGGTGCGATGTCTCGCGCTGGAGTAACGATGCTCGCCGGAACGGATGCGCTGAATCCGTACTGCTTCCCGGGCTTCGCCCTGCACGACGAACTCGCCCTCCTCGTCGATGCCGGGGTGAGCACTCTGGGCGCTCTGCAGGCGGCGACTCGGAACGCAGCCTTATTCATGGACGCCAGTGACAAGTACGGGTCAGTGAGCGCGGGCGAGATTGCAGATCTCGTGCTGCTGCATGCCGACCCCGTCAAGGATATCCACAACACGGCAAGAGTCTCACGGGTTTTCTTGGCCGGAAAACATTTTGATCGCGCTGCGCTTGACCGGATGTTGAGAGAAGCAGAATCAGTCGCAAAGGCGATGGCCTCTAAATGACGGCACTGCCTTCCCCTGAACAGATCAAAGGAGATCCATAGCGCACTGCCGGAGCGTACGATGCTGTCGCCGCGCAGTTCTTCGAAGAAGCTCCCAAAATTCCGGAAACGTCACTATATTATGTGACTCTCAGTAGTCCCCGTGCTGCGGGCACTTTCTTGGAGGAGCGGCCGGTTCCGTTGCATTGCACGAGCTGCTGGTTTCAAGTGCCGGCTCTATATGCGACCCTTCGAATTCGGTCGCACTCTGGAACGCCGTGAAGCTCGGTCCACCAGCAGACCGGCGATCAGATACCTTGCGAAAGCCTCACCTATCTGGTCAAAAGTTACCGGGCCCCCGGCAAGAAACCAGCGGGCAATCCAGTTTAGCGCCCCGAGGATGGCGAACGTGATGAGCTTGGCGTCGCCTTTTCGGAACGTTCCCTCAGCCATCCCGGCTTCGATAATACGGCGAATGCCATGATCGAAGCTATCGCGCTTTTGGATAATGTTCCGTAGCCGCCTAGGGCCAAGGCCCTCCAGGTCCAGCAGTAACATCGTCCCACGCAACTCATGGATGGTGATTCTTACGAACCCGACGATCACCTGGTGAAGTTTCTCTTTAGGGGAAAGCGAGCCGCCCTCGACTCGCTTCAGCATCTTCAACAACATGTCAAGGGAGTAGTCATGGCAAACGAAAAGCATCTCTTCTTTGTGCCGAAAATAGTAATAGAGATTGCCCTTCGTCATGTTTAAGGCGCGGGCGATAGCGTCCACGGTTGCACCATGGTAGCCGCGCCGGTGAAAGACAGCCGCCGCGCTCCTTAGGATTTCCAGCCGCCTTTTGCTATATTTGTTATTGATCTCAATCATTTGCCAACCTTCCTTGTCTCATCGGTCGCGCAGCCATACGACATCCGTAGGGATCCCCCCGTTCGGTTCGCGACTCCACTGCCCCCCCCTTTAATAAAGAGTGTATTCCAAAAAAGCTCTTGACACGTAGTACTCACGCACATATCATATGGCCAAACTGAATTTGAACAGTTGTTCAATTCCTAGGTTGATGGCTAGCACAGTTTACGGGCTACCGAATGAGACATGGAAACGCCATCGCGGCCGCTGCTGAGCAGTGCTACACGCTAACCAATCTGATTTCGCTGCTCGTGGAGCGGCCGCGCGAGTGCACACCTGCTACTGGCCGGTATTACCATGGCCGCGGAATGGGGCATGACCCACGGGGGATCGCTGGAACTGGCCCGCAAACTCTACGCGACCGGCACATCCTCTTTCGCGACATCGTCCTGCTGAAGTCGCGGTCGGCATTGCACAGCTGCGCCGAATCGGCGTGCCTGCTGGCGGAGAAACGCGACTTATTACGAGCGCGAGGGCATTTTCCCGGAGAGCGTGATCGTCTACATGACCGAACTGCTCAATGCGGAAGACGACGCTGCTGCGGAATTCTCCACGGGGCATTGTTTGTATACGCCGATATCCGAGAACGGGGAGTTCCGTTCTTGGAGTTCGTTCTTTACTTGGTCCGCGAGGCCGGCGTCGTGCTCACCAACAGAAGCGGGTTCGATCATGAAGGCTTCGTGCGAATTTCTTATGCCGCCAAGCCGGAGCAAATCGAACGGGGGATGAAGCGGGCCGTCATCAATGTGCCAGCAGCTGCTCTGGCCGCGACTATAGGCCAGTGGGAGGCGATGTGATCAAACAGCACCTAGAGTTCTTTACTTTAGATCTCTCTACCGGATGGAAGAGGCCGCGGGGTTACCCGGAGGGCATTGAGGAGACGATTATTTCTGGGCAGCTTAACGAGGATACCAAGACCGGTTCCAGGACACGCCTACTGCGCTTCCACCCCGGCGCCTTTACTACGAAACCGTTCGAACATGACTATTGGGAAGAGGTCTTCCTGGTGAGTGGCGATTTGAACGTTGGCGGGACGACATTTTCCCCATTTACCTACGCATGCCGACCGCCTCATTCGCCACATGGCCCGTTTTTGAGTAAAGAGGGTTGTTTGCTTTTGGAAACGCACTTTTATAGCACTCTGGAGTAATCCCGAAGCCCCACCGTACAAGGAGCATTACGCAGAAAGTCAGTGGGGCTCGCTGCATGGATCGCGGGGCAGTCTTTAAGAAGTCTGATCGACCGGATATCAGTCTTTGAGAACAAATAACATGAGTAGCGCGGGAAAGCGAGATTGGACCTACCACAGGATGACCTCCCAGGGATTCTTCACACTGGAGCTTCCCGAAAAACTTAACATGGCCAGGGTTTGCGTCGACTGGTGGGTCGACGAAGGAGGCAGGGCCGACGATGTGGCCATTTATCACCTTGATGACAAGATCACCTACCGTCAATTGAAAAAGCAAACGGACACTTTCGCCTACGCTCTTTATAAGCTGGGGTTTAGGAAAGGTGACCGGTACCTGCTGCGTACCCCCAATATGCCGGAATACATGATCTGTTTTCTTGGGGGGCAGAAGATCGGCGCCGTGCCGATTCCGACCAACCCGATGCTTCGCGAATACGAACTTGAGCACATCGTTAACAATAGCGAGGCGATGGCCACAATCGCCACCTCCGATCTGGTCGACAGTATCGAGAACCTGCGTTCCAAGTGCCCTACGCTGAAACACATCATCGTGATCGGAGAAGACGCGAAGGGACATGTCTCATACAACCAGATGATGAAGGAGAAGGGTCAGCCACCATTTGTGGAGACCCACAATGACGACCCCGCCTACTATCTTTATACTTCTGGTACCACGGCAGGACCCAAGGGTGTGGTGCATGCTCATCGGTTCATCATCGGGTCCGGCGATCCGATCGGGAAGTTCAGCATGGGCCTGCGGCGCGGCGATATCACTTCCGGGCCAACCGCTCTGACCTGGATGTATGCCCTAGGGCACAATTTTCTTTTCTCTTTCAGGTGGGGAACTTCCGTCGCGATTTGGCCGGAGCCGCGCTTCGATGCTGAGAAGGCGTTTGAGTTTATCCAAAAGTACAAGCTCACCATTTTCGTAGGTACGCCGACGATCTACAGGCACATGCTTGCTGTGAAGGACGCAGGAGCGCGCTATGACCTGAGCTCGCTGAGGCATTGCCTTAGCTCCGGCGAGCCCCTCTTGGAGCACACGGTCCGCGAATGGACGCGCCGGTTTGGCGTGCGCGTGATCGACAGCATGGGGCAGACGGAAGCCCATGAGTTCTGCACCTCGCAAACCGATATCCCCCTGAAGATTGGATCCATGGGTAAACCGCTTCCTGGCATCGAGGTGGCCATCGTGGACGACAACGGCAACATCTGTGCGCCCGCCGAAGTGGGACATTTGGCGATACGCTGGGACCATCCCGCACTTCTAATCGAGTACTTCAAGCGGCCGGATATTAGGAAGGAAGTTACTCTTCCCAATAACTGGTACGACACCAAAGACCTGGCCAGCATGGATGAGGACGGCTACTTCTGGTACTGCTCCCGGTCGGACGACATCATAACTTCGCGTGGCTATCGCATCTCGCCCGCGGAAGTGGAGACGACGCTGCAGAAACATCAGGCGGTACTGGAATCGGGGGTGGCTGGCGTTTTCGATCCAAACTTCGGGGAAAAGGTCAAGGCCTGGGTTGTGCTTCACAAGGGGTATGAGCCGAGCGAGCAGTTGGCACAGGAACTCATACAGCATGTAAAGGACACCATTGCCCCGTACAAACATCCCCAGGAGATCGAGTTCATCAACGAACTCCCGAAGACGTCGTCGTCCGGCAAGATTTTGCGGCGCGAGCTTCGGAGAGTTGAGCGGGAGAAGCATGGGATCTTCGAGCCCGAGAAGCAGAAGTTCGCCCCCGGTGGGTAGCTTGCCGAAATACTCAGCGAGCAGGAACCCGGTGCACTTGAATCGCAAAGAAAAGGATGAATTGTTGGTATGCATCTTGTTTTCGCGGTCGAAGAGAAGGCCGGCAAAAGAAGCGTTTCAGTTGAATTGAGAGGCGCAGTCATCTGCGGATACACGGCGCGGGACCAGGATGCGGTGCGCAAGCACATCGCGGAACTGGAGAAACAGGGCATTGCCCCGCCCCCCTCCATACCGATGTTTTACCCGAAGCCCGACTGGAGCCTGTGCTTTGAGGGGGAGATTCACGTGCAGGGTGCGGAGACATCGGGAGAAGTGGAGTTTGTATTACTCATTGACAGAGGCATTACGTATGTGGGTGTGGGTAGTGACCACACTGACCGAGAGTTGGAGAAGCACAGTGTTGTGAAGTCGAAACAGGTGTGCCCGTCGGTGTTATCGAGGACACTGTGGGATTACGACGAGATTAAAGACCATTGGGATCAGATCGAATTTCGGAGTTGGGCAATCCGTGCGGGCGAGAAAGTCTTATACCAGCAGTGCACCCTGGCTTCGATCTTACGGCCGAACGATCTGCTTTCCCAAGTCCGCGCGCATGTCTCCCGCGATCTTGAAGGAATAGCGATTTTCTCAGGAACGTCCGCCCTGTTAACCGACGGGTTCGTGTTTGCCGACCGCTTTGGGGCTGAGCTTTCGGACCCTGTCTTGGGACGCAAAATCAGAGTCGAGTACGGCATTCATACGTTGGAGTGGTTTGCTGCCTAAGAGTAACTGCCGGGAATACGACAAGGAGAACTAAAGTGCCTGAGCGAGAAAGACAGAAATGGGTAGGCAAAAGCTATAAGCGGAAAGAAGATATGCGCTTGCTCGTCGGCCAAGGGAAGTTTGTAGACGATATCACACTGCCGAACATGAAGCATGCCGCCATTCTTAGAAGCCCATACCCTCACGCCTGGATCAGGGGCATCGATACTTCAGAGGCCGAGAAGCTGCCCGGCGTACGCGGCATACTGACAGGGGCTGATGTAACGGGAATGTCGAGTCCGTTTGTGGTGGGGGTTCCGACTCCGCCCAAATACTACAGCTGTGCTGTAGATAAGGTGCGTTATGTGGGCGAGCCTGTCGCCGTCGTGGTGGCCGACACCCGCTACATCGCGGAAGACGCCTTGGACCTGATCAAGGTAAATTATGAGCCTTTGCCGGTAGTCATGGGTATCGAGGAAGCTGTCGAGCCCGGCGCACCCATACTTCATGAGAATATCGGAAGCAACGTCTATTCCCATCGGCTGATGAAGTATGGTGATCCCGACCAGGCATTCGCAGAGGCGGACCGGGTAGTGAAGGGAAAGTTTTTGTTCCCCAAGTATGGTGCGACTCCTATAGAGACCTACGCAGTCATTGCCTCGTACAATCCATTCAATGAGGAATTCGTAATCTACAACAACTACCAGGGACCATTCGTTAACCACGCGATTGTTGCCCTGGCGCTGGGAATTCCAGAGAACAAGATGCGCTGGATCGTTCCTAGCGACATCGGTGGTGGCTTCGGTACCAAGACCGGCCTGTACCCCTACATCGCATTGATTGCTCTTGCCGCCAAGAAGACGGGAATGACGGTCAAATGGATTGAAGATCGCCGTGAGCACCTACTGGCTTCGGCGTCGTTGACCGACCGCGTGACATACATGGAGGCGGCGGTTAAGAAGGATGGGACTATTCTGGCACTGAAAGATAAGGCCATGGACAATACCGGCGGGTATATCCGTCCGCCAGAGCCGGGGTGCGCCTACCGTAGCCTGGGAAATCACACCGGGGCGTATAACATCCGGAACCTCGACCGCGAAGTCATGGTGGTAGCCACCAATAAGAGCCTGACGGCGCCCTGCCGTGGTTACACCTGCCAGGAATTGTACTTCAGCTTAGAACGCATCATGGACATGGTGGCCGAGGAACTGGGAATGGATCCGGCAGAAGTTCGATTCAAGAATTTCATTCAACCGGATCGGTTCCCTTACACCACAGCTACGGGTGGGATCTACGAATCGGGAAACTACCAGAAGGCGTTTCAGCTCGCGCTTGACATGGTTGATTACAAGAAATGGAGACAGGAGCAGCAAAACGCAAGGCGAGAGGGCCGGTATATCGGGATCGGCATGGCTACCATCGTGGATCCGTCTGTCACCAATATCTCTTACGTCACCACCGCGCTGACCCCGGAAATGAGGACCAGGTCCCATCCCAAATCTGGATCCGGCGACGCGGTGACCATCAAGATGGACCCGCTCGGTACAGTCCACGTCATTGCCTCAACGAATCCTCAAGGCCAGGGTCACGAAACGGTTATATCTCAGATTGTGGCTGATGAACTGGAGATTCATCCAGAGGATGTGACGGTCAGCAATGTAGTAGACACTCATGATCGCCTCTATACCATCACGACCGGGAGCTATTCCAGCCGATTCTCTTCCGTGGGCACCACGGCGATCGTGCATGCATCGCGCAATCTGAAGGAAAAGATTCTGAGGATTGGCGCACACCTGTTGAAGGCAGATCCTGACTGCGTGGAGCTGGTGGACGGCAAGGTGCGCGTGAAAGGCTCGGATCGGGCGCTGGCGGTTAAGCACATTGCCGGCACAGCGCATTGGAACCAGGCGGCCCTGCCCGCGGGAATGGATGCCGGGCTTTTTGCCAGCAGCTTGTGGAGCATGCCGACCTCCAAGCCGGTAGACGAAAAGGACCGCGTGAATGCGTCCAACACCTACGGCTTCTGTTGTGAAGTGATCGTTTTGGAGATTGATCCCGATACTTGCGAGATCAAGTTCCACAAGTGGGCCAGCGTGCATGACGCCGGCACCATCCTCAACCCGATGATTGTTGAAGGCCAGGTCATGGGCAGTATTTCGCAGGCCTTGGGCGGAGCCCTGTACGAAGAGTTTGCTTATGATGAAAGCGGCCAGTGCCTGACGGCTTCCTTCCAGGACTATCTGTGTCCGACAGCCATGGAGGTGCCGAAAGTCGACATCGCGCACATAGAGAGCCCATCACCTTGGACTGCTCTTGGCTCGAGAGGAGTCGGAGAATCGTCATGCGAGTCCGTGCCGGCGGCGATTGGGAATGCCGTTGCTGATGCTCTCGCACCTCTGGGAGTGGCCATCAACGAGTTGCCCTTAACCCCGAACAAAATCTGGCACCTAATTCAGCAAGCCAAAGCAAAAAAGAATTCGCAAGTGGCGGCGAGGAGCTGACTGGTTATGAAACTTGAAGGTGAGTATAAATTCGCGGCGAGTCAAGCAGCGGTATGGGAGGCTTTAACTAATCCGCGCTGCCTTGAGAAGACCCTCCCTGGGTGCGAAAGCCTGAAAGAATATGAACCTGGTAAGTACGATGCCATGCTGAAGATCGGCATTCCTGCTGTTAAGGGCACGTACACAGGCAAGTTCGAAGTGTTGGATGCGATCCCCCCCCACCAATGCCGGCTCGTCGGTAAGGGCAGCGGCACCCCGGGTTTCGTCAAAGCGGATACCACGATTGTGCTTACAAGTTTAGATGGCGGCACGGTCGTGAACTACCAGGGCGATGTGCAGATTGGAGGACTGATCTCCGGCGTGGGCCAGCGGATGATCAGTGGCATTACCAAGATGATGTTGAAGCAATTTTTCAAGAAGGTCAGCAAAGAGTTGGGTTCACAGGAAGCGGTGGAGGATTCTTCGCCGGAAGAATTGAAGATCACGGGCGGCTCGCAGTCATAACTGGAGATTACCTATGAAGCCATGCGCTTTCGAATACTTTGCCCCGCGCACTGTGCAGGAGGCCATCGAGTTACTGAACAAGCACAATGCCAAGATCCTAGCGGGTGGGCAGAGTTTGATTCCGATCATGAACTTTAGGCTGGGCAGGCCTGAAGTGCTGGTCGATATCAATGGCATCAAGGAACTGGAATACATCAGGGAAGAAGGCGAAGAACTGGTGATTGGGGCGCTCACCCGGGAAAGAGATGCGGAGCTTTCCCCCGTCGTTCGCCGGAAATGCCCGTTGCTTTCGGAAGCTATTTCTCACGTCGGGCACGTTACGATCCGCAATCGCGGTACGGTGGGCGGGAGCGTGGCGCACGCGGACCCCTCCGCGGAGATTCCCACCGCGATCTGCGCATTGGACGGGGCAATCAAGGTCATGGGGCCGGAGGGTGAGGCCACTTTCAAACCGGAAGAGTTTTTCCTGACCTTTCTGACCACCGCCGTCGAGCCTACACAGGTGCTCACGGAGATCAGGGTGCCGGTTTTGCCTGCTGGAACTGGCTGGTCTTTCATGGAAATAAGCCGGAGATTGGGTGATTTCGCCATCGTAGCGGTTGCCACCGTTCTTTGGATGGACCACAACGGCACTTGCCGCGAGGCGCGCGTTGCCCTGGGCGGCGTTGCCCCGACACCGGTTCGAGCCACGCTGGCCGAAGAGGTCCTGGCCGGCCGCAAGATCACGCAGCAGTTAATCGAGAAGGCCGCGCAGTTGGCCATCGAGTCGACGGATGCGGAATCTGACTATCACGCTTCTGCTGACTATCGGAGAGACATGACTAGGGTTCTGGTTCAGAAGTCCCTGAGAGAAGCGCTGGAAAAGGCTCAAGGAGGAAAATAGGATGGCTGACCGTCGCCACATCACGATGAAAGTCAATGGCACCGAGTACGAAGGCTACGTCGAGCCCCGCAAGCTTCTCGTGGACTTTTTGAGGGAGGACCTGGAATTGATTGGTACCCATGTGGGGTGTGAGCACGGAGTATGCGGCGCCTGCACGATTCTGTTTAACGAAAGGTCAGCACGCTCCTGCCTGATGTTTGCGGTCCAGGCGAATGGGGCGGAGATCATGACCTTGGAAGGATTGGCGAAGAGTAACAAGCTGCATCCGCTCCAGGAACAATTTCACGAGCACCACGGGCTGCAATGCGGGTTTTGCACACCGGGTATGCTGCTGACGTCCTATGAAGCGCTCCGGGATAACCCAAGCCCGACAGAGTACGAAGTCAGAAAAGCCATATCGGGCGTGTTGTGCCGCTGCACGGGATACAAACAGGTCATCGATTCAGTGGTGGCCGCTGCTGGTCAGATGAGAAATAAGTAAGCAGATCAATGGATTCCCATGCAAGCGCCAGATTGCACTCACATGTTCCCCCCCCGGAGAACCCGATCCCATGGAGGCCGCTCTCAAGAAGGAATCAGGAGGGGTGGCCTACCCCCTTGCTCGGGATAGAACAACGTTTTGCCTCCGGTTTCGACGCCATTGCAGGTCTGGTATGCGCAAACGTGTTTGGGGAGAGTCAAGGTCGCTTCGGTACTGAATCGGCACTGGATCACATTTTACGACGAGGACTAATCATGGCTGAGGTTCAGAAGGCGCTGTCTAAAAAATCAGAGATCGAGGTCCTGCTTGACAAGGTGCGCGCGGAAGGGCGAACCAAGCTTACCGAATTTGAAGCGAAGCAAGTGTTGGCGAAGGCTGGCCTGAGTGTTACGCGCGAAAAACTTGCGGCAGACGAAAGCCAGGCAGTGGCGTGCGCTCAGCAAATTGGTTTCCCTGTTGTCCTCAAAGTGGTTTCTCCCGATATTTTGCATAAATCCGATTCGGGTGGGGTGAAGCTCAATCTGAAGAACGCTGAGGCAGTTCGCGAGGCACACCGCCAGATTATACAAGCCGTGAAGTTGGCACACCCGGATGCGCAAGTCCAAGGTGTGCTGGTGCAGGAGATGATTGGGACGGCCGTTGAGACCATCGTCGGAATAGCGAATCGGGCACCGTTTGGTCCGGTGGTCGCGTTCGGGTTGGGCGGCGTGTTTGTAGAAGTGCTCAACGACGTCACTTTCCGACTTGCTCCGGTAGACCAGGCGGGAGCAGCCGAAATGCTGGATGACATAAGAGCGGCCCGCATGCTGCATGGGTATCGCGGACTGCCGGTCGCCAACAAGAAAGAGTTGTCCATGACAATGGCCCTGCTCTCCAAGCTCGCCGTTGACCTCAGTGACGAAATTGAGGAGCTGGACATTAATCCTCTGGTGGTGAACGCGGATCGTGCTGTAGCGGTGGATGCGCTGATTACGCTCAAAGCCCACACAAATCAGCAAAGACTCACGGTCCGAACGGATTCGGGTAAAAGGGGTGGCATGATGGCGGTCCTGGAGCCACGCTCCATCGCGGTGATCGGGGCGTCCACGGACCCGACGAAAACTGGCCACGTACTGTTCAAGAACATTGTCGTCAACGGATTTCCGGGCAAGGTTTACCCGATCAACCCGAATGCGACGGAAATCCTGGGTCACAAAGCGTATCCCAGCATCCTGGCCGTGCCGGACGAGATTGACCTGGTCTTTTTTCTCCTACCGGGGAAATTTGTTCCTACGATGTTTGAGGACTGCCGAAAGAAGGGGGTAAAGGCAGCTTCTATTATTTCCGCGGGCTTCGCCGAAGCGGGCGAACAAGGAGCAAAGCAGCAGGAGATCCTCTCTGACCTGATTCAAAGCACTGGCGTGCGCTGCCTCGGACCCAATTCCATCGGCTTCATCAACATGGACCAGCGGCTGGTGGCGAGCTTCATTCTGTTCGACAACTGGGAAGATGGTTCGATTTCGTTGGCAGCACAGTCGGGCATATTCGCGGGTGCCGTTGCCGATGAGATCATGCACCGAACCGTGCAGCGCATCGGAATCGGCCGGAGCGTGGTTTTTGGCAACAAGATTGACCTCGACGAAAGCGATTTCCTCGAGTGGGCAGCCGAAGACAAGAAGACCCGTATCGTGGCGCTCCACCTGGAAGGCATAAACAATCCGCGCCGATTCCTTTCTTTGGCCAACAAGGTGAAGCGCGAGAAGCCGATCATTGTTTTGAAGCCTGGCCGTAGCAGCGCTGGCGCAAAGGCGTCGGCGTCGCATACCGGATCGTTGGCGGTTGACGATACCCTGGTTGACCATGCGTTTCGCCAGTACGGCGTGACTCGCGCGTATGACCTAGAGGAGTTCATCGAGTACATGAAAGCATTCCAGTATCAGCCGCTGCCGCAGGGCAATCGCGTTGGGGTGGTCACGTTCAGCGGCGCAAATGGCGTGATGGCCTCAGATGAACTTTCGGAACGCGGATTTGTGCTAGCGGACTTCGAGCCTGCCACTCACAAGCGAATCAAGAAATTCCTGCCGGAATGGCAGCCCGTGACCAATCCACTGGATCTATGGGCGGCATTGAGCGCGGGCAACCGGCTGACCCATGAAGAAGGATTGCTTTCGGTTCTGGGGGACAAGAACGTTGATGCAGTACTGGTTATTCTTTTGGCCTTAGCTAATGCGGACTTCCAGGGCATAAGAGAAGTCTTTGCCAACGCCGTTCAACAACATCCGGATAAACCGATCTATGTAGTAGCTCTGGGAGGCGAGGTAAAAGAAAGATGGCTAAAGGAGATCGAGGGCTTGCGGGTGCCGGTGTTCGATACCACCAGCATCGCCATCAAGGCCCTGGCAGCGGCGCGGCGTTACGCCACGGATCGAGAGGTCGTAAGACCCGACCCGCTGCTTACTTGATGCAGGTATGACTAGGTGTATAGCTGACCGCTTTTGCGGCATCGTGTGATCGGCTCAAGAGAGGGGAAATTGTGCGCGCTTCGAAGGTGACGAGGGACAAAGCGAGGCTACAGACAAAAAAGGAAACAGATCTCAGGAGTCTGCGCGGCTACTGCCTTGTTTGTAATAGGCACTATTTCGCCAGGAACGGGTTGCAAACTGAGGCTCTCCAGTTGCACCAGCACCATGACGGCGTATGCCAGGATCGCAACTACTTTTGCGCCCGACTTTTCGCTAGCCAAGCCTGGGCGGAGACCAAGGAGGCAAACGGAGCTACAGCCAACACCGCAGAGGTCAGTTCAGCCGATTGAAATTCTCTGTGTTCCTGCCACCGTGACGAGAGGTAGTAATGTATGGTGATTGATTGCCACGTGCATCCGGTCCTTTATCAGTCAACCTCGGCGAGCCATGCGAGCTTCCTCCGAAAGCAGTGGGACGTTGCCCGGAACTCCGTTGAAAGTTAGCGACTCTCGACCGTCATAGGTTACGCAACCTTCACGTCCTCGGCAACACCCTTCTTAGAAACCGCGTTGGCCAGCGAAGTTAGCAGCGCGGGAATCTCGCGGTAGCCTTGCACCTTGCGAAACTGGCGCTCGGCCACCAGCAGACCCGAGC
>OBLU010003696.1_pt1 | contig 13858 bp, 11 predicted proteins | sample 1518681 | NCBI WGS metagenome assembly OBLU01 (sample SAMEA3539304, study PRJEB22396) | soil metagenome | biome: tundra; feature: field; material: soil | place: USA | collected 2010-05 | depth 0.15 m
GCATCCCAGGAGCGGGAGCGGCCCCATTCGGAGATGGCGACGCGATCCCAGGTGCGTTCCAGTCCAGCAGTGATGGCGTTCACTAAAGCCTGCGCATCCCGTTGCGGAACGATGGTTCCGTATTGCGACGAGGGCACCATGGCGGCGACTCCGCCTACTTGCGTCACCACAACGGGCGCACCGCAAGCCAAGGCTTCATTGACAACATTCGGGCAACCTTCGGTGTAACTTGCCAGGCAGAAGATATCTACTGCCGAGAGCATTTCCGACACGGTGTGGCGATCGATCCAGCCCAGAAATCGGACCCTATCCGCCAAGCCGGCTTCACGCACTCTTTGCCGCAACGTCTGCTCGAATCGCGGTCCGCCGCGAGCCGTGGCGCCGGCAATCAGCAGTTCCGCGTCGACGCCCCGCGCCACCAGCGACTTCAGGGCGTCGACAACCAGGTGGTGGCCCTTGGCTTCGATTAGCTCGCCAGCGGTGAGCAGAAGCTTTCGCCCAGCCGGGAGATTGTAGCGCTGCCGCATCGCGGCCGGATCGTGGAATCGAAAAACCTCCGGGTCGATCCCGTTCGGAATGGTTCGCGTTCTTTCCGGGTGCGCGCCACGTGACACCGCAAAGGCGCGCAGTTCCTCGGAAACGGTGATTACCGCGCCGGCTCTGCGCAGGGCCATCTTCATGACGGCGCGCCGGTAACGATATCCGTCAAACATGGTTTCACTGCCGCGGAGCGTGATGGTAAACGGCACGCGGAATGCGGCGGCCAGGAGTGCCGCGGCGCAGCCTTCAGGGTAGCCGAAGTGAGCGTCGATCAGATCGAATTTGAAGTTACGGCGGATGCGCGACAGCACGGAGAGAAGGCGACCAAATTCGCACAGCACGTTGAGAGGCGTGCCGTATGGCGGAAAGATCCACCGAGGGTGAAATACTTCAACTGGGCCGTCCTGGCGCTGGAGGGGACATTCGCGGGGGCTGAACATCTTGCCCTGGGGATGCGAAAAATCCAGCACTGGGATGGGCGCGACGACCTTTACCTCGGCGTACTTCGCGAGTGCTTGGAGACGTGAGCGCACAAACAGACCCAGCCCGGACTCGCCGGGATTGGGGTAGACGCTGCTAAGAGAAAGGACCTTCATTGCGCGTCGGGATGCCCGAGGTATGGCGGCCATCCCCGGAGTGTGTCGCGGGCCTGCTCACTCGAATATCTCGATGACCCAGATTCTATTTCCGTACATGGCGGGTCTCCAGCCAGAATCCGGGCTATCCGCTCGCAAGCGCGACCATCGCCATATGGGTTATGGCGGCGGGCCATGCTGGTATACTCGGCCTCATTTTCGAGAAGCCCAGTGGCTTCCGCGACAATCCGCTCCAGATTGGTCCCGACCAGCTTTACAGTCCCGGCTTCCACCGCCTCGGGACGCTCGGTTTTTTCCCGCAACACCAGCACTGGCCTCCCGAGCGACGGCGCTTCCTCCTGGATACCACCGGAGTCCGTGACGATGAGCGTCGAACGCCGCATCAGGTCGACGAACGGCACATAGGGTACCGGATTCAGGAGCACGATATTTGGCTTCTCCGATAGAATCCGGTGCGCAGGACCCTGCACATTGGGATTTCGATGCACCGGATAGACGATTTGCACATCGGGCCTCGAGGCGAGAATGGCCAATGCCTGCATAGCGTTGTCAAACCCCGGCCCAAAATTCTCACGACGGTGACTGGTCACGAGGATGAGCCGCTTCTTCGGATCTAACCACGGCCACGCCGGCACGGGGAGAGTGTTGCGGTCCAATCCGTCACGCACGCGCAGTACCGCATCGATACCAGTATTGCCTGTAACGAAGACTTTATCCGAGGACACGCCCTCCCGCCTGAGTGCCTCGGCGGCGTGGGCCGTCGGAGCGAAATGCCACGCGGTAAGGCGGGAAGTCAAGACGCGGTTCATCTCTTCAGGGAATGGCTGCCTCGGGTCACCCGTACGCAGACCGGCTTCAACATGCGCCACCTCGATGCCTTGATAGAAACCTGCCAGAGCCGAGGCGAATGTGGTGGTGGTATCGCCCTGAACGATCACCAGGTCTGGGCGGTCAGTCTTAAGGATGGGCTCGACGCCGGCGAGTATACGCGCGGTCAGCCCGGAGAGTGTCTGGTCGGGCTGCATCAGGTTGAGATCGAAATCCGGCCTGACGGAGAAGACCTCCATTACCTGATCGAGCATGTCGCGATGCTGGGCGGTCACACACACCTTCACCTGAAACCGGTCTGGCCGCGAGCGCAGTTGATGGACCAGCGGGCAAAGCTTGATGGCTTCCGGCCGGGTGCCAAATATGAATAGGACATTTATCACTGTGTTTTTTTGTTTTTCTTGTTTAGCGGTAATGGCAACACCAATCCACGAGATGGGTGATGTCGTCTTCGATCGATGTGGATGGAGGTCTGCATCACGGGTCAACTCTTCGATGTCCGCCCGGAGGCGAGCACATTTGCTCGAAGAGCCGTCGATAGCCATCAACCATCAAGCTGATGGAATGCCTCTTCACAACGTATTCTCGTCCTCGGCTGCCCATCCGCAGCCTGGAATCCGATCCTGCCGCCGCAGATAGCGCCACGGCCAATTGTTCAGGATTGCCCGGAGGACAAAGCCAGCCGCACTCTCCTGCCCGCACAAGTTCCGGAATCTCACCGACATCGGTGCCGACCACCGGCAAACCGGCGGCCATCGCTTCAAGTAATGTGAGAGGCAAACCTTCGCTCAGCGAGCACAGCACAAAGACATGCAACCGGGAGAGGAAACTGGCGACATCCAGGCTGGACCCGTGGAAGGTAACTCTATCGGCTATTCCAAACTGGCTCGCTTTCTCCTCTAGCGCCCCTCGCAACGGCCCTTCCCCCAGTATCTCCAGACGACAATTCGGCCGGCACCTGAGAAGCGACGCGAATGCCTCGATCAGCGAAGCCTGATCCTTGACCGCGGCCAGCCTGCCAACCGCCCCAAAAACCAAATCGTCCTTCGAAAGAGTCGGGGTGATTGCGAGAAAACGCTCCAAAGCAATGCCATTCGGGATCATCGTCACCTTTGAACGCGCCACCCGGGTGACTCGCCGGACGTGTTCTTCCACGCTTTGACAGCAAGCCACCACGCGGTCCGTGAAAAGACAACTGGCTTCAAAAACAATCTGCGTTCTGCCGAAGCCCGTCAGGTTGCCTGGTCCGTGAAACGTGTTCACTACCACCGGCACTTTGGCCATCCGGGCGGCCAGAACTCCATAGTGATGGGTGAGCGGATTGTGAGTATGAAGCACATCAGCTCCTCGATCGCCGATGTAGTGCGCCAGGCTCCGTAACGCCTTAATATTGAAGCCGTTCGCATTCTCACCGCAAAAGACCTCAACCCCCGCCTCTCCAAGCACACTGACCAGCGGTCCGCCGCCGCGCAGCCCGACGACGCGCACCTCATGACCCAACCGGCTGAGTCCGACCGCCAGGTCAGTCGCCATCCTCTCCGCTCCGCCAATCGTCAGATTGTTTACCAACTCAACGATACGCATTTGGAGAAACTGAAGACGCCCGACATGGTGCACCCCTGCCTGCTATGCGATGGAGAACCGCGGCAAAAGCTTGCGGTTCAAAAATGCGTCGACCCCTACGGATACTGTCCTGCTGCATTCGATACCGCTCCACCGGCCGACTCGTCGCGATATCGAGGATCAATGCATCCATGTGATCGATATCCTCACAGAGATAGCCGATGTCCCCCATGGCTTCGAAATACCCTTCAAAGAACGGATCGCGCACCGCAATGCACGGAATCAGTCGCGCAAAGGCATCCAGAAGCGCGCCGCTGGCGACGTAGGTATACTCTGTGGCCTCGTGAAGAAATACCGCATAATCGATCCGGGCCAACCGCTCTACATACAGTTCCCGCGGCAATATCCCGTCAGTGGCCGCAACGTTGACGATGAGCCCGTTCTTCTTATCGACCAACATTTGCGAGTCCGCCGCATTGCGAAACTCCGCCCCTAAAGAACCCACAAGCTCGAATTCTACGGATCGGCCGTGGTCGTCACGCCCCGCTTTCACTCGACGGGCAAGCTCGCAGAACTTGCGAAATCCCTTCCGTTCGCTGCCAACTCCTAGAAAGCCGAACCTCACCGCCTCCTCGGAACCGTGCGCGTGCGTCGTCATCGCTGGAAAAATGTACGGAAGTTGCGCCGAAACGACGGAATCCGCGAGAGTTGGAAGCTTCTGCAGCAGAGACCGCCTGATGTTCTCGCTAAACACAACGTGCGTCAGAGATCTGCTGTTCCCCCACGCCAGCAGCGCTCGCGTGGAACGAGACTGCATAATGGTCTGGAGAGCGCTGTGATGGAGAGCGACAACAGGGAATCTCACCGCGTGCAACAACAAGTGCGTCTTCAGCGCTGCCAGTCCGGCGATACTCACACCGCAGGCAATCAACATCCTGGCGCGGCATTCCCGGGCCGCCCGGAGAACCTCGGCCACCAGCCGGTATTCGGGAGCAAGCCGTTCCTGCTCTTTCAAGCGCCGCGAAGGAATAGCTATCGACCGCCATTCTACGGCGGCACCTCCCGCCACGCCCAGGACCTCACGCACGCCGGCCAGATGCTCGCATTCGCCCCAAAAATCTACCCTCTCGCCAGGATACGCCGCGAGAACGGCCGTCGCCAAGGCGGCATTCACCACCGCATGTTCGAGCCCGCAACAAACCGGCTCATAAAGAACTATACTCATTTCCAGCAGTCCACACCGCATTCACGCCGAGGCCGCAGGCGAGCGGCAAGGGCTTTCCCTCATATCTCCCCCGCGTGATATCAGCCCACAGCAACCGATACGATCTCGTCCGGAACACCCAGAACCTGGCAGTCATGCGCCACCATTTCGCGAACCAGCTCTTTGAAGGTAATCTTGGGCGCCCATCCCAGTTTTCCAATTGCCTTCGAGGCGTCGCCCTGCAAAACATTCACCTCCGAAGGCCGATACAGTTGCTCGTCGATCTCCACGTACCTCTGGTAATCCAGGCCCACATAACGAAAGGCCAATTCAACAAATTCACGGACCGTGTGAGTCTCGCCGGTCGCCACTACATAATCATCGGGGCTGGGTTGCTGCAGCATCATCCACATGGCTTCGACGTATTCGCGGGCATGTCCCCAGTCCCGCTTGGCATCCAGATTGCCCAAGCGCAGAACCTTCGCTTTGCCGGCAAGGATACGAGCCACTCCGGCGGTTATCTTACGCGTTACGAACTCGTACCCCCGCCGCGGCGACTCGTGATTAAACAGGATGCCGTTGCTGGCGTGCATCCCGTATGCCTCGCGGTAATTCCGCGTCAACTCGAAGCCCGCTACCTTGCTGATGCCGTATGTCGACCGTGGATGAAACCGCGACCTCTCGCTTTGCGGCACTTCCTCGGCCTTGCCGAACATTTCGCTCGACGCCGCGAAGTAGAACCGGCAGTCCGGCGCCACACTCTTCAGGACGGCAAGCAAGTAATGGGTTCCGTCGATGTTCGTTTGCAGCGTAGAGAACTCATCGTCAAAGGAATAGCTGACGAAACTCTGGGCAGCAAGGTGATAACATTCATCCGGCCGCACTTTCTGTACTACCAAGTGCAGGCTCGGATAGCTTTCCATGGAGGCGGCGTGCAGTTCCAAATTGGACCGGATGGCGTCGAGCCGGCTGAGCCGGTTTTCGGGATCTTCAAGCGCGACTCGCCGGACGATCCCGTGCACCTCGTAGCCCTTTGCCAACAGTAACTCCGCCAGATACGAACCGTCCTGGCCTGTGATTCCAGTAATCAGCGCACGTTTTTTCGTCATGTTCAAAGACACCTTGATAGAAGTTTAGCTCCGGCCGCCGCCTGGCAAGTTCTCTGAGGATAAATCTTTCGAACATCTGTGGCCATGATGCCCGCTGCGCAGGGCCAGCTCGCGATCCAGGGCCGCGAGGAACTGGCCAGCTGCATTTGCCCAGGAAAACCTCGCGGCCTGAATACGGCCTTCGTGGCGCAATCGCTGGCGCAAATCCGGTTGATTCTCCATGAGCAGAATCGCCCGGGCAAGACCGTCTGCGTCGTTGGGCTTGACATATACGGCCGCGTCGCCGCACACTTCCGGCAGGGAACTGCAATCGCTGCAAATTACCGGACAGCCGGTAGCCATGGCCTCCAACGGGGGAAACCCGAATCCTTCGTATAACGACGGGCAGATCAGGGCCTTAGCATTGGCAGTCAGCACCGCCAGTTCCTGATCCGAACGATAGCCCACCTCGATAACTGCGCCACTGTCGACGGCCGCCTCCAGATCCCGCCGGAACTTTTCACTGAACTTGATGGCTTGTCCGGCAATCACTAGGGGACCGCTAACCCTTCCTTCCCTGTGCAACCGGTCGTAGACCGGAACCAATAGATCCAGGCCTTTTCTTGGCTCATACCCGCCGAGGTTGATATAGTAATTCCCCTGAGTGAGCTGCGCAAACGGCAGCGAGCCTGTCTGCGGCTCGACGGCGGGCAAGAGATTCGCATTGTGCACCACGATCGGATCGCCGTGGACCCGGAAGTGTTTCATGAGATCCCTTTTCGCGCATTCGGACGGCGTCAGAATTACGTCGCTTCGGTCCAGGTCGGATTGCACCCGTGTGCGATACTTCCCCTCGGCGCCTTCATCCTGAAAGTAGATATCGGGGAGCATTACCGGAATCACGTCATGATAGGTGCTGACCACGATCGTGGAAGGCGGCATGAAAGGGACATTGCCGTTCCACGGAAAGTGCACGACCCGCGTTCGGCTGACGGCCGCATAACCCGGCAGCGCTAAATGCCGCCACCAGCGCTTCGAGAGCCGCCTCAGAAACTGCTTTGAGCGTACCCCATCCGGCAATTGACACAGAATCGGCATGCGATGCAATGCCGTGAACTCCACGCAGGGCAACAGTGGAACGCATTCGCCGTAGAGGCCCAAGACCGTCCGTGCGATCCCGGAGGAAGGCATCTGGAGAACTTCGGCGTCGATGACAAGCTCAAAACGCGCGCGATCAATCATGACAAGCATCGCGGCACGCCAAGACGAAATAGTTTCGCGGTAGCAAGCGCCCCCACATCTCTGCCCCCGTCGCGCTAAAGAGACGGCCGCAGTTTCGCGTTAACCAACTGAACACGTATCGCCTGACGCCCGTCGTCAGAATCTTTCCGGTGGAACCCTCCACTTTCATTCGGGTGCCAAAAAACCACGTATGACTGACGAAATAGTGCGGCTGGATAGGCAGAAACACCAACGCCCGGAGCTTCGAGGCAGCCAGCAGACCGCGCAGCCCGCTCTCGTCGAATTCATTCACGTGCCCGTGCGGTTCATTCTTCATATACGACGGGTTCAGTAATTTGATCCACCGCTCAGATCTCTTGGTGGGTACCGTTATTACAATACGCCCGGAAGGTGTCAACTGGCTGCTCAGCCGACACAGGGCCTCTTCCGCATTCGGAAGGTGCTCCAGTACCTCCTGGCACAGAATCAAGTCGTAGCCCCCCGTGATTGCACACAGGTCGGCCGATTCCAAACTCGACAGGACCGTCACCACTCGGAGATTGAGCCGTGCGCCCGCTTCCGACTGGAACTGCAGCACGGTTGGATCGCAGTCCAACCAGGTAATGCACTGCGCACCAACGAGGCGGGCAGCGTTGAGACCGAAGTCTGCATATCCTGGCCCAACATCCAGCACAGATGCCGCCCGGAAACCGGTCAGGTATTTCGCGATCAGTTGATTAATCATGCGCGCTCGACGACGGTGAATTCACTTGGGTGCGAACATCTCAGGAGCCACTGTCTCGCAGAGCCGTGTTCGCAGGCGCCAGATCAGAATGACGAGTCCCAAAAGGCCGACGAGATCATTGATGACCAGGGCCAGGGCCGGTGCGATCGGTCCGTGGGCCGGAATATAGAAGACGTCTATGGATGCAACAAGCACCAACTGGAGGAGATTAATAAACACATAGGCGCGGGCCAAACCCAAGCCATAGCCGACAACCGCGAGCGGACACGCCAACAGCGATAAACAGCCCCGCAGACAGAGGATATGGCCCAAAATGACGCTGCTTCGGTACCGCTCGCCCAGAATCACTGGCGCAAGTTGCGGCGCGAACAGTGAATATACGACCGCGCCTACACAGGCCAGAGCGGACATCTGAACCGCTTGTTTGGCAAGAAGGCGCAACTCCCTGGGTGATCGTGCGGCCGAAACCCGCGGGAACAGGCTCGCATTCACCGCTCCCGTGAGAAACGTCAGAGGCATCGCCAATTGCGTTCCGATCGTGTAGAGTCCCACGTCGGAAGCTGGGCGGTAAATGCCTAGTAAAATGTAATCCAGCCGCAGTGTGATCATTACGAGTAGGGACGAGAAAAAGAGCTGGGTTGCAAATGCACCCGGCGTTTCGATTTCGAGACCGCCCTCCTGAGTAAACAGTTCATGCGGATAGCGGAGAAGGTCCATAGGGCGTCGCAACCGAAATAGGCTGAACTCGCTGCGCGAAAACATCGCGGCACGTGGCACCAGGGACAGGAAGAGCAGGGCGCCCACGCCGGCGGCGAGGGTCGACACAATCACCACTGCTGACGGTGTCCAAAGCGCAAATACCCACAGCGCCACAATGCCAAGCAACGAGACGGTCGACTCGCCTATGCGGACCATCGCATTCACATGAAATTTACGTAGAGACTGAAAATATACGTCGGGGACAAATGCCAGCGTAGCGATTATGCTCAGGGGTAGCGCAATGCGAATCAGGTTTGTCAGTTCCGGTTTGTGCCACAGGTTATTGGCCAACAATGGCGCGCATTGGAAGGCAATTCCGCTGATCAAGAGGACGATCGCCAGGCGCTGTCGCAGTGCCCAGCGCAGGACCGCCATTCCAGCATCGGTCCGCCCCGCCGCGAATTCCCGCGATGTGTACCGAATCGCGGTCTGGTTCAGGCCAAGGCTGGATAGCGTGCTGGTCATTCCAGTGACTGCCTGTGCAAGTCCGACCAGACCCAGACCTTGAGGGCCCAAACCGCGGGCCGTGAGAATGCTGGTGATGCCGGCCAATCCTGTGGAAGTAACCTGTTGGATCAGCATCGCGGAGACATCGGCTACGGCCTTATACCACGACCTGCTCGTGACCCACGCTACGATTCTGCGATGCGGACGCGCGGTCACCAGGGCTTCAGAAGTCACAGTCGTTTCATTCATGAATCGGCCGGCCGTCTTTCCAAATCCTGCAAAATACCGACTAGTTGCATCGTCTTTGTCCTGGCGGAGAACGTTTCGTAGAACCACGAGTTCGCCGCTGTCTCTAGGGGCGCCTTGCTAAGAAACTCCTCGACGCAAGCTTCAATCTTTTCGGGTGGAGCATCGGCCGGGACGCATCGATGCCAGACTCCGCCGTTTTCAAGTATCGTCTGTGTGGGCGAGTTGGTTGGCGTCAGCGCTAGAATCGGCCGGCCGGTCCGCATGTATTCATAAAGCTTCGCGGGCACTTGCAACCCATCTCCTCTTTCATTCACGTCGAGAAGAAGCAGGTAATTGGCATCCAGCATCGCCTCCCGCGCCTCGCTTGCTGGGACCATAGTTCCCGTGTACTCCAGGCAGCCCTTCTCCACTAGCCGGGAGAACGGTGGCACTCCGGTGTTCGCGCACTGCGCATCGAGCGGTCCCACCAATCGGACGCCTACCTCGTCCGCCGCCAGAGCTCCACGCTCGATGAGCCGCAGTGCAGCTGCCAGGAATGCCGTCGGCCGCCGCCCCCCATAGATCGCCCCTACGTGAGCCACAATCCGGCGCTTCCGCACAATCGGCGGCCTTGAGGGGATCTCGTCATCGGGATCGAATCCGTTCGTGATGACGTGAATCTTGCCCCGCCAACGCGGATACCGCCGCCGCCACAATTCGCCTACTGACTCGGTATTGGCGATGACTGCGTCGGCATGGTGAAAGATGAGTCTCTCCAGGGTACGATCGTAATAACTGGCCATCCGACGGGTCCGGAACGGGTTTCCCCAGAGTGGATCCTGTAGATCCACAACCCAGCGCAGAGTTGGATCGCTTAGCTTTGCTCTCAGCACCGCCAAGTGCGTCACAATCGGCGGCGAAGTGGAAAGAACCAGACGCACACCAGGCGATTGAAGACACGCCGTAACGGCACTCGCGCCAAAAGGAGCCCATGGAAGCTGCTCATTATACGGCAAGAACCAGCGCTGTACCCACTCCGCGGCACGGCTCATACGCACTACCGCCTCAGAAGCCGTTAGCTCATCCGGAACACGACGGACAGATTCGGTTCCTTCCAGCACACTCGGCTCGATGGACCGGCTGACCACGCGCGGGGCGTAGCCGAAATAAGGTAGGTATTTTGCGAAATGGCCGGGCCGGGTGGCTCCGGAAGCATTCTCTGGCGGGAAATGAAATGCGACCAACAACAAGCTCTTCCGTAAGCCGCCACCCGCCATCCTCACGATTTCCGACTCAGTTTGAGTGTTCAACCTGTCACCGCCGCTCGCCGCTGATCCAACTGTCCGAATTCAGATGTAGACGCATCCACCAGGCGTTGATAAGCTTCGTTCACACGCCGGTGGCGACCGATGACAATGCTAGAGAACGCTTCTGCTTCGTTGTCATCGCGGGTGATGTACCTGAGTTTCGGCAGCGGCAAAGCATCTGGCGAGTTTGCCCGGCGAAGTGAAGCACCTCCTGCTCGCTGCCCCATCCGGTCCATCTGCCGCTTATGAATGCGCTCCATGTTCGTCTGAACGTCTTCGATACGACCGCGGGGAAGACGTCCTCACGGCATGTCAACTAATGTTACTTGGCCACACCGATGCCGATCACGGAAACGGCGGGCCACGGCAACAGCCGATCGATGCGTCTCCAGATCGGCACCAGAGAATCGAACACACGAAGCTGAAACCGGCCGAAACTATCGCGCTTCATAATCTGACCGTTGAAACGCCATCCCGGACGAGTCACGCGGTTGAAGTGGAGCGCCTGCTGCCACTGGAATCCGGCATCCTCCATGCGTGACCGCAACTGCTGTTCGGAGTAGCGGCGATAGTGGCCCAGCACCTTGTCAAGCGACCCGTAGATCGCCTGGTCTTGCGGCACCAGGATGATGGCGCGCCCACCGGGCTTAAGGGCCGAGCGGATATTGCGGAGTGCGAGCAGATCGTCCTCAACGTGTTCCACCACGTTGAGGCAGACAACAGTGTCGAAGCGGCCATGGAGGTCTTCGAAATCGGCGGGACGGGTGAGGTCGCACAGGCGGCTGACGAGGTTGGGCCGGCCGCGGAAGCGCACGCGCAGGCGGGCGAGGTGCTCGTCGTCAATGTCGGAAGCAGTGTAGCTTTTTCGGCCGCGGGAGAGGTGCTGCGTCATGTTGCCGATGCCGGCACCGAGTTCCAGGACGTCGTTACCGAGCCACGGGCGAACCGTGTCGGCCATCCACTTGTTGAAGCGTTTTGTGCCCGCCAGCGAATCTAGAATGCTTGCGCCGCGATCCAGGTAAATGTCGCGCGAGAGGCCACAGTGGAGGATCACCCAGAGCGCGCTGATGGCATCCTTCATGCCGATCTTTTTGCCCTCTTCGTAGGTGCGGCCGTGGTAACTGATGGGCACTTCGTAAATGGAGGCCTGGCGTTTGGCGAACTTGATGGTGAGTTCGGGCTCGATGCCGAAACGGTTGCTGCGGATTGGTATGCTGCGGGCCAGCGACAGGCGGAACGCTTTATAGCAGGTTTCCATATCCGTCAGGTTGAGGTCGGCGGCCATGTTGCACGCGGTAGTGAGCAGGTGATTGGCCAGCGAATGCCAGTAATAAATCACGCGGCGCTCACCCGAAATGAGAAAGCGCGAACCATAAACGACATCCGCCTTGTTGGCGACAAGCGGGGCCAGGATCTTGGGATACTCGGCCGGGTCGTATTCAAGGTCGGCATCCTGAATGATGCCGAATTCGCCGGCAGCCTGCTGCAAGCCGGTACGGATGGCGGCACCTTTGCCGGAATTCACTTTGTGGTGGAAGACGCGCACGCGGTCGGGGTGGGCGGCGGCAAGCCCGTCTAGGACTTCGGGCGAGCCATCGGTCGAACCGTCATCGACGGCGATGACCTCGGATTCGAGGCCCTCCAGGAGCGGCGCTCCGAGGGCCCGCTCGATCGCGGCCGAGACGAACTCCTCCTCGTTATAAACAGGCACTATGATAGAGAGCAGCCGTTTTTTCATATTGATAATAAATGGATTGTATCGATTTGACGGGACGCCCTGCTCCCGCAGGGCTTTGCTTTCAGACAAGAGCCGGCAAGAAAGCTGCTTTCGACTTCTGGGTAGGAGGGGGGCCAAGCGGCGCGTGGCCAAAAGCGTGTAAGTAGTTGAATTTGTGAGAGAAACTCTTCTACGATCATGTACGCCACCTTGCGGACACCATTCGCTTGCAGTTGAACTCGCACCCGGTTCACATCTATCTCGCCCATGATGATCTGTCTAGTTTGCCCTCTGCCGAGTCCGCGGACCCATCCAACTGCACGACCATCAGTTCCAGCACCTTCCGCCATAATACGAATCCCAAAACGGTCGTCAGCAAAACTAAAAGGTCGGTCGGCATCCGGTATCGCGGTTGGCCGATGCCGATCCAAGAAGATACCAGCCAGTTATAGAGAATGATGGAATTCGCGATTAAGTACGCCGCCGCGATCCTGCCGAAGCTGCTGCTCCACTGGCCGCCTGCGATCCGGTTGCTCGCCACTCCTGCCGCGTACAACAGCATGAAGCCGCCGATGGCGCAGCCCTGCACGAGGAACAGCCCCGTCAGCGCTAGTTGCAACAACGCCCACATCGCCCGTAACTCCACGGAACCGCCTGTAGCGAGCGGGTAGTCGTTGGGCATCCAATACAGGCCCATTGCTTTGACGCACACCGCCACGTAAGAGAGTGGCTTGTGCACGAGCAGCCATCGGTTCATGTGTTGAATGGCGGAGTGGGTCTTGAGCTCGTCGCCCCCGAACTGCCGCAGAAGCACCGGCAGCGCACGGTGGATGTAGCCTTCCCCGTTATGGTCGTCAAAGGGCTTGACGAGCAGTTTATCCCTTTCCGTGATCATCATGTCCCGAGCCTGCGCGTATTCCTCCGGGAGATACTCCAGCACAGTTGCCATTTTCGAACTTACAGCCAGCCCGCCGACAGTGCTCGTCGACCAGAAGCCGAATTTCATGTAGTTCAGCATTGCATAGGCCTGGAGACCCACTAGCGGCACCAGCGCCAGCAGCGCCAATGACGCGATCCACCGAGGGCGAGCCGGCCTCCGCATCCATCCCAGCCAGCCGCCCGCCACCAGCGCGGCTGCCAGCACGGGGGCCAGAAACTCATACGTCGGCCGGATCATCGCCGAGACTAGGCACATCAGCGTTGCGCAGCCCAGCATTGGCCATCGACCGTCTCGCAGCCACGCAAGCAGCAGTGCGAACGTCACGCACAAAGCCCATTGCGAAATGCTTTCCGTGAGCACGTAAGCGCTAGGCTCGACATAGATCGGCAACAGCGAAACCGCGCAGAACGCTGCCAGCCACCAGTCCCCGACCCCCAGCGATCGCATCAGGGAGAGCAGGACTACGACCGTACCCATGTAGAGCGCCAGCGTCGCGACAAAGAGGAGCTTTGTAGGCCGCTCCGTCGCCCCTGTGAGGATCAGGAATATCGGGTATCCCGGCGTGCGCATCTGCGGACGCGTCCAGGTGCCGGTCTGAAGGTCGCGCGCAAATCGCATGTAGGTAGGCGAATCGGCAAACACCACCGGCGCCTTGCTCCAAGCCGCCGCGTATAC
>OBLU010003697.1_pt1 | contig 13858 bp, 10 predicted proteins | sample 1518681 | NCBI WGS metagenome assembly OBLU01 (sample SAMEA3539304, study PRJEB22396) | soil metagenome | biome: tundra; feature: field; material: soil | place: USA | collected 2010-05 | depth 0.15 m
CTCTTCCGATCTGTACTGTCACATTCGCGTATGGGGCCTGGGCGGCAAACATTCTTGCGCTCGCCGCAGACCAGTTTGAAAGGCACGAATTGGGAACAGTCGTGAGTTGGAGTGGGACGGGAGCCGTATTAGGGGGCGCGATCTTCACATTTTTTGTCGGCAAGGTAGCCGATGTTGGGTATCTGCCGGCTTTCGTGGCCGCTGGAGTGTTGCCTATCATGGGTTTCGGGCTGACAGCGATGCTGAATTGGAAGAGATCGGAAGGCAATTCAGCCCAAATCGTGGTGTAACGTCGCCGCAGAGATGCGGCGCGAAATCGCGGACGTTGGAAGTGAAAGAGCATGGTGCTTTTATTTGCAAAGAGTGAGAGGATGCCACAATGAAACCTCCAGAAACGTCATTTTGCAAGGAAATTGGCCTGACTCAGGACCGGGAGATTCCTTGCCCGTACACGATTGACGTCTCCGAATTGGTGGAACGGTACGAGAACCTTTACACTGCCGCTGTCATCGACATCTTCCAAGAAAAGGGGCTCCACAACCAATGGTTGGGACCGGCGATCAAGTGTTTAACCCGTGACCTCAAACGGGAATCGGTTGCGGGCGTGGCCTTCACGGTTCAATGGATCAGTGATCCTGAGGCCGATGAAAGAGACAAACCAGCCGCAAAGATGGTGGCTTCCTATCCGAGGAACAGTATTGTGGTGGTGGATGCGGGTGCCGACCAGGTCTCGGGATTCTGGGGCGAGCTCGCAACCACAGTTTGCCTGCGCAATGGGGTTCGCGGAGCGGTCATCAACGGCGGTGCTAAAGACACCGGATTTGTTCGCGAGATGAACTTTCCCATTTTCGCGAAGTTTTCAAGCCCAGTGGACGGCTTTGTCTACTCCCGTTTACGGGGATGGCAATTGCCGATATGGTTGGGGACCGTTCTGGTCAAGCCGTGGGACATTATCATTGCTGACGCCGATGGTGTGTTGGTGGTGCCGCAGAGCATCGCCCAAGAGGTCCTCATCAGGACCGAAACACGACGGGACAGTGAAAACACAACTCGGTCCCTGTTGAAGGAAGGAGTTTCTGCCGTTCGTGCGTCAGCGATGACTGGGCGAAAGGATCTCTAAAAAGTGTGGTGTGATTAATGTTTATAAATCGTCCGCTAACTCGCTAAGATAGATAGATATAACGCGAGAGGATTCATTATTGGCCGCGGCGGCAGCTCATCCTCAACCTGTCGGTTAACGACTCCGTGGGGCGACAGGCGCTCTCACGAGCTCGAGGGAAAGGGGCGTTATCCTCAACGATGAAGCCAACGAAGACTAACAGGATCGCAACACGCCCAGTGTTGACGTCGGATGGGAAGAACATCATTCCGATGTTGGCCAAAAGCATTCAAATATTGGAACGCTTTCGGGAAAATCCGGATGGCCTGACTTATAGCGAACTGACCACACTCTGCCCCAACTTCTCCAGAGTATCCATATTCAGGGTGCTGTGTTCTCTGGAGCGATTTGGTTACCTAGAGAAGATCCCTGACAATAATCGTTATGTTGTGGGCGCCAAGTTCGTGGAATTCGGGCGCATCGCAGAGTCACGTCTGGGGCTCTTGCAAGTTGCCATCCCACATTTGGAGACGTTGCGCAAGAAATATAACGAGAGCATCAGTCTTTGTACGGTCAGGAATCGTGAGCTGGTCTATTTCGCTACAGTGGAGAGCACTCACCCGTTGCGCGTTGGACGCCCCGACCGGAGAGCGGCGGTTTACTGCTCGGCGGTTGGGAAGGCTATCTTGGCTCATCTACCAAAGGGCGATGTCGATCGTTATGTCGAAACGACGGCTCTTGTCGGCATAACGCCAAACACGATCACCAACAAAACCGAGTTGCGACGCGAATTGCAGCGAATCAATTCACGGGCCTACGCTGTAGATAATGAGGAGAATCTGGAGGGAGTAGTATGCGTCGGGGTCCCCATTCTTAACGTCGACAAAATAGCGGTTGCTGGCATTAGCATGAGTGGACCTTCGGTTCGCATGCCTCCTGAGCGTATTGTACTTGCAGCTGCCGATTTGCTGAGCGCCGCAAAAGCAATCTCCGACAGGTGCGCATTCCTGGGCAAGAGCGCGGTAGGGTGAACTGCTGACTGAGCGGCTCGTCCTGCCGGTCTGATTCACAGCCCTCACACTTTTTAGCTTGACACCGACCCGGGCCAGCATAGAAGATAATTTTGGAACCTGTGTTTCTCTAATGAAATCACTGGAACTGGGTCGCCGATTCCCAATCCATCTTGTGAGATGGTGCAGAAGGGCTAATGGTGCAATAAGGTAAACCAATGAAGGTAGTGGTCACGGACTACATTGAGCCCGAACTCGATTGGGAAGTGAAATGCATGCGCGAAATGGGCATTGCCTTCCAAGCCTGCCAGTTAAAGTTTGCGGGAGAGAAGCAGTTGCTCGACGCGACTTTGGACGCAGATATCGTCGTGGTGAATATGGCGCCGATCACGGCAGGCTTGGTGGAGCAATGGCAACGCTGCTCTCTCGTGATTCGTCACGGCGTTGGATACGACAATGTGGATGTATCGGCGTTGACCCGGCGGGGTATTCGGTTCGCAAACATTCCCGATTATTGCGTAGAAGAGGTTGCCGAACATGCGATCTCACTCATCTTTGCATTAGCAAGAAAAATTGTGCTGAGCCGCACAATGTTGGAGCGGTGGAGTCGGCAAGGTCGTTGGGAATTCAGCGAGGTCGAGCCCATCTATCGGATGAAGGGTCAGACCTTGGGCATTATCGGCGTCGGACGAATTGGAGCGCGCGTTCTGGAAAAGCTGCGGAGCTTTGGGTTCAGCTTCTTATTATGCGACCCCTATCTCAACAGCACGCGGCGGGATGCGCTCGGGATCGAGTTGGTATCTCATGAAGAGGTTTACCGCAAGGGCGATTTCATTACCCTTCACACGCCGCTCAATGTTGAGACCCGGCACCTTATCAACGATCGGACTTTAGCGCTCATGAAGCCGTCGGCCTTTCTTATTAATACCGCTAGAGCTGGCTTGATCGACCATGTCGCGTTGTATCGAGCCTTGAAAGACGGTCGCCTTGCGGGTGCGGCCATTGACGTTTTTGACCCAGAGCCCCCCCGCAACGACAATCCTTTGTTTGAACTGCAAAATGTGGTTCTGACGCCACATCTTTCCTGGTATTCGGTCGCAGCAGGATTAGAAATTCGCCAGAAGATTGTGCAACAGATTCAACGGTTCAAGGAAGGCCTACCGCCGCTCAATTGGGTCAATGAAAGAGAATTACAGCCCCAGGGGGTGGAATCATGAAGGGCGGCCTTGTCAATGTGAGGTGCCAATTGCCGGGACCTCGTTCCAAACAACTGTATGAAAGGTGGAGCCAGGTAGAAGCGCAGTGTGCGGGTTATCAGGCGAAGGTTGTGTGGGAGAAGGCGCTTGGGGTCATGGTCACAGATGTCGATGGGAATACATTTCTGGATTGGACGTCGGGTGTTCTGGTGACGAACGTGGGGCATTGTCATCCGGACCTGGTGAAGGCTATCCAGAGAGCATGCGAAAAGTTGTTGAACAACTATGAATGCCTCACAGAGGCCCGCGTCGAAGCGGCCGAGAAGCTGATTTCAGTACTGCCGGCTCATCTGGACAAATGCTTTTTCTTTAGCACTGGTTCCGAGGCAACCGAAGCTGCGCTACGAGTTATGAAGCGCAAATCGGGAAAATTTGAAATTATCAGCTTCTATGGCGCTTTTCATGGGCGGACCTATGCGGCCTTGAGTGCGGGTGGCCTTCCTGGTCCCAAAAAGGGATACGGGCCGACTGTACCTGGCTCGATCCGAGTTCCCTATCCTAATTGCTATCGGTGTCCTTTGCGCGCAAAGCCCGAGATCTGTGACTTCCTATGTCTCGACTATCTTGATGATGCGGTTCGGGCCAATAGCACTGGCAGTCTGGCTGGTGTCATCGTCGAACCCTATCAGGGGGCCGCGGGATTCATCTTCCCGCCAGAGGGCTGGCTGTCGCGACTCGAAGAATGGATTCGCTCTCACAACCTTCTTTTCACGTTGGACGAAGTGCAATCGTCATTCGGGCGTACCGGGAAGTTTTTCGCCATGGAGTGGGAAGGACTGACACCCGACGTCGTGTGTATTGGCAAAGGTATCGGCAGTGGTGTTCCAGCTTCCGCAATTGCGGCTCGCGGCGAAGTGTTGGCCGTCCTCAAGAGCGGAGAGATGAGCAGCACGATGGGAGGCAATCCCGTAGCCTCAGAGGCTGTGGTCGCGGTCGTAGATATCATGCGCCGTGAAAGGCTCGAGGAAAATGCCCTGCGCATCGGCCGGATCATGAAAGATCGGTTGAGGGAGATGATGGGAAGGAATTCGTACATAGGGGACGTTCGGGGCATGGGACTCGTGATGGGAGTCGAACTGGTAAAAGACAAAACGACAAAGGAGCCTGCTCCCGAACTGGCGAAGAAACTGATCGATCTCGCAGCGCAACAGGGGTTGCTGATAGGTGCGGTCGGCACGTTCGGCAACGTTATCCGCGTAGCACCCCCACTGGTCATTTCCGAAGAGCAAGCTGAGGAGAGCCTCGATATCTTCGAGCGAGCCCTGGATCAACTCTAGAACCATGCCGAGGAGAATGCTCGATGATCTCTGACATCCAAGCGGCGGTGCAAAGCATCCGCGACGAGGCAACACAGCTTCTGTGTGAATTAATCAGGTATCCATCTCTGCCCGGTAAAGAAGCTGGAGTGATGAAGCACGCCGGCTCGCGTTTTGCCGAATTAGGGTCGGTCGAATACGTGTCGCTTTCCAATGACCTTCGGCAGGACGTGGACTATTCAAATCCGATCCCTGACATCGACTACGAAGGGCGTTACAACCTCCGAGTGCGAGTCCCAGGTACAGGGAAGGGCCGCGCGCTACTTTTGAACGCCCATTTGGATGTGGTACCAGCCTCGGAAGGTCAGGATCGCCCGTTCGACCCGGTTGTGCAAGATGGGGTAGTTTTTGGCCGAGGGGCATGCGATGCGAAGGGACAGGCAGCAACAATTTTTGCAGCGCTTTGTGCCATTGCCCGTCTCGGGCATGCATTCCGAGGTGACATCATAATTCATCTGGTCAACGAGGAAGAGGTTGGCGGTAACGGCACTTTGGCGATGATTCGCCGGGGGGAGGTCGCGGATGGTTGCATCGTCATGGAACCGACAGACCTGAAGATCGGATGCTCCAACCGCGGGGCCGTGTGGTTCCGGGTCATCTGCACTGGAAAGCCTGGCCACAGCGGACAGGCTCAGGGACCTGTCAGTGCACTGAAAATGGCCACCCGCGTCATTGAAATTCTTGAGCAGTATCAAGCCCGCCTGCTGGAGTCTTCCCGGGGAATTGCATTCTTCGACGATCATCCTAATCCTATGCCAATCACTTTCGGCAAATTGAATGCGGGCAACTGGCCTGCGACCGCTCCGGCCCATGCCGTAATCGAAGGCGTGCTGGGTTTTCTTCCAAATAAGACACGTTTTCAGATAATGCAGGAGATGCGGGAAGCGATTCGCGAGGCAGGAGACCCCTGGTTGAAGGAAAACTTCACACTGGAGTTTATGTACCGCCATGACGCCCAGGTTCTTGCCCCAACCCATCCCCTCGTTTCAGAGTTGCAGGTGGCTTGCAGGGAAGCCGGCAGCGGGGGCGACGTGGCGGCGATAACCGCATCGTCCGATTCGTGGTACTACGGAAACCAATTGGAGATACCCACCCTGGTGTTTGGCCCGGGAAGTTTGAGCGTTGCCCATTCCAATCATGAGCAAGTCCGCATGGACGAAGTCTGCCGGGCTGCCGTGATTCTTGTGCGGTTTTGTGAGCGTTGGTGTGGAAAAGCTTAGGGCTGCAATTCAACACCATCAGGGCTGCACGTGAGGTCCTCATGCAGGCATTAGTAAAAACACAGAAGGGTGTCGGATTCGTAGAGCTGCAAGACCGGCCGGTACCCTCTCCCAGCGAGGGCGAGGTGCTCATCGAAGTCAAAGCATGCGGAATTTGCGGCACTGATCTCCACATTTTTCACGATCAATTTCCTTATTGGCCGCCCGTGATTCTGGGCCACGAGTTTTCGGGAGAAATTGTCGAGGTAGGACGTGACGTTAAGGGCTTCAAGGTAGGCACTCGCGTCGTCGCGGAACCGCACACCAAGGCATGCGGAACCTGCTATCTTTGCCGAACCGGAAATATCCAGATCTGCCCCATGAAGCGATCGCCAGGATGGGGGATTGACGGAGCTCTTGCGAAATATCTGTGCATGCCTGAAATCCTGTTGCACAGAATCCCTGACGACCTTTCCTTTGATGACGCGGCATTAGTCGAGCCCACGGCCAATATAGTCCATGATCTGATTGAGCACGCCGCTATTCAGGCTGGAGACTTCGTAGTTGTCCTTGGCCCTGGTCCCATTGGCCTTTTGGCTGCGCTGACGGCCCGAGCTGCTGGCGCCTGGCGGGTGCTCGTTGTCGGCGCTCCCGGAGACGAGGCTATTCGGCTACGGAAAGCGCGTGAACTCCGGTTTCAGACTGTTAACCTTGGGAACGCCAATCCCAGCGATGTGGTAAGCGAAATGACCAGTGGACGAGGAGCTGACCTCGTGGTGGAGTGCAGCGGTGCTCCTACCGCTATTGCCTCCACCGTTGATCTAGTCCGCAAGAAAGGGAAGATCTGTGCCATCGGCCTGACCGGAAACGAGACTGTGCAGTTCCCTTGGGACAAAGCCGCCTTCAAGGTCTGCGAGATCGTTTTTAACCTTTCCACCAGCTACACAAGCTGGGACCGTACCATTAATCTTATTGCCGGAGGACTGATCCCTGTTCGCGAACTGATATCACACCGCCTGCCATTGAAATCTTGGGAGCACGCATTCCAAGAGTTGGAAGCACAGCGGGCACTAAAGATATTGCTCATTCCAGAGTAAGAGAAGGAGGAGTAGCGGTGTCCGACTTTGATCGACTGACCGTTCTTTCGACCATGATTGACAGCGGGCTTGTACCAGTGTTTTACAGTCCCGACATTGAGATCGCGAAGAACGTTGCGAAAGCATGTTTCGAGGGAGGGGCGCGGCTACTGGAATTCACAAACCGCGGTGACGGCGCGCAGGATGTATTTCGCGAACTCCAGTCTTATCGCAAAACAGCCCTTCGTCACCTAATTTTGGGGGCGGGGTCAATCGTGGATGCTCCAACTGCACAGGCGTATATTGCACTCGGTGCGAGTTTTGTGGTTGGCCCCATCCTCAATCCAGATGTGGCACGGCTGTGCAACCGCCGTCGGGTCGCGTACCTTCCAGGATGCGGTAGTGCCTCTGAAATCTCGTGTGCCGAAGAGCTAGGGTGCGACATCGTCAAAATCTTCCCCGGCATGCAGGTAGGTGGGCCACCCTTTGTTAAGGCAATGGCTGGGCCATGTCCGTGGACTCGGCTAATGCCGACGGGAGGAGTGAGCCCCAACGAAGAGTCGCTATCGGCTTGGTTTAAAGCAGGAGTCGCTTGTGTTGGTATCGGCTCTGAACTTATTACGAAGGATATTCTGCAGTCCGGTGACTATGCGCGGCTGACTCATGACGTGCGGTCCACAGTTGAACTCATCGCAAAGATAAGGCATAGAGCGTAGAGAGCAGAGGCGATGTCGATTCTGAATATAAAGTCTGAATGTTTGTGGGATCTAGTTTCGCTTGGCGAAGTCATGCTGCGACTAGATCCTGGGTTTGAACGGATCCGCACGACGCGCCATTTCCAGGTTTGGGAGGGAGGAGGAGAATACAACGTTGCGCGTGCTTTACGACGGTGCTTCGGCAAACGCACGGCTGTACTAACGGCCAGTGTGGATAATGAAGTGGGACATCTCCTAGAAGATCTCCTGTTGCAGGGCGGCGTAGATTTGCGATACGTAAAATGGTTTCCCTTTGACGGCATCGGTAAGTCCGCGCGCGTGGGCCTGAACTTCACTGAAAAGGGCTACGGGATACGGCCGGCACTAGGATGCTCTGATCGCGGCCACTCCGCTGCTTGCCAGCTGAAGCCTGGAGATTTCGCCCTCGAGAAGCTTTTTGAAAAAGAGGGGGTACGCTGGCTGCACTCTGGAGGAATCTTTGCTGCACTTTCCCCTTCCACCGCGGCATTAACCATGGAAGTGATGGGAGTTGCCCGTGCAAACGGCACTATTGTGTCCTATGACTTGAATTTTCGCCCTTCACTCTGGAAATCGCATGGCGGTATTGAGCGGGCAATAGAAGTGAACCGTGAGATTGCCAAATACGTAGACGTAATGGTCGGGAACGAAGAAGATTTCAGCGCTGGCCTCGGACTACAGGTGTCGGGAGTCGACGAAAACCTGACGGATTTGAGCCCCGCAGGCTTTCAGCGCATGATGCACGAAGCCATTGCACAATTTCCCAATTTCAAGGTGGTCGCTACTACCTTGCGAAATGCCCGCACCGCTTGTGTCAATGATTGGAGCGCAATCTTGTATGCCGACGGAAGCTTCTATCAAGCCATGGTTCGCTGTGGTTTGGAAATTTATGATCGAGTGGGTGGGGGAGACGGGTTCGCCTCCGGCATGATTTATGCGTTCTTGCAAGACATGTTTCCACAAGATGCTGTCGATTACGGTGCGGCTCACGGTGCGCTGGTTATGACCACACCAGGTGACACCTCGATGTCCACTCTGAAGGAAGTCGAAGCCGCAGTCAAATCCAGCAGTGCAAGGGTAATCCGTTAAGCTAATCACCACGAGCAATACCGGGAACCGCCAACTGCGCTAGTGGCTGAATCCTACGGCCGCGGTTTTTGCAGCGAATCTTGTTCTCTCCCTAGAAACTCCTGCTTGCCCTCGCAGTCCGACGCAGCTCACGCACATCGCACTTTTCTTCTTGACATCGACCAATCGCCAGGGTCAAAATCAGTTTGCGATCTGGAACCGTAGTTTCTGTAATGAAAGCACGGAAATATTGGTCATGCCTTCAGGTAGTTGCACTGATATCCCGGAAAGGGGATCGCCTATGAGCCAGCAGAGGAGTTCAAACGAAATCTTCATGAGGTTCCTACAACTGGTAACGCTAACTTTGGCCGTGTTGATGTCCCTTCCGATGCATTCGCAGGTGGCCGGCGGCACGTTCACCGGTAGAATTACGGACCCTTCGGGCGCATTCATTGCTAATGCGCAAATCACAATTAGAGATTCCGAAACCGGAGTAACCGTGACCACCACGGCAAATTCGGATGGCGTTTACACAGTGAGCAACCTGCGGCCGGCGACCTATGAGATTAGCGTCTTGCAGACAGGATTTCAGACGGCAGTGCGGTCAGGGGTGACGCTCACAGTTGGAGCTGTGCAAGTGCTGGACATTGCCATGCACGTGGGAACAGTCACGCAAAAGCTCGAAATCACAGGCGAAGCCGCAGCGATTGAACTTGCCACCTCGAGTCTTGACAACACGGTGGAATCCGCGACGATTGCGGAATTGCCTCTTAATGGCCGCGACTGGGCATCACTGGCGTTGCTCCAACCCGGTGTCGCCCAGGTGAAGACCCAGGATACGGTTACCAACCCTGGGGGCCATGCTCGCGGGCTGGGAATGCAGATGTCGATCGATGGACAACGCCCTTCGCAAAACGTCTACCGGATAAACGGCATCATCGTCAACGACTACTCGAACGCGGGTCCAGGAAACGTACTCGGCGCAAACCTGGGTGTGGACGCGATTCAGGAATTCTCGGTTTTGACCAGCAACTACTCGTCCGAGTACGGCTATACCTCCGGGGGGGTCATCAACGCCATCACGCGCTCCGGCACCAATCAGTTTCACGGAAGTGCATATGAGTTCCTGCGTAACAGCGCTCTGGACGCGCCAAATTTCTTCGACGATTACAATAACGTCCAGAAGCCGCCTTTTAAACGCAATCAGTTCGGCGGCTCGGCAGGAGGGCCCATCAAGAAGGAGAAGATCTTCATTTTTGGTGACTACGAAGGACTTCGTCAAAGCAAGGGGGTCACTCAAACCGCGTTTACTCCCTCGCCCAATGCGCGGCTCGGACTGCTTAACGACGCGAACGGCAATCCGCTACCCCCGATTACAGTGGACCCTAACATCCAGAACGTGCTAACCGCCTTCTACCACGGGCCCAATGCTGGCCTGATCGGCCCGACAAACAATACGGGCAGGTACGTCTTCTCGGGTCAGCAAAAGGTGACCGACAACTTCGCCACGGCGAGGGGCGATGTAAAGCTCTCGGACAAAGACCGCCTAAATTCCTTTTGGTATTACGACCGCTCGAATATCGGCAGCCCCGATGGTTTGAACATTGAAGTGAAAGGTTTTGGAACCTATCGGCAGGGCGCTTCCTTAGAAGAGACCCACGTCATCAGCACCAAAATGATTAATAACGTTCGGCTGGGATTTAACCTCTCGACTGTGGATAACAAAGATCTGACGGCGATTGTTCCGGCCGTGCTAGACCACTCCTTTGGGATATTACCGTCGACATTAGAGCCGCAAATCGCTTCCGTAAGCTCGGGCGGGGGAGTGGGGGGGCTCACCACGCTGCCATACTTCCACCCCCAGGGGAGCGAGAACTTCACTGGGGAAACCTTTCAGGTGTACGACGATGCTGTGTACACTGTGGGGACCCACAACCTGAAGTTCGGCGGGATGGTCATCAGAGAGCATGAAGACGTTTTCTTTATTAATTTCCCGGACGGCACCGTCTCCTTTAGTACACTGGCAGACTTTCTGCAGGACATACCGTTTAAGGTGCAGAGTCCTGGCGTCCCACCGTTCGTCCCCACGACCACGCCACACCATAACCGCGTCTCGATTATCGCCGGGTATATCCAGGACGATTGGCAGAAGCGCCCCGGGCTGACCTTGAACTTAGGGTTGCGCTATGAAATGTCGACGATTCCGACCGAGAAAGATGGAAAGATTCAAGTCATGAAGACCCTCTTTACTAATCCGGGCAATTGCCAGATTGACAGCCAGGGCCTTGCTAACTGTCCGGGTTTTTACAACTCTTACTTTCAGTCAAACCCGACCACCAAGAACTTCGAGCCGCGGATCGGTTTTGCCTGGGATCCATTTCGCAGCGGCAAAACTGCCATTCGCGGTGGTTTCGGAATCTTTGACGCTCTTCCCCTCCCATACCAGATGGCGCTCAGTAACGCGCAAGACTCTCCATTCACACCCACCATTATTCTGACCAATCCGCCGCAGGGGTCATTCCCACACGGGCTTGCTAACCTGTTTCAGACATGCCCGACCTGCATCCCGCCGAGTTCGACCAAAGCATGGCAGTATGTCGAATCGAACCCGAAGCGCAATTACATCCTGCAATACAACTTGAATATCCAGAGGCAAGTCGCGTCAGGTAACACCGTAACGCTCGCCTATGCAGGAGCTCGGGCGTTCCACAACCCCTTCCAGACCGACGAGTTCAACACGGTTTTCCCCTTTAAGACTTCCGCGGGCTGGTTGTTTCCTAACCCCGTCGGCAGCGGCGTGATAAACCCGAGCGCTACCAGCATTGTCCCCGGGCAACTCATAAATGCTAATGTCGGCGAGTTAGGGGGGGGCGTCGTTTGGACAAGCCAGTCCTGGTACGACTCTTTCGAAGCGCGGTGGGAGCAGCGAATGAGACATGGCCTTCAGTGGGAGGCCTCGTTTACCTGGGGCAAGGCTTTGGACACCTCCTCCGGCAGCTTTGCGGGAGACAACTACGCGGGGAATGTGACCCCCACGATTCCTTGGTGGGATCACCGTATCACTAAAGGGCCGGCGGACTTCGATTTAAGACGCAACCTAGTTCTTAACGGGCTGTGGCAGGTCCCGGCACCGTCATCGTTCTCTGGGCTCAAAAAATGGATAGCAGCAGGGTGGGAAGTAGGATCAGTCATTGAGCTGCAGGACGGAGTTCCCATCTGGCCCCTGGATGGCCTCGAGGGAGACCCGATGGGGCAACTCAACTCCGAGCCATTGGCTATTCCAGACCGCATTTGCAAAAGCATGACCAACCCCGGAAGAGTCCAATACATCAAGGCGAATTGCCTTATCAATGCTGTTGCGCCCAGCCCCGCATTCTACAGTGCGGCGCCACCGTTCGGCTGCGATCCCAAATTCCCTTACCCGACCTGTATAAACCTCCTCGGCAACTTGGGTCGTAACTCGATTATTGGGCCAGGCTTGGTCAATGTCGATTTTTCCTTGGTTAAGAACGACCACATCAAAACAGTGTCAGAGAACTTCAATATCCAGTTCCGGGCCGAGTTCTTTAACATATTTAACCATGTTAACTTCGCGCCTCCAATTTCTAATCTCGAGGCGATCGACGCATCGGGGAGTCCGGTTCCTGGCTTCGGCCAGATCACTGCAACCCAGACTGACTCACGCGAGATCCAGTTCGGGCTGAAGATAATTTGGTGAGGAATCAATTAGGGCTCGTGAAAGCCTGAGCGGCTGACGACAATTCGTAACGTCGGAACATGAGCCCTCGTCCCAAAAGATCGGGGCGTACAGGCAACAATAGGGTGACGACTTCGAGAGCAATCTACATTTGCGCTGGTCGTGCGCACGATCAATTGACACCGTTGAGAGGAGAGTTTGATTGTCGCCGATCAGGCGTCGCTAGCATCATGCCAACGTTGGTTCCCAATAGGCTTACCACCAGTACCGGCTAGTGCCTTCCACTCTGTTGCCATCATGTTGGTGTCCAGCCGCGGTTGGAGAACCACAGGGCGTGAAAATGAATGGGAACTTGATACAGGTCACCATGAGCAGTCGACTCTCCTCAGACCAGAGATAGCCCAGAGTGTCCCGATGTAAATCTCGGACTCGACTGAGGTATTCATTCCAAATGCCACGGCGCCGATCATCAGAACTGGGACGGGTAATGAAATGAGTGGTGAAGTATTGCCAGGGGATTCTGGTAAAGAACGTGATTCTGGCGGATCTAGCATTGAGCAGCAGTTGTTCCTGGAGCAATGTCTCCCAGCGATTGCTCGCCGGGAGACTGCGGTGCAGCGGCCTGGTCGGTTGCTAACGGCCAGTGGGGAGAACAAAGAACAATACACTGAATGCAGAAGGCCCTAGAACGTCGTCTGCATGCACCTAGTTACCGCCACCCTATCTGGAGACACAGAGGGCTTCCCTTGTGGTTTTATATAGATAAACCAGAAGCGGTCAGTACTTCATGTTGTTCTCAGATTAACCCCCGTATGCGGTACGAGGAACCGTGATTCGATCACTTATCGTTACTGGTTTCCAGCCAGCACCACGTAGACCAGGACGTAGCCCTCTAAGACGCCCAACAGCGGCGAATACAGGATCGATTACCTGCCCGGAGCCTGGGTTTCGTGATCTCTTCAGGGTCTCTGCTCACGAGACCCCTTGGTGACAAAGCAGACCGTTATGTTTGGTTCAGGCACGGCATGGCCGTGATTACGGAGTTCTGCGAACCTACCTGCCGTCTCGTTGACGGAATCTGAGAATGGAGCGGTGAGCCCGAGGGTGTGGCCGCGGTAGCCATTCTACGCAGCCTTTCGAGCAGCCCTTTCTGGCCCCGCCAGACTGAAGGGTGGGTGTTACTACTACAATCTTACCTCACGTACTAAGTGCTACCAAAGGCATGTTATGTCTAATGTCTTGCACTCTAGGAGGCCAGTTGCAAACCCTAAAGCCGTGTTCTGGCGGCCGGACAGGCATTTACCCTACCTCCACGGTTTCGAGTGGCTTTTCGTCGCTGGACACCCCCTTTAGAGTGGGGCTCTGACGCTTCTGGAAGCCAACGGCACGAAGCCTCGCCCGGT
>OBLU010003698.1_pt1 | contig 13851 bp, 14 predicted proteins | sample 1518681 | NCBI WGS metagenome assembly OBLU01 (sample SAMEA3539304, study PRJEB22396) | soil metagenome | biome: tundra; feature: field; material: soil | place: USA | collected 2010-05 | depth 0.15 m
CAACAACAACCGCATGGCCGAACTGCACGCCAAAGAATCGCCCGCGCGCGTCCTGGAACTCGAGCAGTGGGGGGCGCTCTTCGACCGGACCAAGGACGGCAAGATCCTCCAGCGCGACTTCGGTGGTCACCGCTACGCGCGACTGGCCCACGTCGGCGACCGCACCGGTCTGGAGCTGATTCGCACGCTCCAACAAAAAGTCGTCTCGATGGGCACCGACGTCTTCATGGAATGCAAAGTCCTGAAACTGGTCCACGACGACGCGGGTCGGATCGCCGGGTGCGTCGCTTACTGGCGCGCCACCGGCGAGTTCGTCACCTTCGAGGCCAAGGCGGTCATCATCGCGACCGGGGGCGTCGGCAGGTCCTGGAAGTTCACGTCGAACTCGTGGGAGGGCACCGGCGACGGTCACGCCATGGCCCTGTGGGCCGGCGCGAAGTTGATCGACATGGAGTGCATCCAGTTCCACCCGACCGGCATGGTCTGGCCGCTCAGCGTGCGCGGGCTGCTCGTGACCGAGGGCGTCCGCGGCGACGGAGGGGTGCTGCTCAACTCCGAGGGAAAGCGCTTCATGTTCAACTACGTGCCCGAGATGTTCCGCGCCGAGACCGCCGACACGGAAGAAGAAGGCGACAAGTGGTACGACGACCACTCCGCCGGCCGTCGCCCGGCCGAACTCCTGCCCCGTGACGAAGTGGCGCGCGCGATCAACACCGAAGTGAAGGCCGGACGCGGCAGCCCCCACGGCGGGGCCTACCTCGATATCGCCTCGCGACGGACACCGGAGTTCATCCGTCGCCGTCTGCCGTCGATGTACCACCAGTTCATGGAGCTGGCCGGCGTCGACATCACCAAAGAGCCCATGGAGATCGGCCCGACCTGTCACTACATCATGGGTGGCGTCCAGGTCGTCGCCGACACCGCGGCCACGGCCGTCCCGGGTCTCTTCGCGGCCGGCGAAGCGGCCGGCGGCCTGCACGGCGCGAATCGCCTCGGCGGCAACTCGTTGAGCGACCTCGTGGTCTTCGGACGTCGCGCCGGCATGGGCGCCGCGGAGTACATCGAAGCCGGTGACGTCGCTACGTCGTTCAATATGGAAGAGGCGGAGGCGGCCGTGAAGGAAGCACTCGACCCCTTCGACCGAGAAGAGGGCGAGAACCCGTACACCATCCAACACGATCTCCAAGAGATGATGCAGACGCTCGTGGGCATCATCCGCAATGGTCCGGAACTCGAAGAGGCCATGGGCCAGCTCGAGGTGTTCGCAGAGCGCGTGAAGAACATCACCGTCAAGGGGGGGCGCGCCTACAACCCCGGTTGGAACCTGGCCACCGACCTGCCGTCGATGCTGACCGTCTCTCGTTCGACGGCCCTCGCCGCGAGCCTGCGTAAAGAGTCGCGCGGTGGCCACACCCGAGAGGACTTCCCGGACCCCGACCCCGAGTTCGCGAAGTTCAACTTCGCGATCTCGAACGACGGCGGCAACTGGGACAGCCCGATCTCGGCTACCGAGTCGCCGTTACTGCCGTTGCCGGACGAACTGAAGGCCCTACTCGAGGAGGCGTACTGATGGCTGACGTGACCATGCGAATCTGGCGCGGTGACGCGACCGGCGGTGACTTCGAGAACTACACGATCGCCCAGAACGAAGGGGAGGTCGTCCTCGACGTCATTCACCGTATTCAGGCGACCGAGGCACCGGACCTCGCCTGTCGATGGAACTGCAAGGCCGGCAAGTGTGGATCGTGCTCGGCCGAGATCAACGGCAAGCCGCGCCTCATGTGCATGACGCGCATGGACCAACTGCCCGAGGGTCCGGTGACCGTGACCCCGATGAAGGCCTTCCCCATCATCCGTGACCTCGTGACCGACGTCTCGTTCAACTTCGAGATGGCCAAGCGCGTGCCGGCACTCCTCCCGCCGCCGATGCCCGAAGGCGGATATCGCATGTTCCAACAGGACGTCGATCGCGGACAGGAGTTCCGCAAGTGCATCGAGTGCTTCTTGTGCCAGAACGTCTGCCACGTCATCCGGGACCACGAAGAGAACAAGCCGCACTACGCCGGACCGCGTTTCTTCATTCGCTACGCCGAGCTCGAGATGCACCCCCTCGACACCAACGACCGTCGCGAACTCTTGAAAGAGGAGATGGGTCTCGGCTACTGCAACATCACCAAGTGCTGCACCGAGGTCTGTCCCGAGCACATCCACATCACCGATAACGCCATCATCCCGTTGAAGGAGCGCGTCGTCGACGCCGACTACGACCCGATCGCGTGGCTGGGTCGAAAGATCCGTCGACGCACCAAGAAAACGGCCAGCGAAGCCTCCGTGCAGCCCGCGCCCTAATTCGTGGCGGACTTCCTCTCGACCGAGTGGTTCCAAGAACTCAACGACACGTTGGAGAACGCCGGTCCCGTCCCCTTGGACGATGACGCAGCGACGACACGCGTGGTCATCGAGTTCCCGGACGCCCCGAGCAACGGACCGCACGCCATCACGTTCTCGATCGGACCCGACGGTGCCCGCGTCGATTCCGGGGATCATTTGGCCGCCGACGCCATCGTGCGACTCTCGTTCGACGACGCGTCGGCACTAACCAACGGCGACATTGACAGCGCGAGCGCGCTGCGCGACGGACGCGTCAAAGTGCGCGGTGACGTCAACGCGATCGTCCCACTTCTCAGTTGGCTCCAACGCGCGCACCCGAGCGCCGACTAGTTGCACAAAATGGATCTGCCGCTTCACGAAGACGACCTCGCCGAACCCGGCGTGCTCGAAGCTCATATGCTCCATCGCCACGGCGCCGATATCCCTCCGGTCGCCGTGTTGTGCTTCTTCAACGAGCTCCTCGAGGATCTGGCCGCCGAGGGTGTGCTCGAGACGAAATACACCTTGCGAAGTGAGATCGGGCGCAACCCGGTCTACGAGTTCCTCACCGACGAGGGCCCCGTCTCGGTGATACATCCGGGTGTCGGGGCACCGTTAGCGGCCGGCTTCGTCGAAGAGATCGCGTCGCTCGGCGTGACGACGCTCGTCGCGTGCGGCGGTGCGGGCGCCCTGGTCGAGCGGCTCGACCTCGGCCACGTCATGGTCGTGGCCTCGGCCCTGCGCGACGAGGGCACGAGCTTCCATTACGCCGCGCCGAGTCGGATCATCGACGCCGACCCCCTCGGTGTTCGCGTGCTCGGTGAGGTCCTCGACGAACACCACGTCGAGCATTTCATAGGGCGCACCTGGACGACTGACGCGTTCTTCCGAGAGACGCGCTCGCGTGTCAATCGACGGATCGACGAACACTGCTCCGTCGTCGACATGGAGTCATCGGCCTTCATCGCGGTCGCGAAGTATCGAGGACTGCGATTCGCCCAACTGCTCTACGCGGGCGATTCACTCGCGGGCGAAGAGTGGGACAGTCGTTCGTGGTCCGGTGCGCGAGACGTGCGCGAGGAACTCTTTCGCGTGAGTGCGGTCGCGGCGCGGCGCCTCCATATTGCAGTGCCGTAGGGCGCAACGACGACGCTGCGTTATCCGGCCGCGATCTCCGTCATGGAGTTGGTCCCGTTGTTCGCGACCCAGACGCGTCCGCCGATGTAGGTAATGGCGTTCGGTTCACTGAATCCGTAGCGAGCACCAGACAGCACGGCCACGAGAGCGCCGCTCGAGACACTGAACTCGGACACCGTATTCCCGGTGGTGGCTGACGTGCCGAGATTCGTGACCCACACGTCGACGCCGTTCGACGCGATCGAGGTCATGACGTTGAGTCCGTAGTTCTTGCCCTTCACGAAGCGCATGAATTTACCCGACTTCGCGTTCACCTCGGTGAGTGAATTCGTCCGGTCGTTCGCCACCCAGATGTGGCTGCCGTCGGTCGTGATGGCGAGGGGGCCGTCAAATCGGTAGGCGTTACCCTTCAATACCTTCACGAGCGATCCCGACCCGGCGTTGAGTTCCGCGACGGCATTCGTGTTGCTATCGACCGCCCAGACGTGCGTCGAATCCGAGGCCAACGCGTTCACCTGATCGAGTCCAATCGACGAGACCTTCACGTCCGTGATGAGTTTCCCGGTCATGGCACTGACTTCGGCCAGCGTGGTGCCGCGCAGGTTCGAGATCCACACGTCGACGCCGTTCGACGCGATCAGTCGGGTCCCGTGCAACTTATAGGTTGAACCCTTGATCACGCGCACGAGAGCGCCGGTCGAGGCGTTCAACTCGGTCACTGAGTTCCCGGCGTCGTTGGCGACCCACACATTGGTCCAGTCATCGCTGAGATGCGCGGGACCGTCGAAGCCGAATTTTTTGTTCTTGAAGAGGTTGACGACGTTTCCGGTGCTGGCGTCGAGTTCGGTCACGGAGTTACCCGCGCTATTGACCGCGAAGACGTGGGCGCCGTTGGAGCCCACGTCGGTCACGGCGTCGAAACCGTAGGCCGTACCCTGGATGATCTTCACGGTGGGAGTACTCGTCGCTGAGGCGTTCACGGCGCCGACGAGCCCGCTCAGGGTCAGGGCAAAGGCGATGGTCGCGCGTAGTGGAAACTTCATCGGTATCTCTTTCGGGGTGTGTGGGGCCACCGAAATGCTCGTCGGTGTGGCCCGCTGAATTCACGGGCTTGCGTCGTCTAAGCGTAGGGCATGCTTCGACGCAGATGTCATCGGCCAAGACGGTGCGCGCCACGCACTGGTATCAGTTTCCGACGCGATGTCCGAGATTAGCCTTGTGCGCATGACGAAATGCGGTAGTTGATGCACGGTTTCGACTCCTTCCTCCATCACCTTTTCGGTTGGACCGGTACGTTCAACGAGCCCGGCAGTTGGTACGGCTTCTGGTCCGGCTTCGCCGGTGGATTCGGCATTTTGACCATCGTGATAATTGGCTATCGCAAGATCAACTGCCACACCCAAAAATGTTGGCGCATTGGCCACCACGACCTCGTCGTCAAGCACTCGCCCACCGATCCCGGCACGACATATCGAGTCTGTCGGCACTGTCACCCCGAGATCCAGGGCAAGCGCTTCTCGCGAGAGGAACTCCATCAAATGCACCGTGATCACGTCGAAGGGAGCACACAATGACCTGGTGGGATCGATGGGTATGGCCCGCCGGAGGCTCTGGCGGCATTCCCGGCGACATCGTCGCCACACTCATTTGGGTAATCCTCGCCGCAATCATCACGGTCATCGCGTGGCCGCCGCTACGTCGACTGTTGTGGAAGGCGCTCGGTTTGCACGCGTTGCACGCGAAGCTCGACCACATCATCCTCGAACACCCTTCCATCGCGAATGAGATTCCGGGGCTCGAAGCCGAGTATCAACCCAAGCGACAGACGTTACCCAAGGGAACACCGGCGACACCACCAACGACGCCGCCCGCAGCCTCAAGCCCACCCAGTTGAATTTGATACGAGTTGACTTCGAGGGTGAGTTCGTAACTTGGGTCGCCCGAAACGACCATCGAAACCGTCACCGAGATGAGACATCAAGATCGTTCTTCTAAGTCGTCTTGGGACCGGATTTCACAGTTGCGATCGCCGACTCAACTAACGCCTCCAGCGCATCGAAACGATCCGTCACGCCTTTGAGGCCACCGGCCGTTTGAACGTCGAGACGATCAAGCGCCGTTTTCATGTCACCGCGCACGTCTTCAGTGTCCTCAAACTGCTTGGCCGAGCACACGTCGCTCGCCGCTTTGAATGTTTTGGCCGACCATGATTGCCGGAAGAAGTATGACCTGAATTGTCGTGGAAATGAACCACGTCATCAGTAACTCAAAGCCAAAGGTGAGCATGAACGCCGGGAAGAGCGAGTGCTTGTGAAAGATGCCCATCGCGTAAAGCACAGAAGGCAGGCAGATCAGACTCAACACGCAGAAGAGCCAGAAACATGTCATGGTCCCGACGTTTTTGTCAAGAAAATGGCGACCTTCTTGTTGAAGCGTTGGTATGCGGTTCCATCAGGGAGGTGGTCCTGGGTCTTACCGTGAGCAGCGAAGCCGTGCTTAGTAAATCCGTGCGTTGGATTCTTGACGTCGGCCATGAGGCTCCTAGATTGACTGATGGATTGTTGAAACAATCGCTAGTTTGAATTAAGTAATTCTTCTGAATTGATTCTGTCAAGACAGAGTTTGGTGTCGCCACGATCGCCAGGTCTCAGGCGAACGCAATCCTACGATCTCGAACATCGACGTTCGCACAAAGTTCACTTCTCACCTTGGGGAGCACTCGAATGGAAGGAGTGACCTGTGCGGGTAGTCATGGGAAATAAATGGTCGAAATTGTTCATCTCTCATCAACTTCACCATCGACCGTTTCAACGCGATAGAGCGTCCAACGGCATCTGGACTCGAGCCACGATCACGTCGGGGTGCTTGCGCAGGGCCGTGCTCAGCACGAGATCGAGTTGGTTATGAAGGAGGCGATAGCGCCATTGACTAGGAACGACGATTGGAATGAGAACCACGATCTGTCGATCCCCTTCGTCTCTCGCATCTTCGATGAACGCGCAAATTGGTTCGACGATTGACGAGTACTCAGTGCGCAGTATCTGCAGAGGTGGGCCAGGATGCCACTGCGCCCACTGTCGTTCGAGATCATTACCTAGATCGTGCTCCCCCTCCGCTTGATCGGTTAATACCGAGATCGCGATTACCTCGGGACTAAGCGACAACGCTTCGGAGATAGCGAATCGGGTGAGTTGCGACATGGTGTGCACCGGAACAATGACCAATGTGCTCTTGCCGACGGGCGCCGCAGGGACCGTGCCGACGCTCAATTCCAACGCGACTTTGTCATAGTACGAATGGATCCGGAGAAAGAGAAGGACGAAAGCCGGGACGGCGATGACGACGATCCATGCGCCCTGCGCAAACTTAGAGATCAAGAAGATCAACGTGGCGAGCGCCGTCACTACCGCGCCCCCACCGTTGATTGCAGCGCGACGGCGCCAGCGAGCTGGTCGCGTGCGCCACCAGTGCACGACCAAGCCGGTCTGGGAAAGAGTGAATCCGGTGAAGACGCCGATGGCGAAGAGCGGAATCATCTCGTTGGTATTGCCACCCACCGCGACTAACAGCACTCCCGACAAGACCGCGAGAACCCAGATGCCGCTGTCAAAAACCTGTCGGTCACCTCTCAAGCCGAAGAGGTGAGGCAAGTAATTGTCGCGCGCCAGGAGACTGGCCAGGATTGGCAGACCGCCAAAGGATGTGTTGGCGGCCAGCGCGAGGACGACCGTAATGGTCAGGGATACGACGTAGTAGGCCCAGTGGCGGCCCACTGCCATGCCCATGATCTGGCTGAGCACCGTCTGGTTCGAACGTGGTCCGATGTGCCAGCGCCGCGCCAGGACGGCCAGACCCAGCAACATCGCGCCGAGGATCAAACCCAGCATCATTTCGGTGCGCTTGGCGCGCTTGGCGCGAGGCTCGCGAAAGAGCGGGACGCCGTTGGCGATAGCCTCGACGCCCGTCAGCGCGCTGCAGCCCGCGGAGAATGCCTTAAGAATGAGTAGCACCGAGACGACTTGTAATCCGTGAGTTTGCAACAGCGAGCGTCCAGGCAGCGACTCCTTGAGCCCCAGCGGGTGGATGAGACCCACGGCGATGACCGCCAGCAGACCGACGATGAACATCATCGTTGGTAGTAGGAACGCGCGGGCGCTCGCGCCCAGGCCACGCAAATTCAACAAGGTGATGAACGCCAGAATTGCGAGACAGATCGGCACGGTCGCCGACGTCAGACTGGGGAAGGCCGACGTCAACGCCCCCACGCCCGCGGCGATGGACACCGAGACCGTGAGCGTGTAGTCAACGATGAGCGCGGCGCCGGCGACGAGACTGGACCCCGCGCCGAGGTTGGCGCGCGAAACGGCGTACGCTCCGCCGCCTCCGGGATAGGCGTCAATGACCTGGCGATACGAGAAGACCAGGATCGCCAGCAGGGCCACGATCGCCAGGGTGATCGGCAATACGAGGTGCAGAGAACCCGCACCGGCAAGAGCCAGCACGACGATGATCGCTTCAGGTCCGTAAGCGACTGAGGTGAGTGCGTCAAGCGAGAGTGCGGAGAGTCCTTCGACGGGAGTTATCTGCTCTTTGTCCATCTCACTCGATCGAAGTGGCCTTCCAATGAGCAAACGCCACACGGATCGGCCCGACGATTCTCTGTTCTTCAGATCGGTCGCCACTCACGCATCGTAGGTGCCGACTACCCACCCGTCGTGTAGTGAAAGCCTCGAGGGCAGCTCATTGTCGCGACAATCAGCGGGGACACTTCCCACCAGGGACCACTCAAGTGGACGTTGCAGGAATCCGACGGCGGTGGATATCCATTCAGATAAACGAGACCAGTAGAACGACTGCCCACGCCGGTCATGAAGGACACCGCATCTCCTTTGCGAGACGGAAACTTATCCACGACGACTTCGACGGGCTTTCCGACGCCGGGAACGTCACGGAGTGGACCGATGAGTGGAACGGGACTACCCGAACCGCTCTCGGAGAGCGCAAACTTCACGTCGGTTGACCATGCGGCGCTGTTCGCGTTCACCTGATACGGGTGAGCGGGGCGGTTATAGAGATGCCAGCCAACGATGAGTGCCGCCACCATTGCGACGAGCAAGAATATTCCAGTTACGCGGCCGCGTCGCCATCGGGTCACGCCAACCGCCGGGTGCCTCTTTCCCTCTGTGGGTTGGCCGACTTCATTCGGCGCGCTCGTCATCGAACCAACGGTAACCGCGACGAGTCCACGGGCTCGGTCGCACGAGATGCCTCCATCGAGAACCTCTCGCCCCCGGTTTCGTCATTCACCCGCCACGTCTACTGAGGACGGAATATAGCGAGATCATTGGCAATCTTCTCGGTAGTGAGGTGATCGACGCCGGACTCGGTGGAAACCTCCGGCCACGACTCGATGGCGGCCGCGACTTCACGAAGGGCGTTCTCGATGCCCGGGACGTCGTGACGGTCACCCAATGCGCGCAAGTCGTCACGCGTGATGTCACTGAAACGTCCGTTCACGCTCATCTGGTGTTGCGCCGTCCAATCACTCCCCCAATTCGCGTGCGTGAGGTCATAGGCCGGCGCCAACTGCCACTCACCGTTCTCGGGCAAAAGAAACGACACGTTCTTCGTGTGGTCGTCTCGATTGACGCCCATCACGTTGAATACGATTCGACGAAATATCTGGCCCCGATCGGTCGCGTCCAGACCGAGCCGATCCGCCACGAGGAAAAAACTCGAATAGGAATGCGTACGGGCGAGATTGAAGTCGAGGTGGTCGAGGGCGCAGAGTGATTGAAGATGAAGACGGAGATTGTCCGGGCCCCGATCGAATCGCTTGGTCACGAAGTGCGACCGGGGGCCTTCGGGGAGGAGAAACGAGGGACTCATCACGAGGCCAGCGCGCAGAGCCATGAGGTAGTACGCGTACTCGACCCGGCAGTACTGCGGGGACGGCACCGAGGCGTCGGGCCGCTGACTCGTCGGATCACCCACGCCGTCGAGCTTGATCAACCACTGTTCGAAACCTTCGGGCGCGTCCAGCTGACCGGACCTCATCTCCCGGGTCTCCGGGTTATACGCCACCACCGCTTTCGCGCGCGCTCCGCCCGCGGTGGAACCGACATTGATCAGTTGGTGCAGCGCGTCGTGCACGCCTCGCGAACTGAAGTCCCCGTGGATGGCGGCGCGTGCGGCGACCACCAGCTCCGCGACGTCGACCATGGTGACGTCCCCGGGTAGCGGGCCCGTCGGAGGAGCGAACGTAAGCGCCCCCATCGTGCGTGCACTGGCGTAGGCGAGGCGATCGAGGGCGGTGATGTCCGCCGCCGCCACGCCCTGATCAGCGAGCCAGGCCGTGACCAGGGCGTTACCGAATCTGTCCGGCAACGCGTCAGCCACCATCGCCGGCAGCCCGTAGTACGTCTCGCGCGAGAGCTGGGGAAAGACGAAGACGCCGCGCTGACGCGGCAAGTGGAACGGCGAGAGGTCGGTGCCGTTGCGGATCCACTCGTCGTCGTATTCGAAGGCGTAGTAGTTCGTACTGGGATCGCGCGCGATGAAGCCGACCACCCGTCCCCAGGCCGACACCCTGATCAAGTCGACGGGGGTGAAGCTCACTTGGTCCCTTCGGGCGAGACTGAGCGAACGCGTTTCACTTGGCGTCGACTCTGTTGTTGTGCGAGTCGCCACTGTTCGCGGGGGCTGATCGTTGGCTGGGGCGCCGCCAACGACTCGAGCCATTCCGTGCGCTCGAGTGAACGCACCACTCGCACCACAGTCGTGAGCGATGATCCGTGCCCGAGCTCGAGAGATTGCAGCGACGAGAGAGAGACGTTGGCACGTTCGGCGAGCGCCTTTTGAGTAAGGCGCGTATTCTGACGCAACACGCGGATCTGCGAGCCGACGGTCCGTTCCCACTCCTCTGAGGTCCGAATTAGTTGCTTTTCCATGTTTTATCATCCATAAGTCACCTTAACAGTTGCTATTCTACCTCTTTTCTTCCATTTTGTCCACAGGTCCTTCGGCCACATGATCCGGGCCGGCGTGGCGTCTTAGTGGATGGGAGCGTCCTGCCTTGACTACGGCTACTCGATTGAGGCGGTCGCGCAAGGTGCGTCCGGGGAGGTCAGATCTGGCCCGTGCAATAAGCGTCGCTCAGCAAGAATGAACGTAGGTCCAAGATAAAAGAACCGTGGTTGAGTGTCGCCTTGTAATACAGCGCATTACTCAACTTGCCCTGATATCCGAGCCGCTCGATCGTTGAGAACGCTGACGAACCCCGCCCGATCTCGCACTCGTCGGCCACCCAGGGCGCGAGCAGCCCAAAGGGTGCCGGGATTGTCGAAACTACCGCGTTTTCCGCCTTCACCGCAGCCAACGCACGCTCTAAGAGAGTCCGGGCGTGGGCCGCGACGAGTGCCGGGTGCCGGAACGTCACGTCGGTTAAGCCGGAGGGGCTGACCGCGTAGAGCGCGAGCGGCGTCGCCGAGCAGGCGTAACAGCCGAAGGCGTACGAAAAGCTGTCGTCCCCTGTAGCGAGCAGTACATTCTTGCCGACGACCTCCGGGATAAATCCTTCGTTGTCGTCGAACACGTACGTAACCTTGGGGTGCTTGGAACTCATGTCAACCACTTTGTCGTAGCGGTTGTACGTCTTGTTGTAGAGGTAGATCACCGGCACCTCACAACAGTGCGCACCCCCGGTGAATCCTTCGATCATCACGCTCGGGTACTGCTCTCGTTGAAAACCGATGACGCACATGGCGTTGATCTGAGAATCGTTGGTAAACGCGGGTCGCGGCAGCGTCCAGCTCTGCCCATCACGGGACATTTTCAACACGCCCTTGAAGGGCATGCCGAAGTCGAGACCACTGGCGGGTGCCTGGGCGGGCATCGTCGAACGAAAGGCCGCGGTGAAGCCGCCACGGGAGGTCCTCAGCGTCGCGCTCTCACCGGGCTTCAGTTGCGGAATCGACGTACCGGGAACGCATTTGTAGTTCGCGTTCAATGCGGGAGGTGAAGAACTGGAAAACGCAGTGATGGCGGCCACAATGGACACGATCAAGGCCGCCGACCCGAAGGCAACTTTTGCGACTCGCTTGGCGAGGGGCAGTTTCGCGGAGCTTCCTCCGATGATCACGACGTCTCCAGTCAGTGGGTCCCGACTGATTGTAGTGATGCCGATACGACGGCAGGCTTCGTTGTCTAGATCAAACCGAGAGACGTGACCTCGTCACGCTCCGACAACAACTCGTCGGTCGTGATCTTGATCCGATCCTTGGCGAAGTCGTCGGCGTTGAAGCTCTCCTTCACCTTCCACGAGCCCTGACCGTCGGACACGACTGGGAAACCGAAGGTCAGTCCCTCGGGGACGCCGTACTCCCCGTGACTCGTGACCGCGACCGACGCGCAGTCGTCGCTCGGCGTGGCACTCACGAGACTCACGACCGTGTCGATGGCGGCGTTCGCGGCACTCGCGGCTGAACTCAGTCCGCGCGCTTCGATGACCGCGGCGCCGCGCTTTTGCACCGTCGTGATGAACTCGCCCTGCAGCCACGCCAAATCGCTGATCGCGTCGGTCGCCTTCTTGCCATTGATCGTGGCGTTAGCGAAGTCCGGGTACTGCGTGGCGGAGTGATTTCCCCAGATGGCGACGTTCTTCACGTCCTTCACCGGTACGCCGGCCCTCTTCGCCAATTGGGACGCGGCGCGATTCTGGTCGAGTCGCGTCATGGCGAACCAACGATCGTCGGGCACGTCGGTGGCGTTCGAGCGCGCAATCAGACAGTTCGTATTGCACGGATTACCGACGACCAGGATACGGACGTCACTCGCGGCGTTCGCGGCGATGGCCTCGCCCTGGGGCTTGAAGATGCCGCCGTTGATCTTCAACAGGTCACCGCGCTCCATACCGGCCTTGCGCGGCACCGAACCGACCAGCAACGCCCAGTTCGTGTTGGTGAAAGCGTGAGCGAGATCGCTCGTCGCCTCGATACCGGCGAGCAACGGAAAGGCGCAGTCGTCGAGTTCCATCACGACACCTTCGAGTGACTTCATCGCCGGCTCGATCTCCAGCAGTCGCAGCACGATCGGGGTGTCGGGTCCGAGCAGCTGGCCCGACGCGATGCGAAAGAGCAGCGAGTATCCGATCTGGCCGGCGGCGCCGGTGACGGTCACGTGGACGGGTGTGGTCATGGTTCCTCCAGTTTTCGTTAGAGACGGTCGACGATGGCGGCGCCGAACTCCGAGCACTTCACTTCGGTCGCACCGTCCATCAGACGCGCGAAGTCGTACGTGACGATCTTCTCCGAGATCGTCGCCTCCATCGCGCGAACGATGTCGTTGGCGGCCTCAGTCCAGCCCAGGTGCTCGAACATCAACACGCCCGAGAGCAGCACCGAACCGGGATTGACCTTGTCCATGCCGGCGTACTTGGGTGCCGTGCCGTGCGTCGCCTCGAAGATCCCGTGACCGGTCATGTAGTTGATGTTCGCTCCCGGGGCGATGCCGATACCCCCGACCTGGGCCGCGAGGGCGTCCGAGAGGTAGTCGCCATTGAGGTTCATCGTCGCGATGACGTCAAACTCCGAGGGGCGAAGTAGCGACTGCTGGAAGACGATGTCGGCGATGACGTCCTTCACCAGCAGCTTCGATCCGGGCTTGCCGTTGCAGTCCTCCCAGCTGACGGCGACGTCGTCGAACTCGTCTTTCACCAGCTGATAGCCCCACTTCATGAACGCGCCTTCGGTGAACTTCTGGATGTTGCCCTTGTGCACCAACGTGACCGACTCACGCTGGTGTTTGAGGGCGTAGACGAGAGCGGCGCGAATCAGTCGCTCCGAGCCCCCCTTCGATATCGGCTTGATGCCCAGCGCGCTATTTTCGCGAATTTCCCAGCCGAAGTTCTCCTTCAAGAAGGCCCGCAGTTTCTCGGCCCCGGGCGAACCGGCCTCCACTTCGAGACCGGCGTAGACGTCCTCGGTGTTCTCGCGAAAGATGACCATGTCGACGAGTTCGGGGTGCTTCACGGGTGAGGGCACGCCCTGGAACCAGCGCACCGGCCGCAGGCACACGTACAGGTCCAAGATCTGACGAAGCGCGACGTTGAGCGAGCGAAATCCCTCTCCGATCGGCGTGGTCAGCGGTCCCTTGATGCCGATCAGGTACTCGCGAAAGTCAGCGACGGTCTGCTCGGGCAGCCACTCACCGGTCTCGTCGAAGGCCTTTTGACCGGCCAGGACTTCCTTCCATTCGATGGTCTTGCCGTGCTTCTTGGCGGCGGCGTCCATGACGAGCTTGGACGCCGGCCAGATGTCGACGCCGATGCCGTCGCCTTCGATGAAC
>OBLU010003699.1_pt1 | contig 13850 bp, 8 predicted proteins | sample 1518681 | NCBI WGS metagenome assembly OBLU01 (sample SAMEA3539304, study PRJEB22396) | soil metagenome | biome: tundra; feature: field; material: soil | place: USA | collected 2010-05 | depth 0.15 m
TCCCGCCCGACGCCGTCGCCGGGAAGCCACGCGATCCGGTATTGAGGCATGCACCCCTCCGCGGAGAGTGTGAAGCCGTCGCCCGCGCCGTTCCGTGAATCAGGTGCATCAGGCGAGCTGCGACGCGAGATCGTCCGGGTGCGACGCGCGCAAGCGGGCCTCGGCCTCGGAAATCGTCCCCGCCCGCACCAGCGCCGCCAGCGAGTCCTCCATCGTCACCATCCCGAACCGTTTCCCGAGCGTCAGCTCCGTGTGGATCTGGTGCAACGAGCCGCGGCGGATATGGGCGCGGATGGAATCGGTCGCCACGAGGATCTCCACGGCCGCCGCGCGGCCAGAGCCGTCCTTCCTCGGAACGAGCTGCTGGCAAACGATGGCGGACAGCGCGAGCGAGAGCTGGTGCCTCACCTGACCCTGCTGCTCGGCTGGGAAGACGTCGAGGATGCGGTGGATCGTCTGCGGCACGTCGTTCGTGTGGAGCGTCGTGAGGACGAGGTGGCCGGTCTCGGCGGCCGTCACCGCAGCGCGCGTCGTCTCGAGGTCGCGCATCTCGCCCACGAGGATGACGTCCGGATCCTGGCGCAGCGCCGAAACGAGCGCCGCGGCGAAGTTGGGCACGTCCACGCCCACCTCCACCTGCTCGACGAGCGACCGCGCGTGAGTGTGCTCATACTCGACCGGGTCCTCGATCGTGACGATGTGCCGTTTCTCCGTGCGATTCATGCGGTCCACGAGTGCCGCCAGCGTCGTCGTCTTGCCGGAGCCCGTGGCGCCGGTGACGAGGACGAGGCCTCGCGCGGACTTCGTCAGGTCGTAGAGCATCTCCGGCAGGCCCAGCTCGGAAAGCGGAGGAACGCGCTTCGGCAGCACGCGCAGCGCCGCCGCCACGCCCCGCCGCGTGCGGTGCAGGTTCACCCGAAAGCGGCCGAGGCCCGCGAGGCGTAGCGAGAGGTCCACGATACCCGTCTCGCGGTAGCGGCGGCGCCGCTCGGCCGAGAGCGATGGCGACAAGAGGTCGAACGCCCTCTCGGCCGAGAGCACCTCGCCTCCACCCACCTTCTCGAGGGAGCCGTTCACGCGCACGACCGGCGCGCTGCCGGGCACGAGGAGGAGATCCGTTCCGCCGCGGCGCACCGTTTCGGAGAGAAGCGCGGCGAGGTCGGGCGGGACCTCGTCCTCGGCCGTGTGCGCGGCGCTCGCGTCAAGGTCGAGGGCGGGCACCGTCTCCTCCGGGCGCACGAGCTCCAGCTCGGGCTCGGCCGCTTCGCGCGGGTCCGCCGCCCCTCGGTTGAGCGAACGGATCAGCTGGTTCAGCTCGTCCGTGTCCACGAGAAGAGTTTACGGACATCCCGCCTTACCCGTTTCTCTTCTCGCGGACGCCGCGCCTCCTCTCGTATGATCTTGCCGATGTCGTACGTCGGGAAGAATCTGATGCCCGGTGAGGAGGTCTTGTTGAGGCCCCGGTATCACTGGGTGAGGTTCGTTCCGGCCGCGGCCGTTAGTCTGCTCGGCGTCGCGGTCGCCGCGATTGGACTGCTGCTGGTCCCCGCGGCGGAGGAGGGCGCCGGACCTCCCGGTTTTCAGGCTCCTCTTCTCTACGTCGCCGGCTTCATCGTCCTCGCGGGCCTCCTCGGCATGGGATGGCGCGCTCTCGTCGATTCCTTCGACGAGTTCGCCGTCACGTCCTCCCGCGTCATCAAGAAGAGCGGGTTCATCACGCGAAACGTCCGTCAGATTCCGCTCGAGAAGATCCAGGACGTCAACGTGCGCTCGACGATGGGGGGTCGCTGGCTCTCCTACGGCGACGTCGAGCTGCAGACCGCGGGGAGCGACAGCACGGTCCTGTTCCCCCGCATCCTTCATCCGGAGGAGTTCCGGAACGTTCTCTTCACGCACACCCGGCCCCAGATGGGCGGCTCGGACGGGCTTGGCGGCCGCGTGGCGGCGGCGCCCACGACACGCGCTTCGGTCGAAGAGCGCCTCAGGGAGACCGATCGGCTCTTCAAGAGCGGCGCTCTCTCCGAGGCGGAATACCAGGAGAAACGCCAGGCTCTCATCCGGGAGCTCTGAGCGGCCCCTCGACTGGCCGGCCGCGAAGCTTCAACGCGACCACGCTTGCCTTACACCGTCCTCGAGCGTGGCGAAGGCCTTGTTGGAGGCGCCAAAGCTCAGTAGACCTGGTCGAAGAGCTCGATCACGAGCCTGGGATCGCCGACCGGGCGAGCGTTGAAAAGCGCAGCGGAGTCGGCGAGGGCGTGGACGCCGGCGGCCTGCAGCCCTTCCTTGGGGACGCCCATGTCGCGAAGCCTCATGGGATGGCCCACCTCCTCCATCAGAGCCTCGATGGCGGCGGCGGCGGCGAGGCCGGCGGTGCGCTCGTCCATGCCCAGGGTGTTGACCCCGAGGGCCTGGGCGACCATGGCCAGCTTGCCAGCGGCAAAATCGATGTTGAAGCGCATGACCTTGGGCAGGATGATGCCGCAGGCGGTCCCGTGGTGAACGCCGTGCAGCATGCCGATGGTGTGGGCCATGGCGTGGACCAGGCCGACCTGGGCGACGGTGAAAGCCCAGCCGGCCATCGTCGCGGCGATCTGCAGCTCGGAGCGGGCCTTCTCGTCCTTGCCGTTCGCCGCCACCCTGGGCAGGTTCGCCCGGATCATCCGGATCGCCTGCAGCGCCTGTCCGTCGCTGATGGGCTGAGCGAGGATGGAGGTCATCGCCTCGATGGCGTGGGTCATGGCGTCCATCCCGGTGCTGACGGTGAGCGCCTTGGGCAAAGTGAGCGTGAAGCGCGGGTCGAGAACGGCCGTGTTGGGGACGATGTGGTCGTCGACGATGTACACCTTGCGTCCCGCGGACCTGCTCTTCAGGACCGAGACGTTCGACACCTCGCTGCCGGTCCCGGCGGTGGTGGGGATGGCGATGTGCGCGGCCTGCGGTTCGGTGAGCCGGTTGATGGCGATGTGATCGTTGGCCCGGCCGCCGGACCGCATGACCACGCAAACAGCCTTGGCCGTGTCGAGCACGCTCCCGCCGCCGACGCTCACGATGCAGTCGGCCTTGAGCTCCCGGGCCAGTTCCGCGGCTGCGTCCACGACGTGCAACTCGGCGTCCTGGGCGACGCCTTCGAAGACGCCGGCGCAGAACTCGGCCAGCACATCCTGGACCGGTTGGACGAGACCCGCCTTCCGGACGCCGGGATCGGTGATGACGAGCGCTCTGCGGCAGCCCAGCCTGACCACCTCCCGGTTGACCGAGGCGAGGCTCCCGTGTCCCGCAATGACGTTGGTCGGGCAGTTGTACTGCAAGAAGGAGACGCGGCTCTGGGGGAAGAGGCTCGAGGTCCGCCCGGACGCGCTCACACGCACGCGCTTGATCTGCGTGTACTCGGCCAGGCCCGCGTGACCCAGCTCCCGGCCGACGCCCGACTGCTTGTATCCGCCGAACGGGCAGAAGTCGCCGAACACATGGTAGTCGTTGATCCAGACGGTCCCGGTCCGCATCTCTCGCGCGACGCGCTCGGCCCGGCCGACGTTGTTCGAGAAGACCCCGCCGGCGAGCCCGTAGATGGAGTCGTTGGCGATCGCCACGGCCTCCTCGTCGTCCTCGAACTTCACGACCGAGACCACCGGGCCGAAGATCTCCTCCTGGGCGATGCGCATCTTGTTGTCGACCCCGGAAAAGATGGTCGGGGCGTAGTAGAAGCCTCCCTTCGTCCCTGGCGCCTCCACGCGCTTGCCGCCGGTGACGAGCTCCGCTCCCTCCTGCTTCCCCAGCTCGACGTAGCCCTCGACGATCGCCAGCTGCGAAGCGCTGACGAGAGGCCCCAGGTGGCTCTTCGGGTCGAGTTGGTAGCCTACCCGCAGCTTCTCGGTGCGGGCCTTCATCTTCTCGAGGAACTGGTCGTAGATCTTCGACGACACCAGGACTCGGGTCCCCGAGTCGCACACCTGCCCCTGGTGGAAGAAGGTGCCGAAGATGGCGCCGTCCACGGCCTGGTCGATGTCGGCGTCGTCGAGGATGATGTTGGCCGACTTGCCGCCCAGCTCGAGGGTCACCTTCTTCACGCCCTCGGACGCCATTCGCATGATCTCGCGGCCCACCTCGGTGCTGCCTGTGAAGGCCACCTTGTCCACATCGGGGTGGCTGCACAGGGTTCTGCCCAGCTCCCCTCCCGGCCCGGTCACGACGTTGATGACCCCCTTGGGAATGCCGGCGACCCGCGCTGCCTCGGCGATGATCAGGGCGCTGAGCGGCGTCGCCGATGCCGGCTTCAGCACCACCGTGTTCCCCATGGTGATGGCCTGGGCGATCTTCCAGAAGGCCATGCTCGCCGGGAAGTTCCACGGGATGATCCCCACGCACACGCCGACCGGCTCCCGCCGGAGATAGTCGCGCGCTGGTGAGAGGTTCCCCGCGTACGGGATCTCCTCCTGCCACGGGAACTTGGTGGCCGCGTAGTGAGCCAGGTTGCGGAACAGCGACGATCCCGCCATGCCCCAGAAACGCGCCAGCCGGATCACCTGGCCCGAGTCCATTGACTCCACCAACCCCAGTCGCGGCCCCAGCTGCGCGATCTGGTCGGCGAAGTCGTAGAGCTTCTCCGCCCTCGCCGCCGGCGTCATCCGGCTCCACTCCCCCTTGTCGAACGCGCGCCGCGCCGCCGCGATGGCCGCTTCCGCGTCGGCCTTCCCGGCCTGCGCCACCGTCGCGATCGTAGCCCCCGTCCCGGGGTCGATCGAAGGGAAGGTCCTCCCCCCCTCGGCCTCGACGAACTCACCGTCGATGAACAGTTGGTAGTGGTCCATTCTCAGCCTCCCCTTTGAGCTGCGATCACGTCACGGGCGCTCGATGATCATCGCGAGCCCCTGGCCCACGCCGATGCACAGGCTGACGACGGCATGGCGCCCGTTCCGGCGCTGGAGCTCGCGGGCGGCCGTGAGGGCCAGCCGGGCACCGGAAGCCCCCAGCGGATGGCCCACCGCGATGGCCCCTCCGTTGGGATTCACCCGAGAGTCGTCGAAGCGGATCCCGAGGAGCTTGAGGCAGCCCAGCACTTGGCTGGCGAAGGCCTCGTTGATCTCGACCAGATCCATCTGGTCGAGCGTGAGGCCCGCCCGGGCGAGCGTCTTCGGGATCGCGTACACGGGGCCGAGACCCATGACGCGCGGCTCCACTCCCGCGGCGCCCGAGGCCACGATCCGGGCGAGGGGCTTCGCTCCGACGCGCTCGCCTGCGGCGCGGCTCCCGACGAGCAGCACCGCGGCGCCGTCGTTGATGCCGGAGGCGTTGCCGGCCGTGACCACGCCACCCTCGAACAGCGGCTGGAGCTTCGCCAGAGCCTCCAGCGTCGACTCGGGCCGGGGATGCTCGTCCACGCTCACGATGGCGGGCGGGGTCTTCTTGCCCGTCGGAACCTGGATGGGGTGGATCTCGCCGGCGAAGAACCCCGCGGCACGCGCCTTCTCGTACTTCTCCTGCGACCGCGCGGCGAACTCGTCGGCCTGACTCCGCGAGATGCCGTGGTCCTTGGCGACGTTGTCGCCCGTCTCCGGCATGGAGTCCGAGCCGTAGCCCTTCACGATCCTCGGATTGGGGAACCGGGCGCCCAGCGTGGTGTCATAGACGCGGAGCTCACGGGCGTAGGGCGCCTCGGCCTTGGCCACGGCGAAGGGCGCCCGGCTCATGCTTTCCACGCCGCCCGCGACGTACAGCTCTCCCTCGCCACAGGTGACAGCGCGGGCGGCGTCGATCACCGCGGCGAGGCCGCTCGCGCAGAGCCGGTTCACGGTCTGTGCCGGGATCGCTGCCGGGAAGCCCGCCGCCAGGACGGCGTGCCGCGCCACGTTGCGCGAGTCCTCCCCGGCCTGGTTCGCGCAGCCCAGGAGGACGTCTTCCACGTCCTCCGGCTTCCAGGGCGAGCGCATGACCAGAGCCCGCATCACCTCGGCCGCGAGATCGTCGGGGCGAACGCCAGCAAGGGCGCCGGCGTGGCGCCCGAAGGGCGAACGGAGACCATCGTAAATATATGCGTCGAGCATCGTGATCTAGGCCTCAGGGGTCAGCAGAGACTTGGCGAGGAGGGCGCGCCGCCGCAGCCAGGGGCTCGGGCGGTAGCGAGGATCGCCGGACAGGCCATGGATGGCCTCCAGGATCTCGAGCACGGTGACAGGACCGAGCCTGTCCCCCCAGGCCAGCGGGCCGTGCGGATAGCCCAGCCCCAGCACCACGGCGCGGTCGACGTCCTCGGGCGTCGCGATGCGCTGCTGCGCGATGTCACACGCGATGTTGATGATGGTGGCCACGACGCGCTGGGCGACGAGACCCGTGCTGTCCCGGATCACCGAGACGGGCACGCCGTCGGCCGCGAGGAGGCCCTGCGCGGCGTCGCGCATGGCCGGGGACGTCACAGGCGAGGTCATGACGACCCGCCGGCGGCCGAGGTCGAACAGGGCGTCGACGGCGACGGTGCGGGCCGGATCGAGCCGCTCGCGCACGGCGAGCGTCGTCGTGTCCTCGCCCAGCGGCGTCACGACGCACAGGCTGCTGGCAGCCGGCACCGTCCCGTCGTCGACGTGCCCGCCGAGCTGGCGAACCAGCTCGACGATGCGCCCGGCGAGTTGCGGCCGGGCCCCGCTCACCCACACCGACGACGGCCGTGTCGCCGGAGCCGGCGGCTCCGGTGCCCGCACCTGAACTCCTTCCTCATACGCGTAGAAGCCCCGCCCCGCCTTGCGGCCGAGCAGGCCCGCCGCGAGCATCTGGCGCGTCAGCGGCTGGGGCCGGAACCGCGGCTCATCATAGAACTGCCGGTAGACCGACTCCATCACCGGGTGCGAGACATCGAGCCCCGTGAGATCCATGAGCTCGCATGGACCCATCTTGAAGCCCGCGGTGTCGCGCAGGATCCGGTCCAGGTCCGGGGCGGAGGTGACGTCCTCGGCCAGGATCCGCAGCCCCTCCGTGCCGAAGCCGCGCCCGGCGTGGTTGACGATGAAGCCCGGCGTGTCCTTGGCACGCACCGCGGTGTGCCCCATGCGCTGGCCCAAGGCGACCAGGGCATCCACGACGGCCGCATCGGTCAAGAGCCCGGCCACCACCTCGACCACCTTCATGAGCGGGACCGGGTTGAAGAAGTGGAAGCCCGCGACGCGCTTCGGCCTGGAAAGACCGGCCGCCATTGCCGTCACCGAGAGCGACGAGGTGTTCGTGGCGAGGATGCAGCCTTCACCGACGATGGGTTCCAGCGCACGCAGGAGGGCGCGCTTCGCCTCCAGTTCCTCGACGATGGCCTCCACCACGACGTCGCAGCCGGCCATCGCCTCGAGGCCATGACAGACGCACAGTCGCTCGACCGCCGCCTCGGCGTTGGCTAAGGCCATCTTGCCCTTGGTGACGAGGCGCTGCCATGCATCGGCGATGCCCGATCGCGCTTCCGCCGCTCCCTCCGGCCGCGCGTCGAAGAGCCGGACCGCGATGCCGGCCTGGGCCGCGATCTGCGCGATGCCGCGGCCCATGGCGCCGCAGCCGACCACGCCCAGCACGGGCGCAGGGGACGTGGCCATCACGCCACCTCGAAGAGACCGGCGGCTCCCATCCCCCCGCCGATGCACATCGTGGCGACGACGTACTTCACGCGGCGGCGCTTGCCCTCGATGAGCGCGTGTCCGACGAGGCGCGAGCCCGACATGCCGTACGGGTGGCCGATGGCGATGGCGCCGCCATCCACGTTCAGCAGCTCGTCGGGAATGCCCAGCCGGTCACGGCAGTAGATCACCTGCACGGCGAAGGCTTCGTTGAGCTCCCACAGCCCGACGTCCTTCATCTTCACGCCGGTCCGCTCGAGGAGCCGGGGGACGGCGAAGACGGGCCCGATGCCCATCTCGTCCGGCTCGCAGCCGGCCACGGCGAAGCCGCGGAAGATCCCGAGCGGCTGGAGGCCGCGCTTCTCGGCCAGCTTGCCGTCCATTACCACGCACGCCGAGGCGCCGTCGGAGAACTGACTTGCGTTGCCGGCCGTGATGCAGCCGCCGGGGAACACGGTTCTGAGCTGGGAGACGCCCTCCAGGGTGGTGTCGGTGCGGATGCCCTCGTCCTCGGAGAGCGTGACCTCCTTGGTCATCATGCGGCCCGTGTCCTTGTCGGCGACGGCCATCACCGTCTTGAACGGCACGATCTCCGCGTCGAACTTCCGCGCCGCCTGAGCCGCGGACGCGCGCTGCTGGCTGCGGGCCCCGTACTCGTCCTGCCCCTCGCGCGGGATGCCGTAACGCTTAGCCACCGTCTCGGCGGTCTGCAGCATGGTGTCGTAGATGGCCGGCTTCTTCTCGACCAGCCACGGGTCGCGGAACATCAGCTTGTTCACGTCGTTCTGCACGCAGGAGATGCTCTCCAGCCCCCCGGCGACCAGCACGGGCACGCGATCCACGATCACGCGATGCGAGGCCATGGCGATGGCCCACAGGCCGGACGAGCAGAAGCGATTGACCGTGGTGGCGGCCGTCGTCGCCGGCAGGCCGGCGCGAAGTGCGATCTGGCGGGCCACGTTGCCGCCCTGGGTGCCCTCGGGCAGGGCGCAGCCGATGATGCAGTCCTCCACCTCGGCCGGATCGATCCTGGCGCGCTCGACGGCCGCCTGGACGACGTGACCTCCGAGGGTCGCTCCGTAGGTCAGGTTGAGGGCGCCGCGCCAGGACTTCGCGAGCGCGGTACGAGCGGTCGAGACAATGACGGCGTCGGTCATGATGGCCTCCCGTGGCTCAGGTGTTGGAGAAGGACTTGCCTTCGGCAGCGAGCCTCTCGATCAGCTCGGCCGGCCTCCAGAAGCCAGGGTCGCCGAGCGGATCGGCGTGGAAGCGCTTCATCGACCGCACCACGTCGTACAGGCCCACCGTGCTGGCGTAGAACATCGGGCCGCCGCGGACCTGCGGGAACCCGTAACCGGTGATGTAGACCAGGTCGCAGTCGGACGCTCGCGCGGCGATGCCCTCGTCGACGATCTTCGCGCCCTCGTTCACCAGCGCGAAGATGCAGCGCTCGACGATCTCGTCGTCGGTGATCTTGCGCCGGGTGACGCCCAGCTCCTTCGAGGAGCCGACGATGAGCGCCTCCACCTCGGAATCGGGAATGGCGTCGCGTTTGCCCGGCTCGTACCGATAGTAGCCTGCGCCCGTCTTCTGCCCGAAGCGGCCCAGCTCGCAGAGGCGATCCGCGATCTTCGAGAACTTCACCTGCGGCTTCTCGACGTAGAGCCGCTTGCGAACGGCCCAGCCGATGTCGCCACCCGCCATATCGGCCATGCGGAACGGCCCCATGGCCATTCCGAACCTCTCCAGCGCAGCGTCCACCTGCCAGGGCAGCGCGCCCGCCTCGAGGAGGAACCCCGCTTGCCGCCCGTAGGGCCCGAGCATGCGGTTTCCGATGAAGCCGTCGCAGACGCCGGACACCACCGCCGTTTTCTTCAGCTTCTTCGCCAGCCCCATCGCCGTCGCCAGGACGTCCACACCCGTCGCCTTCCCGCGCACCACCTCCAGGAGCCTCATCACATTCGCCGGGCTGAAGAAGTGCAACCCGATCACGTCTTGCGGCCGCCGGGTGAACCCGGCGATCCGGTTCACGTCCAGCGTCGACGTGTTGGTGGCGAGGATGGCGCCCGGCTTCATCACCTCATCGAGCTTCTTGAACACCGCCTCCTTGACGGCCATGTCCTCGAAGACCGCCTCGATGACAAGATCGGCCTGGCCCAGGTCGGCGTAGTCGAGGCTGGGCTTGATGAGCCCCATGCGCTCCTCAAGCGCCGCCGGCTTCAGCTTCCCCTTCTTGACCTGGCCCTCGTAGTTCTTGCGGACGGCGGCCAGGCCCTTGTCGAGCGCTTCCTGCTTCACCTCGAGGACCGTGATCGGGATGCCGGCGTTGGCGAAGTTCATCGCGATGCCGCCCCCCATGGTCCCGGCGCCGATGACGGCTGCCGACTTGATCGGCCGCGTCGGCGTGCCCTCCGGGAGGTCGGGGATCTTGGCTGCGGCGCGTTCGGCGAAGAAGAGGTGCCGCAGCGCCTTCGACTCGGTGGACTGCACCAGTTGCGTGAACAGATCGCGCTCGAGCTTGAGCCCCTCCTCGAACGGCTTGGACACCGACGCCGCCACCGCCTCCACGCACTTCACTGGCGCCGTGAACCCCTTCGAGCTCGCGCCCACGGAGGTGCGCGCCCAGGCGAAGAAGGCCTCCGCGTGCGGGTAGTCGATCTTGATGTCCCGCACCAGCTTGAGCGGCCGCCGGTCCGCCACCTGGTCGGCGAACGCGATCGCGCCCTGCAGCAGGTCGCCCTCGATGAGCCGGTCGAACAACCCCGTGCTCTCCAGCGCCTCCGAGGGTACCGGGTTTCCGGAGACGATCAGGTTGACCGCCGTCTCGGGACCCACGGCGCGCGGAAAGCGCTGCGTTCCGCCGGCGCCCGGCAGGATGCCCAGCTTCACTTCGGGAAACCCGATCTGCGCGCCCGCCGCCGCCACCCGGTAGTGGCACCCCAGCGCCAGCTCCAGACCGCCGCCCATCGCCACGTCATGGATCGCCGCGATCACCGGCTTCGGGCTGCTCTCCACGGCGCGGATGACCGAGCCCAGGTTCGGCTCGGCGGTCGCTTTGGGCGTGTTGAACTCCCGGATGTCCGCGCCGCCGGAGAATGCCTTGCCGGCGCCGATGAGGACGATGGCCTTCACGGCGGGGTCCGCAAGAGCCTGGTCGAGGCCGGCCACGATCGCCCCGCGCAGTTCGTGGCTGAGGCCGTTCACCGGCGGATTGTTCAGGGTCACCACCGCCACCGCGCCACGCGTCGAGTAGTCCGCCGAGTTCATACGTCCTCCGTCGAAGGGGATCGAACGACCGCGAGAACAGTGGAGCCCGCTAGGCGTCACAGCCACGCCTCCTGGCAATCGAGTGCCACGCGGTCGCCGGTCTTGATGATCCTGGCCGTCGTATGCGCGTACGCCAGGTCGTTGTTGACGTAGAACTGCGCCGCCGCCAGCTTGCCCAGGTAGAAGTCCCGCTCGGACGACCCGCCATCCAGCGCCTTCTGCGCGACGACGGACTCCCAGAGCAGCTGCCACGAGATCACCAGCTGCGAGAACATCTGCAGATACGGGCTCGCGTAGCTCATGTAGAGATCGATCTCGGCGAGCAGCTTGGCGAGCTGCTGGGTGGTGTCGATGACCGTCCGCAGGGCTGCTTCCACCTTGTCGGTCATCTCCTTCAGCGGCGCGAGGCCGCGCGCTTCCTCGATGGTCTTCGCGATCTCGCCCACCAGCGCCTTGAACGAGGCGCCGTGCTTCATGACCACCTTGCGGCCGAGCAGATCCATCGCCTGGATGTTGTTCGTCCCTTCGTAGATGGAGAAGACCTTCTGGTCGCGGAGCATCTGCGCGAGCGGGAACTCCTCCGAGAAGCCGTACCCCCCGTAGACCTGGATGGCCAGGACCGTCGACTGGAAGGAGATGTCGGAACCGTAGGCCTTGCAGACCGGGGTCAGGATCTCCAGCAAGTCCTGGGCGCGTTCGCGCTCCTCCGCGCTCGACGAGATGCGTATCCTGTCGGTCAGGTTCGCCGCGTACGCGAGCAGGGCGAACATCCCCTCCGTATACGCCTTCTGCGCGAGCAGCATCCGCCGCACGTCTGGATGGTTGACGATCGCGATCTGGGGCTTGGTCGGATCCTTCTCGGTGATGGCACGTCCCTGCAGCCGTTCCTTCGAGTACTGGAGAGCGTGCTGATAGGCGTTCGACGCCACCCCGGTCGCCTGCACGCCCGTGGCGATGCGCGCACCGTTCATCAGCTGGAACATGTACGCCAGGCCCTTGTTGGGCTCCCCCATCAGCCAGCCGTGGCAGTCGCCGTTCTCCCCGAAGTTCAGCGTGGCCGTCGCCTGGCCTCTCAAGCCCAGCTTGTGCTCGACGCCGCCGGTCACCACGTCGTTGAACTTGCCGATCGAGCCGTCCGGCCCGAGGCGGTACTTGGGAACGATGAACAGGCTGATGCCCTTGACCCCCGGCGGCGCGTCCGGGAGTCTCGCCAGCACGGGGTGGACGATGTTCTCGGCCAGATCGTGATCGCCCGAGGAGATGAAGGACTTGGTCCCGGTGATGAGGTAGTGGTCGCGGTCCTTGGCCTTGATGGCGGTCGTCTTGACGTCGCTGAGCGAGCTGCCGGCCTGGGGTTCGGTCAGGGCCATGGTCCCGGCCCACTCGCCTGCCGTCAGCTTCTCGACGTAGGTGGCCTTCATCTTCTCGTCGCCGAACGCCGCGATCAGGTGCGCTGCCCCGTTGGTTCCTCCCACGTACATGCGCGCAGCGGTGTTTGCGGCGTGGAGGATGAACTCGACCGCGCGCCCCACCGTGCCCGGGAACTGCTGCCCACCGTGCTCGCATTCACTGGTGATGCCGAACCAGCCGCCTTCCTTCGAGGCGGCCCAGACCCTGTGCATGGACTCCGGCACCTCGGTCTTCCTGGTCCTGGGATCGTACTTCACACCGGCCTTGTCCATCGACGTGTAGGCAGGCCAGCAGACTTCGCGCGCGAGCTTGTATGCAGCGTCGATCGCCATGTCGAACGTCTCGCGCGAATGCATCGAGTACCGCTCGGAGTCGAGCAGGCCCTCGACCTTCAGCACCTCGTACAGGACGAATCGAATGTCGCGCAGGTTGACCAGCTTGTCGCTCATGTTGCCCACTCCTCTTCTTCGGAAATGGTGCCGTCCAGGAGCCCCGGCTCGAGCTTCACGCGATCATCTCGCGGGCGATGATCATCCGCAGGATCTCCGACGTGCCTTCGTAGATCCGCATGAGCCTCAGATCGCGGTAGTACCGCTCCACGGCCGTGCCCTTCATGTAGCCCATCCCTCCGTGGATCTGGACGGCGCTGTCCGCGGCCTTGTTCGCCGCCTCGGTGGCGAAAACCTTGACCATGGCGGCTTCCTTGGTGACGCGCTCGCCGCGGTCGAGCTTCCAGGCTGCGTGATAGGTGGCGTGCCGGACCGCATAGGCCGAGATGGCCATGTCCACGAGCATCCACTGGATCGCCTGACGCTTGGCGATGGGCTCGCCGAAGGTGACCCGCGTCTTGGCCTGCTCGGTCGAGAGCGCGATGAGCTTCTCGATGGCGCCCAGCGCGCAGGCAGCCATGGTGAGGCGCCCCTTGTCGAGCACCTTCATCGCGAGCTTGAACCCCTCGCCCTCGCGGCCGAGCAGGTTCTCCCGGGGGACCTCGCAGTCCTCGAACACCAGCTCGACCGTGTGCGAGCCGCGCAGGCCCATCTTCTTCTCGATCGTGCCCACCGACACGCCGGGGAATCCCTTCTCGACCGCGAACGCGGAGATGCCCTTCGGCCCCTTCGACTTGTCGGTCATGGCCATCACCGTGTGGACGCCGGCGATGTCACCATTGGTGATGAAGTGCTTGACGCCGTTGATGACGTACTTGTCGCCCTTGAGCTCCGCCGTGGTCTCGAGGCGCGAGGCGTCCGAGCCGGCGTTGGGCTCGGTGAGGGCGAAGGAGCCGATGAGCCGGCCGGCGGCCATCTCCGGCAGGTACTTCCGCTTCAGCTCCTCGCTCCCGCCGATGAGGATGGCCATCGAGCCGATGCCGTTGTTGGTCCCGATGCGCGTCCGAAAGCAGGCGTTCGTGCGGGACAGCTCCTCGTTGGCGACGCACTGCGCGACCACGGGCAGCCCCTGCCCACCGTACTCCTCCGGGATGGCGAGGCCGAAGAGGCCCATGTCGGCCATCTTCGCGGCCACGCCGTCGGGAATCCGGTCCTCTTCCTCGACCTGCTCCGAGATCGGATCGAGCTCGCGCTCGAC
>OBLU010003700.1_pt1 | contig 13847 bp, 9 predicted proteins | sample 1518681 | NCBI WGS metagenome assembly OBLU01 (sample SAMEA3539304, study PRJEB22396) | soil metagenome | biome: tundra; feature: field; material: soil | place: USA | collected 2010-05 | depth 0.15 m
CGCGGAGTTTTTGCTGATATTGGCCGAGTGACGCGACGCGGCAGTGCGGGGCTTGGGCGCGGGCGCGGTCAATTTCCAAATCACTCATCACCATGAGGGGGCGGCCGCTGGTGCGAAGGTAAATGAACGGGTCGGGCACAAACAGGCCGGTGGCGTAAAGCATGTTCGCGTCGCGTTCGCTGTCCGCGACCATCAATAAATTTTCATGTTTGGTCATTGTAAAAGGGAGGGTTGCCGTGTCGGCGACCCAAATATCAGGGACGGCGGCACGCCGTCCCTCCCACGATTATGTTCCAAAAAGCCGGTCGCCCACGTCGCCGAGGCCGGGCAAAATATAACCTTTGTTGTTCAGCCGCCGGTCAATTGCGGCGGTGAAAATCGGCAGTTTCGGGTAACTTTTCCGTACGCGGCGAATGCCTTCGGGCGCGGCGACCAGATTTACGAGCCGCACCTGTTTTGCGCCCTGCCCGGCCAGCAAATCCAGCGCGGCCACGGCGCTGCCGCCGGTCGCCAGCATTGGATCAATCAAAATGACTTCAAACCGGCTTAGGTTTTTCGGCAGACTTTTGTGGTAAAATTGCGCGCGCAATGTCGTTTCCTCGCGCTTGAGGCCGATGAAACCGACGCGGGCGTTGGGAATCAGTTGCAAAATGGAATCGAGCATGCCGAGGCCGGCGCGGAGCACGGGCACGAGAACGACTTCGCGTTCGAGCCGAAAGCCGCGCGCGGGCGCCAGCGGCGTTTGCACGGAAGTGGGACGGGCGGCGAACGAGCGTGTGGCCTCGTAAAGCATGAGCGAGGCGATTTCGCCCAGCAGGCGGCGGAATTCCTGGGGCTGCGTCCGTTTGTCGCGCAACCGGGTGAGGTTGTGCTGCACCAGCGGGTGCGCGATGACGGTGACGCCTTTCACGTCAGTTCACAAACGTGGGCGACAGGAAGTAAAGCTGCCCGGCCTGCAACTTGGGCATCTCCAGGCCGAGGTCGAGCTTGATGTCGTGCGCCGCTCCGCTCTGCCCGAAGAGGCGCAGAAACTCGGAAATGTCGTAGCGCTCGCGGTATTCGATCAGGTTGGCCTTGGTGATGCCGGCGATTTTTTTCGTGGTTTTCACCGCGTCATCGAAATTGCCGAGTTCGTCCACAAAGCCATACTTGAATGCTTGCGTTCCGGAAAGCACGCGGCCATCGGCGTAATTGGTCCAATTGTTGATGAGCGCATGGCCTTCGGTCTTGTTTTTTTCGTGGGCGGTGTTGCGGCCATCGGCGACGACGTTCTTGAATTTTTGATACGTCTCGTCAATCAAGCCCTGCACCATCACCCGTTCCTCCGCCGGAATTTCATTCGTGCTGCGCTCGCCGCTGAGCATGTCCTTGTACAGGCCGCTCTTGTAAATCACCGGCGCGAGGCCGACTTTGTCCATCAGTCCGCGATAATTCCACGTGTGCAAAATCACGCCGATGCTGCCGGTGATGGTGAGTTCGTTCGCCACAATCCAGCGGCACGGCGCGGAAACGTAATAACCGCCGGACGCCGCCAGACTGCCCATGGAACAAACCACCGGCTTGTGCGATTTATCCTGAAAATCGGCGACGGCCTTGTTAATTTCGTCCGAGGCCATCACCTCGCCGCCCGGCGAATCCACCTTCAAAATCACCGCCTTGACCCGGTCATCATCCTTCGCGCGGTCAAGCTGCGCTTTGATCACGTCCACCATGTTGTTGCCGGTTTGGTTCCTTGCGTTATCGGTGATGATGCCATTGATCGTGACGACGGCGATTTTGCTGCGCGCGTCGTTGTCTTTGAGCACGCATTCCTCGAGCCGCGGGCCGACTTCGCGCGTCATGCTGGTGCGAAAGCTGCCCCGACTGAATCCGGAGCCAAATGCGCGTGAGATAAATTGCGTGAAATTCCCGAACAGGCTGATGAACAGCAGCACGAGCAGAATGATCGCAAAAATCATCCAGCCCCGGCTCTTGCGCGGTTTGGCCGGCGGTGGCGGCGTGATGATCGGTGGCGGCGTCAACGGTGGTGGCGGCACGCTGTTTGGCGGCAAAGGTGGTGTTTCCATGTCCATAGCGTGTTCAAACTAACGCAAAACCGGCGGGGGAGCAAGGCGGATTGACTGAACCAAAATGTGACGGGTGACACGTGACATGTGGCAAGAATCATGGCCTTGCCCGCCAACCGGGCTTTTCTTGTCACTTGTCACCAATACTGATGCACCAATGGCCTGATCTGTGCGTCCTAAATCGCGCGGATTTTTTTCATCGCGTCGGCGGACAACGACGGCAGGCTCTTAATAAAACAAACGGTCAACGACAATTGCCCGGTAATACGGTCCGTCGCCGGTCGGTACCGGATGAACCAGAAATTCCACCATGCCCCGATTGGCGACACCGGTTCGCACATTTTGCCAGTTCGCGCCGTCGTTGGAACACAGCAGGAGAATCACTTGTCCGGCGGATGCCCGGTAACGAAGCAATGCGGAGTTGGCGGGGCGTCGGACCGTCTGGAACAGCGGCAGGTCCACGATTGGGGCTTGCAGTTCCAGTTTGATGGCCCCGGTGATCCCGGCGTCGTCGCCAACCGCAATCTGGTATGTTTGACCTTCAACCGCTTCGAAAGTCACCCCGCCGGAATCCGCTGCCACCAGGTGTAATCGCGCGAGCGACGACCCGGCAAACACCGCCACCGGAAAGGCATAATCGCTGCCGCTTAAATCAATGGAAACCGTTCCGCTGATCGGAGCCGTCCATGACCACCAGACGGTCTTGCCGGTGGAATCGCCGAAGACGGGCTCGTTGGATTGACGGGTTGCGCCGGCATTGTAACTGGTCGCAACGACATAAATCCCGTGCAGTTTGATCCGGTTCTCAAAATTGTTGTTCGATGCCGGTTTCGTCAGCGCCAGGTAAAGCGGGATGTCGCCAGTCGTTCCCATGTTCCCGTCGAAGGCAATTTGATACGTCTGACCCTTGACCGCATCGAACTCAACCGCGTTGGGGAATGCGTCGAGCGAAACAGGCAAACAGTTTGCCGGGGTCAACGAATTTACCGCCGTGCCCGTGTAGGCGGCGAATACCGGATAAAAAATTGGAGGCGGATTTTGGTCAATTTCCATTCCACAGTCAGGGCCGACTGGGGTGATACTAATAGCACCCGAGCCCCCATACGACGACGAGGGTGGAGAATACTCCGGCACCTCGTTGGTTGAAAGCGTGACCCGTCCCGATGCCGGGGCGGTCCATGAATACCAAACGGAACTGCCGCCGGGATTTCCCAGGTGGTTCGGCTCGCCCGACTGTTTGGTGGCCCCGGCGTTGGACGCAGCCGTGGACAATCGCGAACCGGACAGTTTGACGCGATTTTCGAAATCATCATTCGCCGGTGCCGGCGTAAATAGTAGTCCCAATTGAACATCTCCGCCGACAGGAACATTGGTGGTTGACACAACGGACCAGGAATACCAAGGCGTGGTTTGAAGAACCCAAGACGCGTCAGTGATTATGGCGGAATCAACAGCGATTTGATACGCCTCCCCGCGCGCCACGTGAAACGTTGTTTGACCTCGAACGCGCCAGTGACAGCCGCATTCTGAGTGTTCGTAGCACGCGAGATAATTATTGCTGGCAATCAACGAAAGGCTGGGCAAGTCGCTTCCTGTATAAACCGTCAGAAGCGGACTAAATCCGGTTCCGTTGACGGACAGTGTCACAATGCCGTTTGATGGAGCCGTCCAGGTTCCCCACACGGTTTGACCGCTGGAAACGCCGTCAATAAAAGGTTCGCTCGCTTCGCTCGTTGCATTGGAAAGTGAACCGGAAATCCAATAATCCGGTCCAAAAATGACCGTGCGATTGGCAAAATCGTCAGTGAGCCGAAAAGGAAGGACACCCTGTGCATATGTTGAAAACCCAGCACAGCAAATGGTGATGGCAATGCAAAGTTTCAGGTTTGGTTTCATTTGAACTTCAGCATTCTTTCAGAGGAAAAGAACATTAGTTCTTTTCAGAATGTCAGTCAAGATTAAGTTTTACCAATACTGATGCACGAGCGGGCGAATCTGTGCGTCGTAAATCGCGCGGATTTTTTTCATCGCGTCGGCGGACAACGACGGCAAGTCCGACGCCGCGATGTTCTCCGCCACTTGTGCCGGACGTTTGGCGCCGGGAATCGCGCACGTCACCGCCGGAAATTCCAGAATCCAGCGCAAGGCCAGTTGCGCCGGGGTTGCGCCTTGGGGCACGAGCGGACGCAATTGCTCCACCGTGCGCAGGCCGGTTTCGAAATCCACGCCGGAGAACGTTTCACCGCGGTCAAACGCCTCGCCGTGGCGGTTGAAATTCCGGTGGTCGTCTTTGGCAAACGTGCTGCTGCGGGTCAGTTTGCCCGACAACATTCCCGACGCCAGCGGCACGCGCGCAAGGATGCCCACACGGCGGCGCTGCGCCTCCGGGAAAAACAGTTCCGACGGACGCTGCCGGAAAATATTGAAAATGAGTTGAATCGTCTGCACGCCGGGAAATTCGATGGCCTTGAGCGCCTCCTCGACCTTTTCCACGCTCACGCCGTAATGCCGCAGCTTGCCCGCTTTCATGAGGTCGTCGAGAATGCCAAACACTTCCGGCCGGTAAAAAACTTCCATGGGCGGACAATGCAGTTGCAGCAGGTCAATCGCGTCCATTTCCAGGTTTTTCAGGCTGCGCTCAATGAACGCCGTGAGATTCTGACGATTGTAACCGTCGGCGGTGTGCGGGTCGAGTCGGCGGCCCGCCTTGGTGGCGATGTAAAATTTTTCCTTCCGCTCCTTGCGCAATCTGGCCAGCAGCCGTTCGCTGTGGCCGTCGCCATAAACATCCGCCGTGTCGAAAAAGTTCACCCCGCCATCCAGTGCACGATGCAGGGCCGCGAGCGATTCCTGGTCGTCCACGTTGCCCCACGTGCCGCCGATGGCCCACGCGCCAAAGCTGATTTCCGAAACCTTCCAGCCCGTCCGGCCCAGTTCACGATATTTCATGCGGGCAAGCTAATCGAAATTTTCTTTAACGCAAAGCCGCAAACAATGGGCTTTCTTCATTCCTTTCTTAGCGGCGGTGAACCGCACGCAGTCCAAACGCTGGCGCGACCACCTGGCGTCTCCGAATCTCGCGAAGCGTTTGGACTGCGGATGCTTCAGCACCGCTTTTCGGCACGTCGGGCGGGACTGGAGGTTTTAAGGAAACGGGTGGCGACAAAGAATCCGCCCCTCGCGGGGTTTGGTTTTTTGACGGCTAAACCCGCGGTTTCACCGTGGGCTACTTGCTTACGCGTCTCCGGCGCTGACACCGTGGTTGAAATTTCGCGCCTTTGCGTCTTGGCGTCTTTGCGTTAAATTCGGGCGCTGATTATGCAACCGGAGAAATTGACCCTCAAATCGCAGGAGGCGCTGTCGGAGGCGCAACGCCTCGCGCGCGAATCGTCACACCAGGAAATGGACGGCGAACATCTGCTGCTGGCCCTGCTCGGCCAGTCGGAAAGCCTCGTCCCCGAACTGCTCCAGAAAATCGGCGTCGCACCCGCGAAATTGCAGGCCGAACTGGAGCGCGATTTGTCCCGCCGCCACAAGGTTGAAGGCGGCGCGGAGGTTTATGCCAGCCCGACTCTGCGCAAGGCGCTCGATGCCGCGCAGTCCGAGGCGACGAAGCTCAAGGACGATTACGTCAGCACCGAACATCTGCTGCTCGGCCTGCTGGCCGATGGCGGTTCGTCGTTGAAGAAGATTTTTCAAACGCACGGTCTCAAGCGCGACACGGTTTTGAAGGCGCTCGCTGATCTGCGTGGCAACCAGCGCGTGACGGACGAAAATCCCGAAGCCAAATTCCAGGCGCTCGACAAATACGGGCGCGACCTCACCGCGCTGGCGCGGCAGGGGAAGATTGACCCGGTCATCGGCCGCGATGAGGAAATCCGCCGCGTCATGCAGGTGCTGACGCGCCGCACCAAGAACAATCCGGTGCTCATCGGCGAACCCGGCGTGGGCAAGACGGCCATTGCCGAAGGCCTGGCCCGGCGCATCGTCAGCGGCGACATTCCCGAATCGCTCAAGAACAAGCGGCTCGTGGCGATGGATCTCAGCGCGATGATTGCCGGCGCGAAATATCGCGGCGAATTCGAGGATAGGTTGAAGGCGTTCCTCAAGGAAATCGCCGCCAGCGAAGGCAAAATCATTTTGTTCATAGACGAGTTGCACACGATCGTCGGCGCGGGTGCGGCGGAAGGCGCGACGGACGCGGCGAACATCATGAAGCCGCAACTCGCGCGCGGCGAACTCCGCTGTGTGGGCGCAACCACGCTCGACGAATACCGCAAGTACATCGAGAAAGACCCGGCGCTCGAACGCCGCTTCCAGCCGGTCCAGGTCGCCGAGCCGACGGTGGAGGCGACCATCGCGATTTTGCGCGGACTCAAGGAGCGCTACGAAGTCCATCATGGCGTGCGGATCCAAGATTCGGCGCTCGTGGCGGCGGCGACGCTGTCGCAGCGCTACATCACGGATCGTTTCTTGCCGGACAAGGCGATTGACCTGGTAGACGAGGCGGCATCGCGCATCAAAATGGAACTGGATTCCAAACCGACGGAGCTGGACCAGCTTGACCGGCAGATTTTGCAGCTTCAAATCGAGCGCACGTCGCTGGCCAAGGAAAAGGACGCCGCAAGCAAGGAACGGCTCAAGCGGCTCGATGCCGAGCTGGCGAATTTGAAGGACAAATCCAAGGCGCTTACCGCGCAATGGCAAAACGAGAAAGCCGCCGTCAATGCCGTTAGTGTGGTCCAAACGCAATTGGAACAGGCAAAGATTGAATTGGAACAGGTGCAAAGGCGCGGTGATTTGACGAAGTCGGCGGAAATCCAATACGGCAAGATTCCGGATTTGGAGAAAAAGCTGGCGGCGATTGAAAGTAGGGCAGGCGTCTCGTCCCGCGATGGCGGGAACAGGCGGGACGCCCGTCCTACTTTACTGCGCCAGGAAGTCACGGATGAAGACATCGCCAAGGTCGTGGCGGCGTGGACGCACATCCCGGTATCGCGAATGTTGGAAGGCGAACGGCAGAAGCTGGTGAAGATGGAGGAACGGCTCGCGCAACGCGTGGTCGGGCAGAAGGAGGCCATCAAGGCCGTATCCGATGCCGTGCGCCGCGCCCGCAGCGGGTTGCAGGACCCGAACCGGCCCATCGGCTCATTCATTTTTCTCGGCCCGACCGGTGTGGGCAAGACCGAGACCGCCCGGGCGCTGGCGGAATTTTTGTTCGATGACGAGAACGCGATGATCCGCATCGACATGAGCGAATACATGGAGAAACACACCGTGTCGCGGCTCATCGGCGCGCCGCCGGGCTACGTCGGCTATGAGGAAGGCGGGCAGTTGAGCGAAGCCGTGCGGCGCCGGCCGTATTCGGTGGTGCTGTTCGACGAGATTGAGAAGGCGCATCACGACGTGTTCAACGTGCTGTTGCAGGTGCTCGACGACGGGCGGCTCACGGACGGGCAGGGGCGCACGGTGGATTTCAAGAACACCATTGTCATCATGACCAGCAACATTGGATCGCAAAATATTCAAGAATATTTTGCGAAGGCTGAAGGCCAAAGGCTAAAGGCTGAAGGAAAGTCAGAGTTGGAAAAGGAAATCATGACGGAGTTGAAACGGCATTTCCGGCCGGAATTCCTGAATCGCGTGGATGACGTGATTATTTTCCAAAGCCTCGACGAGGAGGAACTGTCGCGCATCGTGGACATCCAACTGGAGAAACTGAAGAAACGGCTGGCGCAACAGCAACTCACGCTGGACGTGGACAGTGCGGCGAAGAAGCTGCTGGCCAAGGAAGGTTACGACCCGCAATTCGGCGCGCGCCCGCTCAAACGTGCCATTCAAGAGCAGGTGCTCAACCCGCTGTCCCTGCGCCTGCTCGAAGGGGATTTTAAACCTGGAGACAGAATCAAGGTCACGGCCAAAGGTGACGAGTTAGTGTTTGCGAAGAAATAAAACACTTACTTTACCACGGATGGACACGGATTAACACGGATGTGGTGGGGCGAGACTCCCGGCGAGCTGTGAAAGAATTTCAACCGCGAACCACGCCAAACACGCGAAGTATTTTACACGAATTGCGCGAATTGACACGAATTCCTTTTTCAAGCCCGCAGGGCTGTCATCTTTGTAGAAACCCGGCCAAAAATTCAAAAGCTCCGTCCCGTCTTCTCCGTTTCGGCGCGGTCGCGTCGCAGTCGGGGCGAAGGCGGAAGGAGCGGCATCATCGGAATATGCCGCCCCGATGGGGCTTGAATTTTGTTTCGTTTATGATTCTACAAATATGTCGCGCCGCCGGCGCTGTTGAATGAATCCGTGTTCATCCGTGTTCATCCGTGGTTAAAATGAAGTTCGACCGGCAAAATCCAAAACTTGTTCCCATCTGATTCTCTGTTATGGTTCACGACCTTTGTGAACATTGCGGAAGAAATTCAAAAGCGGCGCACGTTCGCCATCATCTCGCATCCGGACGCGGGCAAGACCACGTTGACGGAAAAGCTGTTGCTGTATGGCGGCGCGGTGCAGCTCGCCGGCTCGGTCACCGCGCGCCGGAACCAGTCCGCCACCACGTCCGACTGGATGGAGCTGGAGAAGAAGCGCGGCATCTCAATCAGCTCCACGGTCCTCCAATTCGATTACAACGGCTACCGCCTCAACCTGCTCGACACGCCGGGTCACAAGGATTTTTCCGAGGACACCTATCGCGTGCTTACGGCCGTGGATTCGGTGGTGATGGTGATTGACTCGGCCAAGGGCATCGAGCCGCAGACCCGCAAGCTGTTCGAGGTCTGCCGCCAGCGCGGCGTGCCCATCTTCACGTTCATGAACAAATGCGACCGGCCCATGAAAGATCCGCTCGCGCTGCTCGATGAACTGGAGCGCGTGCTGGGTATTGGCGCGTTCCCGGTGAACTGGCCCATCGGCAACGGCTTCGAGTTCCAGGGCGTCTATGACCGGCAGACAAAGCTGATGCATCTCTTCGAGCGCACCGTGGGCGGCCAATATCGCGCGCCGGTGCAGGTCGGTGGACTGGACGATCCCGCCGTGCGCGGCCAACTCGACGACGAAACCTTTCGCCGGACCGTTGAAGAGCTCGAAATGCTCGAACACGCCGGGCACGAGTGGGATGACGCCGCCGTGCTTGCGGAAAAAACCACGCCGGTCTTCTTCGGCAGCGCCAGCAACAACTTCGGCGTGCAGCTGTTGCTCGACGGTTTTCTGAAACATGCCCCCGGACCGCGCGGTTACAAATGCTGGAAACCGGGCGCAGCTGGGTTTGGAGTTCCGCCTTCAGGCGGTTCGGGGCCGGCAGTTGCCAGCGCAAACGAGGAGCCGCCTGAAGGCGGAACTCCAAACCTGATTTCGCCGGAGCATCCGCACTTCTCCGGTTTCATCTTCAAGATTCAGGCCAACATGGACCCGAAGCATCGCGACCGCATCGCGTTCGTCCGGGTTTGTTCCGGCAAATTTGAGCGCGACATGACGGTGCATCACTCGCGTTCCGCGAAGAAGGTGCGCCTCTCCAGCTCGCACAAGATTTTCGGCAACGAACGCGAAACCGTGGACGAAGCGTGGCCCGGCGACGTCATCGGTCTCGTCGGTCACGACCGTTTCGGCATCGGCGACACGCTCACGACCGATCCCAAAATCGTTTACAAAGAAATCCCGCGTTTCACGCCCGAAGCCTTCAGCTATCTGCACAATCCGAACACGGCGAAGTTCAAGCAATTCCGCCAGGGGCTGGATCAGTTGATGCAGGAAGGCGTCATCCAGGCGCTTTACCTGCGCAATTCATCGGTCAAAACGCCGTTGCTCGCCGCCGTTGGCCCGCTGCAATTCGAGGTCGTGCAATTCCGACTCGAAAGCGAATACGGTGCGGCGTCGCGCCTCGAATCCGCCCCGTGGACGGTCGTGCGCTGGCTGCCGGTGGACATGAAAGAAGATGAGCTTGACGCCCTGTCGCTGCCGACCGGCTCGCGGCTCGCCTACGACGTGGGCAAAAATCCCGTGGTGCTGTTCGCCAACGAATGGTCGGCTGATTATTTCACCAAAACCAACGAGAGAGTTCCGCTGTCCGCGCTGCCCGTGCAGACGGCGCGGGAGTGATTCGGATCGTTGAGGTAATCCCAAAGGGATTCTCAGTGTCGCGACTGTGTCCGCAGCATCTTCAAGGACCTCCACGCACAGTCTGCAATTCCCGCAGTTGATTCGAGATTTGCACGAGGCTGTCGTTGATCTGGTTGAGCGCGATCCGGCGGTTCAGGACCACCACCGTCAGCAGAATGAGCGTCCCCAGTCCCAGTACAGCCACGGCCAATGCAACGCCCGCTGCCTCTGTGCTCGCCATCCGGGTCATGAACGCTTCCTGATGGATGATACGCTCTATGCGGTTCAAGCGGTCCTCGGCGGATTCGGTGTTGGGCTTGGTCTGCTCCATGATCTTTGGGTATGGGAGGTCTTTAAGTATCTCGCTTTGCCAGGGCCATTGATGCAGGCAAAGCGAGGCGATGAGGATGCTCGCGGCAACCGCGACAAATCCGAACACAAATGCCGCCGCGGTCAACACCCGCAGTTTAATCCGGTGCGAATGCACGGCCGTCTTGACCAGTTCGTTGATTGCGCCAGCGTCTGGCGTTGGAGTTTTGAGCGGATCGTTCATGTTGTTTTTCCTTTCCATGCTTTTTTGAAGGCTTCTTTGCCGTAATGAATGCGCGAGCGCACCGTGCCCACGCTGCTGTCCGTGGCGCGCGCGATGTCTTCGTAACTCATCTCCTCGAAGAACCGCAACACCAGCGCCTCACGGTGTTCCGGCGAAATCAACTCCAGGCAACGTTGCAGTTCCTCGCGATCAATCGGCGAATCAAATTCCGCCGATTCGGGCACTTCGGCCAGTTGCACATGGTCCGCTGGCTGCACAGGCAACTTGCGCCGGCGATATTCCCGATAGATGCGGTCGCGCGCGATGCGAAACGTCCAGGGACGAAACTTGGAGGCATCCAGCAGCCGCGGCAGAGCGCGGTAAATCGCAACCCAGATTTCCTGCGTCACATCGGCAACCGATTCGGGTGAACTCTGCAGCATACGTTGCGCGAACAGCAGCAGTCGCGGCCCGTGCAATTCCAGTAACTCCGCAAACGCCGCTTCGTCGCCCAACTGGCTTCGAAGCACAAGCGTCTGTTCATACAGGGTCTCCGGGGTCGTGGACATCGCTGTTCATAGGATAAGTTACGCGGGCGGGGGGAAAAGTTCATTTCCTATCAGCCAACATGAAGAAAACATCTCAATAGGACTGCAGCAATCTGCCTGGTAATCACCAGTCCCTGCAGGATGAAATCTTTGTAGCCGCGCCATCCAAAGGATGCGTCTTGTTCCCGCCAGATTCTTTGTTACCCTCCACGCTCTTGTGAAATTGAATTCGTGTTTATCCGTGCCCATCCGTTATTGAACGATCATGTCCACCATTCTCACCGCCACTGAGATCACCGTATCCTACGGCGACCGCGCGGTGCTCGACCACGCGACGCTGGCCATCGACGAGGGCGACCGCATTGGGCTGGTCGGGCGCAACGGCTGCGGCAAGACGACGTTCGTCCGCATCCTCGCCGGTCTGCAACCGCCCGACAGCGGCGATGTCACCCGGCGGCGCGAGATCGTTGTCAGCTACCTGCCGCAGGACTTCATGCTCGATCCGGCGAAAAACGTTCTCGAAAACATCCGCGACGGCGCAAAGCCGGTGCTCGATTTGATTGCGGAATTTGAATCGCTGCCGCATGACACGAAGCGCCACGAGGAACTGGAGCATCGCATCGCCGCATTGGAAGGCTGGACGCTGGACCGGCGCATCGAGACCGCGATGTCGCATCTGAATTGTCCCGCCGGCGACCGGCGCATCGACACGCTTTCCGGCGGCGAAAAACGGCGCGTGGCCATGTGCCGCGCCCTGGTCTCGGACCCCGACCTGCTGATTCTCGACGAGCCGACGAACCATCTGGACCCGGAATCCATCGAATGGGTCGCGGAGTTTCTCGATGAGTTCCATGGTTCGTTCCTCGTGGTTACCCACGACCGTTATTTCCTCGACCGCGTGGCGAAGCGCATGGTCGAGTTGTCCGATGGCCGGTTTTTCTCGCATGCCGGCAACTACACCGATTACCTGTTGGACAAGGCCGAACGCCAGGCCGCTGATGCCACCATCGAACACAAACGCCAGATGTTCCTGAAAAAGGAACTGGCCTGGGTACGGCAAGGCCCGCGGGCGCAACGCAGCAAACAGAAAGACCGTTTCGAGCGTTACTACGACACCGCCGCGCAGGACGGGCCGGTGATTGAGGAAGACGTGGAACTTTGCATCCCGCCGCCGCCGCAACTGGGCAATCGCGTGGTCGAATTGAGCAACCTCGGCATGGACCTGGGCGGACGCACGCTGTTTCACGGGTTCAATTTCACGTTCGAGAACGGCCAGCGCATCGGCGTTGCCGGGCGGAACGGTCTGGGCAAAACCACGTTGCTCAAGATCATCATCGGCCAGCTCGCGCCCACCGAAGGCACCGTGAAGACCGGTCAGCTTACGAAGTTCAATTACGTGGATCAGGGCCGGATTCAATTGCGCGAGGAACGCACGGCGCTGGAGGAGGTCGGCGACGGCACTGAGTTTGTCATCTTTGGCGACGGCAAAATCTCCGTGCGCTCGTATCTGAAGCGCTTTCTGTTTGCCGACGACCGCATCACGACGGAGGTGAAATATCTGAGCGGCGGCGAGCGCAGCCGGCTGTTGCTCGCTCGCATCCTGAAAAACGGCGGCAACTTCCTCATCCTCGACGAGCCGACGAACGATTTGGATCTGCCGACGTTGCGCGTGCTGGAGGAGGCGCTGATTGCGTTCCCCGGGGTGGTGTGCGTCGTGAGCCACGACCGCTATTTTCTCAACCGCGTCTGCACGGACATCCTCGCTTTTGAGGGCGACGAAAAAATCCATCATAGCGTCGGCGACTACGATTACTACCTGGAGAAGAAACAACGCGCATCCGTAGCCGTCCCGCAACGGCGGGATGAGAGCGCGGTTATTCTAGCAACCAACAAGTCAGGCGCACTCTTACGAGATGCGCCGACGAAGGCGGCGAAACCCGTAAAACCGCGCAAGCTTTCATTCGCGGAAGCGCGCGAACTGGAAGGCATGGAAGCGCAGATTCTTGCGACCGAAGAAGAAATTGTGCGCATCGAAGGCCTTTTCGCTTCGCCCGATTTTCATCGCACCCACGCCACGCAAACGAACCAGCTTGTGGCCGACCTCGCCGCCGCGAAGGAATCTCTCGCCCGGCTATACGCGCGGTGGGAGGAGTTGGACGCGATCAAGGCTGTGGCGGAACGTCCGTAATCACTGGCGGCTCTCCAGTGAAGAACAGGTGCGACTCCAGCGTGGCCGCCAGTGATTCTTTTTGTCGAGGGAAAGCACCACGCTCGTGGCGCGGCCCACGATTTGGCCACGCGCCACCGTGCCGAAATAACGCGAATCAAAGCTGTCATCGCGATTGTCGCCCATCATGAAATAGTGGCCGTCGGGAACCTGCACCGGCGCGAAAGTGCGCATCGCGGGAACTCCATTGATGGCCATGACGGCGTGCGGACAGGCGGGAAGTTTTTCCGTCGCGAAAATGCTGCGTTCGCGCTCAGCCCCGGACAGTTGCGCCGCCATTTCCAGGTCCGGTGACGCATATTCCACGGGCTGACCATTGATGACCAGCCGTTCATTTCGCAACTCAACGGTGTCGCCGGGCAGGCCAATGA
>OBLU010003701.1_pt1 | contig 13845 bp, 10 predicted proteins | sample 1518681 | NCBI WGS metagenome assembly OBLU01 (sample SAMEA3539304, study PRJEB22396) | soil metagenome | biome: tundra; feature: field; material: soil | place: USA | collected 2010-05 | depth 0.15 m
TTCCGCAAAGCGGTCGATGATCTCTTGCAGCTGTGACCGGGGCAGTATGCGCCGGGTCTCACATCCGGGCACGTGCCTCAGAGTCCCGCCCTCGGCATTGCTCACGACCGCCAGCGCGTCCGTATCGGCCCAGGCATACGTCGCACCCCAGCCCTCGACACATCTCTCAAGCATGCCAAGCAGCAATCTGCCGCCTGCGGTGATGAGCGCGCCGAGATATGGCGCGTACCACTTTCCCGGTCTTTCAACGACTGTTCTCTTGTTCGTGAGGTAGGGCTTCTCGCCGGAATAGACGCGCACCCGCGCTGCTTTTCGCCTGGGCAGGGTTTCAGGATTGAGTTCAATAAAGCAGCCGTAGATCGAATTCGCGAAGAGTTTCAGCCATTGGTAAAGGTCCTTGTCACCCTTGTGCCGCATACGCTCTTCGATGATCTTGCGGAATATGTCGTCGTGACCTGGGTGAATACGGACAGCACCTCGCAGGCGCACAGGTTTCAGCCCTTTTTGTTTTCCGTGGGGAACTACTCTGATTGCGCGCAGGACGCGCGGGACTCTATCGGTCTGGAGGACGGAATTAATGACATCCGGGCCAGCGACCCAAATCGGCTTTTCATCTGTCAGATAGTCGTTTCCGACGCTCTGGGTGAAGCCGCCGTGCATAGTTCGGACCGGAAAAACATCGCCGTTAGGTACGATGAGCGCGAAGAATCGGAATTCTCGCCATTGCCGCCGTTTGAAACACCTGTGGAGCGCCATCGATTCGAGGAGGGTCTGTACCTCGCTTGTGGCATCCTCGAAAGTGAGTTTTTTGGCTCGAAGAATTTCCATCAAGTCCAGGAGTGCGGCGACGGTCGGGTACTCTGACATGAAATCCACCGGTGCGACAGGCACCTCGACATGGCGAATCTTCGTTTCCGCACGGCCAGCACTGAACGATTCCATGGCAAAGCCCAGAATTTCATTCGGCACATCGAATTTTTGCGCAGGCGGAATAAGGCCCATTGCATCGAAGTATCCCTTCACGAAAGACGCGGGGGAAAACACGGTAGCCGCTGGACGAGTGATCGGATGTAAGCCGAACTCGTGCATAGCGGCATTGAGCAGAGCTGCCATGCACCGGACGTTCTGTCGGCCTTCCTCGATTTCGGCGACCGTCACACGACCGGTTGGCGTGTAGTCGCTCTTTCGGGGTAGATCAAACTTTTCGAACGCCATCAGCTCGCAGGCGGCTTTCAGGGACAAATGCTTGCCGAACTCCGCACCGACTAGAGTCCGCAGATCAAGAAATCTGGACTTGTAGATGTCCGTACGGATTGCCTTGCCATCTTTGGGCACCCACTCCTGCCGGAAGCGGATGAAGGCCTTCTTGCTATCGAGCGGTGTGATCAGCACACGCGGGTCGTGCGCGTTCTCGTTGCCGTCCGGGTAGACCGACAACACGAGCGACCATTCCTCCCGCTCTCCGGGTGTCCATCTCCGAGCCAGCCTCCCGAGCGCATAGCACAGGTCGAAGCCGACCAAAAGAGTGCCTCGGCGCGCATACTTGTAGAACACGCTTCTGATGAAAGCCGAGCGCGAGAGCAGTGGGAAGTTGGGCGGGAACGACGTTTTATCCGAAACTGCGGTGCGAAAGTATGCTTCTAAGACTTCGCGTTCCGCCAATGGCAGGTGGTCATCGAAGAATGCGCCCTCTTCCACGAGCACGTAGGTGTCGCCATTCAGCTTCAAGATTCGATAGAAGCCGAATGTCAGATCCTGGGTAATGTCTGTGCGTGACTCACAGCCGAACACCACAGCGTAGTCGGGCCACTTCGGAGGCTCGGAAGGGGCATTGATCCTGCCCCTTGCCGAACTTTTTTTTGGTTTATCGAGTACAACGGTGTGCGCGCGGAGGTAAAGATCACGCGTTTCATTCATTGATCTCCTTTCCTCCAGTTGACGGCGTAGTGCAATCCCTCCAGTACCATCCATGCGAAGACCAATATCGCTTTGAGCACACGTATTGCGCGCTCGACTGGGTCGGGCGTGTATCGAAGGTCTAGTCGCATCTGGCGCAGCAAGACATGAAACCTATCATGATGGTCGCCACAGAGCGGGCCGGTGAACCACGCGACGAAATTACGTCCGCCCACATGGTTTGCTTCGACTCTGCGAGTGCTGCCGCAGATTACACATCTGCGGATTTTCTCCTCTGACCCGGTCATGACCGCCTCACAATCGTGCGATAGAGCCCTTCGAACGGGGATTCTTGCTCGGCGAGGCTCACGAGAATCTGCTGAATTTCCGCATGTTTCGTGGGAAGTAGAACGCCGCCAATTCTTGTGTTTTTTGGAAACTTGTCGATCTGCGAGAAATCGTCGTGCCCTGCCGCATTTAACGCAGCCATCCATCGACCAAGCAAAAGCCTCTCTTTTCTGTTCTTGGTCTTGACTGGCATCACTTCACCGGGCTCAAACCAAGGGATGTAAAGAGTCTTCTGCCTTCGCGGGACGGCGTAAGCTCTAATTCGTCCAGAAGAGTCCTTTCGAAACCAGCCTGGGTTGAAATTGCGTGCCGTGCGGGGGTCAATTCGGCGCCTGCGAGATGCTCGCGTGAAGCTGAGGGATCGGTTTTTGAGCATATCTTGACGCACCAGACGAACGCGTCTCTTTATCGAAGGCGTGCGCGAAGAGCGCGGTTTTTTATGGGAACCACTTCGCTGCTTTGATACCTTGCGAGAACGTCGAGTCATGGCTCAGATATAGGCTTAACGTGTCTTCAAGTCCGTAGCTTTTCGTGAATCCCCCGTGTAATGGAGGCGTTACACTTGGCAGGGACGAAATGAAACAAAAAGACGATTGGCGGAATAAGTTGGACGCTTCGGGATTGCAATTCCTGGAAGGCTATCGAAAATCAATTGATGCACTTCGGAACGTCACTGACTCTGCGAAAGCGCACGAGAAATTGGAAGAGATCGCAGCCCAACATCCTCAAATTCGTGTTCTTGGCACGGTAGAGGTTCTGCCCCAATTTTTGGATCGATTGCGACAGAGTGAACAACTGGCCGATGTTCTGGCGGAACTGCAGCCCACACCCGGAACGAAAACTATGCCAAGCCCAGCAGCACGAGTCGTGGACGTAATGCAGGTCGTTACGCTGGCCTTAGATGATCCGCAGATGCGAGTCGCAGCTGGATCTGTGGCCGGTTTGGCTGCGCTGATATTGGGGAACATCTATGAAGACATCAGCAACAAGTATTACGGCGATGCGGGCCCTACGAAAACTGAGGATCTGATGTGGACGGTTGGCACAACCTTGGAAGTGCTAGGCAAGATATTGAAATCGGGGAAGGCCCCCGAGATGAAAGGCAAGGTTAATGTTGAACTCCTCCAGCTTATTAAAATGCTGCGAAAACATGAAAAGGTAAAACTAACGTACCGCGAACTCCGTGAGGCCCTCGCCTATGCGGGTGTTCATGTAGCTGATGAAGATGCACTGCGTTCCTTCATATTCCGCGCCAAGAAGAAAGGCTGGTTGCGGGAAGACGATGGCGATTGACATATATTGACATACGTAATAAAATTACATTATGAAGAAACGCACGACGGTATGGCTTCCCGAAGACTTAATCGTCAAGCTCAAGAAGTTATCTGCGAAGACAGGAGCGCCGATGGCCGAACTTTTCCGGCGTGCGGTTGAGGCATACCTGAAGAAGCTATAAAAAAAACGGGCCCGCCGACTGTTAGCAGCAGCCGACAAGCCCTGACCACCAAGGAGGGTTGACTCCATGGCAGCTAACGAGACCGTAGCGCAATTCCCGTCCACCCGCAAATCTCTAGTCAGCAGAAGTGGTGTGCTCACGCTCTTCGGTTTTGGCATAAAGGTTCGAGTCCGGCGCGGACACCTCGAAATCGACGACGGCGTGGGCATGGAGCGCCGCAAGATCAGGCTCCCCCGCGTGGGTCACGGGCTAAAGCGCTTGGTCTGCATTTCGGAGGACGGATTCACGACCCTGAGCGCCTTGAAATGGCTCTCGGACGTGGGCGCTTCGTTTGTGATGCTGAACCGCAACGGCAAAGTCCTGTTCGTTACCGGACCAACCGCGCCCAGCGATGCTCGGCTGCGTCGCGCTCAGGCGCTCGCGTTAGGCAATGGCGTCGGACTCGAAATTTCCCGTACTCTGATTGATGCGAAGCTGCAAGGTCAAGAACGCTTGGTAAGGGAGCGACTGAAGGATTTGGCTACAGCACAGGCAATCGCAGCTCTTCGAGAGAGGTTGCCTGCGGCGGACACCCCCGAAGTGATCCGCAATCTCGAAGCGCAAGCCGCAGTCGCGTACTTCGCTGCGTGGCGAAATGTCCAGGTGCTCTGGCCAAAGGCAGACTTGCGGCGAATCCCAGAGCACTGGCGTACGGTCGGAAACAGGCAATCCCCGCTATCGGGCGGACCTCGCCTCGCTATCACGCCAGTACATGCCATTCTCAACTACTGTTTCGCCTTGCTCGAATCGGAGACGCGGCTCGCATTAACCTCTGTGGGACTAGACGCGGGCTTGGGGTTGGGTCTGCACACTGACACCCCCAACCGGGACTCTCTCGCTCTGGACGTGCTCGAGCCCGTGCGCCCGCAAGTGGAGGAATGGTTGCTTAGTTGGGTCATGCAGGAACCTTTGCGGCGAGCTGACTACTTCGAGACTGCAACCGGCAACTGCAGGCTCATGTCCCATTTGTGCGCCAAGCTGAGTGAGACTGCACCGAGTTGGGGGAAGCTTGTTGCGCCGTGGGCTGAATATGTGGCCCGAACGCTTTGGGGTAGGACCAATCAATCGACAGCCCGCCGTCGGCTTTCGACACCGTTGACGCAGCAGCATCGTCGCGAAGCCAAACGCCGTCCATCCTTTCCAAAAGTCGAAGTCCAAAGACCAGACCGTCTCTGCCGCGTCTGCGGGAGGAAACTTCGGCTGAGGAACAGGCGCTTTTGCGGGGACTGCGCAGTCACGGTGACTCGCGAGAACTTCGATGTGGGGCGTAAAGCAGCGCAACGCCCGGAGTTTCTTGCGAAGCGTTCGGACACGCAGCGGATGCACAAGCAGGCCATCCAGAATTGGAAACCGGCGGACCTGCCCGCCTGGTTAACTCGTGATGTATACGCCAAACAAGTCCAGCCTGCGCTCGCACGCGTGGCGAAATCAAAAGTGCGTTCGGCACTCGGGGTCAGCGAGCCGTATTCTTCGGATATCCGGTCGGGCAAGCGCGTCCCGCATCCGAGGCACTGGCAGGCGTTGGCGGAGCTGGTTGGTGTCTCACCAACGCCTCCCACGCCGTAGGCTGCTAATGCCCCTGCGCAGCAGGGTGCGGCAAGACAGGAATCGTGACCCTCGGAGGCGGCGGAGCCACTATGTGCTCACTCGATCGCATGCTGGCGAGCCTGCCCTGCATCTCTTTTGGACCCTGCGGCAGATGAACATCCTGAAGCCGGACGTTCTCGAAGCCACGCCGATGTGCCACGATCCGATAATCGAAGGCGATGCTCGAATTACCGCCTCCCAGCTCACGCACTTCAAAACCGACACGAGTTTTTCTGGCTATATACAGACCGCGGCAGTCGCCGTTGGGAGTGATAAAGACGTGGTAGTCGGTGGCGTCAACAGTCTGGAGAAATCCGGGCTCAAGCGAGACTTTCGCCCCGCCCCGCTGCAACTGCGCGGTGCCGAAATCTTCGAACCAGTTCTCCGGGCTTTCGACCGCGTAGAGCGCTACTTCTCGCCCGTCTTGTAGCTTCACTCTCGCCGACTTGCCCCCGGCCACCGTCAGGTTTCCGCTGATATCGAGATTGCCGTTGGCATCGACGCTGAAGACTTGCGTGAAATTGCTGCCCCACCCCTGGAGAATCAGCCCCTGGCCCGCGAGAGCACCGAATGAGCCCGCGGAGCCATTGGTGCCGTTATTGATTCCGATGACGCCAATTCCGCCAGCGCCGGAAGAACCGAGGGCGTTCGCTAAACCGAACACACCGTAACCGCTGCTGCTTTGTGTCTGGCCGTAGACGCCGACGTTATAGCCGGAGGTAGCGATTGCGTCGCCGTTCACGCCGTATCCGCTAGTGCTCGAATTCTGCCCATACACCCCATTGGTGTAACCGGAAGCCGCAGTGGCGTTGCCACTCACACCGGCGCCACTGGTGCTGACAATCGTTCCAGCGACACCGGTTGTAGTGCCGGAGGTGGCGTTGTTGACTCCAACCACGCCAGTGCCGCCGGTGCTGGTACTCTGGCCGTACACACCGTTGGTATTTCCCGTTGTGGCGTCGGCATAGCCGGCCACACCCGTGCCGTTGATGGTGGCACTGTCTCCCCACACGCCCAGCGTGGCGCCCTGGCCACCGACTCCAACCCAGTTCGCGCTACTCCCGTACACGCCTGTACCGTTGGCGCTCGCACTCTGCCCGTACACGCCACTGGTGTAGCCGGAAGCCGCGGTGGCGTTACCGCTCACCCCGCTTCCGCTGGTGCTGGCGCTCTGGCCGTAGACGCCGTTGGCATAGCCGGTAGTAGCGTTTGCCACGCCTATCACGCCCGTCCCGTTGCCATTGGCATAACCCGCGACGCCCGGCCCCGTTTCCGTATTGGACTGGCCGGTCACCCCAGCTGCATTGCTGCCTTTACTGGTGTTGCTGGCGAGACCATACACGGCCGTGTTTGACTTCCCGGTAATCGTGCCCGCCACTGCCGCAAGCGTATGGGCGGTGGCTGATAATCCGAGTCCAGAACCATTCTGAGTTACCCTCACAATTTGAGTCGCGTTGGATCCCATAAAGTTTGTCGGGCCGTCGTTGTCGATCAGAGGCGAACTCGAAGCGCTCGTGCCGTTCGAGCCGGCCGGCGCTTCGGTTGCGTTCGATGAAGATGAGGACGACGCCTTGTTGAGGAGCACGAAGTCCGAAATGCTCCTTCCCGAAAGCGTTTCCGCCTCATGCGCTTTGAGCGCGTAGGGAACGCTGACCAGCAAGACGCGTGCGCGCTCGGCTTGACCTTGGATCTGAACTCCCAACCACTGGGCTTCGCCAGAGCTGAACAGTTCCAGCGGCATTCCTTCCGCGCTGGCTGAGCCCAGCAGCGCGGTGTAATGTCCATTTGCATCGGCTTGGATGTTCTGCGTCTCGACCCACAACGCACTGCCACCTTGCTGGTCTTCGTACAGCGAAAAGGTGAAGCCAAGCACTCCGGTCATGGGGTTGTGTGTTTCATCCAGTGCGACACCCGAAAATCGAATGAGCCGCGGCACCTGAGTGGTAGCCGGACTTGAGTTTGGAGCTGCGGTTTGGGCAACTGTTGTGCAAACCAGCGCGGATGCGAGAGTGACGATGACGCAGAGCGTGCGTAGCTTCATGGAAGTGGTCTCCTTCGAGGAAATCGAATCTTGGTACCGGAGGGCCGAATGTTTAGATAAGAAACCGGGACTGAAATGAAGGCCCGTGAACAATAGCATCTTTTTCGTCATTCGATCCTCGTTAGGCAAGTGTGTTCACGATTCGGTCCCGCCGTCGCTTGCCGGCGCATCGGTCACTGCGTCACGTGCGCTCGTCGACTGTCGAGATCAGAGCTAGGGCTGGCAGACGCCGAAGTCTTTGAGCACCTCTTTTGCCTCCCAGAGACGTGTCTTGTCGGGGCCCGCCAACCTTACTCTCCTGCCCCGTAACTTCATCCGATCACCTGGCCTAATACCGGTTGTCTCGCCGGAGAGCAGGTAGACTTTCTTGTCTTCTTGATCGGTGATAGTCATTCCTTTCTCCCCCGAGAGGACACAACCAGTGATCACTATCTTTTTGCTGCGATGCTCAACGCTGGCAACGATTACGACTGCCGCAATCGCCGCAGCCGCCGTGGTCGCTGCCACCATGATCAAGACCCCCTCGGCATTGACGGCCCTAGCGGGCACGACCAGGCCAATGGTCAGAACGACAATTACAACTCCACCGCAAAAGCATTTCTGGGTCATGCTGTTCTCTCTGTGCGAGCAGGTCTGGTTGCAATTTGGAACACCGTCCGCACTGAAGCTCGAAGTCACACCGTCTAATGCGACGTCGTCTTGTGCGCGACGACCGGGGCTGCGCGATAGACGGTTGTGTGAGCGGGGATCAAGGCGCCAACCAGGGCCCCACTTGGGGCGCCAATCACGATGCCAACAAGGGCGGCAATTCCGCGGTCGGACCCACCGAGGAAACCGTGGCTAGAACCGGCTAAGGCGCCAATGGCCGCACCAATGCCTCCGCCGACAACAAGGCCGATCACGGCATGCTCGCCGCGCCTGGGTGCGGAGGATGTCGAAACGCGGACGATGTCTTCACGCTTTATCGAGACATCGGATCCGCCTTCCTGGAGGGTGAGCACTTCATCGGTCGCATTGACAAATTCGCCGGCATGACGCTGCATGCGGGATTCGATTACTTCGATTCCCCGGCCTGCCTTCAGGCCATTCAGAGCGGACCATGAGTCCTGGTCCTTCTGTGCGCAGAGCGCACCGGGCAGTCCGAGGAACAGCATGAGAACCAAGCAGGACCGCATAGTCATGAAGAGTCTCCAATCGACCGGTTTTTTTATCGTCGTAACTACTGGTGGAAAGTTCCTTAAAATATCCAACCCTGCCCTGACATAACTTAGTGCTTGCGCCCCCAAGTTCGGTGACCGGCAGGATGAAGATGAAAATGCGCTTCGTACTTGTCTCCCCTTGACGCGTGGGCTTCTTCTAAACGCGTGGAACAGGCGCGGTCAATTGACCGGCCCTAGATTGTTCCTGACTTCCTAAAACGAAGTGTGCGAACGAGTTATTAGGTTCCCTGAACTGTATTTCCTGGGGTAGAATCATCTCCCGTTTGAGGGAAGGTTATGGAAGCGCCCACTATTTTCGGCCGCCGTGTTCGCGTCGGATTATTTGAAGTGGATCTGAGTTCCGGCGAAGTCCATAAGAGTGGCAGAAGAGTTCCGCTGCAGGAGCAGCCTTTTCGGGTTCTGGCAATGCTGCTGGAGCGTCCCGGCGAAATAATCACGCGCGAAGAGTTGCAAGCCAGCCTGTGGCCGGCTGACACTTTCGTCAGCTTCGATGAGGGCATCAATACCGCCATCCGGAAACTACGTGTTGTCTTCGGCGACTCGGCAGACAACCCCCGCTTCATCGAGACAATTCCACGGCGGGGATACCGTTTCATCGCGCCCCTGAGAGTGCTGGAAGAACCTCGTTCCACTGCAGGCCCACCCGTGGAAGCGGCCGTCACAGCATCGTGGTGGCGCAAGACCGAGTACCGCACCGCCGCAGTGGTTATCGTGGCCCTACTGTCTGTGGCCGCCTATTTTGCACGCCCGCGCTTGGCGCCCCGCGCCAATGCCTCCAGCGAGAGAGTCATGCTGGCAGTCCTGCCATTCCTGAATTTTAGCGGCGACGCCAGCCAGGAATATTTCAATGACGGATTGACCGAAGAGATGATCATTCAGCTTGGGAGCGCGGATCCACAACGCCTCGGCGTGATCGCCAGAACCTCGGCAATGAAGTACAAGAACACTCGGAAGGATGTGCAGGAAATTGGTCGCGCGCTGGGCGTGGACTACATTTTGGAAGGTAGCGTGCGCCGCGCCGGCGATCGCGTGCGCATCAGCGCGCAACTTATCCAGGTGCGAGACCAATCCCATCTTTGGGCCGAGACTTACGAGCGCGACGCGAACGACACCTTTTCCTTGGAGACTGTCGTCGCCAACGCCATTACTCTTCAAGTCGAGCGGAGGCTCTCATCCCCGCTCACGCTGGCGCGCCGCACAAACGCCCGTCCGGTCAACCCTGAGGCCTATGATCTCTACCTGAAGGGACGCTACTATTGGAACCAGCGCACACCGACGGGCTTCTGGAAGGGAATCGAATCCTTCCAGCAGGCCATTGAAAAGGACCCCAGCTATGCGCGCGCCTATGTGGGCCTGGCAGATTGCTACATTCTGCTTGGGCCGAATGACATCCTACCCGCCAAGCAAGTCTATCCCCTGGCAAAAGCGGCGGCACTGAGAGCGCTGCAGCTTGACGATACACTCTCGGAGGCCCATGCGTCGCTCGGGTTTGTGATGTTGCTTTACGATTGGAATCCTGCTCAGGCGGAGAAGGAGTTTCAACGCGCCATCGATCTCGACCCAAACTACCCAACGGCTCATCACTGGTACGCCTATGACCTCGTGGCCATGAAACGCTCGGAAGAAGCTGTTGCTGAGATCCGGCGGGCCGTCGAGCTTGACCCTCTCTCCTCCATTATCAACGCGGACGCAGGCCAGATTCTGTTCCTCGCGCGACGTAATAACGAAGGGATTGCACAGTGTCAGAAGACGATAGAGCTAGATCCAGAATTCAGCCAAGTCTATTGGTATCTCGGTCTGTTGTACGAACAAAATGGCATGCCCGACAGGGCGTTCGACGCTTTCTTGAACGCACCATCCGGTCTCCTGGACTCACCACACGGCGACGCAGTTCGCGCCGCTTACCGGCTTGGGGGTATGAGGGGTTATTGGCGACAGCGGCTGGCCATGCTCCAGCGACAATCGAAAGAGCATTATGTTTCACCCTACGCCTTCGCGGTATCTGATGCCCGCATGGGCGAGGGAGACAAAGCGATGGAAAGCCTCGAGAAAGCCTTCAATGAACGGTACCCTTCGATAGTCTTTGTTCAGATTGAGCCCGTCTTCGACAAGCTTCGCTCGGACCCGCGCTTCGCGGACTTGGTTCGCCGCATCAACGCATTCCAAAGATAAAAATACTTATGGAAGCGCCCCCTGGTTTCGGCCGCCGTGTTCGCGCCGGATTATTTGAAGTGGATCTGAGTTCCGGCGAAGTCCATAAGAGTGGCAGGAGAGTTCCGCTGCAGGAGCAGCCTTTTCGGGTTCTGGCGATGCTGCTGGAGCGTCCCGGCGAAATAATCACGCGCGAAGAGTTGCAAGCCAGCCTGTGGCCGGCTGACACTTTCGTCAGCTTCGATGAGGGCATCAATACCGCCATCCGGAAACTACGTGTTGTCTTCGGCGACTCGGCAGATAACCCCCGCTTCATCGAGACAATTCCACGGCGGGGATACCGTTTCATCGCGCCTGCCGTAGCGTCGGACGCATCCAGGGCTCAGTTCGCGACTGTGGACCCAATACAGTCCGCCGCTTCAGGCACGGCCTCGTCGCTCACTGAGCAAACGCAGACGGTCCACCCATCTGGCAGTTCGGTAGTCGAAGTGGTGAAGCAGCACAAATTGGGCCTCGCGCAGGCAGTTACGCTGGTGCTGCTCGCCGCGGCCGGATACGGCGTGTATTCCATGTTTAGCGGCGACAATGCGACGGCGCCATTCCAGAATTACACGATCTCGCAAATCACGGACAACGCCACATCTCAGTCCGCAACCATTTCGCCCGATGGGAAATATATCTTGAGCGAAGTTGTAGACTCCGGATTAGCCAGTCTCTGGCTGCGCCACGTTCCCACCAACAGCGACACCCAAATCATCGCGCCCTTAGAAGCGTTTTATACGAATTTCGATTTTTCCCCAGACGGAAATTACTTCTATTTCCGAAAGGCGCGGACTTCCACGCTCGATCAGTTTGACCTCTACCGCGCGCCAGTGCTCGGGGGCAACCCGCAGATAGTCGTGCGCGACATTGACTCGAATACGGGGTTTTCCCCTGACGGCAAGCACATCGCCTACGAGCGCGGTAACGATCCGGAAGTGGGCAAGTTCCAGGTTCTCGTAGCCAACGCGGATGGCACGGAGGAGAAAATGATCGCCGGGGGTCCCATGGATTCCCTGCACCGTTACGTGGCATGGTCGCCCGATGGCAAGCGACTAGCGTTGACAGATGTCGTCGGGGACGCCCCGAGTCCAATCCAACTGATGGATGTTGCTTCCGGCAAGGCACAGGATTTAGCGGCGATCAAAGGATTCGTATTCTTAAAATCAGTCTGGTTGCCGAATGGGCGTGTTCTTCTCGTTCAGTATCAGGACGTGAGCGCGGGCCTGTACCATAATCAAATCGGATTTGTTTCCTACCCGGGCGGTCAATTTCACACGATTACGAAGGACACGAACAGCTACGAGTCGTTGTCGCTCTCGGCGGACGCGAAAACCCTGGCCACCGTGCAGTTGAAACGGGTTTTCACTTTGTACGCTATTCCAGCGGCAGGAACTGGAGCGAACTCTCCTACCCCCGTAATGCCGCAACAGCAGAAAGGATCCTTGAGCTTCAGTTGGGCCGGCAACGATGGTTTTTATCTTGCGGGAGACCGTCAGTTGGTGCGCGCTTCTTTCGACGGAAGTAACAAGACGACGTTGCTCAACAATGCTTCTATCACTTCTATCGCCGCGTGCCCGGACGGGCGGACATTGCTCCTCAGTTTGATCGGGCAGGGAGGCGGAAACGGCACCAACATCTGGCGCGTAAACGCAGATGGTACAAACTTGAAGCGCCTCTCCAATGGACAACGCGATCGCGGCCCTGAATGTTCTGTCGACTCCAAGTGGGCATACTACATTAACGCCAACGCCAGCCGCGTCGAGCGCGTGTCCGTAGATGGCGGGACGCCCGAGGCTCTGCCCGGAACGCCGATTCCCCACGCGCTGATCCTCGACCGCTACTTTGATCCTTCGCCAGATGGCAAGTCGGTGGCCTTCCTCATCTCAGTCCCTGAGAAAAATCCCGGTCATAAGATTGCAGTGGTTCCCCTTAACGCTGGAGCGCAGCCGCAGGTGCGCTTCCTCGATCCTCATCCCGCCATTTGGTATCCTCTGAAATTTGCGCCCGACGGAAAAGCCCTGGTTTATCCGATCACCCAAAACCGCATAGAAAACCTGTGGCTCCAGCCGCTGGATGGTTCCCCCGGTCGTCAGATCACGAATTTCAATACCGACCAGATGATCCTCGGGCTTCGGTGGTCGCCCGACGGCAAGATCATCGGCGTACTGAGCCGACGCATTGACGCCGACGTCGTGCTTCTGCGCGAGTCAAATACAACGACGCAGTGACGCGGCCAGCGAGCTTGCCGGTCCCAGTGGCTTAAGTCCTGACGGATTGTGGATTCTGTACTGGCAGATCGAGCGTGCAGACCTCCGCACCGCCCAAGAAGTCGGTACTGATGCGCCAGTCCGCTGCCCGGCGGACCGCCAGAAGCAGTCCATGAGCTTCCTTTCTCCAAAATACCTTGCGAAACGCTGGAAACGAGAGCTGTGTACATCTCGACATCACATACACATATACCCGTCAAACGAGGTGAGGGGGTAAGCGGAAGACGCGGGAAAAACGGGGCCACCCCCGGCGTGGAATGTCGAGCGGTTGAGTGGGGAATGGGCGGGTCGAGCGGAACTTTCAACCACTGTCGCTGGAACGTATTGGCTGCCCCAATAAGAACAGCCCCAAATACAAAGAGGCTTAGAAATATGATTGTTGAGCGATGTCTGACAATCGGCCCTAGCATAGTCTTCCTCAAGCTACGGTTTGGACGAAGCATTATAACGTCGAACGTCCAATTCTCATCGATTCGCCCACGCTCGCCCATCCCCGCATTTGACGCGGGTGAAACGCATATCATGTTGCGCTGAGGTGCATGAATACAGGGGATTTCACAACGCTGGAAACGAGGGTGTGTACATCGTTGCATCACGTACACACTATCCCCTCCTTAGTTTGACCCCTGTTTTCTTGCGCCTGTAAGATCAATGCGAATCGTCGCACGGGAAGTGGAGCGCAGGAATTCTTAACTTTCTCCGGCGACCCGCGCTATGGTACGGCTACCGAGCGGCTACCGAGAGTGGCTGTAAGGAAAGCCAGTAACACTGGCAAAATCACAGGCTGGTATCGAAAGC
>OBLU010003702.1_pt1 | contig 13840 bp, 12 predicted proteins | sample 1518681 | NCBI WGS metagenome assembly OBLU01 (sample SAMEA3539304, study PRJEB22396) | soil metagenome | biome: tundra; feature: field; material: soil | place: USA | collected 2010-05 | depth 0.15 m
GCGTAGAGTGGCAACCTCTTTTCCCATAGGAGAAGAGTACACTGCTTTTATTCAATGTGCAAGTTATTTATGCGCTATTCCTTTGCGTGGTATCCGGTCCGATACACCTCAACGTGGTAAGTAGCCCCAGTCGTCAGGTGCGATACTTCCAATTTCACTGACGTGGCCGGATGTGTGGGAACCACCTTTGTGTAGAAGGGCCGATTACTCACCTTCTGGTCCGGCTGTTCGAAGTCCCAGATCACAGCCGTGAAGTTCCCATCTTTGGTCGCGAGCATTGCCTGCGGATCATTCGTGTCAATACTGTCTCCCTGCAGCGCATGGAGGTATTTGTAAGCGAAGAAAGCCGGCTTGCGAATACCCTCCGGGTTCAGGAGCCCAAAACCGCCTTGAAATGGAGCTGTCGGAGGGCCAGGTTCCTCGAACAGATCGGTGTAGGTCCAATAGCTCATACCCTGCGCAAGACCTTGGCACCCCTTAAGCTTGGTCAGGATATAGGGCGCGCTGATGTAGGAATCATGCACGGCGTCACGAGGGGTATAGCTCGTGCTCCACTCCGTAAAATACAGCGGAAGATGAGGAAACGGCGAAGCCGAGATTTGCTCGCGAACGTGCCGCACGTCTCCGACGATAGCGTCGGGAGATGGGGAAAGTTTCGTGTCGCTCTTCCCGTCTTCGTCAAGAAAGCCGCCGTCGACGCCATAGGTATGCGTACTCACGAAGTCAACGCCGGCACCGCTCCGCTTGACGTGCGCCAGGAAATCGGGCACCCATGCGGCTCCTGCGGTGGCGGGGCCGCCGACGTGCAAGGCAGGATCAATAGCCTTGATGGTCCTTGCGCTCAGGTCGTAAAGCTCAAAGTATGCCTCCTGATCTGCACCCTCCCAGAACCCAGAGAGGTTGGGCTCATTCCAGACCTCAAAGAGCCAGGTGCGAACTTCGTCTCTTCCGTAACGCTCTTCAATGTGGCGAATGAATGCAGCAACGAGGTCACGCCAGCCCGCAGGATCTGGGTGGGACGTGTTGCCGTTCCAGTGGAAGATGCTGTTCTGCGACGTGGCCAGCGCCTTCGGCGTGAAGCCGAGCTCGACGAACGGCTTGATATGCCGAGCCAGCAGGTCGTCATAAAGCTGGTCGATCTTCGACCAGTTGTAGACAGTCTTGCCGTTCTCGATGCACACCGTGCCCAACACATCGTGAAAGATCGCGTGGAATCGAATATAGCGAAAGCCAAGCTCGTCCACAGCGATCTTGAGCTGTGCCTGGCTGTCGTCACGAATGAGCGTGCCCGGATAGTCGGACCCGACCGAAAGGTCAAAGAAGCGATCAATCGGTCCGGTTACATCGTCGAGGTTCGCAGTAATCGTACGAGGCGGGATTTGGTTCGATTGAGCGGCAAGGGGCGGAATAGAATCGCGAGTAAGAAAGCAGAGGGCGAGAAGTAAAATCCACCGCGGACCGGATGTGAGCATGGGTTGCTTTCCTCATAGAGATTGGCTGACATGATAAGAGCGCGCATCGAGGCGCCGTACGCGAACAGCCCGGTGGCGCAGAGGGCGTCACGACACTGTTGAGCGTGTGGCCGCATTTCGCTCCAGGAACACAATTCTATGACATGCTGCAGAAGAAAGGGATGGCTCATCCACACCACCGACGGCACACCTGATCCCGGGCATTTCTCCAAAGAGATCGGGCCGAACATAGATACAACGAATCCAGATGCCGACAAGTGGTGGTGGCAATCCATTCGAGATCGCTACATCAAGCCGGACGGCTTCGACTATATCTGGCTTGACGAGACCTAGCCGGACATCGATCCAGCAAAAGACTTCTTCTATATCGGCTCCGGGACCCGCTACTACAATGTCTACCCGCTGTTCCACACAGCTTCCGTTTACGAGGGTTTCCGTCGGGACTTCGGAGACAGCCGTCGTGTCATGCTTCTCGCCCGTGCGGGGTTGACTGAGGTAGGAGCGTATTGTCATCCTGTTCGTTCTCCATCACTGAAATGGATGACCAGACCTCCTCCGACCCTCTCAGCGAGTGCGCGTTCTATTCAAGGTCGCTCCTGCACTCGAACTTGGCTCGGGCCAGCAGGATCGAAGACCAGAATATTGGTCCGCGTCTTCTCAATTTTGCGAGCATTACGAATTCGGATCGAAATCCGAACGCGTCCCAGGGCCTCGTGAAATTCCGACCGGCTCCTTTGGGGCGCGCGAAAATATGTCTGGTCGCAGCGCCCCTGCGGAACAGCGTTATTTTGAGCGGTTAGCAACCAGTTCTTCGGTGGCAAAGTCTCCAACTTTCCGCGTGAACTTGATTTGGTCGCCGTTGATCCTGCCTGTGTATTCGATTCGAATATCATTTCCGTTGAAACTGAGGGGCTCAACGAAGGTGATTGTGTCTCCGTCTATCTTGCCCTCGGTGATCTGAGTCTGGCCGTGATCGTTGGTAGCGGTGCCAGTCAATTTGCTCCCATCCACATGAAATTCGTATGTGTAGTTTTGGGTACCCATTTGGGTGTCGAATTGCGCTTTCCACTTACCTTCGACAGTCGCGCCGAAGGCCATTGTGCACACGAACGCTGCCATGAGCGTTGCAAGAAACACTTTCCTGAACATATCGTTTCCTCCTGTTGCAATGCGGGTTGAATGCAGCGGACCGGCTACGCGATTGCGCTATTGGTTCTGCTGCAGTTCGATCCAACTACTCCACTCGAGTATCTGGAGTGTGGAACACATGCCAAACGTCCCCTCTCTATGGCGATGATCGCCGGTTTTCTTGGTTCGAGGGCCATTGCCGCGCAGTTGTGAACGGAAGACCCGGCCCACGGAACGTTGTGAAGCCGCCATTTTTTCTGTCACGCTCTCAAGCCTGTCGATCCTCTTGCCGCTCTGGATCTACTTTCGACCCGGACTACTCATGTCGCAAGGCCTCGATCGGATCAAGTCGTGCCGCCTTTTGTGCTGGGAAAAAGCCGAAAATGACACCCACCATTGCCGAGAAGACAACTGCAATTGCGGCCATTGTGAGATCGGGCATATAGGCGACCTTCAAGACTTGGCACCCAACAAAAGCAATAAGGAATCCAATCGTGATTCCAATTATTCCTCCAAGGGCTGCCAGAACAATCGCTTCGAGGAGGAACTGGATCATGACGTCGTGGTCGTACGCGCCGATTGCGAGGCGAATGCCGATCTCGCGTGTTCGCTCCGTTACCGATACCAGCATGATGTTCATGATGCCGATTCCGCCTACCAGGAGGCTGATGGCTGCGATGGCGCTAAGCAATGCGGTAAGAAGTTTCATGGTGCCGGTCATGGTGTTCAGAAATTCCTCTGAGTTCATCACCATGAAGTCGTCTTCCTGGCTCGGCTGGATTCCACGTCGCTGACGCATCAGCTTGAGCACCTCGTCCTGAACGACCTTTGCGTCAGAACCGTTAGCCAGCCCAATTTGAATCGATGAAATCTTGCGATCACCCGATACACGTCTTTGATAGGTATGCAGAGGTATCAGGATCAAATCATCCTGATCTATTCCCATTCCCCCTTGACCTTTTGACTGCAGCAGCCCTATCACTTGGCAAGAGATGGCTTGGAGGCGAAGGTTGGCGCCCACTGGGTCCTGGTCGAGGAAAAGCTGTTTCCGGACCTTTGCGCCTACGATGCATACAGCAGCTCCTGTATGCATCTCGGCATCGGTGAATTCCCGACCGGAATCGATTGTCCAGTTTCTGACGTCAAAGTAGTTGTCATCAATCCCGTAGACTGTCGTCGACCAGTTGGCGTTTCCGTAGATTGCTTGGATAGATCGTGAGGCGGTCGGCGCCACGGCCCGCACACCGGAGATCTCCGAACCCAGCGCGTCGACATCGGACTCCTCGAAGAGCTTCGCCTCATCGCGAGTTCCGCTCATTGGGTCACGCTGCTGGCCAGGCATGAGTGTCAGGACATTTACCCCCAAGTTGTTGATTCCTGCTGCAACACTGGCGGTCGTTCCGTTTCCGATGGTCGCCATCGCGATTACCGCAGCAACGCCAATGATGATTCCAAGCACGGTTAGGACCGATCGCATTGCGTTTCGGCGAATAGCGGAAAGTGCGAGCAATACTGCGTTCCATATCATGCTTTTCTCCCGAATTCGACTCGGTTCTGTTTAGTAATGTCCTGCCTCGATATGGCCACTGTGAACAGAGTGGGAACCGGAGTCGACCAAACCATCTCGAAACATAATTGTTCTGTTCGCATAGGCTGCCATTTCCTGCTCATGCGTCACCATCGCAATCGTCAGATGGCGTTCTCGGTTAAGACGGCGAAGCAGATCCATGATCTCCTCACTTCGCGTGCTGTCGAGATTGCCCGTAGGTTCGTCAGCCAGAAGCACCGATGGCTCCGTTACCATTGCTCGAGCGATGGCGACACGCTGCTGCTGCCCGCCTGAGAGTTCAGCTGGCGTGTGGTCCCACCACTTTGACAAGCCCACAATCTCAAGAGCCTGAAAAGCACGCTCGCGACGTTCAGAACGTCTTGTCCCGCGATAGATCAGCGGCAATTCAACATTCTCAACCGCATTCGTGCGGGCAAGCAGGTTGTATCCTTGAAATACGAATCCGAGAAAATAGCGGCGCATTTGCGCACGCTGCTTCCGAGTCAACGCGCCGACATCCACGTCCTGAAAAAGATACGCGCCTCCCGTCGGAGTATCGAGGCAGCCGAGGATATTCATCGCCGAAGACTTTCCAGAACCACTAGGTCCCATGATGGCGACGAATTCACCGCGGCGTATTTGAAAGCTGGCTCCGGCCAGGGCCTTTACCTGCCCTTCCCCTTCCCCGTATATTTTCGTTACATTACGAAACTCGAGCAGATCCTCTTCATCAGCGTCAATTACAGGGCCTGCGTTCGTCGGACTCATTTGCCCTCCTTTAATGCCTCGACAATCAAGGGCATCCCAGGTGTGACTTGTCCGGACTTGATTTCTGTCAATTTGCCGTCTGTTGAGCCCAGAGTCACCTGAATGGGCTGAGGCTTGCCATCTCGGACCACCCAAACATGCGGGTTGTTCAAGGCAGCACTGGATTCGATGTTCGTGTTTCCACTCATTCCCGGAGGCCCAGAGAAGAAAGAATTGCCTCCGCTGTTTTGGTCATTGCTTAACGGGAGAAAGCGGAGAGCATGATTCGAAACGAGAAGCGCGTTGGCGACAGACTGGACCCTGATCGTTGCTGTCGCGGTCATTCCTGGACGCAGTAGCAGTTGATCATTGTTGACCGAGATTTCGGCAAGATACGTAACGACATTGTTGCTGGTGGTGGAGTTGTAACGAATCGTCGTGATCGCCCCCGGAAACTTTCGTCCCGGATAGGCATCGACAGTGAATAAAACGGGCTGTCCGACCTGAACTTGGCCAACGTCGGCTTCGTCGATGTTGACCTGCAGGATCATCTTCCTCAGGTCCTCGGCGATTTCGAACAAAGTCGTCACTTGGAACGATGCAGCGATAGTCTGACCTGGTTCCACGCTGCGGGAAAGTACGATCCCATCCACCGGCGACTTGATCACTGCGAAGTCCAGATTGGTTTGGTCGATCTTGAGATTGGCTTCGGCCTGCGTCACCGCTGCTTCAGCTGTCTTGACTGCGACCACAGACCTGTCGTAAGCGGCCTTGGCAGTATCGACGTCGTGCTGCGAAACGATCTGCATCTTCGCCGAGCGCTGCCGCGTATCCATCATCCGCTTGTATTCCGCTTCCGTCTCGACCACGGTCACATTGGCGTCGTCTACCTTGGCATTGGCGCTCTGCAACGATGCCTTATCCTGTTGCACTTGGGCGTCCAACTTCTCGGTGTCGATCTTCGCCAGGACTTGGCCCGTCTTCACTCGATCGTTGTAGTTGACCAGGACCTTGTCCATGATTCCGGAGACCTGGCTTCCTACATCGACAGTGTGGGTCGGCTTCAATTGGCCAGTCGCTGTTACATTTACCGCTAGATCGCCTGTTCGTGCCAGTTCGGTTCGATAGTGCACCGCCGACTTGGCCGCGACAGCACGGCTCCTGCTAACCCATACGCCTGCGACAGCCAAAATCAGAACGAACGATACGAGACCGTAAATATACCGTTTCCGGCGATTCTTTCCTGTGGTAATGCCCAATGTATCCTTGATGCTCAGTTCTGCCGTAGTCATATCGTTCGATCCTCTCAATCCTCGGTTTTCTGTTCGACGAACTGACTATTGCCAGCCGCCTCCCATCGCTTTGTAAAGCCGCACCAGATTCTCGGCAACAGTCGCATCGCTTTGTACGAGGCTGTTCCGTGTGCTCAATTCAGTGCGTTCAGAATCCAGCACTGTAAGAAAATCCTTAAGACCGCTTGAATACAAAGTTCGCGACATCTCGGCTGCATTCTTCGCGGAGTCGGCTGCTCCGGTTAGCGCCTTCTGGCGCGCTTGCTCGGCTTCAAACGCCTTCAGGGCATCCTCGACATCTTGAATCGCTCCAAGAACCGTGCTCTCATACGCCACCTCGTCCTGGTCAAGCAACGCGTTTTGCAGCCGTAGTTGGGCTTTTAGTGCTCTGCGATTCAACAGAGTCTGTTGCAACGAGCCGGTTACGCTCGAAATCGCGGTGGCGCCGGGCGTGAAGACATTGAGAAAAGCATTCGCGCTAGTGGTAAACGCGCCTCCGAGAGTCAGGCTCGGATACATATTCGCTTTTGCCACACCAACCTGCATCCACTGTGCTGCGTATTGACGTTCCGCGACACGAACGTCCGGCCGCCGGCGTATCAGATCGCCGGGAATACCTACAGCGATTTCCGCAGGAATTGTTGGTATGGGCTTAACCTCCGACAATTCTGCGTCCACGGCTCCCGGACGCGTCGCCAGCAATACCGAAATCGCATCGAGAGACTTCCGGAGGCTCGTCTCAAGCGTTGGAATATCGGCCTCCGTTGACTGGACTGTCTCTAGCGCTTGCTGCACATCCAAGTCTGTAGACAGGCCGCTATCGCGCTTTACCACTGTCATATCGTATGTGTCGCGGTACGTAACAAGAGTCGACTTGGTCACAGCCAGCCGCGCCTGGTAAGAGCGAACGTCGATATAATTAAGCGCAACTTCGCCAGTCAGCGTCACCATTACGTTGCGCAGATTCTCTTCTTGCGATTGGAGCGTTGCGCTATAGGAGGCAATATTCTTTCGAGTGGCTCCGAAGAGGTCTGGCTCCCAGCTTGCCTGAAATTCCAGAGAGTTCGAGCCACTCGATACTCCTGCACTCGAAGCGCCTATAGAACCTCCAATGCTCGAGGTACCCGAAACCGTGCGGCTCCCACCGCCCGTCAGTGTGCCCGAGACGTTAGGAAAGAGGTTGGACTTGTAATAGTCGCGGTTGGCGCGCGCTTGTCGAATCTCCGCTTCCGCTTTCCGCAGATCCAGATTGGCCTTGAGCGCTCGCTCTTCCAGAGATGTGAGTTCAGGATCTCCAAATACCGCCCACCAATGCGACAGCGCGACATCGTCCACTGCCTTGCTGGTCTCTCCGCCGGCTAGGTGAGTATTCCAGTCCCTCGCGTCACTCATGGCTGGAGCAAGTGGCGGTTGATAGCGTGCGCTCTTCAGTGAACAACCACTCAACATGGCTGCTGCCAAGATCGCCATGCTCCAAATGATTCCTACTCGCTTCATCTACCTAACCCCTGAGCATTTGACTTATGAAGCGATTGAACACCCGATAATGCTGCACGAACCTCAAGATTTGTAAAACCAGACATGCGCCGGGCCGCAACCCGTTGCGAAAGCTCAAGGATTGTTGTGTTCCGCTGGCTACCCATTTTCGGGTTGCTGGATTGCGACTAGAAATACAGCAGGATGCGAGATGGAAAAGAATGACAGCTTACGCACTGTGCGTATTTCGGCGCTCGCCCTATCAAGGAGTCGCCGTTACAAATTATTACAATTCTTAACTTGTCTTGCTCTACTTGTCTGCTTAGACTTCGCGACGAAATCGAAGAAGCACGTTTCCTTAAGTGAAAGCGTATCCAGACGGCCTTGCGGTAATTAGTGTCATGTCGTGATTTCCATTAAGACTTATTGCCACCTTCGTGACGGTGAATTCCAGAAGTTGGCAGGGACGTAAGAAATGCGGAGGACGAAGTTGAATTTATTCCTTACTCGGACGGTTCTCAGTCTTGCAATTGGAGCCGGAGCTCTTATTGCAGCGCCAAGCCCTGGCGGCCAACAGCTCGCCGCAAGTGGAGCACAATCAGAGAATTCTGCTGAAGTCGGCCCCGACATCTCCGGTACGTGGGTCGCGAAACTGTCGAATCCGATGGGTGAGATGGAGATCGTGTACAAGCTCAGAGTGCACGATGGAAAAATCACCGGCACACAGAGTCTGCCATTTGGGGACTCGCCCATCGTCGATGGCCAGCTCAAGGGTGACACGTTCCACTTCACGGTCGAGTTGGAATCGTTCGGCGATATCCAAAGGAAAGAGGTCTCCGGCAAGATCGTTGGGGATACTCTCGTTCTGACGCCGGCAATGCCGGGCCCGCCGCCCGGGATGAACGTGGGCGGACCAGAGGCTGGAATGCCTTCCGCGTCGGGGGGCCCGCCGCCCGGGACAGGAGCGGCAGGAGGCCCTCCTCCTGGAGCACTTCCGGCTTTCCAGATCGGACCCGTCACAGCAAGGCGCGGAACTCCGACGCCATCGAATAGGGCGGCTTCAGTGGACTACGCAAAATTGCCGCGCATTCTTCTTCCTGAGTTGCATCCTATTCCGGCTAATGGACTGGCGAAGACCCCGCCTATGGGGTGGAACAGCTGGAACAAATTCCAGACGCACATCGACGATGCAATAGTCCGTGGAATTGCTGACGCAATCGTTTCGAACGGAATGAAGGATGTCGGCTATGAGTACGTCATTATTGACGACGGATGGCAAGGCAAGCGAGACGCGAACGGAGCCCTTTCACCAAATCGGAATTTTCCGGACATGAAGGCACTTGCCGATTATGTCCACTCGAAAGGATTGAAGATCGGAATCTACTCTTCCCCTGGTCCTCAGACCTGCGGCGGCTTTGAAGGAAGCTATGGCCATGAGGACCAGGATGCAAAAACGTTTGCAGCATGGGGCATGGACTACCTGAAGTATGACTGGTGCAGCGCATCGCGCATCTGGAAGGATTCTGATATGCAGGCCGCGTATCAAAAAATGGGCGAGGCGCTCGAAAACACCGGACGGCCCATCACGTATGCACTTTGCCAGTACGGTCGGGCCGGAGTCGAGCAGTGGGGTACCAAAGTGGGTGCGAACCTCTGGCGTACTACGTTCGATATTCGCGATCAGTACGACTCCATGACAAAGATCGGTTTCGCCCAGAGCGATTTTGCCGATTTCGCCGGTCCCGGACACTGGAATGACCCTGACATGCTGGAGACTGGAAACGGCGGGATGTCCCTGGATGAGTACAAGACTCATTTCAGCCTGTGGGCGATGATCGCTGCGCCTTTGATCGCAGGCAATGACGTCCGAGACATGAATCCGGACATCAAGGCCATTTTGTTGAACAAGGAGGTGATTGCAGTTGATCAGGACGCCCAGGGTTCCGGTGGGAGACGAGTCGGCAACACGGGCGACATTGAGATTTGGAAGAAACCGCTTGCTTCCGGCGACACAGCAATCGCTATTTTCAACCACAGCAACCAGGAGATGCGTGCTGTTTTGAACTGGAAGACGCTCGGACTCAGCGGAAATTATGCGGTGCGTGATCTATGGGCACATGCAGACCGTGGCAAAGCGGCAGACGGTTTCTCCGAAGCCGTGCCCGGCCACGGCGTTGTTATGCTTCGGCTCGCGAACTTCCAGTGATTTATCGGCTGCACCTATTGAGGCATGGGACGCAATGAGTTTGTGCGTCAAACCTACGACGACCCTTACGGAATTTGCTGCAAGTCGTTACAACCTTTGCTCGGCTTTCAGAGGTAACAACAAGTGAAATTCCTAGTGGCTTCTCTTCTTCTCTCCATCGGTGCATTCGGGCAGGAGCCCGCCAATGGCAGATTGATTACCTTCGACCGAGCCGATGCAGAGCACTGTAAGGTCGTTGTCGTAGGTGGCAAACCGCTTCTGGAATCAACCTACGGTGGTACAAGCGTAGCCATAGCAATGCCAGTGAACACAGGGAGCGGCGAGTTCTTGATATTCGTCGCAATTTCGCAGGTCGGTACCGGCGCCGTCAATGTGAATCCAAAGGATTTTTACGGACTATACTCCGACGTTGCCCATAGTCGATTTACGTTCTACGACAAATCTGCCGAAATGGAAGGACGAGATCGTGGGCACGCGGGAGATCCAGGCCTGTCGGCCGCAAACGGACAAGTGGACCCCGGATCACTCCGGCCGGGCCAAGTAATAGGCGGAGGCCCTCCATCCGGGGCCGGTTCCCCGGGAGCTGGATCGCCGGGCGAAGGGGGGCCATCAGCTGGTGCGCGCCCAGGTGCGCCCATTCCGATCGGCTATCTTCGTCGGAGCAAGATCAAGCAGGGCGAAAGAGTTGCCGGCTGGGTAGCCTTGCGGCAGGCAAAAAGGACCAAGCTTGATGTCCACCCCACCGACATGCTCGACGAAGTCGACATTCCCGTGAACGGCATTGTTTTCCGCTTTTGAGGAGAGAAGGCCGGGTTCTGCTGCGGTGCTTTTGGCTGTCACTCGAGATTCCGGTTCTCGTTTAGTTCGCAGACCAGCTGCGCAGAACGTCCGTCTTGCGTCCGCATTTCGGTAGCTCATGGATCGGCCGCTCCTCTGCCGAAACATCCTCCGTTTGCAATTCTCCAAGCATCTGGCATCTTCGGTCATTCGGTCCTTGCAACACTGATCAGCGGCGAGCGGTGACTGGTCATCGCGCTGGTTGTAGAAGGTGGACTCGTGAGTGTTCATCAGAAGCAAAGAACAAGGGTTGATTCCGATCTCTGCCAAGCCCGCCTATGGATGAGCCATCTGATGAGCGCCATATCGAAAAGGTGACGAATAGCGAATGTCTTAGCCTTCCGGCCACGAGAGGAGCACTCCGGATCCTTAATATTTGTAAAAATCCGCCGATGCAGGATCATTGCCTGATCGAATGCGCCATACTTAGGAACAATGAACCAGGCACTCCAAGAGCAGAAGTCGGAAAGCAAAGACAACTACAGAGTACTGGTTGTAGATGACGATATAGAGTTGTGCCGGATGATGAAGGAATACTTTGCAAGGGTCGGCTATGAGGTTGAATCCGCCCATGATGGATGCAGTGGCTTGTCCCGCGCTCTCGGTGGGAAGTACGACCTGATCATCTTAGATGGAATGTTACCGGCCCTGGACGGACTTGAGGTATTGCGGCAGTTACGCCGGCGCAGCTCCATTCCGATCATCATGTTAACGGCTCGTACTCAAGGGACAGATCGCGTCATGGGTCTCGACAGCGGGGCAGATGATTATCTGCCGAAACCTTTTCTCCCCGAGGAACTCTTTGCCCGAATTCGAGCGGTAATGCGCCGATGGAAAGGCGGTTCGCTTGCCCAGGCTGAGTTGTACCACTTCGGGCCTCTTGAATTGAACGTAGCGGCTCAGAGCGCCTGGTATGGAGCCGAACCGCTAGATTTGACGGGCACCGAATTTCAGATTCTTGAGGTGCTGGTGCGCGCATCAGGGCGCGCCGTTTCACGCGATGAGATCTCGGCCGTTCTCTACCAACGCGAGTCCAGCCCATTTGAGCGGAGCGTCGACGTACATATGAGCCACTTGCGCAAGAAGCTGGACAGCAAAGGATTGGCGCAAATTATTACGGTTCGCGGAGTCGGCTATGTGCTCAGCGAAGGAACAAATGAACAATGAAGTCTCTCCGCTTTCGCATCCTGGTCATTTTTGTTGTCGTCTTCCTCTGTTCCTCCTTCGCGACATGGAGAATATCCGATTACATCGCGCGCCAAGTAGCCGGCGATTTTTTTGAAGGCTCGACGCGCTTGGAACTGCAGCAAGCGCGCAGAGCTTTTGAGACTGGGGGAAGCTCCGCACTGAAGCAGTGTCTTACCGAGATAGATTCGGCGCTGCGCGGAACTCGTTACTTACTGGACGCTCGCGGACGGGATCTTGTATCCGGCACTGACCGTAGCCAAGTGCTATCCGCGGAATCGTTCTCTCGAGGCCGCCCTTACATGATCGATGGTCGGTTCCTCATCGTAATGGCGTCCGCAGACCGGAAGTATCATTTGGTCCTTATCGCTCCTCCCCCGGTTGCTCCAGTGCGTTTCATCCCATATTTTGTTTTGCTGACACTTGCTATCGCGTTCCTGGGTTGGTTTCTGTCGATTGGCATCGTATCACCTCTGCATCGTGTCGCCGCCGCTGTCGAGCAATTTGGCAAAGGGGATCTCAAGGCGCGAGTACGGTCGAAACGGCAAGACGAAATCGGCGACCTGGGGAACCTATTTGATCGTATGGCTGACCGTATTGAGACTCTGCTTACCGCGGAGAGACGGCTGCTTCAGGATGTTTCCCATGAATTGCGCTCGCCGCTCGCGCGCCTCAGTTTTGCCGCCGAACTGATGAAAGGGACCACCAATCCAGATGAGGCGCTTGGTCGAATGCGCCGGGAAATCATACGACTTTCGCAGCTCATCGATAATCTCCTTGAGGTTACCCGCATGGAAGGAGACCCTTCGTCGCGCGAAACGCAACGCTTCTCTTTCGCCTCACTGCTGCAAGAAGTTCTAAGAGACTGTGCATTTGAAGCCGAGGCCCGGAGAATTGAGATCACGAGTCGGATGGATGGCGCCCTGGACATGGAAGGAAATCCGGAGCTAATACGGCGTGCGATGGAAAACGTATTGCGCAATGCGATCCGTTTCTCTCCGGAACAATCCCGCATTCAGTCGGAGGTTGAACGAGAAGCCCACGGAATTGTTGTTATCATCAGCGATTCAGGTCCCGGCGTTCCGGAAGAACTCTTGACCAGAATTTTTGATCCCTTTGTGTGTGCCAATGAATCCCGTGATAGTTCCTCAGGAGGAGGAGTCGGGCTGGGTCTTTCAATTGCCCGCAGAGCTGTGCTTTTGCATCACGGTGCCATCAGTGCCAAAAACCTTCAGCCCGGATTGCAGGTGACGATCAACCTGCCAACAGGGATTACTGACGTACACTGAACACCAGCATCGGTGTGCTGTGCTGGATCTTGTGCATTGATGCCACTTATCGCAGCTCCCGAACTCAGGTCAGCTCATGAGCTCCTCAGCGGCCCCGCGATACCGCGAGCAACACCTCTCGGATTACTTAGATTATGGGTATAACATGGTAGCCTCCCGAGTTTTCACAGATGGACTGTAGCGATCGCCTCGGTAGAGATGAACGTTGCGTGTCGTGCCGGTCTTGGCGAGCAGGTTGCCGAAGGCGTCGTACTCGTAGCTGTCAGTGACCTGGCCGGCGGAGTTTGCCAGCAGGCGCACCGTGCCCCGGTCGTCGTAGGTCTTGACGATGGTGTTGCGGGAGAGCCTATGGGTACTCATCGGCGGTCTCACCGCCGGCATTCCTCTGACATTTTTGGCGGTGCGCCCGCTAAAATCGATGCTGTACCAGTTGTCGCGACCCGGCGAGCTTTGTCATTGCGATTGGAGTCATGATTCTGGTTGCCGAGTGTGCTGCCCTGGTTCCCGCGCGCCGCGCTGCTTCCGTTGAACCGATGTGCGCATTGCGATCGGAGTAATGAAAAGCGATGGTGAAGTGGGAGCAGCCGACAAGGCTGCGGATCTGGCAAGGTGAAAGTCCTTGCGCCGTCAATTACCTGTATTCGGACGGCTAGCATATC
>OBLU010003703.1_pt1 | contig 13837 bp, 10 predicted proteins | sample 1518681 | NCBI WGS metagenome assembly OBLU01 (sample SAMEA3539304, study PRJEB22396) | soil metagenome | biome: tundra; feature: field; material: soil | place: USA | collected 2010-05 | depth 0.15 m
CGCGAGCAGAGGGTCTCCGACCATTCCCCGATGATTCTGGAAATCAAGTGAGGGGGGCGTCCGGCAACCGCTCCAGGGCCTAATTCTCGGTCGGCACTTTTTCCAGACGGTCGATCACCAGCAGGTCCACCGGGCCCTTGCGTTGCTCCAGCTTCAGGCCCAGCTGCTCCTGCAGCGCGGTGAAGAGGGTGGGACCGGCGTTATCGGGAGCACTCGCCATCGGGCCGCCGGCACCTGGGCCGCCTTCGTGTGGGGGCGGGGGAGGAGGCATCATGCCCATCGGCCCGTTCATGCCGTCCGGCGCGAAATCCAGGGTGAAATCGTAGTTGGCCTTCAGATCGGTACCATCCACCACCGGACGCCCCAACTGATTCCCCAGCATTTCGAGCAAAGCGCCAATGGGCCGGTGATTGGCCACCAGGCGCATCCGCCCGTTCATCATCATCATCATCATGCCGTTCTTGCCCATGCCCGGCGGAAGTTGCGGAGTGCCATCCGCGCCGACCTTGAGTCTGACGGGACCCGCCCCGTCGCCCCCGGGAGGCGGAAGCGGTGGCGGCGGGGGCGCGGCAGGGTCGTCCTCCACCGACTCCTTCAGCTTGGAACCGCCCTTGCCCACCACCAGAGCGTACATCGGGAGTTCCTTGGTCTCGTGATGCAGCGTCAGCTTGAAGCGCTCCGCCAGCAGATTCTGCAACATGAGCTGGAACTGCTCCTTGGTGGCGCCCATTGGGATCTTGGCGGTGATGTCGAAGCGCTCGCTATCCAGCCACTTGGGGCCGCTGAGCTGGTATCCCTTGACGTTGTACGCATTGGTCAAAACGTTCTTCAACGAGACATTCGTGTAGGTGAGCTGCCCGGGGTCGGGAGTGCCCGGTCCGCCGCTCATCCGGACACGCATCATCCCCATGGTTTGCGGTTCGGCCGGTTTGACCGACGCCACCTCGAAGGTGGGAGACTCCGCCGCGGCCTGCCCGAAGGCGGCGCACGAAGTAAGAATGATCAGGCCGGCACTCAGAAACGCTGGTCGCATGGTAGATGTCCTTTGCCCCCTAATGTACCTGCTTTCGGCGGTGAACGCTTCGCCCCGGCGGCGTACAAAGGGAATGACGGCATGGCAAGCCGAACGTTGGGTTAAAATCTACCCATGCGAATTCTTCCGGCCCTGCTCGCCGCCGCGGGCGCCCTGTGCGCGCAGAACAAGCCTGTAACCGGCTGCGCCGATCTGCGCAGCCTCACCAACAACCAGATCACAGTGGCCGTGGCCCAGCCGGTGGCGGAGACGCCGCAAGCTCCGGCGCACTGCCGCGTCTTCGGCCAGGTGCTGCCGCAGGTGGGCTTCGAGGTCCGCATGCCGGCGGAGTGGAACGGGCGCTTCGTGATGGTAGGAAACGGCGGGTACGCGGGCGAGCCCACCGACAGCCCCGGCCGCGCCAATCAGTACGGCCGCTACATGAAGCGCGGCTACGCCGTCGCCGCCACCGACACCGGGCACTCGGCCACCACCGAGCCGGGCGGCATCTTCGCCACCGACCGTCAGAAACTCCTCGACTACGCCTTCCGCTCGCTGCACGTTACCGCCGACGCCTCCAAGCTGGTGTTGCGCGCGTATTACGGCTCCGCGCCGGTGAAATCGTATTTCGAAGGCTGCTCCACCGGGGGACGCCAGGGGCTCATCCTGGCGCAACGATTTCCCGACGATTTCGACGGCATCACGGTGGGCGCTCCCGTGCTCAATTTCACCGGCACCATGATGCGATTCACGCAGGCCGCCAAAGCCCTCAAGGACGCACCCATCGCCACCGGCAAGTTGCCCGCTCTGGCCGCCAGGATCTACGATGCGTGCGACGCCAAAGACGGCCTGAAGGACGGCATCATCGACGATCCGCGCCGCTGCGACTTCCAGCCGGCGCGGGATCTGCCGAAATGCGAAGCCGGCGCCGACCGGCCCGATTGTTTCACGCTGGCGCAGATCGCTACCCTCGAAAAGATCTACGGCGAGGTCAGCAGCGGCGGCAAGCGCATTTTCCCAGCCTGGCCCGTGGGCGCCGAGATCGCCGGCCAGAATGGACGCAGCGGCTGGGATCCCTGGACCATCCACGAGGGCGGTCCCAGCCAGGGTATGTTCTTCGGCGAGAACTTCTTTCGCTATCTCGCTTTCCCGAAGCCCGATCCCCAATACGACCTTCACCAGTTCGATTTCGAGAAAGACCCCGCCAGATTGGAGACCATCCACCAGATTCTGGACGCCACCGATACCGACCTGACGCGCTTCCAGCAGCGCGGCGGCAAGATCCTGATGTACTTCGGCTGGGCCGACCCGGCCTTGAACCCCATGATGGGGCTGGAGTATTACGAAGGAGTCCAGACGCGGATGGGTCCCGGCACCGCCAACTTCTTCCGGCTCTTCATGGTGCCCGGCATGTTCCACTGCGGCGATGGCCCCGGCCCCAACCAGTTCGATACCACCGGGCCGCTCAGCGAATGGGTGGAGCGCGGCGAGGCGCCGCAGGCTATCCGCGCCAACAAACTCGCCGATGGCAAAGTGGTGCGCAGCCGGCCGCTCTGCGCCTATCCGCAGGTGGCCCGCTACACGGGAACCGGCAGCATCGACGAGTTTGCCAACTTCACCTGCGTGAAGCCCTGACGGCGAAGCTGCTAAACTCAAGAGAAACCCGATATGGTCAAGGAAAAAGAACTGCAGCAGAAACAGCCCATGCCGCCCATTGGCAAGTGGTTCCCGGCCGTCGCCTTAGGCTGGCTCATCCCCGGCGGCGGGCACTTCCTGCTGAAACGCAATGGGCGCGGCGCGCTGCTGGCGGCCTCCGTCACCGGCATGTTCCTGTGCGGCCTGATGATGCAGGGCGCCATGTTTCAACCGCAAAGCGGCGACCTGCTGACCACGCTCATCAACACCGGCGGCTTCATCGGCGACGTCTGTTCCGGCATTCTGTACCTGTTGAGCGTGTGCTTCGGATACAGCCAGTTGGACACCGCCGGACACGTTCACGATTACGGCACCAAGTTCCTGGTGACCGCCGGGTTGCTGAACATCCTGGCCATGGTGGACGCCTACGAGATCGCCGCGGGGAGGAAAGAGTAAATGCCGAAAATGAATCTTTCGCATTTCGAAGCGGCATTCCTGTTCGCGCTGTTCACGTCGGTAGTGATGGGAGTGGTGACCAAGCGAAACGACCGCGACCGCCTGCATTACGGCGTCTATACCTTCGGCTGCTTCCTGCTGGCGTTGTTCGGGCTAGGCTGGCTGATGTACTTCGGCCACGGGTAAAACAAGAATGCTGACAGGCGACACAAAGCGATCGCCTGTCCTACCTACCGCTTTCTGCCGTATGTGACCGTAATCGAGGTCTCGCCGCCGCTCCCGCCCACCATGACGTTCAACGTGCGCTGTGCGCCTTCGTCGGCACCGGCGACCAATCCGCCCGCATCCGAGGTCCCGGTAAGGTTTATGGTCATGCCCATGTCCTTGATTTTGGCTTCGTAGAAGGCCATCACTTTAGACGGAGGATCGGGCGTGGTGAAGGTGACCACGCCGCCTTCGCCCGCTCCATCCGCGCCCTCGCCCCTGGCGGTCATGTTGCCTTGTGCCTTGGCGCCGGGATAGGTTGGAACCCACGATGGCAGCTTGCCCTCGCCGCCGCCGATTTCCATATTGGCCACCTCTCCGTTCTTGCCCTTAGCGGAGAAGGTCAACTTGCCCTTTTTTATGTCGTCGAAGGAAAGGGTGACTTCCTCGCCCGTCTTCCTGTCGCGGATGCGCATCGTCTGCGAACGCGGATCCGTGGCCACGACCTCCGCGTCGGGATTGGACGCCGTGATGATCTTGCCCAGCACCAGGCCAGGATTACTCACCACGGTATGAGCCATGTACATTGCGAAAACTCCGCAGCCGACGAAGCTCAACACGATGAGGCCGAGCACGGTAAGCAGGATCCAGACAATGGGGCTGACCTTGCCCGTTACCGGCGCGGCGGCCACGGGCGCAGCGGCCATGGGCGCGGCAACCACGGGCGCAGCGGCCATGGGCGCGGCAACCACGGGCGCAGCGGCCATGGGCGGCGCGTGCGGCTGCGGTGCCGCCGCTCCAGCGGCAGCACCGCTCGACGGCGTGCCGCATTGCTGACAGAAAGCGCCTTGAACCGTGGCGCCACAACTGGTGCAGAAAGCCATAAGGAATCGGGGACCTCCACCCGATCCCCCACTTTACGCCACCCGGCGAGGGGAAGCAATGCCGAATTTATTCGTCGCGCAGGGCGACGGAGGGGTCTATATTGGTGGCGCGAATCGCCGGAATCCAGCAGGCGATCACGCCCACCAGGGCCAGCATCGCCGGCACCAGGGTGAAAGTGAGCAGGTCGCGCGGATTGCCGATGAACAGCATGCCGCCGACGCTGCCGGCCGCCGCCAGCGATACCGCGCCACCCGCCGCCACGCCGACGGCAACCAGACGTATCCCTTCGCCCAGAATCATGCGGTGTATGTCGCCGACCGTCGCGCCCAAGGCCAGGCGGATGCCGATCTCCCGCGTCCGGTGCCGCACGGAGTAGGAAATCACGCTGTAGATCCCTATGGTGGCCAGCAACAGGGCGAGGGCGCCGAACACGGCGAGGAGCCCGGCCGACAGGCGCTGCGCCCACAGCAGTTCGCGGATGGAAGTCTCCAGGCTCTCGACCTGCAACAGCAGGTTGCGATCCAGCGTCTGAACCTCGCGCCGCGCCGCGCCGATCACCGCTTCCGGATCTCCCGCCGTCCGCACGTACAGGACCGCGGTGGGAAAGTAGTATTGCGCCAGAGAAAGGTACACCATGGGCTGCGGGGCTTCGGCGATGGCCTGATAATTCGCCGTCTTCACGATGCCGATAATTTCCACCGGCAGCCCTTCGCCGGCAAAGGTGATGTGCCGTCCGACGGGGTCCTGTCCCGGCCAATAGGCAGTTGCGGCGGTCTGGTTGACGATCGCCACGCGCGGCGTGGACTTGCTATCGGACGTGGCGAAATCACGCCCGCGCAGCAGGGGAATGCCCAGGGTGCGGAAGTACCCGGACGACACCACGCTGGTCAGAGTCGAGCGCCCCGGACCGTTGGCGGTGTTCTCCTCGCCTTCCAGCAGCACCATCCGGGTGGACGAGATGTGGAACGGGCCGTCGCGGCCCAGCGCCGCCGAGACCACCCCGGGAACCGCCGCCGCTTTTTCGACCGCGCGCTGGTGGTAGTCCCGCCCGCGCCCTTCGTCATATGCCTGGTCGGTCACGTTGTAGGCCACGACGCCTAAATGGGCGGCGTCGAAGCCCGGGTCGATCTGAGCGGCATTGCGCAGACTGCGCGCGAACAGCCCGGCACCGATGAGCGCCACCAGCGAAAGGGCCACTTGCGCCATCACCAGCACGGCACGGGGATGCCACATACGATGGAATCCGGCCGACGCGCCGGCGCGCTCCTTCAGATCGGTGCCCAGGTCGGCCTTGGTGGCTCGAAAGGCGGGCGCCAGGCCGAATAGCACACCGGTGGCGAGGGAGATGCCTATGGTGAACAGCAACACCTGCGAATCCAACTCCAGGCGGAAGCCCGCATGGTTGAATACAGGCGGGCGCAAGGCCCACAGCAAGTCGCGCGCCCAGCCTGCCAAAAGCAGGCCGCATGCCCCGCCCACAAGGGCCAGCATCACGCTCTCCGTCAGCAACTGGCGGATAAGGCGGCCGCGGCCGGCGCCCATCGCCAGGCGGATGGAGATCTCCTTGTGGCGCCCGGTGGCCCGCGCCAGCAGCAGGTTGGCCACGTTGGCGCAGGCAATCAGCAGCACCAGCGCGGAGATGGTCATCAGTACGGCCCCGGCTTGCGATACCACGGGACGGGTGCGCGCATTCAGCGCGGCTTCGGTGACCGTGGTCAGCAGGACCCTCCGGCCCTGGTTCTCTTTCGGGTACTGGCGTTCCAGTTCCCGGGCCATGATCTGTAAAGCCGATTCGGCCTGGCGTATGCCGACGCCCGGCTTGAGCCGCCCCACGGCGGCGAACATCAGGGCGTTGCGCTGTGCCACCCGCCCGGGAGACGGGTACAGCCTGGGGTACACCGAAAACGGCAGGAAAACGTCCGCGGCGTTGAGCTGGTTGATGCCCTGGAATCCGTCCGGCGCCACTCCCACGATGCCGTAAGGGTGACCGCTGATCTCGATGGTCCTGAGCGTCACGTCCCGGCTGCCGCCGAACAGGCGCATCCACAATCCGTAGCTGATCACAGCCACCGGTGGGGCGCCCGGCAAGTCCTCCTCGTCCCGGAAGGCGCGTCCCAGCACCGGTTCGACGCCGAGCGTCGCGAAGTAGTTGGCGGTAACCATTTGCCCCATCAGCAGCTGTGGATCGCCGCGGCCGGTCAGGTCCACGGTCAGCGCGGAGTACAGGAGCAGGGAAGAGAAGACCGTGTTGTGATCCCGGTAATCCTGGTAGTTCGGATAGGAGAATAACAGCAGGCCCGGAATCCGCCGGTCGGTGGTGAATACCGCGGCGAGGCGGGCCGGATCGCGCACCGGCAGCGGGCGCAGAAAAATAGCATTCAGCAGAGTGAAAATCGTGGTGTTGGCGCCGATTCCGAGGGCGAGAGAAAGCACCGCCGCCAGGGCAAAGCCGCGATGCTTGACCAGCCCGCGCAGGCCGTACCGGAGATCGTCGAAAAACCCCGTCATGAATGGTGAGGGAACAGGCAAGTATAACCCATCCCAGTATGTATGAGACTGTTATACTCGCATTTCGTGTTCCGCTTCATACTGCTGCTGGTAATAGGCGCCATGCTAACCGTCTCTTGCGGGCGGCACCCCGGAGTGTACGCAGTTCCAGCGCAGCTCTCGTTGGACCTGGGACACGACCCGTCCGGCACGCTCAGTTTCGTCACCATGGACGACCCGCAGGTCGACGAGTACCTGGTGAACGACATCAGCCCCGACCGGGGGTTCCGCCGCTGGGCCTTCATCCGTCCCGAGCTGCGCTTCCGGTTGAAGGAGACGCGTCACTTGATTTTCACCGCGGAGTTCGCCATCCCGGAAGTCACCTATAAGGTGACTGGCCCGGTGACCGTCTCCTGCGCGGTCAACGGGCGAACTATCGGCAGCCTGCGTTGCGCGCATGCCGGCGACTTCCGCCTGGAAGAGCCGGTACCCGAAGGGCTGGTGGAGGCCGACAAACCCACACGGGTGACCTTCGAGGCCCACCCGCGTTGGATTTCCCCCGAAGACGGCGCACAGCTATCGTTCCTGCTGCGGAGCGCGGGGTTCACTCAATAAATGCGGGAAGTAGCGGACATCCTATTCGGTGCGGCTTTCACGGTCGCGGTGTCGGTGGCACTCGGCGCCCTGCTGGTGGCCCGCTTGCGCCTGGCACTCTACCGTTGGGAAGCGGCGTTGTTCGAGTTCGTCGCCGGCGCCGGGTGTCTCAGTTTCGTCACCGCCATCCTCTGCACGCTCCACCTCGCGCGCAAAGGGGTATTCCAATGGGGCGGTGTGGCAATCATACTCCTGGCAGTCCGGCAAGCCCGGCGCACACCCAGGCGGAAGAGTCTCCCGGCAGTGCCGCTGACGTGGATGGCATTGTTTTTTCTAGTATTTGGCGCATTTTTCATCTACTACTTCTTTACTGCCCTGGCCCCGGAAGTGAGCCCCGACGGCACCGGCTATCACCTGGGGAACGTTGTTCGCATGTGGCGTAATCACGGCTTCGACTGGGATTACCCCAGCATGTACGCCTATCTTTCGCAGGGCACCGAGATGTTGTTCCTGGTGGCCTTCGCCTTCGGCCGGCACTCCGCCGCGGCCCTGGTTCACTTCACTTATTTCTGCACTCTGCCGCTACTCATGGTTTGCTGGGGACGGCGCTTCGGCTTGCCCAAAGCCGGCCTGTTTGCGGCAATTCTCATCTTCGCCAGCCCCGTGATTGCCAAGGACGGAGTCTCCGCCTACAACGATCTGGCGGTTGCAACGCTGATTTATGCAGTTTTTTATTTGCTTCAAGTGTGGGATGAACTCAGAACGCCTACTTTGCTAATTGTAATTGGCTTATTAGCAGGAGCGTCCTATGGCGCGAAGTACACCGCCTTCCTGACCTTGCCATTCGCGTTGGGCTGGGTCTGGTACACGCGCCGGCGTTTCCCGAGCCGGCGTGACCTGCTCTTTCTGCTCGTCCCCGCGCTCCTCATGGTCGCGCCGTGGACGCTTCGCAACTGGATCTGGCTGGGGAACCCGTTCGCGCCGTTCTTCAATTCCTGGTTCCCGAATCCCTACTACCATGCCGGTATGGAACGCATTTATACAGAAGGGCTTCGCCACTATGCAGACATGAAGCATTACTGGGAGATTCCGCTGCAACTCACACTACGTGGCGGACTTGTAGAAGGCATGTTCGGTCCGGTGTTTCTGCTGGTTCCCTGCGGCCTGTTGGCGTTGCGCTGGAAGTCCGGCCGGCGGCTGCTGCTCGCCGCGCTGGTTTTCGCGCTCCCCGCCTACCTGAATACCGGGAGCCGCTTTCTGATACCTGCGGCTCCGTTTCTGGCCCTGGCGATGGGCGTCGGGCTGGCCGAGGTTCCGGGCGCGCTCCCCGCGCTGGCGCTGTTTCACGCCCTGGTGTGCTGGCCGCCTGTCCTGAGCACCTATTGCGACCCGTGGGACTGGCGCATCTCCTCCTTCCCTGACCGCGTCGCGCTTCGGCTGGATCCCGTGACGCCCTATATCCTCAATAGCATCGGGGACTACGCCTTGAAAGTACCCATCGAACTGCACGTCCCTCGCGGCGAGCGCGTCTTCTCCTTTGCCGGCCGGCCCCAAGCCTACATAGACCGCGATATCGTCGTCTCCTACGAGTCCACCTTGGGCAATCTGGCGAACGACATCCTATGGGCCCCGCAAGCCCATAATCCTGCAACCGCAGAGCATTTCAAATTCCTGCCGGTGACGACGCGGGGAGTCCGCGTAGTGAATACCGCCAAGGGGGCCGACTTCTGGACCGTGGCCGAGATGCGCTTGCGCTCCCAGGGCAGGGAATTAGCGCGCTCCCCCGGCTGGCGCCTCAGCGCCTGGCCCAACGGTTGGGAAGCGCAACTCGCCTTCGACAATAGTTATGCCACCCGCTGGTCCACCTGGCAAGACATTGCACCGCATGCCCGCCTTCAGGTGGAGTTCCCCTCGGGGCAGCTGGTCGACGAGGTTGTGCTGGAGTGCGACCCGGCGTGGAACGCTCACTTGCAGGTGGAGGTGCTTGCCGAGGGGAGGCGCTGGGTGCCCATCACCGACACGCCGGAAATCGTCCCGCGCGATCCCGCGCCGGGCATACGGCGAGCCGCTACGCGCGAAATGAAGGCCTTGGGCCTGCGCTACCTGCTCATCAATAAAGGCGACATGGTATACGAGGACATGAGGAAGTTCCCCGCGTTCTGGGGCGTCACGGAACTTGCCGAGGCCAATGGAACCCACTTCTACCGCATCGATTAGGACGGCGCGATGGCTCCTCGGCGGGCTGCTGGCGGTCAACCTGTACCGCGCCATGACGCAATCCGTCACGCCCGGCGAGGCGTGGAACTACTACCGGTTCATCGGACCGGAGTGGGCGGAGGCGCTCTCCCGCTTCGATATCAACAACCATGTGCTCAATACTTTGCTGGTCCGAATCTCAACTGCTTGTTTCCACCTGACGGAGCTTTCCCTGCGCCTGCCCAGCCTGCTCGCCGGTGTGCTCTATCTGTGGGTGGTTTGGCGTATGGCGCGGCGCTGGTTCGGCGACGGGCTGGTATTCCTGGCTGTGGTCGGACTCCTGACCCTCAATCCGTTGGTGGTCGATGCCCTGAGCGAGGCGCGAGGCTATGGCCTGGCTTTAGCTTCTTGGATGTGGGCGCTGGAACTAATACTCGAATCAGTGGAATCATTTAGCGCAGCAAAGCTCAACCTGGCTGCGATGTTTCTGGGCTTGAGCGTGGCCGCATCGCTGGCATTCGCCGCGCCGGCCGCCGCCTTGCTGGCAGTGTTCCTCGCCGGGACTGGCCGGGCCCGAACCGCTGGTCGCGCGTTTGCAGCTATTTTCTTTCTCACGGCGTTTATCCTCCTGGTCATCCCAATCAATCATGCGGAGTGGAAAACACTCGCTGCCGGCGCTAGCAGCCTGCGCCAAACCATCAATGAAATCATCGCATTATCCATGGGAACTTCACTTAAGGTTGTGGGCGCAGTGGCGCGCTTGGGGCTGGCGCTGGCGGCCGTCGCCGGCATGGCTGCGATGGTCCGCTACCGGCGGCGGCCGGATGGGGCGCTCGCGGCGCTCAGCGGCGGCACTCTGGCGCTCACCCTGGTGCTTCTGATGGCGGCACACCGCTGGTTGCATACCCCCTTTCCGCAAGAGGGTGCAATCTATCTGATCCCACTGACGGTGCTATCAGTTGCGGCAGTAATGTTAAAGTGGAAACACAAGGCTGCACAAGTTGCGTTCCTGGTGGCCGCCGCAGTGCTCCTGGCGCGCTACGCAGCCGAATTCCCCTTCGGCATGTACAGTGCGGGGAGGCAATTCTCGGGTGCCCGTACCCTGGCCAAAACTCTGCGCGGAAAAGCCGGGCGCGGTGCCGTGCGGATCGGCGTCAGTCTGGGGGCGGAGCCGATCCTTAGTTACTACCGCATGCGCTACGGGCAGGCGAACTGGCAGTCCATCGACCGCGGGCCGCTCACCGGAACCTATGATTACTATGTCCTTACTCCCGACGACGCCGCGCTCATCGAACAGCGCCATCTCCATGTAATGTATCGCGATGCCGGGCTCACCCTGGCGCAGTGAACGCGCCTGCTTCATCGCAGCCATGGGTGGTGGTTTTCGGCCACCGCGCACTTTCACTATCCACTGTATGTATTTCAATCATAAAGGAAATCCATTTGGCCATCACCGTGCATAAATGGCTGCGTGGTGCGGGAGACTCTGGCATGAGACGCGTAGGCAATTTCCGGTTCCTGGCTTTGACGGGTGCGATGCTTTCCGTGGCAGGCAGTTTTACTCCCGTACGCGCGCAGGACCCCGACGACCTCAAACGCGGCGTGGCCCGAATCAGCTTAATGAATGGTGATGTTTCCGTCCGCCGCGGCGATTCCGGCGAGTGGGTGGCAGGTGTGATCAACGCCCCTCTCTTGACCGATGACCACGTGGCTACCGGCCCCAGCTCGCGCGCCGAGGTCCAGTTTGACGTTTCCAATCTTCTGCGTCTCGGCGCTAACGGCGAAGTGCACCTCACGCAACTGGAATACGGGCGCTTCCAGATGGAGTTGAACCGCGGCGTAATGACGTACCGTATGCTGCGTACCAGCGACGGCAATATCGAAATCGACACCCCGAGTCTTTCAGTGCGTCCGTCGAGGCAGGGAAGTTTCCGCATTTCGGTCAACGACGGCGGGGAGACCGAGGTCACCGCCCGCAATGGAGATGTGGAGGTATTCACGCCGCGTGGTTCGCAATGGGTCCGGAATGGGCAGACGTTGATGGCGCGCGGCGCCGCCAGCGATGCGGAGTTTCAGGTGGTGGCGGCCGGTGGGATGGACAATTGGGATCGCTGGAGCGACAACCGCGATCGGACTCTCACGCAGGCTGTCAGCCCGCGCTATGTCGGTGCGGGAGTCTACGGCACGGAAGATATGGACAACTACGGATCCTGGACCAGCGTGCCGGAATACGGCAACGTCTGGCGTCCCACCGTGGGTCCCGACTGGGCTCCTTACCAGGCCGGCCGTTGGGTTTGGGAAGACTGGTATGGCTGGACTTGGGTGAGCTACGACCCCTGGGGATGGGCTCCTTATCATTACGGCCGCTGGTTCCACCACGACCGTTTTGGCTGGTGCTGGTATCCGGGCATGGTGAGCGGGCGGTACTACTGGTCGCCGGCTCTGGTCGGATTCTTCGGCTTCGGTCACGGGGTTGGTATCGGATTCGGCTTCGGCAACGTGGGCTGGGTAGCGCTGGCGCCTTATGAGGTCTTCCACCCCTGGTGGGGACGCGGCTACTATGGCAACGGTGGCTTCAACCGTTCGATCAATATTACCAACGTAAATGTTTCAAATGTTTATAGAAACGCGAATTATCGAAATGGCATTAGCGCGGTCGCGGCCAACGATTTCCAGAGCGGCCGCTTCAATAACGTGATGCGTACCAGCGGGGCTCAGGTTGGCTCTGCGGGCGCGATTCACGGCCAAATGCCGTTTACCGCCGGTTCCGCTAATATGCGCTTTTCAGACCGGCAGGCTTCGGTGGTGCCGCGCAGCAACCCGAACGCCCATGCGTTCACCCAGCAGCAGCCGAATCCTGTACAGCGCGGCGGATTCGGGCAGGGGGCGTCGCGAGCGCAGAACGCGCCGGCCATGACGCAGAACAACCGTGGACAGAGTGTGCCGCAGAGCAGCGATGCCGGCGGTTGGCGGCGCTTCGGTTCACCGTCCGGCCAGGGGGCTGGCCAAGGGAATCAGCCCGCAGTGAATCGTAACGGATCCGGGAGCGCCGCCCAGCAGCAGCGCAACGCCGGCTCGTCGCCCAGCCCGCAGGTCAGCCAGCCGTCCGCTCCGCGCAACAATGGCGGCGGATGGCAGCGCTTCGGCACGCCGGGCGGCAACAGCGCCCCCGGCCAGGGCCAGACGCCCACCGCGCCCCGGCAGAACTACAGCGCGCCGGCCGCGGGCTCGGCCCGCCAGGAATCGCTGCGGATCGCGCCGCCGGTGGTTCGCCAGCGTCCGAGTTACAGCGCTCCCGGCTATAGCGCGCCACGGCAGAGCGCCCCGAGTTACAGTGCGCCGCGACAGAGCGCGCCGGCTCCGCGGAGCAGCGGCAGCGGCAATCACGGTAATCACGGCCGTTGAACAGTTTTTTCTACCAACCTGACTCAGCATCAGTTTCTTCCCAATTGGCCCGGCCCCTTTCAGCGGGGGCCGGGCCGTTTTTTGCTCGGGGAGGGAGCGGAGGATTGTGGTGGTGGCTGATGGGGATAGCAAAGTTTACATAATATTCGTTATCGGAAGCTACTGTTGACTTGCGAAGGAACGAAGGCCTACAGCAACGCTTTCGAACTGGTTCATCGGCGCGAAGCGAACGCACCGAATGCAATCTGGCAGGCCGACCACACCCCTGCGTCAGGCGATCTGGCGCAAAGAGGACTCACGCTGGATCGTGTGCGGCATCCCCGACATTCTCTACACCGACAATGGGAGCGATTTCACATCCCAGCATTTCTTTGCTGGTTGGAAAGCGAGCCTTTGGCTCTCGGGCGTTGAGTTTGGCGGCCGTAGCTGTTCGCCGCATCGCCGCCGCCCACCATAGTTGTCAAGCCTTCCACGACTTCTTTCAGGGCCTCCGACTGTGCGTTCAACTCCTCGGCCGCAGAGGCACTTTCCTCGGCGTTGGCCGCAGTTTGCTGTGTGACCTGGTCCATCTGGGCAAGGGCCTTGCCGATCTGCTCGATGCCGCGCGCTTGCTCCTGGCTTCCTCGGTTCACTTCGTCCACCAGCGTCTTCACTTTTGCCGATTCCTCGGTAATGGTCCGAATCGCTGTGGCCACCTGATCCACCTTCACCTTGCCGTCGTTGGACTTGGTAATCGACTCCTCGATCAGCGCGGCCGTGTCCTTGGCCGCCTGGGCGCAACGCTGCGCCAGGTTGCGTACTTCGTCGGCAACTACTGCAAAACCCATGCCCGCTTCGCCCGCCCGCGCCGCTTCCACCGCTGCGTTGAGCGCCAGGATGTTGGTCTGGAAGGCGATCTCGTCGATCACCTTGATGATCTTGGCGATCTTGTCGCTCTGCGTGTTGATCTCGCCCATGGCCACA
>OBLU010003704.1_pt1 | contig 13834 bp, 13 predicted proteins | sample 1518681 | NCBI WGS metagenome assembly OBLU01 (sample SAMEA3539304, study PRJEB22396) | soil metagenome | biome: tundra; feature: field; material: soil | place: USA | collected 2010-05 | depth 0.15 m
AACCGGAGTTTTGTGCCGGATCCCCTCCGCGCGCTCGCCGGCGCACGACACCACCCCATACACGGCTGTAAGTGGCAGTTGTGCAGATAATACACCAAAAAAACTACCAATGGTATCGAAAAAGTCAACAAGAGAAGCTGAAATTCTGAAATCAAATCACTGCTCCCTCGAACTGCGCCATTTTTATTCTCTTTTTGTTCGCCTCCTGATATATTGTCCTCCATGAGCCCAAAACCAAAACCACAACCGTACGACTACTCCGGTCAGTTGCTCGCCAGTCAGGACTTCTTCGCGCGCTCCACCAGGGTTCTCGAGGAAGCCGACTCCGCGTTCCGTCCCCAGGAAGCCATGATGACCGTCGCGCAGCAGGTCGCGCACACGGCGCAGACCCTCGACTGGTTCATCGAAGGTGCATCCCGACCCGAAGGCTTCGACCTCGATTTCGAGAAACACGCCAAGGGCCTCGATGCTGTGACCTCGCTCGCCGCTGCCCGCCAGTCGCTGGCAACGGCGTACGCCAACGCGATTCAGTTTCTGCGCTCAGCCAGCCCCGAGGATCTCGCGCGGCCTCTCCCGCCCGGTCCCGTCATGGGCGGCCAACCCGTCAGCGAAATAGTCTGGGCCATGGTGGAGCACACCGCGCATCATCGCGGCGCGCTGACCGTCTACTCTCGCCAACTCGGAAAAGTGCCCCCAATGCCGTACGGCGGCTGAATCGGGGCGCGGGCCATGTGGCGCCGGCATTCCGCTCAATGCCGCATGGTTTTCTCCGCAACGGAAAGTCTGACTTGTTTGGTGGGGCGGACCCCCTGGTCCGCGGCCGACGCCCCCGTCGGCCTGCTCGTACCTTGCAGGGTGCTGATGTAGTTGTTCCGAATGCGGGACGAGGGCGTCCTGGCCCAGAGGGCACCCCGACCTGGGGGCCCGCCCCAGCGGCGAAAGCGCCACGAACTCGAAGCTCATGCGTTAGGACTGGTCCCGCGGCATGAAACCTTCGAGGTCATCCCGGCTGTTGAGCCGCCATCAGTTCGGAAGTTGATCGACCGATATCAGGACCGCACAACCTCGTATCGAAGCCAGAGCGCATCATTTTGACGTTGCTCCACGGACTTAAGCTTGAGAGGGAGCGCCGCTTTTCTCGTGGGGCTAAGCCCGTCGAAAACGGCTGGGATGCCGTGGCGTCCGTCGATGCCCGGCGCCACCAGCAGGCTTACCTCGTCGATGAGACCGGCCTCGAGGAATGCTCCGTTGATGTGGCCGCCTCCTTCGAGCAGTAGCGTGCGGATTCCAAAGTGCTCTCCGAGCAGATCCACCGCTCTGACCAAATCAACGGACGCGATGCCGGCAACAACATAAGAAATGCCCCGCTCCCGCAACATGGATAGGTAATCCTCTGGTACCTGCTCGCTCACCACACAGATGAGGTGATCGCCGCCGACATCGCTGTGCGACCAGCGGAGCTTTCCAACGGTATCAACCGATATCGCGTACGATTCGGCGGAACGAGCGACGTGAACGGGCCGAGGCCCTGCTGGAGTCTTCGAGGCTGAGACGAAGGGCTCGCTGTCCGCGAAATGCTGCTGCATCGTGGTCCGGCCACAGATCCAAGCGTCGCCGTTCAGCTCTGCGCCAGTAGTTTCGTACTCACGCTCGTCGATTACCGCCTTGAGAATGGAGCCGTCGATCTTGCCGTCCACGGTGGAGAGCATATGGCAAATGACACGGGGTCTCATTTCTTTTCTTTTCCTTTCCTGTGCTGAGTTTCACTCCGGCTGACTACCGACCGCCATTTCGAGCCAATCCAAGTCCTCCTCCACCGGGTGAAAGGCATCATCGCCGATTTCGTGGTTGTCACGCATGCCGAGAACGGCTTCGCGGGCTGCCTGAATCGCCGCGGATGGGATTTCCCCACTCGCAGAGCGTCGTGCATTGGCTGGTTCAAGACGCCCGGGCACCAAGCTCATTGTGAACGCCTGGCGGACTGCGTTCGCCGCCGGCGATCGGTCATCCTTGAAGTGTGCGAGCGCAGCACTTAACGCGCGTGCACGTGCCGCACTCAGTTCGTGCCCGATCGGATCATCGTCGCACAACTTGAGCGCGCGTATGAGAGGCTTGAGCGTCAGTCCTTGGAGCGCCAAGGTACCGAAGACGACAAAGAACGCAGTCAGCACGATCAGATCGCGATACGGAAACGACGAGGGGAGCGCCATGGCCGCGGCCAGGGAGAGGATGCCGCGCATCGCCGACCACGATACGATCAAGCCGCTGCCAACCGTAGGCCGCATCATAGACCGTGGCGGATGAAAGCCGCGCCGGCGCTGCCGCCATCTGACTACGGCGTTGAAAGACATGTGCCAGGCGACGCGCACGACGATTACCATCAGGAGGACGGCGACCGCGACGGCGAGATATCGCCCGCGGTCGGCGGCCCCAAGGCTCGCAAGAATCGGGCGAAGTTGCAGCCCAATGAAGATGAATGCGAGTATGTTCATCACAAAAACGACAGTCTCCCAGACGGCATAGGCCGATATGCGTATTCGCGCGGGAGTGCGCTGAGGCAAGGTCTGCGCCAAGACGATCGCGTAGCAGACCATCGTCAACACACCTGAGAGGCCAACGCGCTCGGCAACAATCCACACGCCGAACGTGGTGACGAACTGAAGAATGATCGAGGTTGGCACATGCTGCACACGCTCAATCAAACGGACGAAGATCCACCCCAGCACAGGCCCGGCCACCAGGCTGCCGGCCACGGCGAGCAGGAACGTAGGCGCAACCGCGCCGATGCAGAATCCATTGGCTGCGACAGCTCCCACCGCGAGCCGGTAGATCAGGAGCGCGCTCGCATCGTTCAGCAGGCTCTCGCCTTCGAGAATTGTGAGGATGCGATGCGGCGTCAGGCGGAGCGACCAGGGCGCCGAGCGCGAGCGCGGCCGCCCAAGGCATCTCGGGCACCAGGGCGCGAGCGACAAGCGCCACCCCGGCGGTAGTCAATCCCACCGCAAACACAACCAGTTCCGTGAGCCCCACCCAGTTGTCTCTAAGATCTCTCAGGGATGCGTCGTACGCCGCATCCAGCAGCACGGGTGCGATGAAAAGCGCGAGTACGAGTTCAGGAGGCAGAGTGAATGAGGGGGCGCCCGGGAGAAACGCAATCAGCGCGCCGCCGAGCGCCAGGAAAACCGGGTAAGGTGCTCCGACGCGGCGCGCGAACGCGGCCAGAATCACGGCCGCGAGCACCAGGCCAAGGAGTACCTCGAGTTCCCTCATTCGCTCAACTTTACTCAGATCGGAGAGAAGCCATGTCGATGCAGAAACGGTACTTCACGTCCGACTTCACCAGTCTCTCATAGGCCTCGTTGACCTTCTGGATGGGAATCACTTCGACATCGGCCGTAATATTATGCGCGCCGCAGAAATCGAGCATCTCCTGGGTCTGCGGGATGCCGCCGATATTTGAGCCGGAGAAACTGCGGTTACCGAAGATGAGGGCGAAGGCGGTAATCCCCAGGGGCTTCGGAGGAGCTCCGACGATGGTGAGATTGCCGTTGAGCACAAGCAGGTTGAGATAGGCGTTGATGTCGTGATCGGCGGATACGGCGTCGAGGATGAAATCGAAACTGCTCGCGTGCTTTTGCATTTCGTTGGCGTTGCGAGAGACGACGACTTCGTCGGCGCCGAGGCGGAGCGCGTCATCCTTCTTGTTGGGTGAGGTAGTGAAGACGACGACGTGGGCGCCGAGCGCGTGTGCAAACTTGACGCCCATGTGACCGAGCCCGCCGAGGCCCACCACGCCAACCTTCTTGCCCTTGCCGACACCGTTGCGGCGCATGGGCGAGTAGGTTGTGATGCCGGCGCAGAGGAGCGGCGCCGTCCCGGCGAGATTGAGGTTGGCGGGGACGCGCAGCGCGAAATGTTCATCGACGACGATGCTGTCCGAGTAGCCACCGTAGGTGACGCCGCCGAGGTGATTATCCGGTGAGTTGAAGGTGAGCCTCAGGTTCGGGCAGAAGTTTTCAAGCCCGGCTTGGCACCGGGGGCAGGTGCGGTCGGAATCCACCAGGCAGCCGATCGCGGCAAGGTCGCCCGCCTTGAACTTCGTAACGGCCGAGCCGACTTTCGTCACACGCCCGACAATCTCATGGCCGGGGACAATCGGGTAAACAGTGGGCATGAACTCGCTCCACTCGTTGCGGACGGAATGGAGATCGGAGTGGCAGATGCCGCAGAAGAGAATCTCGATCTGCACGTCGTGTTCGGCTGGATCGCGCCGTGGAATGGTCGTGCCGGCCAGTGGCGTGGTCGCACTGGCAGCGGCGTAGGCTTTTGCGTTGTACATAAGTTATGTTCCTCGTTGTTCAGGCGTTGTATTGTTGGTCGTTAACCTGCTGCATCCAATCGGCGGTCTTGCCGTCAAGGTGCTCCTGTATGGCGAGATGCGTCCGAGCGGTAGTCGGCGATTCCTTATGCCAGTGCTTCTCAGCGGGCGGAAACCAGATCACATCGCCGGACAGCACTTCCTCGACCGGCCCGCCCCAATGCTGCACACGTCCAAATCCGGCTGTCACGATCGGGGTCTGACCGAGCGGGTGTGAATACCATGCGGTACGGGCGCCGGGCCCGAAGGTGACGCTGGCACTGAGGGCGCGCGCGGGAGCTGGCGGATTGTAGTGTGGGTCGACGCGAACCGCGCCGGTAAACCACTCTGCCGGTCCTTTGCCGGACGGCTGGGAACAACCTCGTTTGATATCCATATATTTAAACCAATCCGTTTCCTTGCGGATTGATCAGCGGCCGGTCATCTTCAGCGCGGCTTCAGGCAGCCGCGCGCCTTGAAGCTTGATCTTGGAAGCGGCGCCCTCGATCTCACGGAGATCCTCGGACGTAAGCTCGACCGTAACTGCTCCGATGTTTTCTTCGAGACGATGCAGCTTCGTTGTACCCGGGATCGGCACGATCCATGGTTTTTGGGCGAGCAGCCAGGCGATCGCGACCTGAGCAGGTGTTGCATTTTTCTGTTTTGCAGCTTTGGCAAGCAGATCGACCAGCGCTTGATTTGCTTTCCGAGCCTCTGGGGTAAAGCGAGGGACGACGTTGCGGAAGTCGGTGCTGTCGAACTTCGTATTCTTCGTTGATCTTGCCCGTGAGGAAGCCTGCACCGAGTGGGCTGAACGGAACGAAGCCGATTCCAAGTTCCTCGAGGGTCGGCAGAATCTCTGCCTCGGGACCTCGCCAAAACAAAGAATATTCGCTTTGAACCACCTGACCACGAAATGGAGCGAGGGCTTCGCCCACGAGTTCCTCGTTTGTGAACGGCCCGTACGCTTCAGCGGTATCGAAGAATGTGACGCCGCGGTCGACGGCCGCCCGGATGAGGGCAGTCATTTCCTGTTTGTCCGCGGGTGGACCATAGTTGGCGCTCATCCCCATACAGCCGAGCCCGATGGCTGAGACTTCCAGACTGCTTTTCCCTAGCTTGCGTTTTTGCGTTACTTCTCCTTTCACTCCCGTGTGAACGCCCAGGCTGCGACGAATTTCGAGACCTGGAGTTATCGCGATTTTGACCACCAGATCGGCGACGCGCTTGCGCGATACTCAAGGAGTTTCAGTTTTAAGGGGAGCATGTTGCACCTGGAACGCCGTTTAGCGGTTGATCAGTCGCTGCGCGCCCTCGCTGTATCGGGCTCCTTGCACGGCGATCTGCGATACGGCGCTCTCGATTTCGCGGAGATCGTCAGGCGTAAGTTCCACTTCAGCTGCCCCGATATTCTCCTCGACGCGCGCCAGCTTGGTGGTGCCCGGGATGGGAACCATCCACGGCTTCTGGGCAAGCACCCAGGCGAGAGCGATCTGGGCTGGTGTCGCCTTCTTGCGCTGAGCGATTGTGTCGACCAGTTCGACCAGCGCCCGATTCGCCTTCCGGGCGTCCGGCGCAAAACGCGGTACGGTGTTGCGGAAGTCGGTGCTGTCGAAGTTGGTATTCTCGTCGATCTTGCCGGTGAGGAATCCCTTGCCAAGCGGGCTGAACGGAACAAATCCAATTCCGAGTTCTTCGAGAGTCGGAAGGATCTCCGCCTCAGGCTCCCTCCACCACAACGAGTACTCGCTCTGCAGGGCGGTCACGGGCTGAACCCCGTGTGCGCGGCGGATAGTCTGCACGCCTGCTTCCGAAAGCCCGAAGTGCTTGACCTTGCCTTCCCGAATCAGGTCCTTCACAGCTCCCGCGACGTCTTCGATCGGCACGTCGGGATCGACACGGTGTTGGTAGAACAGATCGATCGAATCGACCCGGAGCCGCTTTAGCGAGGCTTCAGCGACCTGCTTGATGTGCTCCGGCCGGCTGTTCAAGCCAGCCTGTTTTCCATTGGCGTCGAAATGAAACCCAAACTTGGTGGCAATCACCACCTGCCCACGGAAGGGTGTGAGAGCTTCGCCGACGAGTTCTTCGTTGATGAACGGGCCGTACACTTCCGCGGTGTCGAAGAATGTGACGCCACGTTGCACGGCTGCACGGATCACCGGGATCATTTCCTGCTTCTCCTTGGCCGGGCCGTAGCCGAAGCTCATTCCCATGCAGCCCAGCCCGATCGCCGAGACTTCCAGGCCGCTCTTTCCAAGTTTGCGCTTCTGCATTGTCTCTCCTTCAGAACGGTTTCGTTCATTTTCAGATTAGGGCCAACTGCCATTGAAGCGGTATCCTGATCCTTCCGATTTATTGCCTAGTTCTCTTGTGTTGTTGCTTTTAGCACAGGGTCAGCGAGTATCATAGAAACGAGAGCACAAGGAAAAGAGAGGACAAGTCCTGACCATCAGAAATCGCCCTATTTATACGACCGAGATGCCCCATCGAGCACAGGAATTGCGGGCGGAGCTGGCTCGCAAGATTGCGTTGTTCGTTGGCTCCGCAGAGAACCGGGCAACGGAAATCCCCGGCGTGACCCTCCACCGACGGACGGCGCCTACCGCTCCTTGCTCAATGACTTACCAGCCGAGCGTGACCGTAATTGCCCAAGGCCGGAAGCGCGTAGAACTCGGGCAAAATGTTTTCCTCTACGATTCGTCGCGATTTCTGCTGACGTCGATCGATTTGCCGGTCGTCAGCCGGGTGATCGAGGCAACTGAAGAGGCGCCCTGCCTGGTGTTGTCGATCAAGCTCGAAATCCCTGTGGTCCGGGAACTTCTCGGCCGGGAAGAGATTCAGCTGGCGGAGACGCCGTGTGACAGTCCTGGTATGTCGACGGGTGAGACCACCGTGGATTTTCTAAGTGCCTGCTGCCGTCTAGTGGACCTGCTGCAGACGCCGCAGGACATTCCATTTCTGTGTGGCCTGATTCAACGCGAGATCATCTATCGGATCCTGCGAGGACCGGAGGGCGCACGTCTTAGAGCCATCGCAACACTAGGAGAGCAGAGCTACCGGACCGCGAAGGCCATCGCCTGGATCCGGACGAACTATACGAAGCCGCTACGCGTCGAGGATCTTGCCGAAGTCGCAGGCATGGGAGTGTCCACGCTGCACCACCATTTCCGGGTGCTGACCGCGATGAGTCCTCTTCAGTATCAGAAACAGCTCCGGTTGCAGGCGGCGCGGGGGCGCATGCTCATGGATGGTCTGGACGCAGCAAGTGCGGCTTTTGAGGTGGGATACGAAAGCGCCAGCCAATTCAACCGCGAATACAGCCGTTTGTTCGGCCAACCGCCGATGCGGGATGTTAAGGCTCTTCGCTCGCCCAGCGCTCCGCCCATTGAGTCGGTCGATAGTCGGCAAGACGCGATCTGATCGTCTGTCGCGGTTCAGCAGTTCGACAATCCGGAACTTGGACCGCGGATCCTGGCTCTCGGAAGCCGTAGTCCCCAACGCATTCAGACCTGCGTGCGTAGCCAAATTGGCATCGGCCCCCGAAATCGGAGACTTCCTGGACGGCCGCTGCATCGGGTTGAACTCGCGGTATTCCGCTTTCATTGGCTTCGCGGAGAAACGGGTAAGGCGATATCTGGCACGTTCAGTCTCCCGGCTTCACTGCCGGGCGTTGAGTCCTTATGATCTCGCCAACGAGAAACATGTCCGTGAGCAACGCGCGCAGATGGATGGAGGCGTTCAGATTGTCGATCAACTGAGAACCGATGACCGGCTGGGCGAGCACCAGTTCAATGGCCGCGAGCGAGTCGCGAGCGTCGCGGTCCAGGACATCGAGGAACGCGTGGTATTTCCCGGCGGGCTCCAACCCTTCCTCTTCCACCGCAGCGCGAAAACTCCCGGCCAGCCCGGTCAACGCATTGACGGCGCGATTCAGGTATTCGCGCACCTGCCCACCCGCGCGGCTGCCGTCGTCGCTGGGGAGTCCCTGCGCGGCATAGGCAAGCATGAACTCGTAGCACTCCTCGATAGTTTCACCACGCTTCAAGACGTTGACGAACATATCTTAAGCCTGAGTATTCCTTCCGTCGGATTTCGATCGTAGCGTTGAGGCTTCGACGGCCCATCGTTCCTGATCGTAGTGTCTCAGATAAAACTCGCGCTTCATCGATCCGAAGATCATAGATTTCGTAATGTCCAGTTTTTCCGGCCGAACCGCGAAGTAAACATGCACCATGACCAGCGTGATGAGCCCCACTCCCGCCAGTCCGTGGAGCACGTACATCATGCCCCATGTCATGTCGCCGAACAGATAGGGATTCCGTGGAAAGAAGATGGTGCGCACGCGGAACATCATAAACACGCCTGTCAGAACCGTCGATAGGCCCGTGGCGATGATCGCGCCGTGGTAGAGCTTGTTCTCCAACGGATATTTCGCGAATCTTCGCGGCGGCGCCGCCGGGCGCCCCATAAACCGCCGAACCCTTCTCCAAGCATCCACAAGGTCGGCTTTGTCGGGCCAGATCGACCAGAAGTCGAGCCAGAAGGAGGCGTGGATCACGTGAAAGACGATGGAAATAGTTAGCACCGTACCAGCGATCCAATGGCAGGTTACCCAGTCAAACCGAATGCCAACCTTTGGCAGGAATGCCGTAAACAACAGTGCAAACATGGAGGCTGCCATGACCCAGTGAAATACCCTCGCGGCCAGGGAGTGTCTGGGAACGCGTTCGGGCACCCGAGCCGCGAGTTCGGGCGAGACGCCGCCCGTGAACTCCTCCGCCCGGGCGAAATAGCTCACGTAGATGACATGCACGATGAAGAAGAACAACCCCGCGATCACGGCAACCCAGATTAGCAACCATGCAATGTGAATGGGGACATGTTGGCCCCAAGGGCTCGTGGCCCACTCTAGGATGCCCATGTTGCCTCCTTTACGCCACCGATGGCGCGCTTCACCAGGTTCCTCATCAGTGGGACCTTATAAGCGTTGAACTGTAGTGGCACTGCACCCTCGACCGCAAGTTTTCCCGCCATCTCACCGGTTGCCGCATCGGGGGATTTGCCACGAACCGCGTCTTCTACCGCCTTTAAGCGTAACGGGCGGGCGGCGGCGCCGTTCACCGCCAAACGGATTCGCTCGATCATGCCGCCCGATACCACCATTGCCGAGGCCACGTTCAACAGGGCAAAGTCCCAGACGTTCCGGTCTCGCACTTTCTCGAAGTAGAATCGCGCGCCGGCCCAGGCGGACGGAATACGAATGGCCGTGAGCAGGTCTCCAGGCCGGAGGATATGCATCCGCGTGATGTCTATGTCGGGTCCGGTGAAGTAGTCCTCGGCATCCACGATGCGCTCACCCTTCGGCGTGCTTATGACGAACTTGGCGTCGAGAGCGATCAAGGCCGGGGCCGAATCGGACGGGTTCACCGCCACGCATCGCTGCGCATGGAGAATTGCGTGTTCACGGTTCCGGCCTGTTGGCGTGTCGGCATAGCAGATGTTCCCGCCGGCGCGGTAACACGGCCAACCCGCCCGGTAGTACCAACAACGTGCGTCCTGCGACACATTGCCGCCGATTGTGCCCTGGTTGCGGATTTGCGGTGACGCCGCCAATTCGGCGCCCTCCGAGAGCAGACCGTACTTCTCTCGAACGATCGGGTTTCTCACGACCTCGGTCAGCGTGGTCATTGCACCGATCTCGAGGCCGTCGTTGGTCGCGCGGATTCCTTTGAGCTCGTCGACGCCACTCAGGTCGACGACCACTTTCGGTCTCTTGATGCGGTCCTTGAGCCAGTCGAAGCTATCGAGGCCGCCGGCCAGCACCCAAGCGTCGGGCCCGTGCTGTTGGAGAAGCTTCTGTGCGTCGGCGATGGATCCGGGCTGGAAAAGGTCGAATGGGCGCATTACGTCTCGTATAACAGCCATGGTTTCCTCCCTGTTATCGGCCAACCTAAATATGCGCCATGAGTGGATGTTGCATTGGTCGTCCCGATTCGATGGATGTCAGAATGGTGTCCGCGTTGACCGGCGCGCGTTGGAAGACTTCGTCCCCGAGCGCGTCCGACAGAGCGTTCAGAATGGAGGCACACCCGCCGCCAACGGGCGGCTCGCCGATACCTCGAGCGCCGACCGGGGTTTCCGGATCGGGAATATCCAGAGCCTCCCATTGCATGTTCACGGGAACGTCCAGAATCGTCGGCGGCTTGCTGTGGTGGAACCGTTTCGAAACCATCATCCCGTAGTGCGGGTCGAATACCCATTTTTGTCCGATCGCATGGCCGATGCCGAGCGTCGACCGGCCAAGGACCTGCCCTCCGAGTGCGCGCGGGTGGATCACCGTGCCGACGTCCGCGTACGCCAGAAAATCCACGACATGGTACTTCCCGGTTTCGACATCGACTTCGATTTCCGCGAAGCTCGCAACGTAGGAGTGCGTCACTCCGTCGTGCGGATACTTGTCCTTCGCGGCTGCCACCAGGCCCTGGCCCGCCAGCGCAGCCACCGATGCCTTGGTCATCTTGTTGATATCTTCCGGTACCTCGTGGCCGTCGTACACGCCGCCCAATTGAATCGCGCGTTGAGCGGCCTGTGCCAAAGTCAGGCCCGCTCCGCCGCCCTTCCGGAACACGCGTTGGTTGGCTACTTCGTAATCGTCCGGCATGCCGCCGAGGCTCTTCGCCGCGATTTCCCGGAGCTTTTTCTTCGCATCCATGGCCACCGCATGCGCGGCGCGCGTCATCGCGTGAGTCGTCTGGCTACCGCCCGACACGCAGCTCCATGGAAGGTGTTTCGCGGTGTCGCCCCAGATGACATCGCATTTCTCCCAGGGCACCCCGAGGACCTCCGCGCCAGCCCGATGGACGTCAATCATGCTCTCCGTCCCCAGGCTGCCAATTCCCGACTGGAAAGAGATACGTCCATCCGGCCTGATGACGAGCAACCCATCGAATCCGACCGTGCCGCCCGAGTAACAGCTCAGCGATACGCCGACGCCGCGAACCTTCGTGCCGATCCGCTTCGGAGTGCGCGCGATCCTCTCGCTCCATTTGAACTGCTCCGCGCCGCGATCCAGGGCTTCCTTGAGGAATGCGCTCGTGACATGCTGCAGCTTCCCCTGCACCGGCGGCCCGAACTGCGCCTTGCCCTCTGGGCAATTGACGCGGCGAATCGCCACCTGGTCGACCCCGAGCTTGCGGGCCGCCCTGGCGAGAATCGGTTCGATGATGGTGATCCCCTGCATGCCTCCCGGAGAGCTCTGCGCGCTTCGGGGCGGCGTGTTTGTCAGCACCGTCAGGCCGCGCCAGCGCATCGCCGGCGGCTGGTATAGCAGGGAGACGATGCGTCCGGATGTGTTGGCATCGTTCATCTTCTCGTAAGGACCGTTGTCGCAAACAACGAACATATCCAGGGCGGTGATTCGCCCTTCCTTGGAGAAGCCGACCTTTATCCGGCCCAGCAGACCCGGACGTGCGCGTCCGATGAAGGTCTCTTCCTCGCGGCTGATGCGCATCATCACCGGAGCGTTTGCCTTCTTCGACAGCAGGGCTGGGATCGTCAGCGAGACGCCGCCCGTGATTTTGCCGCCAAATCCGCCACCCGTATATTCGCTGATTAAAACCACCTTGCCGGGATCGAGATTCAACCATCGCGCGATGGCAGGAAGAGTCTGAGCGGTGCTCTGTGTGCCGGTGTGAACGTAGACCTTTCCGTTCCGCCAATAAGCCATCGTACTGCGGGTCTCAAGCGTCTGATGGCTGGTATCCGGCGTCACGAACGTTTCGTCGAGGGTCAGGGCGGCCTGATGGAACCCGGCTTCGAGGTCTCCATAGGACCATTCTTCGGGCGTCTTCCCCATGGGCAGCCGGCCATGCTCGATCTCGGCGAAGTCCGTCTCGGTCCACTTAAGTTCCGCGAGCTCGGGTGGCTGCCCAGCTTGCGAAGCCGTCCAGATATTGCCGTCAGTCCTGGGATTCGGCCCACCGGGGCGTAGCGTATCGAGCGGATCCACGACAAACGGAAGGCGCTCGAAATCGATCCGAATTCTCTCGATGGCTTCGGCGGCGGTTACCTCATCCACCGCCGCTACGGCGAGTATCGGCTCGCCCTGGTAGAGCGGCTCCATGGTAAGCCCGCGCTCGCTCCTCTTGTTGGCTTTGATCACCGTACCGTTGTCGGTGAGGCTGTCGGCCGGTGCGGGAAGATCGTCCGCGGTAAGAATCGCTTTCACGCCGGGCATGGCCAGCGCCCCGCTCGCATCGATGCCCTTTACGCGCGCGTGCGGCAACGGACTCAGTAGCAGTTTGCAGAAGAGCATGCCTTCGGCGCGGTAGTCTTCGGCATATTTCGCCTTTCCCGTCACCTTGGCGTACAAATCGGCCGTCGGGTAGTCTTTACCGATCAGCTTGGTATGAGGTCCGTAGTCACGCACGGTTCGCCCCCCTCAGATTGTCCGCACCACGCATCAACGCGGTGAGAATCTTGTCGTAGTCCTGGCAGCGGCAAAGGTTCCCCGAGACGCCGTGCGCCAACTCCTCCCGGGTGGGGTTTGGATTTGTCTTCAGGAATCCCACTGCCGACATGATAAAGCCCGACATACAGAAGGCGCACTGAAACCCCTGTTCGTCCACGATTCCTTGCTGCACCGGGTGCAGCGTTCCATCGGCCGCCGCCAGACCTTCGATCGTCGTGACTTTCCGGCTGCGCACGGTATGCGTGAGCACCGAGCACGAGTAATGGGGCACGTCGTCGATGAGGACGGTGCAGGCTCCGCATTCGCCGCGGTCGCATCCGAGCTTGCTGCCGGTGAGGCCCAGTTTATAACGCAACGTCCAAGCCAATGTCTCCTGCTTCATGACATCGACTCGCCGCTGCTGGCCGTTCACATTCAGGGTGATGAGCCGCTCACCTCCGCCGGCTACCGGCGTGTCGCCTTGCAGAGTGGAGGCCCGGAATAGATAGCTCGCGGACGAGACGGCCGCGCCGCCAGCGATAACGCCTCTGATGAACCTGCGTCTCGATACCGCTTTCGACGCGTCTTCAGTCCCATTCGGATCTGCCATTTCAGCCATGCTGAGTTACCTCTCGTTTAAGCCGGATTTCCATTTTGGGCTTCGGGAGAGCACGGAACTAGTCGCGCCTTTATTCTTAAATTCTTACCCAAACCGCAACCGACGACGAATGTTGACCCGCGCGGCTTGCGGTGGCGCCAGTCCTCCTTCCACAATTGCAGGTCAGGGCCACAAGCTCCGCAAGCAACCACCCGAAGCGAAACATGCCAAGTCTCATGCTGTGGCCGGGGAACCTCCGCCTGCCACACTGGTGGCGCCGCTTACACCGGCGCGTCGATCGAAGCGACGCGAACCAGCTTTTTGTTCACGAATTCCTGAATACCCATGCTGGAGAGCTCCCGTCCGTAGCCGGAGTTCTTGATGCCGCCGAACGGCAGGTCGGGTGTCGTCCAGGTCGGGTGATTGA